>Ga0163144_10002948_pt1 | contig 38849 bp, 33 predicted proteins | sample OliLak19BULKMAT1_FD_123175 | JGI IMG/M metagenome (GOLD analysis project Ga0163144, IMG submission 123175) | Freshwater microbial mat bacterial communities from Lake Vanda, McMurdo Dry Valleys, Antarctica - Oligotrophic Lake LV.19.BULKMAT1 | ecosystem: Environmental > Aquatic > Freshwater >...
GGAATTCCCAAATCACGGCAGGCGCGGATAACCCGCACCGCAATTTCACCACGATTGGCAATTAGCACCTTGTTAATTTTGTTGATACCCTTTGTCTCTGAAGTATTGCGTACCATAATCTTTCGCCTCCCTTATAACGGCATATTGCCGTGTTTTTTCGGCGGATTGGTATCACGTTTGTTTTGGAATACCTGCAAGGCGTTAATCAACACCGCACGAGTATCGCGTGGTTCAATCACATCATCAATAAATCCGCGACTGGCGGCAATATAGGGGTTGGCAAATTTCGCCCGATAATCGTCCGCGAGTTCTTTCTTACGCGCCACAGGGTCTTTTGCCTCTTTCAATTCACGCCGATAAATAATCTCCACCGCGCCTTCCGGTCCCATCACCGCAATTTCGGCGGTGGGCCAAGCCAAGTTCAGATCACCGCGCATGTGCTTGCTACTCATCACGCAATACGCCCCGCCATACGACTTGCGGGTGGTCACGGTGAGTTTTGGCACAGTCGCCTCGCAATACGCATAGAGCAATTTTGCCCCACACATAATAATGCCATTGTGTTCTTGGTCGGTACCGGGCAAATATCCGGGGACATCCACAAACGTGATGATGGGGACATTATAGCAATCGCACATGCGGATAAATCGCGCCGCTTTTTCGCTGGCTTTAATATCCAACACACCCGCCAAAACCATCGGCTGATTCGCCACAATACCCACCGTCTGACCGCCCAAACGCGCAAACCCCACCACGATATTTTGGGCATATTCTTCGTGAATCTCAAAGAAAACGCCGTCATCCACCACTTTCGTGATGACATCTTTAATATCATAGGGCTTATTGGCATTGTCTGGGATAATCGTATCCAATTCGGGATCTGCCCGCAGAGGGTCATCGTTGGTCGCAGAAAATGGCGCATCTTCCATATTATTTTGGGGGAGATAGCTCAAAACTTCGCGCACCATCAACAAGGCTTGTGCCTCGTCATCGGCAACCATGTGCGCCACCCCACTTTTTGACGCATGGACACTCGCACCACCTAATTGTTCAGAAGTGACTTCTTCGTTTAATACTTGCTTCACCACATCGGGACCCGTGATGAACATATAGCTGGTATTTTTGACCATGATAATCAAGTCTGTGAGCGCAGGGCTATACACCGCCCCGCCCGCACACGGTCCCATAATTACGCTGATTTGAGGGATAACACCGCTTGCCATGGTGTTATGCAGAAAAATTTCGGCATACCCCGCCAAACTTTCGACACCCTCTTGAATCCGCGCCCCACCGCTATCATTGAGTCCAATCATGGGAGCGCCTGTTTTCATCGCCATTTGCATCACTTTGAGGATTTTTTGGGCGTGAACCTCGCTCAGACTCCCACCCAGTACGGTGAAATCTTGCGAATACACATATACCAAACGCCCATTAATCGTCCCCCAACCCGTGACGACACTATCGCCCAAATATTTTTGCTTTTCCAAGCCAAAATTGGTTGAGCGATGCTCGACAAAAGCATCAATTTCATGAAAACTGCCGGGGTCAAGCAAAATATCGAGCCGTTCATAGGCGGTACTACGTCCCGCATCATGTTGTTTTTTGATGCGCTCCTCACCACCCTTTGCGCGGCTCTGAGCGCGTTTTTGGCGCAATTCATCTAATTTCGGATTATCTGTCATATTCCTATCCTTAATTGTAGTTCTATAAGAATTAAATCAAGACTACCAATTTATACACAGTGAATCAATAGTCTAACGTTTGTCATCAATTGATGCAACACTCGGTTAATCCCAAGCCAATTCATTATCGCATGTCCTATTTCAACGGTTCTAATTCGCCCAAAAGTGTTGGTATCAATTCAGAGACGGTCGGGTGAACATGCACCGCATTCTTCATGACGGTATACGGTGCTTTGGCATACATCAAATCAACGATGCTATGCACAATTTCATCACCGCCAATGCCAAAAATCGCCGCCCCCAAAAATAACCCTGTCTCTGCATCAATCAACACCTTCATCAAACCATACGTCTCATCACGTTCTAGCGCACGGGCAATATGACTCATCGGCTTAATGCCAATCAACGCCTTCCGACCAGACTCACGCACCTCTTGTTCGCTCATCCCAACCCGCCCCAATGGAGGGTCTATATACACCCCATACACAGGGATGCGGTCAGAGACTTTGCGTTGTCCGCCGTTCAATTGGTCAACAATAATTTCGTGGTCATTCCATGAGGTATGCGTGAATGCACCACGCCCATTGACATCGCCAACTGCCCATATCCCGTCAACATTGGTCTGCAAATGGTCATCTACGACAATATACCCGCGTTTATCGGTCTCTACACCCGCCTTATCCAACCCCAATTTATCGGAATTTGGCTTGCGACCAATCGCAACCAGCAGATGAGACCCCTCTACCTGAGAAGCGACCCCATCCGTCTCAATGAATAATCGCACACCATTAGGTGTTGCTTCGACCCGTGTGGTTTTCGTCTTGAGCCGAATATCCAACCCTTCATCGGTTAAGATACGCAAGGCCTCTTGGACAATATCGGCATCTTCGCGTCCCATAATTTGGTCTCCCAGTTCAATCACCGTGACCTCACTGCCCAACCGCCGAAATGCCTGTGCATATTCCAACCCAATATACCCACCACCAATGATCACCAAATGCTTAGGCAAGGCTGTCAGTTGCAAAATACTGACATTATCCAAATAATCCACCGTGTCTAGCCCTGCAATCGGTGGCACAAACGCCCGCGCCCCTGTGTTGATATAAATGCGGTCAGATTCTATCACATCATCCCCCACCCGCACCCGCTTAGACGATTCAAACACCCCAAAATGGCGATAAATTGTCAAATTATCAAGGCTTGTCAGATTTTCTTCTAGCCCACCCCGAAATTGCTGAACAATTGCCTGTTGACGTGCCATGACTTTGGCAAAATCTACCCGAATTTCACCTGTATGCACACCAAAATCGGATGCACGACGCGCCATATATGCCACACGCGCACTAGCGACAACCGTTTTCGTTGGCGAACAGCCTGTATTCACACACGTCCCCCCCAAATGAGCGCCTTCTACCAATGCCACCTTCCAGCCACGCGCCACAAAATCCCGTGCCAACGGCGGTGCCGCTTGTCCTGCGCCAATGATAATCGCATCATATTTCGTCATATCGCTTGCTCCTCATATATATTTGGTGAAGATTATTCTACACCACAGGTGGACGATACTCGCCAAATACCCCGCGTAACGTATGGGCAATCTCGCCCAGTGTCACATCATTTTCGACACATTCGATAATGATGGGCATCAGGTTATCTGTGCCACGCGCCACACTATCCAGACGATGACGCAGTTCATTCACCTTGTCATTATCCCGTTCTGCCCGCAATTGTGCCAGTTTTTGTTTTTGCGCCTCTTCGATAGCGGGGTCTACACGCAACATATCGGGCTTTTCTTCATGCTCAACCGTGAACTGATTCACCCCCACCACCACCTGTTCACCATGTTCTACCGCTCGTTGATAATCATAGGCGGCATTTTCTATTTCGCTGTTGATAAACCCCGCATCAATCGCATTAAGCGCCCCGCCAAGTTCATCAATTTGGGCGATATACGCCTCTGCCCGCTTATAAATATCATCGGTGAGCGCCTCAATCATATAACTCCCCGCCAATGGGTCTACCACATCCGCCACACCCGTCTCGTGGGCGATGATTTGTTGCGTCCGCAGGGCAATCTGCACGGCGTGTTCGGTGGGTAGCGACAATGCTTCGTCTTTACTATTGGTATGGAGCGATTGCGTACCACCTAGCACCGCCGCCAACGCCTGCATCGTCACCCGCACAATATTATTATCGGGTTGTTGCGCCGTGAGTGTACTGCCACCCGTCTGGGTATGAAACCGCAACATCCAGCTACGCGGGTCTTTTGCGCCAAACCGATGACGCATAATATGCGCCCATAACTTGCGTGCGGCACGAAATTTTGCCACTTCTTCCAGAAAGTTATTATGGGCATTGAAGAAAAAAGATAGTTGTGGCGCAAATTCATCCACATCCAACCCCGCAGAAATCGCCGCCTCCACATAAGCAATGCCATTGGCGAGCGTAAACGCCACCTCCTGCACCGCCGTACTACCCGCCTCGCGGATATGATACCCGCTAATGCTGATAGTATTCCATTTGGGGACATTCACCTTGCAATAGGCAAACAGGTCGGTGATGAGACGCATCGAATGTTTTGGGGGATAGATATATGTCCCGCGTGCGATATATTCTTTCAGAATATCGTTCTGCACCGTCCCACTCAATTTAGCGGGGTCTACACCCTGTTTTTTCCCCACCGCGATATACATCGCCAGTAAAATGGTCGCAGGCGCGTTAATCGTCATGCTCGTCGAGACTTTATCCAACGGGATTTGGTGAAACAACGTCTCCATATCGCGCAAACTCGATATGCTCACACCGACCTTCCCCACTTCACCAAGTGCCATCGGGTCATCGGCATCGTAGCCGATTTGGGTGGGCAAATCAAACGCCACCGATAAACCACTTTGCCCTTTATCTAGCAAAAACCGATAGCGCGTGTTCGATTCTTCTGCCGTCCCAAATCCCGCATATTGGCGCATCGTCCAAAAGCGCGTGCGGTACATTGTCGGTTGCACACCCCGCGTAAACGGATATTCCCCCGCAAATTCTTCATCGGCTTGTGGCACATCATCCGCCGTATACAATCGGTCTAACGGAATCCCCGATGATGTGGTGAAAACTGGCTTACGCTCACCAAATTTTTTTAATACAGGGTCTAATGTCTCGCGTTGCCAACGCCCTTTATCATTCGGTTGGTCGTCCATCGCCTTCTCCTTCTTTTAGGGGATAAAAAGCACGCAGTGGCACATCCACACCACGAAAATTGTCAAATGTCAAATCTGTGCCAACAATGCCCAACGCATGACGCACACGCCCAAACAATTCCACATAACTCTGTGTGAAAGCAGGCGCATCCGATAAGCCTAGTTGCGTCCGCAATCCGTCAATTTTGCTAATTTCCCCCTCAATTTCGACAAAATTGCCGTATGGCATTTCATCTAGCACAATTTCGACATCATCAAATACATAGGTGGTGCGATATTTCTCATACACCAAAAATGGATGATACCCCAACCGCCCCAAAATCACCTGCATCGCGTCAAAATCGCTAATCGTGACCTCTGCCTCAAATTTCTCGGTGATGTCACCATCCCCTTTTTCGGATAACGGCTCTTTATAGGTGAGTCGCACACGGTCATCTTGGCGTAAGCGCACCACAATATCGCGCCCCGTGAGCGTTTTATCGGCATCTTCATACCGCACATTACGTTCATATAGGCGCGGTTTGGTGAGCGTTGCGCCCATTCTATCCAATATCGCCAACACAGGCGCAAAATTGGGGCAATATAACTTAATTTCAGATTCAGTATATAGATTCGACATTAGTTTCTCTCAAATTTGACGCAATGCCTCTGGCATAAACGTCTGAATAATTGTCAATAGGCGCATGTAGATAGGGTCTTGTGCGGGAATCGCAAACAGCACCGCCTTAATAAAACTCCCGCCACCACGCTCAAATAGGCATAAATCCGCGCCTACCAACGGCATATCACGCTGGTCTACTAGCTTATCAAAAGCACTCGGACGCACCGCCTGAATAAATGCCTCAAATTGGGCATCTGTCCATGTGCGTGTGAGAGGCTTGTTATCAAACTGCCCCACATACACCGCTTCTAGGATATTCTGTGTCGCGCCCCGCTTGAGCGTCACCATAACATCACTCGTGCGCCTATCGGGATGATACACCGTCACCCGATACACCGCTTTCACGCTATGAACATCTGCCAATTGTTTAACACTCAGCAAGCCACACCGTTCCGATATTCCCCGCAAAAAACCTATATAATGTTCCATGTATCAATCTTTTTTGATAAATAAATTCATTCAAACCACCCCAATGCCCTATTTTCTAATATACACAATAAGATAAGACAGGCGGTAAATATCAATCTGTCTGCGCCACCAAAATCCGTTAAAATGGGTTGATATACCTATTTTAACGGGACAAATTGGCATGATATTGGCATGATATTGGCATGATATTGGCATGATATTGGCATGATGTAGGCATGATGTAGGCATGATGTAGGGGCTTGCCATGGCAAGCCCCGCTCGCACCAATGAAATTTTCAACCATCTATCATCAGCACAACCTTGCCAAACACCTCAAATTCTGCCAGTGTCGCTTGTGCCTCTTTCGCCTGATTCAGTGGATAAACCGCCCCAATGACTGGTTTGAGCGTCCCATTGAATACCAAATTCATCACCTTCACGTAATCCTGATGCGGACCCATCGTGCTACCGATAATGCTAATCTGCCGTGCAAAAACTTGGCGCAAATCCAGTTCGACAAAGGGTCCACTGGTGTTTCCTACCACCAACATCCGCCCCCCAATGCGTAAGGCGCGGATGCTATCGTTAAATGTAGATGTCCCCACATTATCAATCACCACATCCACACCCTGCCTGTTGGTCATCTTATACATTTCTTTAGACCAATTGGGAATAATTTCGCGGTTAATCGTCACATCTGCGCCAAGTTCAGTCGCTTTTTGGCATTTTTCGGCATTACTACCGACCACATACACGATTGCACCTGCGAGTTTGGCAATTTGGATAGAGGCGCTATTCACACCCCCACCAGCCCCAACAATCAGAACAGATTCACCCGCTCGCAAACCGCCCCGTGTCATGAGCGAGTGCCACGCCGTCAGATACACCAGCCCCACCGATGCCGCCTCTTCATAACTTACATGGTCGGGCATTTTCATCAGATTACGGACAGGCAACACGGCATATTCAGATGCCACCCCCGTCACCGATTCGCCCAAAATATGAATCCGTGACTGATTTTCGAGTCCAGTCATCAAAGCAGGGCTATCTGGCTCAACGATAGTGGGGTCAATACACACCCTATCCCCCACCGCAAACGCCGTCACACCCGCGCCAAGCGCATCCACCACACCCGCGCCATCGGCACATATGATATGGGGCATGGGCAAATTTAACCCAGGCCAACCCAGCCGTACCCACAAATCCAACCGATTCAGCGCCGCCGCCTTCATCTTGAGGCGCACCTCGCCCGATTGTGGTTGTGGGATAGGCAAATCATCCACCACCGCAACGACTTCTGGTCCACCGTGTCCTGTGATAACAGCCCCCCGCATTAGCGCAATCCCAATTCGTTGCGGGCAATCACCATGCGTTGCACCTCGCTTGTGCCTTCATAAATACGGGTGATACGTGCATCACGGTAATACCGTTCTACCGCCAATTCCTTGCTATAACCCATACCGCCATGAATCTGCACCGCTTCATCGGTGACAAACATCGCCGCTTCACTCGCAAATAATTTGGCAATACTCGCTTCTAATGTAAACCGTCCGCCTGTGGCTTCTGCGCGTTGTTTGGCGAGTACCGCGTTATAAATAAGCGCCCGTGACGCTTCGATTTTCACCTTCATATCGGCTATTTTTTGCTGAATCATCTGGAATTGTCCAATAGGACCGCCAAACGCCGTGCGTGTCTTGGCATAATCGAGGCTCAATTCGTATGCCGCCTCTGCAATCCCCAACGCTTGCGATGCAATGCCAATCCGCCCCGCATCCAACACCGTCATGGCAATCTTAAACCCTTGACCAACTTCCCCCAGAATATTTTCGACCGGACACAGATAATTTTCATACACAATTTCGCTGGTGGCGCTGGCACGGATACCCAACTTGGGTTCTTTTTTAGAGCGGATAAACCCGTCTTGGTGGGCATCAATCAAAAACGCAGTAATGCCCTTATTGCCTTTTTCTGGTGCTGTCATGGTGAATAGCACCAATGTATCAGCAACAGGTCCGCTTGTCACCCAACTTTTGCGCCCATTGATGATATAGTGCGTCCCCGCATCGTTTAATACGGCACGACTCGCCATCGTCCCCGCATCACTGCCAGACATCGGCTCTGTGAGGCTATACGCGCCAATTTTTTGACCACTAGCAACAGGTTTGAGGAATTGATGCTTTTGTTCCTCTGTCCCAAATTTCATAATGGCATAGCCAAATAGCGAATTATTCACGCTCAAAATGGTGCTATGGCTGGCATCGGCTTTTGCCACTTCTATCATGGTGAGCGCATACGCCAGCGTATCCATCCCCGCCCCGCCATATTCTTCAGGAACTTCGATGCCCATCAAACCCATTTCACCCATTTTTTTAATCGTCTGCATGGGAAAATCACCCGCCTCATCCAATTCCGCGGCGATAGGGGCAATCTCTTTTTGAGCAAAATTCCGCACCATCTTGACCAATTCTTTGTGGTCTGGAGTCATTTCTAATGTCAAAGAAGTCTCTAAATTTGTCGCAACAACCATTTTATTTTTCTCCCAAATTATTTTTTAGACTGCGATGCACAAATTATAACACACGCAGATAGGCGCATGGTATATCACACCATATCACCCCGCCAATGGTCATAAAAAATTCAATACAAAATTCACCTTGCGCCGATTTTGCGATATGATAAGGTGAATCAATATACTGTTATCCAATCTGATAGGTGGTGATTTTGGCAGATTTACTCGCAGTGGATGAAGCACTTAACCGCATCCTCAATCAACTATCGCCCTTACCGATAGAACACATACCCCTTCTCGCGGGATACAATCGTATCCTCGCGCAATCTATCACTGCGCCCACATCCCTGCCCCCATTCGCCAATTCGAGTATGGATGGTTATGCTGTTCTCGCAGAAGATACCACCACCGCCACCAAAGACACCCCCGTCTCATTAGAAGTGGTCATGGACATCCCCGCAGGCACATTTCCACAAGCATCACTCGACAACGGGCAAGCCGCCCGCATCATGACAGGTGCGCCCATCCCAGACGGTGCAACCGCTATCATCCCCGTAGAAAATACCGATGGTGAGTGGGATAAATCTGCATCATCTGGCTTAAAATCGCCCATCAACATTTTTCGTGCCGTCAAACATGGGGATTATATCCGCCCTATCGGTGAAGACATCACAGCAGGCGACACCATTGCCCATGCAGGTGATAAATTGCGCCCCCAAGAAATTGGCGTACTCGCCTCGTTGGGGTTTGCCACCATTCCCGTATTCCGCCGTCCGCGTGTGGTGATTTTGTCCAATGGCGATGAACTCGCAGAACTAGGGCAACCGCTTGGGCAAGGGCAAATTTATGATAGCAACCGCTATACCCTCGCGGGAATCGTTTTAGCTTGTGATGCAGAGCCTCTTTTGCTCCCCACCGCCAAAGACACCCCAGAGAGCATACGCGCCCTATTTGCCGATGCACTCGACCAAAAACCCGATATGATTCTCTCTAGTGCAGGGGTATCTGTCGGGGCGGCAGATTTTATCCGCGATATTCTGGCAGAACTCGGCAATGTAGATTTTTGGCGGATTAATATCCGACCGGGCAAGCCACTGGCATTTGGACAAATTGCGACTATCCCCTTTTTCGGATTACCGGGCAATCCCGTCTCTGCGATGGTCACATTTGAAGTATTCGTCCGCCCCGCATTGTATAAAATGAGTGGCAAGCAATTACCCATACCCACCATTCGCGCCCGTCTGAGCCATACCATCACTTCTGATGGCAGAGAAAGTTATCTGCGCGTCTTTTTACAAAAAACTGCCGATGGCACATGGTCTGCCACCCTCACAGGCACACAAACATCCAGCGCACTCGTCTCGATGTCAAAAGCCGATGGCTTACTCATCCTACCCGCAGGCACAACCATCGCCCACGAAGGCGAATTTTATCCCGTCCGCTTGTTAAAAAGCGAGTTACTCTATTCAAATTGAAAGGATTTACATCATGTCTGTAGCACAATCTGTCCGACCCGAAACACTCGCGCATAATCCTGCCAGTAAATGGCTCAATTTGCGAAATTTCTCATTGTTATTGGTGTTTTTGGGGCTTTTAGTGAGTGGTTATCTGAGCTATGTCAAAATAACCAATGTGCCAATGGTGTGTCCAAGTGGCGATGGAAGCGCATTCAATTGCGATGTTGTCCAAAATAGCATCTATGCCTATATGCCACCCCGTTCTGGCATCGCCATCGCGTGGCTTGGCTTTGGGACATATTTGGTCATCGGTGCGCTACTTTTACTGCAAAAACGCATCACGTTTTTCCAAGAATGGGGCGTTCCAATCACATTTGGGGTTGTGACCTTTGCATTTTTGTTTTCGGTGTATTTGGTCTATGTCCAAGCGGTATTGCTAAGAGCATTTTGTATGTGGTGTCTGATACACGAAGTCATCATGACTATTTTATTTGTGGTCACGGTTATTCGCCTCATCTTGTTCCTGAACAAACCACACGTAGCAGAGGCATAAATCACACCTCACCCACTCAATGAGGGGCTATCGAAATAGCGATGCCCCTCATTTTTTGTGTGTTCATATCACTTACTTGGTGTTGCTATGTTCACGGAGGGTACGTGCGATAATATCTTCTTGCGATTTGCGCGTATCACGACGATTTCTGGCATTGCGGTTATTAGCAGAATTTTCGTCTTTGCCCATCGCCTTGCGGAAAGCCATTTCCATAGAAGTGAATGACTCATCGTCTTTTTCATCTGGGGCGGCTTCATAGGCTTCGGATTGGGTTTTCATGCTCAAATCAATTTGACGTTTCTTGCGGTTGATTTTTAAGACGCGCACTTGCACTTCTTGGTCAACCTTGACCACATCACCCGGATTTTTCACATAACCGTCTGCTAATTCAGACACATGCACCATACCAGGGCGTTCTGCGCCAATATCAACAAACACACCAAAGTTTTCAATCCGTACAACTTTACCCGTCAACATTTGACCTTCGCCAATGCTATCCCAGCTCATGGTTGGTTGTGCGACCAATGTGAGGGCAATACGTCCGTTTTCTATCTTATAGATATAAACGGTGAGTTTTTCGCCCACTTTTAGCACATCACCAACACTCTTCACATCAGATTTGCCCAATTGGGAAACGTGCAACAATCCATCTTGACCAACACCGACATCCACAAATGCACCATAAATTTCAATGCGCTTGACAGTGCCTTCTAATGCCATACCAACTTGCAAATTACCAATTGCTTTTGGGGTAGATTCTTCACTCATATTTCCCCGACTCCTTTTATTATTAAACACAATAATAGAGATACGATTTTTTGCCACTAAGGGCATTAAGGGCAGATTCTCTCACAGAAAACCTGCCCATAAATGATGTTTATACACTGCGTGATAAGTAAAATCAGGCGCAGAAAATAACCGTTATTAGCTTTCTGGGGTTGTTTCTGATGCTGGAGCATCGGTGGTTTCACCCTCAGCTACGGGAACAATCTCAAACTCGCTTTGCATATAAACGTTAAACGTCTTATAACCGTCCCATGCGTGTAAACTGCTGGTTTGCAACAATTCGTCCATCAAATCGGCGGTCAAATAAGCAAACCCAACCACTTCACTACGGTCGCTAATTTGCCCATTTTCGCCTTCAACAAAGACATAAATGAGCATAGGGATAGTTGGATAATATACACTAACTAATGCTTGGTCGCCACTCACCGTATCACCAATAATATAGCTTGGTTCACCGTGTTTTTCAACCACTTCACCTAAACGAGTACGTGGAGTGGTCTGTGCGACAATAAATGATACCGTTACGCTGTCTTCAGAAAACATCTGGCAACAATTATCACCGTCTCTTTGCGCCCATGCCGCGCCAATTTGTTGGGTGGCTTCATCGGTACGAGTTTGCAAGCTCATAAGGGTGGTATCGTCACGAATAATATTTAACGCATCATTCCAGCCAGTTTCACCTGGAATAATCCCACGCCAGCAAGGTGCGGCACATGGCTCATCCGAGACAAAACTGTCATCTTGTAATAAACGATCGCTACGTAATTGGGGGGTTGGCGCACACGCCGCAATCAGGAACACTAAACCAACGAGGAGGAGGATATTCCGCAACTTCATGTCTTTTTCTCTCTTGATGAAAATTGGATATTTATCATAGATTTTTCACTGTTTGGAAACTATGCCACTTGAGTGGCTGTAGAGTAAAACCGCACTTCTTTCGTATAGGTATAACAGTCTAAATTATCCCCGAAGGGCGCGGACTTTTGCTGTAAAGCGGGTGTCCTCTGACCCACTCCGCTTGCGCGGGTTAAGGTCACCTCGTCACTGTTATCCATCGGTTTATGTATGCATGCCACTGGCTTAACCACTTACACCTGTTTAATCATGCACCGCACAGTTCAGGGCTGGTGAAGCACCCCAAAGTGCCTATATATTCGACAGTAACAGTGCCATTGCTGGCTTAAACTGGTCAGAATAGGCTTTTAACAAGCCACTCCCTTTTCAGGTAGATGGTATCTGACGTGTGATTAGAAAGGCTGTCTCTACAGGAAGAAATTCCCGATTACTTCCATCTAAAAAATTTAGAAGGAGTATAGCGTAATTCAGGTGTTGATGCTAGTCACAATTAGAAAACGGTAGGAAAACCCACTTAATTATTGCCAAAAAACAAATTTCACCCTCTTTTTGAGGAAAAAACTATCACAAGGCAGACCATAGTCATGCCTTGTGATAAGAAAAAATGAGCCGAAAAATCTTACGGTTGTGGTGCTGGTGGAACAGGTCGTTCTATTTGCAATGACAAGGTATACGGACCTGTCGTACCGCCATATATCGCCCCAAAGTGTGTGGCAAGGATATAATAACGTCCATTTGCCCCAAGTGCCACACGGTTGATGAGCGAATTGCGCGTATCGGCATTGGCATCATCATTTCGGGCAATTTCGACTTGATTGGGGTCAATCAAAAATAGCAACGTATCGAGTGTTGGCAATGTTCCATTCATGGTAATTGTCACCACATCGCCCACCAACCCATCAAACGCATACACATCAAATTTGTTATCTGGGCGAATATTTCCCGTCAGATTGATACCGGGTTGCATGACAATGGCAGATTCCAACTCTGCCTGATACGGCAATGTCTCGCTTCCGCCAATAATACCACCCAAGCCAGGGGATGCTGTGCCATCTACATTAATCGTAAAACTAGAGACATATCGCTCATTAAAGCGGATGCTATTGGTCTCTGTAAAGATGAGTTCACCACCCACCACCACATAGATAGTGAAGGTGACAGGGCGCGTATCGGTACATTCGCTCTGATACCAAATTTCCAGTTCATACGAGCCAACATCTTGTGTGCCATTGGGCCAATAGATGTGGTAAACAGGCGGTGGTGTGAGCGCCGTCACACAATTTTTATTGCCTGTGGATGTCAATAACCCACCACTGCGGACACTAGTCGCATCGTCATACACAGAATCGCCAAAGGGGTCACGCACCAATAATTGCAAATCGGCGTTGGTATCCCATGTGAGCGTCACTTCAATATCGCCCGTGGGCAAATTGAGATTCACAGCCCGTTCTGGAGATTCTTCTGCCACCAACAATGAATAAGACCCTTCTGTCCCGCCAACATCCTTGCCATACCGACTCGCAAAGACCAAATATGTCCCTGCGGCGGGCAAGCGTGTAGATATGGCAGAATTGGTATCTGCGGGGCTATTCACATCATCGTTATCGGCAATAATTGTGCCAGCACTATCGAACAAAATGAGCAGTGTATCCAAATTGCCCACAGTCGTATTCATAGCGATATTGACCAATTGCCCTGCCGTCCCTGTGAAGGTATAGACCTGATAATATTGGTCTCCCGCAATAACACCTTCGGTCGGGTTATTCAAAAATAGCGGGCTAGATGGTGTGGTCAGAATCTCATTGGTCGAAATCGGCAATACACGAGTATCGGTATATAACCCGCCTTGTGTGGTTGTGCCAGTGGTATCTGCATTGACCACAAAACTAGCGATATGCACCGTTGCATCATTGCCAGTAGGTGGTTGCAATGTCCCGACAATGGGGTCTAATGGGATGCCATTCACATCTACCGCCACCGTAAAATCAACTGGTGCAGGGGTATCGCTACAGACATTCCGATAATAGACCAATACCTCATACCGACCCGCAGGCAAAGACCCACCACGCCAAGTCGCCGTCTCTGTGGCGGGGGGTGTGGTTAGGACTTCACATAACCCGTTGACATCTGCACCAAAAACACCCGTGCCATCGTTGGTAGACCGCGAATCCCAAAATAAGGTTGTGCCATTGGGCGCACGGACTTGCAGATTGAGGTCATCTTGTGTATTCCAAGACAACGCAACATTAATCCCACCGGTGAGCGTCAATTGGCTGGTTGTGAATGTCATGGGAATAACGGGGGTAGTGGGTGGCAATTGCAAATCTGGCGTGGGTTCTGCTGTCACCACAGGCACTTCTTCTGTCACTGTAACAGGCGGAATGACGGCAGTCTCACCCGTGAGGGTTAATGTCACCACAAAATCGCCACCGAGCGCCGTCACCACACCGGGGGTAATGAGTACCGTCACATAATATGTGCCAGTCAGACCCAATGGGACATTTTCGATGAGGCTTTCTGCCCCACTTGTCGCGCCTGCGGGTTTTTGTGTCTGACCCAATACGGTGCCAGACGCATCGCTCAAAATCATCGTGAGCGCAAAACCTGTTTCACTAGCAATACTCAAACTGGCGGTATTGCCTACAGTCGCTGTAAATGTAAAAATTTGCGCCGCATCGCCTTGTGCAATCCGTCCAGTGGTCGCAACACCAGACACAAGGACATTCGTCGTTTGTGCGCCGACTCCCATCACCAAAAAGATGGCTATCAAGGTAAAAATAAAATGTCTGGATATCATTTTCATATCAAATTTATCTCCCGTACTTGCGTATAAATCCGCAAATGGTTCTATGCGCTAGTGTAACCTAAAATTAAGCCACTGCCTATTGTGCCTAAACACCGATTTACCAACGCTCACGGGGCAACAGGCTGTGCCGTTGCCGCCACCGCAGGGCGTAATTCCACCGATGTCGTCAATCCTTCATACACATCAATAATCCGCGAGAGGCGCTGTCCATCGTATACGGAAATCACCTCATAGCGCCCTGCGGGGACATCCCCAAAGATAAAATTTTCGTCCCAATTGGGGTCAGAATTGACCTGATTAACTGTCCCATCAAAAATATAGGTGGTCGTCGTGCCTTCAAACCATCGTGAGGAATAATTTCGTAAGGTGACATCGGAATCGGGGATAAAATTCCCTCTACTATCCACCAAGCGCCCCGCAATCGTGCCATGCCCAACAAACGGGACTGTCCACAAAATAGGATTCACCGTATCACCATAGCCGTTTGACCCCAAACGCACCTCAAAGTGCAAATGTGGACCCAAAGACCGCCCAGTATTGCCACTGAGCGCAATGACATCCCCCATAGCAACCACATCCCCGGTACTCACCAGTGACTGTTCCAGATGGGCATAGAGGGTGAATAACGGCAAGCCATCCCAGCCAAAATCGTGTTCAATGATGACCACATTGCCATAACTAGCAGAATTGCCCCATACCGGATTTTCTGGTGTGGATGCAAACTGAACAATCCCACTCCCTGCCGCCCGCACTGGCGACCCTGTGGGGTTTGGAAAATCCACCCCATGATGAATCCGCAACGGGTTCAAATCTTCTAGCCCATCCGCACCATACGGGTAATAAAATAACCCTCTGCTCACCCCATTAGAGTCTATGGGACGGGCAAAAATATAATGGTCACGACCCAATGGGTCACGATTTTGTGGCACAGATAACGGCGGGGGCATCCATTCTAATGTCACTTGGGGTTGTGCCGCCACCACAATGGGCGTACCGGTTTGGGCAGGCTGTGGGGTGGGCGTTTGAGCGACTATTGTGGGTGTAGACGGCAAACTAAACTGGCTATTTGCGCTACTATCAACCACATTCACCGCCGAAAATGGGGTCATGGTGAATTCACTGACGGGGGGCAAAGTCGGTGCAATAAATTGCTGTGTGGGAATTTCGATGGTCGGAAATGCCGTCCCTTGCTCAGAAAATCCCGCCTGCAACACCTCTTGCCATGTGTTTGATTGTTGGGTAGGTGGTGCTTGTGAGGGGATAATCACCCGCACAGGTGTAACCCCTTGTGCATTGTTATAGAGCAATAACCCAAATGCACCAAATACCATAAAAAATATCACGACTGTAAATACACCCGCAGAAGAACTTTGTCTTTTCCGCATAAGCCTCTATCCTCAAAACTAAGGTTGTTGTGTGAGGGTCGGTATGGGCGCGGGAGTTGGTGTTGGCACAAATCCGCCCAATTGCGATTCGGCATATAATTCACGCATGGCATTATACCATTGCAAACCGTCTCGCTTCTGGAATATCCAATAACTCCGTCCATTAAAGTTATTGCGCCAGTCGCTGGTCGTCGCATCGCGTGTCCAGCCATAATCCAATGCCAATGTGGTCAAATCCACATAATAACCACTCGGCATCTGACCGCGCAACCGCCCACCCTGATTATACGCATCCACATCGCCCTGAACCGCCGCCGAAAAATCCCATGGCATCCGTCTGAGTGGCTCACCCAAAGACCCATTTTGTGCCGTTTCTGCCACACGCACATAAATACGCCAATAGGTCGCTAGATCGCTATCTTCGCGTATCACCTCAAATGGTGGCGGAAAACCAACCTGATTGCGATTAATCGAAAACGCCCTGCCCGTATAATGCCAATTGCGGACAGGCTCACCTACTTGCCTACGATGTTCCAAAGTCCACAGCGCATCGGTAATATCGCCCAAAAAGTCTACCCCAATCACTTCATTGGCACGCACACGCAATTCATTAAACGAATCATTCACGCGCTCGCTCAAAATAGGTTGCGACGCATTGCTAACATTCACCAGCGCCCCAAGTCCATAGGGCGGGTCGCCAGATGGTGGACGTTCTTGTTCAATAAACAACGGGTCGGTATTTGCCAATGGAAACCCGCCCGCATTAACCAATGCAGGGGGCAGAGGCGCATCCATCCAAAACGGATGCCCTGCCCCAAATGGTGCTTGTATGACCTCTGTCGCCACCCCACCATCACTAAACGAGGCAACCGTGATAAATGTCGCCGATAAATCGGTGGCATCCACCATAAAGGCAATACTCAAACCATCTGGCGACCAAGCAGGCATCCGTCCGCGCCGAAAGGCTTGGGAGGGGCTATTATTGGTCAAATCTTGCACAAATACGGTTTCAATACCATTTTCTGGGGCGCTAAATGCCAATGTATCACCATCGGGCGACCATGCAGGATAATCTTCCTGACGATTTGGCGTATTGGTGACATTGACTGTATCACCCGTATTAAAATCGAAAATGTAAATATCCTGATTGCCATCGCGCCACGATACAAACGCGATTCGCCGTCCATCGGGCGACCATGCAGGCGAAAAATCGGGCGCATCCGATGAAGCAGGCAAACGTTGTGGCACTTCAGACCCGTCTGACCTCATAAAATATAAATCGAGGTGGGTAGTCTGCTGATAGCTCTCATACACCAAGTACAAATCATCGGGCGACCATTGCGGATTTGCCTCAAACGCTAAATTAAACGTCATGCGGTTTGTGCCACCCGTCCGCAGGTCATAAATATACAAATCCCAGTTACTATCTTCTCGGCGGGAGGCATATGCCAAGCGTGTGCCATCATGTGACCATGCGGGGTCTCTGTCATCTTCGGGAGAATTGACAATCCGCAAAGCGTTGCGCGTCCCTACAGGCACAGCCCATATATCCCATTGTCCCGCTTCGCGCACCACATACGCCAGCGTCCCTGCCGATTGCAACACGGCAGGAATCGGGGTGATAGTTGGAATAGCTGTCGGCACATTTAGCACCACCGCAGGTTGTTCTGCAGATTGTGTTGGCACACCCACATTTAAGCCCAAATTGGGACTTAATGGGGCAATGGGTGTTGTATTAGGACGTGAAGTTGCCCAAATGACCACCCCAATCAGCACCATCAACACCACGACAATCAAGCCACTCAATACTCGATTTTGGGCGCGAAGAGGGTCTTCTGCGAGGGTTGTATCTATCTCGACACGCGCAGAACGGCGTGCCATCGCGCTCGATGTGCCATCAGAGACCCCGCGCACCGCTTTTCCGCCGATATTGGTCGCGCCTTTGGTGGCACTCTTGCCTGTGATGCTGACCACTCGCCCAAGTTTATGCAATATCCAAAACAAAATATCGCGCAAAAAGCGTAACACACGCAATAACAATGTGGCGAGTCCCACAACCACCGCCAAAAGAACACCACCAGCCCCAAGCCCACCCTTACTAAATATCCCAAATACCACCGACACACTATCTGTCATGATGAGGACAACAAAGGAGAAACTTTTGAGGATAAAGAGTCCAAATTTATCTGTTAGCCGATACGTCCGTAATAGCATATACCCAACTCTACCTTGTGGCGCGACTTTACCTGTCGCATTGTACAAACAAATTGCACCCATAGCAAATAAACTTCCTAACGAAAACCCGCCTATTCTGTTAGAATCTGCTAATTATGATTGTCTTTTTGAATTATTTAGGTCATGATTAGATAAATGGAGAAAAATGGAGTGTGTTGGATATGAATCCTCGTTATTACCTAAAATTTGTATTGATTATTGGCATTTACGCCCTCATTATGGTTAATGGGGTGTCATTTGCACAAGAGAGTAGCTCACAAACCACACATATCGTCGCCCCGGGTGATACTCTCTATCGCATCGCCCAACAATATGGGGTAGATGTCACCACATTGGCACAAGCCAATAATATCGCCAACCCAAGCCTCATCTATCGGGGGCAAGTGCTGGTCATCCCTGGTCTCACTGTACCCGATGACAGCGCACAAGTTCAAAATCCACTCATCGCAGGCACGCCTATTGTCCATGTCGTGCAACGAGGTGAATCATTAGGGGTCATTGCCGCCCAATATGGCACAACCGTTGAACTCATCCTACAATCCAACGCCATCCCCAACGCCAATCGTATTCTTCCGGGACAAAACCTCAATATCTGGGCATCGCCAGAAGTGGTCGCACAAAACGCTCCTGCCCCAGTGGTCGCACAACCAGTCCAACCGCCACCCACCACCAATATCAGCTATACCGTGCAACCGGGTGAAACATTGGGAATCATCGCCCAACGCTATGGCATGAGCTGGTCAACACTCGCCCAAATGAATGGCATTTATGACCCCAATCATATTATTGTTGGGCAATCTATCCTCATCCCTGCATTAAATAGTGAGGGTGGAATTCAAGACATGGGCATCATCACGGGCATCTATGATTCACAAGCCCCTGCCCCATCGCTCACATTGGGCAAATTTATTTTGATAGATTTAAGCGATTCCAAAGTCTATGCCTATCTGGATGGCATTTTGGTGCGGAGCGTTTTGGTATCCACAGGCTTACCTGCCACCCCCACCGTACTGGGACAATTCACCATCCGCCAACGTGTCCGCGCCCAAACGATGAGCGGACCGGGATATTCTCTGCCCAATGTGGAATGGGTGCTATATTTTTATCAGGGATATGCCCTACACGGCGCATATTGGCATACCAATTGGGGCAGACAAATGAGTCACGGATGTGTGAATATGCCCAATCATGAGGCACAATGGTTCTTTGAAAATTTTGGAGAAATTGGCACGCCTGTGCATGTCCAAGCATAGATAAATCCACACAAATGGCGGGATATACGCCTATGGGGTGTTGTATATCCGCCTATGGGGTGTATATCCGCCTATGGGGTGTATATCCGCCTATGGGGTGTATATCCGCCTATGGGGTGTATATCCGCCTATGGGGTGTATATCCGCCTATGGGATGTATATCCGCCCAAATCGCAACCATTAATCTTGAAAAGGCAACCACATGGTCATTAATATTGGGGACATCTATTGGCTACACACAGAATCAGAAGACGAAATTCCACATCCCCATGTCATCATCTTCACAGATGACCAACACACTCTCTTTGCAATGTATGCTTTGACGACCAATATGAAAAAAATTAGCATCCCTGGAAATATTTTATTGGATGTGGATGAAGGCAATTTGCCCAAGCAGAGTATTGTCGAAGTTGGCAAAGTATCTACGGCAGATAAATCTCAATTAGGGGAATATATCGGGTCATTAAGCGAAAAACGGGTGAAACAGATAGTCAGTGGTATCATCCAACAAATCGTCTATTTCACCCCCTATCCGAATACTATCTAGGCAGGATTTACGCCCTCTAATCCGAGTTCTTTGGCTTTGGCTTGCATCGCCTTGAGTACCAATGGCACATGAAATTCCCATAAATCCACATTGAGCAATGCCGCGCCATCCTCGACATCTTGACGATTCACACCTCGCGCAAATGCCTTATCTTTCCATTTTTTCTTGATAGAAGAGACCTCAACATCGCGCACATCTTTCGATGGACGCACCAGCGCCGCCGCCGTGATGAGACCCGTGAGTTCATCCACCGCAAAGAGGGCTTTATCGCGCAAAGTCACACGGTCATCTGCGGCAAGCGGTCCATGACTCAAAATTGTGCGAATATCTTCCTCGCTCACGCCACGCTCGCGCAAAATTGGCGCTCCATCCATCGGGTGTTGCTCCAATGTAGGATGAACCTCCCAATCGAAATCGTGTAATAACCCCACCAACCCCCAGCTATGCACATCTTCACCATAATGCTCGGCATACGCCCGCATCGCAATTTCCACCGATAGCATGTGCTTCCGCAAACTATCCGACTGGACAAATTCACATACAATATCCCAAGCCTGTTCTCTGTTCATCGGTTATTATCCTTAAAAATCTGCTACTAAAATACTAATCGTTATCGGCTCACCGATGGGGATTTGTCCGCGTGTGCGAAGTTGCCACTGCCCAGAAATCGGCGTTTGGCTACCTACCGAAGGCAACCGCAAAACCATTACGAGGTCTACTATGCCACCCACTTCTACCGCCTCGCGCAACAATAGGGGTGTAAAACCAAAACTCTCGCCACTGCCCGTTATAAAACGCAAAGAGGTATTTACTTCCCAACCACACGTCCCTGTATTGAGCAAGGTCAATGTGCGCGTATAATTGCTATTGGTGCGTTGATATGTGCCACCATCCGTCGCATCTAATGGCACTTGCTCCACAATGCTATAGTCAAACACACAGGCCGCATACGTGGCTGTTTGCTCCACAGCCGATGTTAGGGTCATATTTGGGGTGATAGACGGCGTAAATGTCTCGGTTGGGAGCGATGTGGCTGTCTCTGTTGGGGTATTACTCGCTGTTGGTGTTGGCGTATTAGGACGTGGTGTATTGGTCGGAATAGCCGTGCGAGTTGCAGTAGCACTCGGTGTATCTGTGGCAATAATCGCCACAGGTACTTCTGTCATTGGTTCAATTGTTGGTGTGGATAGCTCATCGGTGGGGGTAACTTCTTCGGTTTCATCTACCAATGCCACACTCGGCACACTCGGTTCAGATGGTGTGCCAATACCAGGAAAAATCCCCGCATTTGCGCCCACAACATACCCACCAATGAGAACAACCAACGCAAACGCGAGTGTCATCAACCACAATATCATCCTATTGGGCTTTTTATTCTTGGCGGTGGGGGTTGGTTTCGATTGCACCACCACCTTGCGTAATGGCAAGGTCGGGCTATCTATATCAAAATCTTTGGTCGTGCCTTTGGGCAATTTGAGCCGTTCTGTGGGCGTGGTGATATTGAGCGGTGCAATGCTACCAGAGAGCATCGCCTCTAATTGGCGAATATCCTCTATTAAATCACTCGCCGTATCATAGCGACCTTCGGGTTCTTTAGACATCAGCCGTGTGATGACATCATCTACGGGTTTTGGTAATTGGGGATGAGTCTCTAAGACCGATGGAACAGGGTCATTGAGGTGCTTCATGATAAGCGCAAGCGGTGTCTCTGCGTCATAGGGCAAGTCGCCCGTGACCATCTGAAACATGATAATGCCTAGCGAATATAAGTCAGACCGTTCATCGCCTGTTTCGCCAACACCTTGTTCTGGCGACATATAAGCAGGTGTCCCCACCAACCCACCCGTCACCGTCATCTGTGACCCCTTCACAATTTTGGCAATCCCAAAATCGGTAAGAACAACCCTATGACCATCTTTAGAATCGAGCATCAGGTTGGCGGGCTTCACATCACGGTGAATCATCCCCGCACGATGGGCATACGCCAACGCACTCGCCGCCTCTCGGCTAATGCGGAGCGCCTCTTCTAATGGCAAAGGAATATTCTTCTTCTCAAAATCTGCCAGATGTTCTTTGAGCGTCATGCCATCTATGAGTTCCATCACCATATAATAACTTTCGGTGGCGTTATCATATTCAAAATCATACACCTGAACAATATGCGGGTGCTTGAGCCGTGCAATATTTTGCGCTTCTTTTTCAAACCGTGTGGCAAATTCATCATCATCTGCCAAAAACTTGTGCATTATTTTCACAGCAACATATCGGTCTAAATTGGCATGATATGCCCGATACACTTCTGCCATCCCGCCACGCCCAAGGCGTTCAATGATTTCATATTTTCCGATTTTCCGATTTTTCACGAGTGCGCCTGAGCCTTATAATAACCAATCAAATTGGATTGTGATAAATAATCTAACCCAAAGTATACCCCATAACGTCTTGTGTCTCAATTGAAAAGACGGCTAGTTTTTTGGGATATTGGGAATTTGTTACATCCATCGCTAACCCACCGCCAGTATAATGAGGCTTGCACTCACCATGACTTTTTTAGATAATTAAGAAAAATCATGCCAATAGGAGCAATATTCGATGAAATCAAACCCGTTTTTTTTGCGTTATCAAATATTATTTTGCCTCATCTTGCTCATAGGGCTATTCACTATTTCCCCTGCGCTCGCCCAAGATGATACATCATCCGATGACCTATGGCAAACACTCCCCGTCATCCCGACCGTGAGCGATACCACCCGCGAGATTTATCAACGTGGCATCGAAATGGGCAATAATCCCAATGCCTTTGGCAAAGTGGGCGATTGTCAAAATGTCCATAGTTACTTTTTGGGTGTATTCGATACCCCAGAAGAATACGCACTAGGCGAAGATTATGCCTATCTGCAAGAGGCAATAGACCATTTTTCGGGGTCATTCATCCGCAATAGCGAAGCAGTGGATAACGGCTTTAATGTCGCATCGGTGCTATCACCTCTCTGGTCAAGTAGCCGCTGTGAACCCGATGAAAATCCCAATGAGTGCGAAAATCGCCAACATAACCCTAGCATTGTCATTATCAGCATGGAAACATGGTGGACAGGCGAAGACCCACAAATCTATGAAGATTATTTAGCAGAGACAGTCGAATATTGGATTAACGAGGGTGTTGTACCCATTTTAGCCACCAAAGCCGATAATCTGGAAGGCGACCACGGCATCAATCGTGCCATTGCCAATGTCGCCCGGCGCTATGATATTCCTCTATGGAATTTTTGGCTGGCGGTGCAATCTGCACCCAATGGCGGGCTAGCAGATGGTTTTCATCTCACATTTGCCCGTAATTTTTTCAATGACCCAGAACGGATGCAAGCTGGATGGGTTATCCGCAATCTGACGGCGCTCCAATCATTAGATGCCGTATGGCGTGGTGTGCAAGAATAATATCAATATCGCATCTGGTGGGCGACAAAATATATCGCCCACCGATGTATGATATAGCCTATTCCTCGCGTCCCTTACCGCATACTTTCCACTGACCATCATCCTGCACCGCGCGATATGGCACACGCGATAAATCTAGTGGGCGGGTTTCTTCGCCCTGATACACCAAATCAATTGAGCCAGTACATATCACAAATGTAGTGTCGCCCTCTGTGCCATCTACCGCGCATGACACATCATTCAAAGAGGCATCCACCGCCCCAAATGACCGAAATTCACGCATTGCCTCACTTTCATAAGCGGGGCAAATGGTTTGGCTAAATCCTGTTTCGTCTTTATTCACCAATAAGGTGAGATGTTGCACAACCGCATCCGCCGCACCATCATTCGATGCAGATTGTTCCCCACATCCCGCCAAAAACAGACTCACAAGCATGATAATTAGAGCTACTCTCATCTTTTTTTCCTCACAAATCTTTCTTAAAAAGCACGACTAAATGTGTCCCCTCACCAAATTCTTGTAACACTTGCCATTCGTCAGATTCGGTTAATCGGTCATAAGCGATGCCAAATCGTTCACTAAAATGACCTTCCCACACCACAATCGTCTCTGGTGCGAGTTGGTCGAGTTGTATCCCTGTCCGCACCCACCCATCCGCCAATTGTGGCGACCATGCGAGGTCATAAAAATAGACAAACCATACATGCCCAGACAATACCTCCGTGGCATCGGCTTCATTGGCTTTCATCCACGCCGAAGCCTGTTCCAATGCTTGTGTGCGTGGGCTAAGCGGGTGTGTGAATGTCGTCAATACGGCATATAGCACGATGACAATCCCTCCCAAAGTCCACATAAAATTTCTTTGTCGAAAATGCACACCCATCATAAATCGCTCAATCCCAACACCCGCCAAAATCGCAAAGGCGGGTGCTGTTGGCACAAGGAAAAATCGGTATCCACCAGAAGCAAATAGCCCATAGCGATAAATAACAACATGCACCACCAAATACACCATAAACGGGATAAAAATCACCCGTAGCGGATGTCTAAGCATGGGGCGTATGCCCAATAAACCGACCAGCAACAACACCACCCCAACCCCATGTGCTACCGCAGGCAAATAGTGAAACCATCCCCCCGCCCCATAAAATGTCGTTGGTTGAGCATCGAATAAGTTGCCACTCGCCAACATGCCGTATGTCAGATAATACAGCAGATTATACACACCCAACGGCGCAAAACTCACCCCGCTTGCCAATGGCTTTCTGCGGATGAGGCAATATCCTGCCCAAATCACCGTGAGCGCCACCCCTTCATGACGGGTGAGGGGCAATAATCCAAACAGTAACGATGCCCATTTCCACCGCCCTATCATCCATAAATACACCCCAGCAATCAATAACAAAGCAAAAGGGGTCATCGTATTGGCGGTGAACATCATCTCGGCAAACCAAGGTTGAAAAAATAGCGCAATGGGGATAATCCACAACCGCTTTACACCCACTTTTTGGGCGATAAGTGTCGTGAGCCATACCACCAACAACGCCATTCCCACACTAAACCAGCGCGATAGTGCCATACCCCCTAATGCGGGTATGGCATAGATGAGTGTGTTAAATGGGCGACCCCATGTATCCAAAAAGAAGCTCGGATATTGCCACGCATTACGCGACATAAGGACATGCGCCACTTCATCTAAGAACACAGCATCCGGTGAGCGCAAGGCGACCAAAATCAGCCATGCGCTCCCAAACATAAAATTCACCCAATATAATGACCGATTTTGCCTAGTCATCATCCCCCCGCCGAAATACCTTGCAAACCGCCTTTGGTCATTTCATAGGCATCCAACGCCTTATCAAGGTCTTCTTCCTTCATCAAACCAAGTTCCAACACCACTTCACGGACACTTTTATTTTCTGCCAATGCTCTTTTTGCGACCAATGCGCCATTGTTATAACCAATGACAGGGTTGAGCGCCGTAACCAGAATCGGATTTTTCGCCAGCCAGCGTTCTGCTTGTTCGCGGTTCAAAATCAAGCCACTCACCAATTTTTCGGTGAACGCACGGACAGACCCAATCATCACAATCATCATTTCATTGAGATTATGCGAAATCATCGGCATCATGACATTGAGTTCCAATTGCCCTGCTTGCCCACACATCATCACGGTAAAATCGCATCCCATGACATGATACATAGACTGATTGAGCATCTCTGCTAATACAGGATTTACCTTACCGGGCATAATAGACGACCCTGGTTGCACGGTTGGGCAAGTCAATTCTGCCAAACCAGTCGTGGGACCACTCGCCAAAAGACGAATATCGTTGGCAATACGGGTGAGGTCTTGCGCCATATTTCGCATTGAGGCAGAAAAGAACACCGCATCTTGCATAGATTGCATAGATTCAAACAAATCATCCGATTCATACAGGGTGATACCCGTAATTTCGGTCAATCCCTTAACCATCCGCGCATGATATTCGTGATGGGCATTCAAACCAGTGCCTGCGGCTGTGCCACCAATTCCCAAACGGCGCAAACCTTCTGCCGCAAATTTGAGTTTTTCGATATTGCGTTCAATCGCTTTTGCCCATGCGCCCACCTCTTGACCCAAGCGGACAGGCACAGCATCTTGCAAATGGGTGCGACCACTTTTGACCACATCGTCCCAATCGCGGGCTTTTTTCTTAAATTCATCGGCACAGTTTTGGAGGGTGACAATCAGTTCGTCAAATTTCCACAACACACCCAAGCGAATGGCGGTGGGGATTGTATCATTGGTGCTTTGTGCCATATTCACATGGTCATTAGGATTCACAGGTTTTTTGGCGACATCCAACGCCACGCCCAAAATTTGGCTGGCGCGGTTGGCAATCACTTCATTGACATTCATATTGTGGCTAGTGCCAGCACCCGCTTGAAATGGGTCTACCACGAAATGGTCATGATGTTGCCCTGCCAAAATTTCATCTGCCGCCTGAATAATCGCATCGGCAATATTGGCTTCTAACAATCCCAAATCTTTATGGACGACAGCGGCTGTGCGCTTAATCACCGTCATGCTCCAAATAAATGCGGGATAGGGCTTCATGCCCGTGATGGGGAAATTTTCCACTGCCCGTTGGGTTTGGGCGGCATATAAGGCATTGGCAGGGACGCGCACTTCGCCTAAAGAATCTTTTTCAATCCGAAATTCAGTCATTTTTTTATATCTCCATAAAAACGGCGAGATTGCCGTGTAAACGCTCTATACAAAATCAAAAAGACGCTACTCATTGTAGCGCCTTTTTGTGCCATTGTGAACAATATTCACGATGACAAACATCATATTCTCTTGCGATTTTTCTTATTTGGAGTGGGCAAACCGTTGCGAGACTTCTGCCCAATTCACTACATTCCAAAATGCAGTGACATAATCAGCACGGCGATTTTGATAATTGAGATAATAGGCGTGTTCCCACACATCCAACCCAAGCAATACCTTATTCGCAGGCACACCATCCATCAATGGATTATCTTGATTGGGGCTAGAGGTGATTTTCAGACCATCACCATCCACCAGCAACCACGCCCAACCAGACCCAAAACGTCCCATAGAGGCTTTGGCAAAGGCTTCTTTCATCGCATCGAGGCTACCAAATGATTTATCAATGGCAGATTTCAATTCGGCGCTCATGTCGGTGGCATTAGGGGTGAGGAGTTGCCAAAACAGGCTATGATTCCAATGCCCACCACCGTTATTACGCACAGCACCACGTTTATCTTCTGGGAGTGAACTGAGGTTGGCTAAAATTTCTTCAATAGATTTACCATCCCATTCTGTGCCAACAATGGCATTGTTGAGATTGGTCACATAGGCGGCATGATGTTTGCCACGATGAATTTCCATCGTCTTACCATCAATATGGGGTTCTAGGGCGGTATCGTTATACAACAGGCTAGGTAATTCAAAAGCCATAAGGTGTTCTCCTTGTGTGAGTATATTCAAAATCATACTAATCTATCGTAACATATCCTCTATAAGAATTTGCTAAACACGCAGATTATCTGTATGAGAGGACGCTTAATATTTGTGATTGGGCTGTGCTAAAATAACGGTTTATATTGATTTTCGCCACTAAAAGGTTTTCTATGACCAAAACCGCCTCTGGTTCTCCATTCCGCGCCTTATTGACGTTGGTTGTTGGTGTATCAGCAGTATCGCTGGCGGCGGTATTCATCCGCCTTGCCCAAGAAGAAGGTGTGCCATCACTCGTGATTGCAGGGGGCAGATTGCTCATAGCCACCATACTCCTCATCCCGATTATCATCCGCAGGGCAGATTATCGCGCCCAAATACGTCATATTTCGCGCAAAGACCTATGGCTCATCACCATCGGCGGGGTATTTTTATCACTTCACTTTGCCACATGGATTTCGTCGCTGGAATATACCAGCGTCCTCATTTCTAGCGTATTGGTCACAACCAGCCCCATCTGGGTGGCGATATTAGAAGTATTTGTCCTCAAGTCGCGCCTCTCTATGGGAGTAACGATTGGCTTGGGTGTGGCAATCATCGGAGGGATGTTAATAGCCACGCCAAGCGGAGGCAGTATTACCCCACCTACCGCCGATAATCCCCTGCTCGGTGGTGTATTAGCACTCGCAGGCGCATGGGCAGTGGCGGTCTATCTGATTATCGGGCGCAAAATGCGCGGGACACTCGCCCTCACGCCCTATATTTTCATGGTATATGGCATAGGCGCACTCACTACCATCCTCATTATTTTCGTTACAGGCACACCCATAAGCAGATTTTCATCCGCAGGCTATGGCTGGGTAGTATTGCTTGCCGTCATCCCCCAACTGATTGGTCACACATCGCTCAATTACGCCCTCGCCTATTTGCCCGCTACTATCGTGAGCCTTTCCACCCAAACAGAACCCATTCTGAGCGCCATCGGTGCTTATTTTGTCTTTAGAGAATCGCCCAGTGGCACACAAGCCATCGGCGGGGTAATCATTCTCACAGGAGTTATTTTTGCCACCATCAGCAACAAAAGGACAGACCACCCATGAAACGCATTTTTTTACTCGATACACTATGGCTCATAACCCTGTGCGCTTATATCATCATCGGCACAAGCATCGCCCCGTTTCATGGAGATGAATCTACCCTGCTGTTCATGAATCGTGACTATGACTATCAATTCACCCAGCGCGACCTGTCGCTCATCTATTTTGCAGACTCACCGCTTAATCAGACTGAACAGGAATTACGTCTACTCAACGGCACGGTGTATAAATACCTCGTTGGATTTTTCCGTACCCTACGCGCTATTGGGCAAGACGGATTAAACGATTTTTGGGATTGGGGGCGCGACATCGCCTATAACCGCGATACCAACCGCTACCCGTCCGATGATTTATTGATGACCGCCCGCCATGTGATTGTGCCGTTTTTGGCATTAGGGATCATAGCCCTGTTTTTTATCACCAAAAATCTTGGTGGCAGATTCCCTGCTTATCTCGCCACCGCCTATTTTGCCCTCAATCCCCCCCTATTGCTCAATGGACGGCGGGCGATGATGGAAAGCCTGCTCATTGGGTTTTGTTTGCTCACCTTATTATGTGCTGTCTGGTGGATAAAACGCCCGTCATGGCGCAATACCCTCTTTTTGGGTATCACTGGTGGCTTGGCGATTAGCTCCAAGCACCCTGCCCTATTCACCCTCATACCCGTATTCGCGGTCGCAGGGTTATTTTCCCTCACACAGAGAAATAAGTTACTGACTATGGGAAAAATTATCACATCGGGCATCATCGTCATAGCGCTATTTTTCGCCCTCAATGTGGCTTGGTGGAATAACCCTATTGGTGCAGGGAGCGAAGTATTACGCCTACGTGGGGATCTATTGGCGGTGCAAATTGATATTTTTGGGGGTTATACGGATTTTGGCGACCAATTACGCGGATTTTGGGAGCAGGTATTCATCGCCCACCCGCAATTTTATGAAGTTGCCAATTGGGGTGCCTATATTGGCGACCAAATTGCCACTTATGAATCTAGTTTATGGGATGGTGTGGCGCTGGGCGGAAACACTATTTTGGGGGTCATTATCGCCTTGCTAACAGCTATCGGTATTTGGGCATGTATGCGAATCATCACAACCCCGCTATGGGTGCGCTGGCTTGTGGTCATTTGGGGGATATTTCAATTTATAACCACCCTATTGCTGACCCCGCTAGAATGGCAACGCTATTACCTCATGGTATACCCCGCCATTGGCATCTTTGCCAGTATGGGCATTTTATGGCTCAAAAACCGTGTTATTAGGGCGGATTAGCTATCCGCCCCGTTTTTATTCTACCGCAATACCAACAACGCATCAGATAAATGCCGTTGCACCGTGCGCGAATTAAACTTCGTCCATATATCGCCAAATCCTGCCATGAGGGTGACTTGTTCATCGGCTAGGCTTTGGATGTAATGCTCAAACGATTCATGCACCACATCGCCCAAATCGCCATTTTCTTCGAGGTTCTTGAGGCGGATTTGTGCCACGACCACATCGTTGAGTCTGCCCAGATAATTTTGAATTTGCTTCATTTCTTCCACAAATTTCTCAATCGAAAGACCCAACACGGGCGCGAAAAATTCAATCGAATAGCGCAACCGCTTAAATTCGATACGGAGCGCATGAAGCGTATTCACCTCGGCATCTTCCAAAACGGTATCATACGCCCGCACCGTAGCCAAATGGTCATAGACCATCACAGGCAACACATGGCGCACCTGATAAGGTGTGGGAGTCGGCTCATCATTGCCTTTTGCCGATTTACCGGGTGATGTCAAAAATGCGCTATAGGTTTTTATAAACCTCCGATACGATTTGCTATCCAGATAGGCAACCAATTTACGCCGTGCTTTTTGGCGTTTGGCTTCGAGTTTTTCGACCACATGCACCAATGCTTCTTGTGCTTCTTGTTCGACAAGTTGCCCCTGATACCGCGAAAAATCGTCTACCAGCACATCCAAATCGCGTACAGCACCCAATGTCTGCGCCAATTCGCGCAATTGGGCAATAAACGGACGCACGGGCTTCGATTTATAATAATCTTCAAAAATGCGGAACGCGCTCCGCATCCGCCGTGTTGCCACGCGCATATCGTGGACAAATTCGATGTCCTCACCCACACGAACACCTTCGTCTTTGGAGAGCATCTTCACAAAATCTTGCAACAAAATCTTGCGCCCTGCCTCTGCCATTGTATCTTCGTCCTGAACAGGTTGGACTTGTTCGGTCAAATGGTCAATCAGCGATATTTCTGGCTGTTCTACCACTAACTCTGATTCTGGCAATGGCAATTCATCAGAAATATCGGTCATATTTTCATCGGTCATACAGTTCACCTATCTATAAAATTGATTTTGCTTTATGGTTTATCATCTTAACATCAATTTGGGCGAATGTTAATCCCCTCTTAAAATTTCTTAACATTAGAACAAATAAATTATTGCCGGTAAGTTGCCTAATCGCATGATAATTTAACTCAAATCTGCTATAATAACCAAAAATAAATCTTCATGGAGAAAATTTTATGCCGTCAGATGCCAATCATCTCAAAAAAATCGCGGTCTATCATCAAAAATGGCGCGATACCACCCTCAAGCAAACCCTCAACCGCAAAGCAGAACGCACAGTCGCCTTTATGACCCAATCAAGTGTGCCAATTGAGCGCCTCTATACCCCTTTGGATATGCCAGAATTCGATTATGAACAAGACCTCGCTAACCCTGGCGATTATCCCTACACCCGTGGGATTCATGCCACAGGTTATCGGGGCAAGTTGTGGACAATGCGAATGTTCGCGGGGTTTGGCACAGCCGAAGAGACCAATGCACGGTATCGCTATCTCATTGACCAAGGCAATATGGGCTTGTCGGTGGCATTCGATTTGCCCACCCTCATGGGCTATGATAGTGATGCACCAGAAGCACTTGGCGAATTTGGGCGCTGTGGTGTTGCCATTAGTTCATTAAAGGATATGGAAATTCTATTTGATGGCATCCCCCTAGATAAAATATCCACCAGCATGACCATCAATAGCCCTGCGCCCATCATCTGGGCATTTTACATCGCTGCCGCAGAAAAACAGGGTGTGCCGATGGATAAGCTACAAGGCACACTCCAAAACGACATCCTCAAAGAATTTATCGCCCAAAAAGAATTTATCTTCCCGCCAGAGCCGTCCATGCGCCTCGTGACCGATACCATCGAATTTGGCACGCGCCACATGCCTCTGTGGAACACCATCAGCATCAGTGGCTATCATATCCGCGAGGCAGGTAGCACCGCCGTGCAAGAATTGGCATTCACCCTCGCAGATGGGTTAGAATATGTCCGTTGGGGCTTAGAGCGTGGGCTAAAGATTGATGAATTTGCCCCCCGCTTGAGCTTTTTCTTCAATAGCCATAACGACTTTTTTGAAGAAATCGCAAAACTACGCGCCGCCCGTCGCATTTGGGCGCGTGAAATGCGCGAGACATTCGGCGCACAAGACCCACGTTCATGGTTGATGCGTTTTCATACCCAAACCGCAGGCGTGACCCTGTCTGCCCAACAACCAGAAATCAATATCGTGCGCGTGGCAATTCAGGCACTCGCCGCGGTACTCGGTGGCACGCAATCGCTCCATACTAATAGCATGGACGAAGCCATTGCCCTCCCAAGCGAACACGCTGTGACCATCGCGCTCCGCACTCAGCAAATCATTGCAGAAGAAACCGGTGTGACCAACACCCTAGACCCACTCGGTGGCAGTTATTTTGTCGAGGCGCTCACCAATCAGACAGAAAAAGCCGTCTATGACTATTTCCGCCGTATCGAAGAAATGGGTGGTGTATTGCCTGCGATTGAAAACGGGTTTTTTCAGCAAGAAATTGCCGATGCCAGCTATCGCAATCAGCTAGAACTCGACAGAAATGAGCGCACCTTTGTTGGGGTCAATAAATATATCAGCGAAGACCCGCCCGCCATCCCTATTTTACAAATGGATCCGCATGGGTATCAACATCAAGTGGCGCGTCTCACTGCCCTACGCCATGAACGCGATAACGACATGGTAGAAAAAACACTCAACGCCCTACGCCGTGCTTCAGAAGCACACGACAATGTTATGCCATATCTCATTGATTGCGCCAAAGCCTATGTTACACTAGGGGAGATGACCGATGTGCTACGCGAGGTCTTTGGGCTATATCAAGAACCGTTGCATATTTAACTCACATATATAAAGGGGAACACACATGGAGCAATGGGAATATTTCACAACCTATCTCGAAGCCAATATCAAAGGGCGCGACCAACGCAAACAATTGCAAAAACGCTTTGACAAGCGCAAATTGCCCCGTTATATGGTGGAATCATTGCTCCCACAACTGAATCAGTATGGCGATGAAGGTTGGGAACTCATCCACATGGAGCCGGTCCCGGGGTTGGGACGCAAGGGGGATATATTATTTGGGGCGCGTGGATGGAGCAACACCTATTTTTGTGTATTCAAGCGCCAACGCGGTGTCATGCGTATCAAATCCGAGAGCAATGGGTCACAAGTCACTGTCCCCCCTGCCCCGACCCTAGAGCAAACCCAACCTATCGCCACCACCCCACCCCCGCCTCGTCAGGTCTACCAATCATCTAATCCCTTACCCTTTCAGGACGATGACGATATCGACCTATGAGCAGTAAACGGGTCATTTTTATCACAGGCGCGTCCAGTGGCATCGGTTATGCCACTGCGTTGGAATTTGCCAAAACAGGGGCGCATGTCGTTGGCACAGCGCGTCGTATAGACCGTCTGACACAATTACAGGCAGAAATCAACGCCCTCCCCACAGGACATGGTGATTTTTTGCCGATTAGTGCCGATGTCCAAAATGTTGATGAATTGCGTCATGCAATTGACCAAGCCATCACCCATTTTGGAAAAATTGATGTGATGATAGCCAATGCAGGTGTGGGTCATCGCGGGAAATTAGCTGATGCCAGTTGGGATGAAGTCCAAACCCTACTCCGCACCAATATAGACGGGGTGATTCATAGTGTGAGAGCCATTGTGCCAATCATGAAGCAAAATGGGGGTGGTCATATCATCCTCATCTCGTCTGTCGTGTATAACATGACTGCACCCTATACCAGCATCTACGCCGCCAGCAAAGCCTTTGTGAGTAGTATGGCAAGGTCGCTTCGGTTGGAGCTACAATCGGATAATATCCATGTCACCGATATGCTGGTCGGGCGCACCGAGAGTGAATTTAACGATAAGCGCATGGGTGCGGGTGGGCGCAATTCTGTTGGCAAAATTCCTATCATGCCCACCGAAAAGGTCGCTAAAGGCATTGTGATGGCATCGTCACAAAAACGCCATGCAGTAGCATTTCGGCTATTTGACCGTCTGTTACTCATCGGCAACCGATTTTTACCAACCCTCATCGGCAAACGCGCCATGAGACATTATCAATAAATAATAGGATACAAAATGGCAGAAAAACTCAATTCGATGCGAATTTTGGAGCAACATAAAATCCCCTATGAAGTCCTCGCCTACCCCGATACGGTGCATGATGCCCAAGAAGTGGCAGAAATTTTGGGCGTACCCGATTTCATGGTGTATAAGACCCTTGTGGTGCAATCAGAAAATCCCACCCAACCAAAACCTTATTTGGTGATGATTGCCAGCGAAAACAAACTTGACCTCAAAAAAATGGCACTCGCCGCAGGTGTGAAAAAAGTGCGGATGGCGGCGCATAAAGACGCAGAAGCCATGACAGGCTTAAAGGTCGGTGGCATTAGCGCCCTCGCCCTCATGCAAAAGGGATGGCAAGTCTATTTAGACCAACCCGCCAGCCAATTACAGCACATCGTCATGAGTGCGGGACAACGTGGCACACAATTGCGCGTGCCAGTTGTGCCATTGGTCAATTTATTGCGGGTGCGACTCGCAGAAATTAGCATTCCCAATGAGGACGATGAATCTGGGGATGAATAAGATTAATTTTAGTGGCGAACAGATATGCTAGGCGCTGTACGGGACGACTAGCGAAGCGTATATCGTCCCCCGCCCATATAAACCACTATCGGCTTAAAATATGCTCCATCCGATAATAATCTTCGCTGATAACCCGTTCTTTGGAGGTCGCATCTTCTAGCGGGATAGGCACAATATCGCGCCCATTGAGTCCCACCATGATATTATGCTCACCCTCAAGCAAACGCTCCACAGCATTCACACCCATGCGTGTGGAAAGCAGACGGTCAAAGGCGGTAGGGTTTCCCCCCCGTTGAATATGACCCAAAATCGTCAGCCGAATCTCAAATCCCAAATTTCTGTTATTCAAAAATTCGAGCAGATCATTGGTCTTATATGGCGCACCTTCGGCAATCACCGCAATGGCGTGTGTTTTGCCACGCACATACGCATCGCCCATCTGTGTCGCCACATCTTCCATAGAAATAACTTTTTCTGGGGTGATAACCACCTCTGCCCCGCCCAATATGCCCGACATCAGTGATAAATAGCCACAATTACGCCCCATCACCTCAATCAAAAAGGCGCGGTTATGCGATGTGGCTGTGTCACGCAGACGGTCTAACGCATCCAAAATGGTATTTAGCGCCGTGTCTACCCCAATACTCATGCTTGTGCCATAAATATCATTGTCTATGCTGGCGGGAATCCCCACCACAGGGATACCAATGCGTTCCAACGCCATACCACCGCGCAAACTGCCATCGCCACCAATCACAATCACCGCTTCGATGCTATTTTCGTTTAATCGGCGCAAGGCTTTGCGTTGCCCTTGTTGGGTCTTAAATTCTTCATTGCGGGCAGTTTGTAAAATTGTCCCGCCTTTTTGTAAAATACCACTGACCTCACGGCTGGTCATCAAATTCATGTCGCCATTGAGCAACCCTGCATAGGCTTGGCGGATGCCATATACCTCTATCTCATAATGTAACGCCGTGCGGACAACCGCACGTATGGCGGCATTCATTCCTGGGGCATCTCCCCCGCTTGTCATGACAGCGATTCGCTTCATACCATATAGCTCCTAATGATGGAAACTGTTTTATAATCCACACACTACTATAGCACCACTAGGTTAAGCCGTATTTAGCGAATTTCTACAAAATTTAACGCGCAAACCATCTAAATTGACTATTTGCGATGTTGTTGCAATAGTTGTAAATAAGCATTATCAATAGATGATGATTGCATGTCATGAATTAATTTCGATAAATTGCCATAAAATAATAATTCACCCTGATGAACAACGATAATCTGGCTGGCTATTTGTTGAATATCTTCTAAGATATGTGATGAGAGCAAAATCAAACGCCCTTTCGCTAATTGAGATAATAATTGGCGAAATCGCTGACGTTCTTCAGGGTCTAACCCAGATGTTGGCTCATCCAAAATCAAAATTTGAGGGGCATTCAGCAATGTAATGGCAATTCCTAATCGCCGTTTCATTCCACCAGATAAGGTTCGAACAGGGCGGTTGCGTGCTGATTCTAAGTTCACTGCTTGTAAAACAGCTTCTATCTGACTGGTCCGATAAAGGCTATCATCCATTTTTTTTAGAAGTGAGAAATAATCTAAATTTTGTTCAACGGTCAATTCATTATAAAAACCGTTGGCTTGGGGCAAATAACCAATCATATTACGAATTTTGGCGCAATCTTGCTCAGATTTCACATTATTGTGATTCACCAGCACATCACCACGGCTTGGTTTAATCAACGTAGCAATAATACGCATGAGGGTGGTTTTACCCGCCCCATTCTCACCTACTAACCCAATAATACCATCTGATAAATACAAATTAATGTTTTTTAAGGCTTGAATGCCATCTGGATATGTTTTATCTAAATTCTGAATATGTATCATCTTTTTACCTTTGGCGGGTTGTATGTGCAAATATCCTTGATGCAATTACCCATAACATACCTATCTGAATAATTGCAGATAAGATAGGTATCATCAAGATAGGTGTAAAGACAACTGTTTCAGGAATTTCTTCTGCCACAAAAATCACGCTCAAAAATTGCCTATACCAATATTCCGTTGTTGTGGAGGCCATCATACCTGTAGGATATACGATATTCCCAACCAAACTACGGATAGTAGCAAGTTGTAATACGATGCAAACGATTATCGCCACTCCACGCAAAATAGCAACAGGAATACGATAAAAAATCGCGCCCATAAAAAAACCCATCACAGAAAGATAAATAGCGCCGGGTAGTAATCCAAATAATACAATACCCCAATAAGCCACTGTAAAATTGCCCAATAGCGCCATGTCACTAGTCGAAGCGATCATGCCCAAAATATACGGCAATATTGCACCCAACGTGACCGATATCCCCATCGCTAGACTGATGCCCATCGCCTTATATCCCAAATATTGCCGATGAGATTGAACCGAAAGACGCATATCTAGTCTAACAGACTCGGCATCACGCCATATAGCATCTATCATCAAAAATGGTAAAAAAATCATACCCATAATGGTGAGAGAATAAGTCGTACTAAGGATATGATAGGTCGTCCCATTTGTAAAACCCATTTCCCTAATAGTCCCAGCTACAACCAAAACACTAAATACACCCATCATACCAAATAAAATTAGGATAAATCCTTGGCGTAGGATAATGAAGGCTTCATAAATAGTTATAGCAATTTGCAATGATAAATCTTTTGTAATGCGTTGAATTATACTTTGAGAAGGCGCTTCTTCTAAGAATTTAGAAGATTTATGGCGTTTATATGAGGCACCGATGAGCAAATAATCTGTATTGGATGCAATTCTAAGTGCTTTGAGACCAAATCCAATCCCAACTAAAGAATAGCAAATTCGAGCAATCCACCAAATACTCGATGATAAGTCAGTTGCGCGGAATGTAATTGGGCTAATGATTCGCCAACTATCAGATACAGAAATTTGCGTCAAAAGAATAAATAGTAATAATGCGCCAATCTGCCCCAACCGGGCATCACGCCCTGCTATAATTGCAAATAATACAAGTCCAGTACAGACAATTAAAAATATCACACAACCAATAAATGTCACTACAAGTTCTGTATCTACTGTCCCCTTCATCAATACAACTGCCCCTAAAAGATATACAAGCATAAGCACAATAATGGTTAAAAAGCTGACAATCACCTTATCTTGAATAACCAATCTATATCCATAGGGTTGTGTGGCATGTATTTCAATCAAATACTGTTGTTCAGGCATGATAGTAGAAGATAATAATAAGGCAATCCCAAATAACACGATTATAGGCAAAAACCCAATCGCCAAATTAAACTGATAGCCAATATCTATTTCATCAGTAAAACGAAACCCTCCAGTTGCAAAGGAATATAACAATAACCCAAGTATCCCAATGATGATAATTATTGGATTTCGTTGTGTCCGCAAAATATGTGCATAAAAAACAGTTTTCATAGTTTTAAAGATTTTCTAATTAGGTAAAATTTTGCAATCACACCTACCTTTAAAGATAGGTGTGATTACTATTTAACCGCAATGTCTGACCCCACACCCAAAATTAGTCTGACAAGAACGTGACCAAGAGATTAGCTGTCCGCGATCATTCCAACAAGCACGCTCATGAGCTTGATGGACTGTTTGAACATTGAGTATCGGAAAACAATGACCTAAACAAGCACCACATGGATGATAATAATCAACACAGCATGTTGCACCGGGTCCGGGTATACAAGGAGAAACTTGCGAATTTGTAACTGATAAAGAAAATGCACTTACAGAAAGTGTTACGGAAGTTAATAACATCAATAACACCACGACTATAGGTAGTAATCTTCTAATACGAAATATCACTTTTGTCTCATCTCCTTAATTTACTTATGGAAAACCGAAAACAAGTTCATATGATTATCGGCTTAGGAGAACATTCCAATTTGGGAGTATTTTTTAATATTTTATCGCTGACATACGAGGCTAAAGCCTCTAGTCAGCCAGTACATCCCCCAAAATAGGCATAATTGTACTGGCTGAC
>Ga0163144_10002949_pt1 | contig 38846 bp, 27 predicted proteins | sample OliLak19BULKMAT1_FD_123175 | JGI IMG/M metagenome (GOLD analysis project Ga0163144, IMG submission 123175) | Freshwater microbial mat bacterial communities from Lake Vanda, McMurdo Dry Valleys, Antarctica - Oligotrophic Lake LV.19.BULKMAT1 | ecosystem: Environmental > Aquatic > Freshwater >...
CGCGTGATTCTCGACCCGCGCGCTCCGCAAAACCTGTTCGACTTTTTGCAGAAGGAGTGGAAGCCGGGCGAACAGCCGCTCTTATTTTTCATTGGTCCGGAGGGCGGAATAACCCCGGACGAGTTGAACGCAGCGGATGCGAGCGGCGTCAGGCGCGCGCGTTTGGCTGAACATGTTTTGAGGATTGAAACCGCCGCGTTGGCGGCGTGCGCGATTGCCGGTGGCATACGGACGTAACTCATTAAAAAGCCGCGTCGGCTGACGCGGCAGGTTCGAAAATTTTCGAGAGTAGCGACGGCTTATTTAAGTTCCTGAATCGCCTTCATGTTCGGGTAGGCCTTTTTGAGAGATTCGAGTTTGGCCGGCTCTTTTGCGGCCATGTAGTCGTCCAGTTCGGCCCAGTATTTATTCCATGCCATCAGCGCGGGAAGGTCGCTTTCGATGACTTCTTTGGCCATGCTGTAGAACCGCTTTCCCTCCACCTGCAAGTAGGTGCTGCGGTCTTTGTATTCTTTAGACAGATCCACTTCGGTTTTGCCGAGCTCTTGCGTGAGCTGTTTGGGCGGCGCCTGTTCAGCGCGCTTGGGTTCATCCGGATAGGTGGCGCGGAAAATCTGAAATCGCGTGATGAGCGATGCCAGCGGCATGATTTCCTTCTGCTTCATTTTTCCGTTGGCGGCCATGTCGGCAATGACGGCATCGGCTGCGGCTTTGTCTTTCTTGAGCACCGCCTGTTTCAGTTTACGTTCGAAAACCAGAAAGCGCGCCTTTTCATCCAGCTCAGTAATCTTGACGATGTACTCTTTCTGAGTTTGAAGCTGCTGGGTCGCCACGGCGATGCGGCCGCGGATTTCCGCCAATGTGGACAACTCCGCTTCCACCGCTTTGGCGGCTTCCAAGCCTTCGATGACTTTGCTCTCGTTCTCGTCGACGAACTCTTCCAGTTTGACTTTGACTTCCTTGAAGATCGCATTCGCTTTTTCGGTTTCGGCGCGGCCACTGAGCAGGTACACGACGCCGCCGATCATGCCGCCAACAAAAATGATTACGAAGGCCAGCGCTTTGATTTTCAGAATAAACATGTTCGGCATCTGGGGGCCGGCAGTGCGGTGCTTTCCGCCCGCGGCCGCCCCGCCTTTGCCCGCAGCCGCTTCCTGCTGATGTTCTTTTTCTTCGCGGATGGCTTTGACGAGCTGCCGGGCCACCTGCGGACCGTACATGGTGCCTTCGAATTCGGGATCTTGCGGAGGCGGCGGAAGCGCGACTTTGGCGGCTGTTCCCGCGGCCTGCGCGGCGCGGATGGCGGCGCCCATATCGGTTGAGCCGACGATAGACGGTTCGAAAAGATCTTCACCGCCGTCATCGTCGCTTTTGGGTGGAGGTGGAACGGCGGGCCGCGGCGGTGGCGCCTCGGGTTTAGGCGCCGCGGGCGCCGGCGCTAAGGCGGCGGGAGCGGCGGGCGCGGCGGGCGCGGCGGGAGCTCGGGCCGCGACTTGCGTCGCGGCAAACTCCGCAGCCTGTTCAAATTTGAAGGGGATATCGCCAATGCGGACGACATCACCGCCGCTGATCGGCGCTTTGATATTGATCTTGGCATCATTGACGAAAACGCCGTTGGTGCTTTTCAGATCTTCGACGAACCACTGGCCGTTTTCCTGAAAGATCTGGGCGTGCTGGCGGGAGACCGATGCGTGTTTTACGGCGCATGAGTTTACTTTTTCGTCGCGCCCTATCTTGACCATGCCCGTGCACGCGATGACCTGGTCTTTCACCGGGTCCATGGTTCCAATGAGTTTTGCTTCAGACATTTTCTGCTCCCGCATTTCAGCACGGTTTTAAGTTTCTGGTTCCGAACCGTACAGTGCATTCACGCAAACAAACCAGTAAACCGAAATTGTCATCAGTCCAGATTGAACTGCTTCTTGGCCAGATTGTAATAGCGCCCCTTCATGGCGACCAGATCGTCGTGCGATCCACGCTCGAGAACCTGCCCGTTTTCGCAGAAGCAGATGAAATCGCTGTCCTTGATGGTACTCAGGCGATGCGCGATTGAAATGGAGGTTCTGCCCGCCATGATCGATTTCATATTCTGCTGAATGCGCGCCTCGGATTCATTGTCGAGCGCCGAAGTGGCCTCGTCGAAAATGAGGATCTTGGGGCGCCGGTACAGGGCGCGCGCGATACAAATGCGCTGGCGCTGTCCGCCGGAGACCTTGATGCCTTTTTCGCCGAGCATCGTCTGGTACCCGAGCGGCAGGCGCACGATGAAATCGTCGGCGCTGGAGAGCCGGGCCGCCTCGCGCACCGCGTTCATGTCCGGTTCGGTATCTCCGAGCGCGATGTTTCCGGCCACGGTGTCGCTGAACAGGAAACTGTCCTGCAACACGATGCCGACCTGCCGCCGGTAAGAAATGAGATCGAGCGAGGTGATGTCCTTGCCGTCGACCAGGCATTCGCCGGAGTAGGGCATGTTGAAGCCCATGATCATTTTAATGACGGTGCTCTTGCCGCAGCCGGAGGGCCCGACAAACGCCACCGACGTGCCCGGATCGATCGTCACGTTGAAGTTATTGAGGATGAGCGGCGACTCTTCGCCGCCGTAGCGGAATTTGATGTTGCGGAACTGCAGGCGGCCTTCGACTTTGGAAAGAATAGTCGGAATTTTTTCCGGATTGGTGACCGGCTCCTGTTCGGGCTTGACGTTGTTGATGTCGTTGACGCGGTCCATCGAGATGCGGACTTCGGCGAAGCTGTTGAAGAGTCCGACGAACTGCATGACGGGGCCCATGACCGAGCCCATCAGCATGTTGAAGCCCATCAATTCTCCGATGGACATTTTCCCGTCCATGACTTCGTTGGCGCCGTACCAGAGCACGGAAATCGACGCGGACAAATTGATGAGCTGGCCGATGGTGTCGAATAGCAGGCCGAGCTTGGATTGCTTGTAGCTCAAGTTGACGCGGTCCACGAACGCGTTCTCCCAACGCGAGCGGGCCCAGTACTCATTGCCCGTGGATTTTATGGCCTCGATGCCGCTGAGCGATTCGATCAGGCTCGACTGCTGCTGCGTGTTGCTCAGGAAGATCTGATTGGCGACCGCCTTGATGCGCGGCGTGAAGAAGAGCGTGTTGAAGATGTACCACGGTATGAAGAAAATGACGAACCAGGTCAGCGTCGGGCTGTAGATGCGCATCATCATGAAGTAAACGACGAGCATCAGCGTATTCAAAATAACGGTGATCGTGGAACCGGCGAGGATGCCTCGAATTTTTTGATTTTCGCCAAAGCGCGTGAGGATGTCGCCGATCTGGCGGCCTTGAAAAAACTTCATCGGAAGGCTGAGAATGTGCCGGTAAAATTCCGCCATCAAATTCAAGTCGACGCGTGAGATGGTATGCGCAATCAGCAGATTTTGAGTGGTCGATGTCATCAATTTGAAGATGGCCGTCATGCCCATCCCGATGAGCATCATGTTCAGCAATCCCTTGTCTTTATGAACGACGACTTTGTCGACGATGTTCTGAATAAACAGCGGCGTGGCCAGGCTCAGCAAATTCATCACGAGCGCGGCAATCATGGCCTCCATGAAGTGGATTTTATACGGCAGGAGGTAGGCGATAAAGCGCGCCCAGGGATTGGCGACCGGCTCCAGATGGCGGAACTTCTGCGTCGGTTCGCAGACAACCAGCATGCCGTCCCAGCCGGTTTCAAATTCCTTGCGGCTGAGCTTGCGCAGTCCTTTTTCCGGATCGCCGACCCACGCGTTAGTGTCGCTGACGCGGTAGAGGACCATGTAGTGGTAGTTTTCCCACAGGATGATGCAGGGCAGTTCCAGCTTCCCGAGATCTTCGAATGTGCATTTGTAGGGTTTGGCGCGGAAGCCCATCATTTCGGCGGCGTTGCAGACGTCCGGCAGCAGGGCTTCGTTGGCATGAATGTTGGCGATTTCGCGAATCTGCCCGAGCGTGAAATTGCGGCCGTAATAATTGGTGACCATGGCCAGACAGGCTGGAACGCATTCCGACTCGCTGTTCTGGTAGACGACCTTGAAATTTTCGATGACCTTCGTGCCGGCGCCAGCCTTGAACTCCGATTCGGTGATGGCATCAACCTTGATGCGCATGTCCGCGCCTTCGGCGCGCTTGATATGCGTAGCCTGTGTTTTTTCGGCTTCCTTGCGCTGGTGGATGCGCGCGTCGATCTTTTCTTTCAGCTCGGCATTTGCGGCCAGAATTTTCTGCACTTCCGGCTGGCGCATGACCAGCACGGTGACGTCGGTTACGGCGAGCGCGGAGTAGGTCTGGTGCGCGCCTGTGACGGCTGCTTCCTCGCCGATCAAACTACCCTTGCCGACTTTCTCGAGAACGGCCGTGCCTTCGAGCATGTCGCGGACGAGTTCGACCGAGCCTGTTTCGATGTAGTACATGCGGGCATCGTCGTCGTTCTGCTTGAAGACGTACTTGCCGGCGGGGATCTTTTTGACGCCGATGTTGTTGAGAATTTCGGACGCCATTTCAGGGCTGTACTGCGCCGTTCCGAGGATGCCGCGGAGGCGTTTGCGCAGTTCGACGACGCCGACCTGCTTTTGCAAATGCTGCTCGAGAGCCGGATTTTTATGCACGTACTCCCGCAGTTTCTGGGCGGGAAGCTTGATCAGAATGGTATCGGTCGACGCGACAATCTGATGATCCCAGTTGGAATCCTTCAACAGCGCGACTTCGCCGAACGTGCTTTCTTCAGGCTGCTCGCCCAGGCTGATGCGGCGGCCCTCTTCGTTGATGCCCTTGAAACGGACCGTGCCGGAGTAAACCGAATAGATGGCGGTCATGGGCTGGTTCACGTCGGCGATGAGGTCGCCGGCGTTGTACTGCTCGATCTCAAAGAGCGGTTCCAGTCCCTTTTTGCCTTCTTCAGTCAGGCGGCTGAAAATGAAATGCGTATCGAGAACTTTTCGTACCGCTTCAAATTTCGTCGGCATACTAAATGCGACTCCTTCGTGTGTGTTGCTGTGAATTCAATCTCAGGTTTAAACCGGTCCGCGCGCTTTCGCCGCGTTAATCATCCTGCAGGAAGAACTTGGAGATCGGTGTGAAAATGGTCTCAATCAGGCGCTTTTCGCCGGTCTGAATTTCTGCAAATCCCTGCAACCCCAGCGTCAGATCGATGTGCTTGCCGGTGCCCTTTGAAATGGTCTGCTGGCGCAGGGAGACTTTGACGCGGTACATGGATTCATGGCCTTTTTCTTCGCTTGGGCGCGTCGATATTTCGGCCACTTCGCCCTTGAAGATGTTCCAGTCCTGATAGGGATAAGCGTCGTACTTGATGTTGACATTCTGGCCCAACTTCACGCGGCTGACGTCGCGATTCTGGATAAACACCTGGCAGAATTTCGCTTCGGTGTTTCGCACCACGGTGAAGAGCACCTCGCCGCTGGAGACCTGCTGCCCGGCCTTGACATTCACGTTGGTGACCGTGCCGCCGAAGGTGCTGGTGATGCGGCAGAGTTCGTTTTCGTAGGCGACACCGAACTGGCTGAGCGCGCCGGTCTGCTTGATGCGTTCCTCTATATCTTTCAAGTCGGCGACGAGGCGTTCCTTGTCTTTTTCGAGCGACAACGCGGCGCGGTTGATATCGGACTGAATCTGCGACTTGCGTTCGCGGATGGCGTTGCGTTCGTTTTCGTGGCGGTACGTTTTCTGATCCCACTCGTTCTTCAAGCGCTGCGGTTCGTTCAACGCATTCTGCAGCTCGATCTTGACGTTGGCCACGTCGCCTTCCGCTTTCAGAACGGAGGCCCTTGAATCCTCGAGCCCTTTTTCGGCCGCGTCTTTTGTGTCGGACAGAGCGTTGAGCTGCTGAACCGTGGTCATCTTTTTGTCGAAAAGATCTTTTTCTTCCTGCCAGCGCTTCTTGGAGTTGTCGGCGCGAACTTTGGAGGCCTCGACGTTGCGCTTCAGGTCTTCAACACCCAGCGAGACCTGTTTGACGCGCGTTTCGATCATGGACACTTTGTTGCCGGTCGAAGCGACCTGTGCTTCCCATTCCAGCTTTTCCTTGCCGATGCGCTCGGCCAGCGCCGTATCTTTGGTGGACTCTTCAATCAGGGAGCGCTTGAGATCATCGACGCGCTGCTCGCGTTCCTTGTTGTCTTTTTCAGCCCAGCGCAGATCGTTTTCGATTTTCTCTTTTTGCTTCTGCAGCTTGACCGCTTCGGAATCGTCGAGCGCGCCGCGTTTGAACTGCACGTCCACAAGATTGGTGTACGGCTTGACCTCGCTGCCTTCCGAGACGTAAACCTGAGTGACGTAACCGCCGGTGGGCGACTGCACGCGCGTGTAATCGGCGCGCACTTCCATGCGGCAGGTGATGGCCTGGCCGACGCGGCCATAGAAGGAGTAGATCAGCCCCGAGAAGGTGATGATGAAAATCATATAGATCGGGCCGCGCAGTATGAAGTTGGGCGCGGAATAAAGGAGACGAGCGGCCTTCATGGTGTGGGCGACGTCGGTCACAGGCGTTGTGACCACACGTACCGCACCGGTTTCAGCTTCTGCCATAATGGCCTCCTTGACATGAACGGGCACGACCTGGCCCGTTACGCTTTTACGCGCCGGGGGCTCGCGTCGTGTAGCCCCCGCTTAGTATTACGGAAGGTCATCCTTCCGTACGTGGCACCGCAGTGATGGACTTCAAGAATAGTACAGCTCCCTACACAGCGCGAACGCAAAATTGCGTCTGCCTGCGCGGGATTTATTTTGGTTTCTCAAAGCGGGAAGCGGCAATCGCGCGCTGCATCCACTCCTTGAAAATCTGGTCCGAAATCTCTTTCTTCAAGCCGCCGCTCAGGTCGGCGTCGCGAATGGCGTCCACTTTATAAACGGACCAGTAGGGGCCTTCCGCGAGGGGGCCGATAACGTCATCCACTTTCGACGAGAAGAGCACGTCTTCCACCTTTTGCGGGAGCATCTTGCGCCGCACGGTACCGAGGTATCCGCCGGCCATGCGGGTATGCTCCTCAATGGAGTGCCGGCGCGCCAGATCGTAAAAGTTCTCTCCGGCGGTCACGCGGTCTTTCAGTTCTTTAGCGGTGGCTTGGTCGGGGCTGACCATGCGCGACAGAGAGAGCGTTTTCATCTGTTCGCGGTTAGCGCCGAAATAGGAGGCAATGTCTTTTTCCTGGACGACTTTGGCGCGGATTTTCATGACGATCAATTCATTCTTCGCCACCTGGTGCCACTGTTCCATGGTGATGCCATTGGCACGGCAATAGGCGTGCATGTCTTCGGCGCGCGTCAGGCGGGCAAAGCGGCGTTTGGACGATGCGAATTCGTAGAATTCGTGTTCTGAAATCTCAATCCCAAGTTCAACGCATTTTTGCTGAAGCACTTCCATTTCCACGAGCCGGCAAACAGTGTCTCTAAAAACCCCGGTGGCCTTGAGTTGAACGAGAACGTCCGCGACCTTGACCTTCTTGCCGTTGACGATGATTAGCGTGTCCTGCATGTCCATTTGCGGTCATTTCCCGTCAGCGGAAGAGCTTCGGTTTGAGTTTGAGCTTCTCGAGCACCTGGTACACACGAGACGGGGAAAGCTTGGTCTGATCGCAAATTGTTTTGATACTTCCTTTGTGCTGCTTGAGCATGTCCTGCCAATAGGTCAACTCGGCCTTGCGCAGAATCATGGTGCGGCTCTGGTGAATGTCCGCTGTCTTCAAATCGGTCGACGGGGGAGGGGCGTCGCCGCGCAGACGCAGCGGCAGATCCGAACGCATCACCGGCCGCTCGGGATTGCCGATGCAGGCCATGTATTGAGAGATGTTCTTCAGTTCGCGGATGTTGCCTGAGAAATCATAGATGCTGTACAGGAAATGGCGCAGTTCCGCATCGATTTTGGGCACGGGCTTGTTCTGTTTGGCGCACGCTTCTTCAAGGAAGTATTCGAGCAGGATGGGGACCTCGTCGCGGCGTTCGCGCAACGGCGGAAGATACAGCGGGCACATGTTGATGCGGTAGTACAAATCGTCGCGGAACTTGCCCTGCTGAACCATGGCTTCCAGATTGCGATTCGTGGCCGCGATGACGCGCACGTTGACGCGGCGGGTCTGATCGGAACCGACGCGCTGGATCTCGCCGACTTCCAGGACGCGGAGCAGCTTGACCTGCGCAAAGGGTTCCAGTTCTCCGATTTCATCGAGAAAAATGGTGCCGTCGTGGGCTTCTTCGAATTTGCCTTTGCGGTCTGACGTCGCGCCGGTGAAGGCGCCCTTGACATGGCCGAAGAGTTCCGACTCAATCACACCGGAGGGGAACGCACCGCAGTTGACGGCTACGAATTTGTTGCGCCGGCTGTTCTGATGGATGATGCGCGCGAACAGTTCTTTGCCGGTGCCGGTTTCACCTTCCAGCAGTACGGCCAGACTGGCGGGGGCGATGCTGGAGATGAGCTTCAGGACCTGCTGAATTGCGGGGCTGCTCCCGATGATGCCCTCTATAATGAGGTCATCCTTAAAGGAGTAGGATTTTTCAGGAACGCTGGGGCCTTCGCCTTCGGAGCGGAACTGCGAACTGCTGACGTCGATGAAAGCGCTGCGCAGAATGTCGAGTTCTTGAAAAAGCAGGTCGCGTTCACGCTGACTGAGCGTCGGGATTTCGATCAATTTAATTTTTAGAGATTCAATGCGGGCGATGTTCTCATTGACCAACTCGCGCATGTCGACCGGGCTGGTGTGATCGTAGGTCAAGCCCTGCCACGAAGAAGGCACGTACTCGAAATCATCAACCTTAATTGTCTCTGGTGATTCCAAAGGCGTGTCCTTTTCAGTCTGTAATTCGTTCCACAGACTGTGCTTGGCGATTACTGCACAAGGAAAAAAAGCAGGGTTCATTCGGATGCCGTTGCCAACCGCTAGATAGTACTCCTCTCGACCGCCGAGACTGGCTAAAGCCTTGCGCAAACTTTGGATATCACTGGAAACAGGACAATCCGCGAGCATACCTTCATAGGCCATATTGTCAAGATGGGCCTTTGAACACGTGTGCAACGTTTATGAAAGGTTAACCCGGACTAAACCAAACAAGGGGTTGACTTGCTCCGTTCGAACATATAATAGTCGCATTAAAAGTATATTTTTATGGTTGGTGATTCATTGCTGCGTACCGTTGGCGTCTCTCGTGTGAGGGACTGCGGTAGCTGGCACGTTCTGAAAGGGGTCGGAAATGGCTAAAAAGTCTCTCTCAATCGTTGCAAACGAAGGCACGAAGCGCGTTCTGGCGCAGCTCGGTAGTCCCTTGATTCAGGTGGCGGTCAAAGGCCGTGTTATTGCCAGCAAGTCCGGCAATGTTCTCTCCATCGAAAACGTCTCGACCTCCAAGAGCACTAATCTTCCAATCATTGCCAGCGCGGCCACCAAGAAGGCGCTCGGCGAACTCTCCCACTCCGACGGTTCTCACGAAGTGACCCTGCTGGGCCATGTCGGCGAACTCAACGGCAGCAACGTTCTGCTTCTGGATCAGGTCGCCAAGGCACACGCGCTCCCGATCATCGCCAATGGTGCGACCAAGCGCTTGTTGGCCGATCTGGCCAAAGAGAAGGACGGCACGGAAGTCACGGTGAAGGCCACCGTCGTTGAAAACAACGGCCGCCGCATTCTCGTCCTGGCCGGCGAAGGCACCGCGAAGGGCAAGAAGAAATAAATCAAGCTCGGCAGTCCTTAAAGAAACGCCCTTGCTTCTGCAAGGGCGTTTTACTTTTTGAGAGAACCTGAAGCTGAGGCAACCGGCCCGTTCACCGCCGTAGGAGTTCATTCATCCGCAGTTTTGCTTCCCTTTCAGGAAAGATTTTTTTTTCTGTGAGTTCCTTCGCGCATTGGTCCGCCACGGTTTTCCAGTCTTTCACATTCTTCTGGCACCATTGTTTCAACGGGTTAAATAGAAGAGGATGGGTAAATTCCCAGCTGAACCCTAGTTTCTCCTGCGACTGGCCAACATAGCCGTGAACTTTCCACCAGGCTACCAACGCCTCTGTGCCTCGAACAATGGGTGAGACCGCGGCCGAGTCTGTTTCGGCGGCAACAGCGACAGCGCGGAGAACTTTCTGCCAGGCGTCCACCTGTTCGGCCAGTATTTCGACGTAGCGTTTGGGGCCGCCGGGCAGGTGTTGAGCCGCTTCGCTTTTCAAGGCGGTCTCGCGCAATTTCGCCGGCAGATCCGCGGGCATTTTGTCCAGACCCAGTTTCAGGCACGACCAGGCCGGCACGAGCACGTCCGCCGGTCCCCCAAGCAGGTCCGCGAAATCTTTCAACACGTCCTCGTCAGACTTGTGCAGGTAAGCGGGATCGGACGCAATCTTCGCAAAGAGGAATAGGTTCGGCAAAACGATGACCGGTTGCTGTGCGTTGCCGAAACAGCCGCGCGCGGCGCCGGCGAACTGAAGTTCCTGTTTGAAGACGCGGCGAATGTCGTCGAATTGAAGAACAGCGGCCGGCGGTGTCGGTTCGAACTCAATGATTTCATAGAAGAGCAATGTGGAGCGGCTCATCAATCCGGCTTTTTCCGTGAGATCGATGTTGACGCGTCCGTTCGCCCAGTGGTCCCGAATACTGCGGCCCGGAAGCATCTCCCACGGCTCACTCATGCCGTTTTTCAGGGCATCCAATACCGGCGCGACGAGCGGCTCAAGCGGCTCGGTCCAGATGCCTTTCGCGCCCCATCCAGCCCAGATCCACGGCACGATTTTCTGCGACTGCGGCCGTTCACCGTGCGCATTGATCGTTTCACGGTCGGCCTTGAGCACCCGCACGAACTCCGGCGCTTTGGCGCCGGGGTAGCTGCCTGGATCGCCGTCAATCGTCACATACGCGTCCGCATTATTCAGAATCTGGAGCAGCGATGCGCGATGCTTCAAGTACGCAGCACAGTTTTCGCTATCATCGATCTTCACCGTCTGCATGAAGGGATAAAAGCTGCGCTCCATCCAGGGGTGTTTGCGAATTTCGGGACGCGATGTGAGCGCGGCACACTGAGTAAGCCAGACATCCAACTTCCGTTTTCTGCCATCCTCGATAATAGGCCGAAAAGCACGCACGGCATCGGCATCTTCCTTGGACAGCGGGGGCGGCACTGCTTCAAGTACGGGCCACAGCATCACCGTGTCAAAATCCAGAGCCTTCAGGAGTTGAAACATGTGGTCGTAATCATCGCGCTTCCACGTTCGAATCGCGAAGGGATAGTTGAACGCCCAGCAACCATGTAGATAAAACCCGCGTCGTTTAAACGCCGGAGCCGCCCGCAGGCTCTCGCCGCCTTTGCAATCCTGAAACGGAAGAGCCACTAGCAAACAGAGGACGAGCAGTGCTTTGCGCATGGAGGTCTCCTGTCTGAAATACAATTCAAGACAAGCCGTGTTGAAAAAGAAAAGTGCCTACTGCGTTGCATAATGGAGGCGGATAGCGGCAGGCCTGAATCACCACGATCGGAACGTGATACTTTGTTGGAAGATTCCGCGGACGAGAAGTCAGAACTGATATTAACGCCGTGGTCTGGTTCCAAGTCTGTCACACCGCTTCGTGTGTTACAGACTTGGACTCCAGGACTTTAATAGCTGACTTCACCTTCGCCGGCGCGCAGCAGAAAGAACTTGACGGCGCGCAGCTTGTCGGCATTTTCCTTGAACTTGGCTTCGTCGCCGTCCAGCATCCCGCGGTGCCACTCGTTGACTTTGAAATTGTAGCCTTCCTGCCAATCGAACTTGAAGTTGTTCGGCATGTTGGCCCACGGGTAGATCGACTGCGGATTCAGCAGGAAGCGCTTGAGCCATTCATCCTGCAGGCGGTTCTTGGTGAAGGCCAGATTCGGCGCCCATTTCGGCTCATTGGGAAGCTTCTTGCCGAACGCGTGGCATTGCACGCAGCCCATGCCGCCGGCTTTCTCATCGCCTGTCACCAACTGCTTGCCGGTCTCATAGAGCTTGCGCGTTTCATCATTCAATGGCACCGACTGATAACCGTAAGGCTTCTGCTTGGCATCGGCGATGAAGAAGTCCACCACCTGCATGGCGTCGTCGCTGATGTCTTGAATTTTGATCGCTTCGGGTCCCGGCAACGGCTCGCCACCCACGCCTTTGGGCCTCTTGAGCGGATCGACAGCCGACAAATGGCCGGTCGGATAGATCTTCTTATAAGAGGAGTAGGGTCCTTCCGCCCAGAAGCTGGGCATGCGGACGTTCAAGCCCCAGCGCAGCGTGTGAACGTTGTGCAGGAACTGGTAGAGCCAATCGGGTTGAATTTTTCCGCCTTCGAAGCTCAGGCTGGGCGGCGCCTGCTGCGGTCCGGCGTTGGGCGTGCCGAGTGCTTCTTCCAGCTTGACGATGTAGGGAATGACTTTGCCTTCGCCCTTGGTGAAGCGAACCTTGATGTAGACCGGAGTGAAGAATTTGCGGTTCTGCTTGCGTTCGTCGATATCCTTGAACGTTAGCACTCCAGAGGCCTGAAGCGCCAGTGTTCCGGCGATGCGTTCGTAAGCATCCTGATCCACGAAGAGTTTCGAAACGCGATCGTAGGCCTTTGTCAGCTGCTCTTCTTTTTCATAAAAGATGGGCATCGTGAGCTGTTTAAACTTTTCCAGCGGCACTAGTTTTCCATACTCGACCCATTCGCCTTCGCCCTTTTTGGCCTTCGGCTGCTTTCGTTCCAAACGGAAGGCGGCGGGCTTGATCGGTTCGAGTGCGTGCGACTGGACCCGCCTTTCGGACATGATGAGCGGCGCGGTCATGCCCGTCAGGTAGGTTCCGCGCTTGAGGTTGATAAATCCCTCGAGCTGTGAGGGCGTCTTGCCGGCTTCTGTTTTTTCAACGTAGTCCAACGAGGCCACATCCTCATCAAGAAAAATGCCGTCGTCTGGTTTCTTGTTCACCTGTGGCGTGGTCAGTGCAACGAGGGATTCCAGCGGCAGGTGCGAGGGCCGATTATCCATGCCGGGGAACGCCTTGGTGTCGACGCCCGCGACGTGGCAGCCGGTGCAGTTCAATTCGCGAATGACGCGCTGGCCGCGATCAAGGGCGATATCCTGCGGCGAGGGCGCGCGCTGCATTTCAACCGGAATCGGTTCGTTGGTCAGGCTGAGCAAATGGGTGACAAGCCGTTCGACTTGAGTGTGCGTCAAGCCGTACGGGGTGCTCTGGTCTTTGTTGGACGACGGATGAAACTCGCCTACTGGCGCGGCGTGTTCGGCGTGGCCTTCGGTCTTGGCGGCGGCCTCCGGATTCTTGGCGTCTTCATCGTGAGCCTGTTTCGGGAAGCCGAACCAGGGCATGCGCAGGCGGTCCAGTGGCTTGATGATCTCAAGCTGTCCGAGGTCATAAACGCGAGGCCGCGCAATCTTGGTATAGAACCAGTCCCACTTGGTATGCTGGATGGATCCGTCCGAGAGCGTTTTTCCGAACGCGAATTTCTCCAGATCTTTGTCGCCTTCGCCCAGCAGATTGACGCAGGTCAGCGGCGAATAAGTCCAGCCTTGAATGTTGTGACAGCCGAAGCAGCCGTGCTGCTGGATCAGCATTTCGCCGGTGTAGAATGCCTTGATGGCGCGCGAATCGCTGCCCAGCACGGAGGAGATCTTCTCGATCTGTTCGTGTGTCCATTCGCCGTCGCCGCTGTCGATGGTCTTGCCGTCCACGGCGGTGACGTACTTGACTTTCTTTTTAAGCTGATCGGTCAGCAGTTTCTTGGGATCCTTCAAAAGTGCAGCGATGCCGTCCTTTGTCGTGGTGGTGCCGAGCTTCTCGCCGATCATGAATTCAAAGGCGGATTCCGGAGCGGTTCCCGGTTCAGGCAATTTCCCGCCCATCGTCATCGTTTTCATCAGGTACGCAGTGACGTCGGCGGCTTCTTTATCATTAAGGCGCAGATCGGGCATCTTTGTTTCCGGCCAGTAGTGGCGCGGGTGCTTCAGCCAGGAGAACATCCAGCCCGGAGTGACCTTCTCGCCAATGCGGCTCAAGTCCGGACCGTGGTTGTTGATGACGATCTGATCGGTGCCTTTACTTTCGCGCGTCGAGTGGCAGCCTACGCAGCCGACGATCTGGAACACTTTCTTGCCGGCTTCGGCATCGCCGGAGGGCGGCGTCTGCGCCGGCTGCTGGCGCAGCTGGCTGGTGGCAAACAGGTACGATGAAATGGCTTCGACTTCGACGGGATCGCGGACGACATGCGAACCGCCGCCGATGTCAATCTTCAAGTCGGTGCGATTCTCCAGTCCGAAGAAACGCGGCATTTTCGTTGTCGGGCGGAAGTCCCAGGGATTCTCGATCCAGCGGCGCGTCCAGGCGGCATCGGTCTTTTCGCCGATGCGGCGCAGATCCGGTCCCGTGCGTCCGACCCAGGCCATATCCTTGTCGCCGGATGCGCCCATGTGGCAGTTGGTGCAGCCGCGGCTGCGGAAGAGATCGCGGCCTTCATTGAGCTTGTGCGCTTCGGGAATGTTGTCGACGCCTTTGTGGCATTTCAGGCAGCTGGCTTCGACGTGCTGAACGGGGAGCATTTTCTGGTCCCAGTAGTGCATCGGTTCCCAGTGGTACTTGTGTTCCCATTCCTTGGCCTGCTCGGCGTTGCGCGGCATATGCGCGGAGCGCGAAAAAGAGGTGCCCATCGGACGGCCCTGATGACAGACTGTGCAGCCGAACTGGCGGTAGGAATGCTTCGAATTCGAGCCCACAAACAGGTCGAGGCGCGGGTGCGCGCGCAGGACTTTATCAACTTTCGATACCGGCTTGAACGCGGCTTTATCCGCCGGATCGGTCCCGTCGGCGACTTCGCGTTCGTCGCTGACGTCGTCGCCGTCGCTGTCTTTTCCATAGAGCGGATCGATGTTATCCACGCCCTGATGGCAGGTGACGCAGCGGTCCACGCGCATGCTCTTGGCGAAGAGCAGATCGACGGGCAGGTTGTTCAGGATGGCCTGATTGATACGGCGGCGCGGATCGACGATGTCGAGGCCGGGGGCATCGCGGACCAGGTTGATGATCGGATTGCCGGCGTGCTTGTCGATCTTGACCTGCACTTCGTCCTGCAGAGAAACGAGGCGGCTGTAATCGGCGTCGGCTTTTTTAAAATCGGCCTCTATGGCGGCGCGCTCGTTGACCTTGTTTTCGCGCTCCGTCTTGAGGTTGGTCACTTCGGTGAAAGCGACATCGATTTTCTGCTGCTGGGCGTTCAGATCGGTCAGAGACTTCTGTTTGATATCGACCTGGTATTTCAGTTCGTCAAAGATGCCGCGCAGCGAGTTGAGCTGGCGGATGGAGAGCTGCAGTTTGTCATCAATCTTCTGGATCTCCTGGGTCAACTGCGTGAGCTCCGCCTTGCGTGCCTCTTTGGCGGCCTCGGCGTTCGTTTTTGCAACGCGCATTTCTTCAACTTCAGCCTTCATGTCCTCGAGTTGCGCGGCGACCTGAGCCTGGTCGCTCTGCAAGCGGTGCATTTCAGTCTTGTCGTAACTTTCCTGATACGACAGGAATTCGCGGCCGAAGTGATCCTGAACGAATGCAAGCAGCGTCGTCAGCAGCAGCAGCGCGCTGCCAATGCCGAACGCGATATGCATCCCCTTTATGGAAGGTCCACCCTTCTTTGCCATCTACGTTCTCCGTCAGTCGTGCTTTCAGTTCAGTGGGAGTGGCCGGCCGCTCGACGCGGACGCGCGTGCGGCGTTCTTTAGCTCATGGTGAGGAACGATTCGTTCTGATTCCATTCGCCGAGATCCTGCCGGTACTTCTTGGCCTTGTCGACCACGATGTTGCCGGTGGCATCCTGGAAAATGCGGAAGCGTTCCAGCGGACGGGGCGTGGGGCCTTCGAAATTGACGCCGTCTTTGTAATAGCCGGAGCCGTGGCAGGGGCACTTGAATTTCTGTTCGGCTTCCAGCCAGTTGGGCGTGCAACCCAGATGCGTGCAGACCGTCGACAGCGCCACAAGGCGGTCCTGGCCGTCTTCCATCACGCGCACCAGCCACACCGCCTGCGACTGTTTGTAATCTTCGTAGACCTTGTTGACTTCCGGGTAATCGGATTTTTTGCGCGCGAGGAATTTCGGATCGGCTTCATAGAGCACGTTCGGGAACATGAAACGCAGAAACATGTGACTCACGCCGGCCAGCCACGTGAAGAAGATCAGCCAGGCCGCGAAGCTCCATTCAACAAACGAGCGGCGGGTTTGAAGTTGGGGCGGGGGAGGCAGCGGGCCTTCCGGCGCCTTGGGCTTTACCGGGGCCGGTTTGGCGATTGCCACGCCAGCGGCTGCGGGTTTTGCAGCTGTGGGAGCGGCCGGTTTTGCCACGGGTGCCGCTGAGGCTGCCGCCGCGCCGCCGGCCGCGGCCTTCGCTGCGGCCGCTTCGGCGTTCTTCTTCTTCATGGCTTCGAAGCGCGCCACTTTTTCTTCGGCGGTCAGTTCCTTCTTTTCGCCTGCAGGGGCGGTGGGCGCCGTGGCGCTACCGCCTGCAGCGGCTTTCGCCGCCAGGGCTTCCGCATTCTTTTTCTTCATGGCTTCGAAGCGCGCCACTTTTTCTTCCGGGGTCAATTCCTTTTTTTCGCCAGCCGGTGCAGCTGCGGCGACCGGTGCGGGTGCCGCGGCGGGAACGGGGGCTGGCGAGCCTGCGGGCTTAGCGGCTGCGGCGTCCGCGTTCTTCTTGCGCATGGCGTCCAGCCGCGCCATTTTTTCTTCAGCGGTCAGCGGGAGCGCAATTCGGGTTGTGGGATCGTCCGGCAACGCATTTGGAGGAGCTTTCGGAGCCTCTGGAGTGGGTGTGTCTGCCATGTCTTTCCTTCCTGCTTCCCTGCGTCGTATGATCGACAGCCGCTAGCAACAATCCGCAGCAATGCACAAAGCGAAGGCTGCGGCCTTCGAATGTATGCGCCCGTCACGGTGTCGACAGTCGTTGAAATGTAGCTCCAACAGTGTTTTGGTCAACAGCATCCGAATTAAAGCCCCCGAAATAACACGTCAAGAAGCGGCGAAAAAAATCGGCGTGTTCGAATCGCGGCGCTCACGACACGAATCGAAACACTTTCGCCATCAACGGATACAATTCCGCAACGCGTGTGCGGTGAAAGCTGGTAAGGGTGCAAAGAGGGGGCCGCTTTGATCGCTACAGGTGTCAAAAAAACGCAGCGGTTGATCGCTGCGTTGGATGCTCAATTCGAAGGAGGCGCTATTTTCCGGATGGCCCGTCCAACTGCATGGGCGAGCGCCGGTCGGGTTTGTAATCCTTCCGGTATTCGCGGCTGTTGTTCAGCGGATCTTCTTCCGGCCGCGATTCGGGTTCAGGCGCCAGTTTCGGCATGCCGCGGGCCTTGATTTCATCCGGAATGCGAATGTCGATCAGCCCGCCCACGCTCTGGCCGCTGAGGTCCACGCGGCCGGTCGGTTTGCCGACAACAATTTCAAGCTGTGCCAGATTGACCGAATACGCCAATTTGCGCGTAATGAAGGCCGTTTTCGCGCGCAGCATGTCGTCTTCGGCGCGGATGACGTCGAAACTGTCTTTCAATCCGCGATCGAAACTGATCTGCGCCGCTTCGACGGAACGCTTGGCGGCTTCAACGCGGCGGCCTTCGACCATCAGCGCCTTTTCCAGTTCGCGCAGCGAACGCATGATGCCGCGCACTTCGGATTGGACGTTGGTGCGGGCAATCTTCAGGCCGATCTCGGTGGCTTGCAGGTCCAGCAGCGAGCGTTCATAGCTGGCGCGGTCGCGAATCTTGCCCCAGGGAAAGGTGGCGTTGAGGCCCGCGTTCCAACCCCCGACTTCGCGGCCGTTATCGCTTTCAACAATGGAGCGGCCCGTGTTCGTACGGTTGAATCCGCCGACCAGATCGATCTGGTGGCCGAGGCCGTCTTTCGCCACCATAATCTGCAATTTTTGAACGGCCAGATCGCGGCGTGCGTTCAGCAACTGAATGCGGTTGTCGAGCGCCTCCTTTAAGATTACACCCTCGTCGAAATGGGTGGACTGGAAGAGGACCGCCGGTTCGCCGACCTGTTTATCATTTTTCGTGACGACCAGCACCACCGTGCCGGTGGTCTCGTCGGAACGCAGTTCGCGCTTGGATTCCGGATCGCCCTTGTCGCCGAAATCGATCGTCGGGGCATCGACGCGGAGAATTTCTTCCAGGTCGATGTCCATCAGAACTTTCAGGCGGTCGTAGGCATTTTCGAGTGCGCGCTCGTTTCCGATCAAATCCAGTTCGCGATTGCGCAGCTGCACGTCGGCATTGAAGACGTCGAGCTTGGTGACCTGTCCCGCTTTTTCGCGCGCGTCGCTGAGTTCCAGAAATGTCTTGGCGGAGCGGACAGCCTGCCGATTCACTTCGCGGCTTTGAATCTGGCTGATGATGTCCGAATAGGAGCTGCGCACATTGAAAATAATATTCTGCGTCTCAAGATCGAGGCCGCCACGTGAAATCAGGCGGTTGATGCGCGCCGTGCGGATGGCCGCCAGATTCACATCGGTGCCGGCACCCTTCCACAAGGGCTGGCGAATGTTGACGCCGACGTTGCCGCTGGCGGTGCCCGTATCCAGCCGGTTGCGGCTTTCGGAGAGCGCGAAATCCAGATCGGTGCCCCACGGCGAGCGCTGCGCAAATCCGCCTGAGAAGGTGGTCGAGCCATCGCCGCTGCGCTGTCCCGAAGCGCGTGAGTTGGAATGATTCAGTCCGGTGCGGAAGGTCGGGTAAAATTCAGCCCACGCCTCGCGAACGCTGATATCGGAGGTGCGATCGTTGAGACGCGCGAGTTTCAATCCCAGATTATTGAGCAGCGCAATTTCGATGGCCGCGTCTTCAGGGAGATAATAGCCCTTGTCTTCAGGAGCTAACGCGTCCTTTGGCTTTCCGGCTTCCACGCGCGGATCCGCGAGACGGTTGCTGACGGGTAGCGGTTCGCGGCGGGAGCGAACGACAGGCGCCGAGTCTTCGTCCGAAGTTTCAGGACTTATAAAGATGGGGGCACTGTTTTTCTCTTCCTCAGCGGCACCAGAGTACGTGCTGCAAAGGCTTGTTAAAAAAGCAAACAGACAAGCGGATGATGTACGCGTCAATCGTGAAAATTCCAAGTTCAGGGTTCCCCTCTCCCCACTTCATTTGCACATCGCAATAAAGCCCTGCGATGTTTACTTCGCTCTTAGCGGTAATATACGGATCGGCAAAAAATAGCACGCGCTGCAGATGGCTGCAACATGTATTCGGTATATGCTTCAAAAAATTGAAGAAATGTTTGTATTGTCAAATTGAAAAAAATCACGCGACCGTTTTAGCCGCAGAAATCAATTTCAGTTGAGTCACTTCGCTCAAAAGTCGATGCACAAATTCTTTAATACCCTCTTGCGTGGCCGCGGAGATGGCCAGAATTTCGGGTTTCAGCTTTTTGCGCATGCGCGCCAGATTTTCTTCGGCACCGGTGACGTCCATCTTATTTGCCACGATCAAGCGTGGGCGGCTGTACAGATCCGCGGAGTACTGTTTCAATTCGTTTTCAATCAGCTTGAAATTCGCGACCGGATCGCTGCCATCCGGCGGGGCGGTATCGAGGACGTGCACGAGGAAACTGGTGCGTTCCACATGCCGCAGAAATTCGTCGCCCAGCCCTATTCCGTTGTGCGCTCCTTCAATCAAGCCCGGAAGATCGGCGACGACGACCTGGCGGTAATCGCCGATATCCACGATTCCCAGATTCGGTTCTTTGGTCGTGAAGGGGTAGTCCGCGATTTTCGGCCGAGCCGCGCTGATGACGCTCAGCAAGGTGCTCTTGCCTGCATTGGGCAACCCGATCAGCCCGACATCGGCGATCAGTTTTAGCTCCAGATGCAGGTCGAATTCTTCGCCCTCTTCGCCTTCTTCGGCGTGGCGGGGAGTCTGATGCGTGGATGTGGCAAAATGCTGATTGCCGCGTCCGCCTTTTCCGCCCTTGGCCGCGACGAAGCGCTGGCCGGGCTGCGTCATATCGCACATCATTTCATCGGTCTTCACGTTGCGGATGATGGTCCCCGGCGGCACCCGCACGACCACTTCTTTGGCTGATTTGCCCGAGCAGTTTTTAGCCTGGCCGGAAGCGCCATTGAGCGACTTTATCAAACGTTTGCGGTAGAGGGGAAGCAGGGTATCGACACTGTTGGTGGCTTCGAAAACGATGTCGCCACCCTTGCCGCCGTCGCCGCCGGCCGGACCGCCCCACGGCATGTATTTAAGCCGCAAAAAGGCCACGGCTCCGTTGCCGCCATCGCCCGCTTTTATTCGTACTCGTGTTTCATCTATAAACATCGTGGCAAAATTCCTTTTCGCGCAGTCTAGCCGAACGGCCAATTTTGGCACGACCCAATCTGCGGAAGTTGCATTCTTCTCCGACTTTAACCAATAATGACTTCATTTTGATTTGTTTTTCACTATTTAGCCGTTCGTGGTCAGAAATGGACCGTTGCTTGCATCGATGGGGCCACGCAGGGCAGTCGGTGGGGCGATTTTTCGAGGTAGTCGCATGGTGGCTGTGGTTCAACTTCATGCGGGCTGGACTGTGAACCGATTGGTGCCCGCGCTTTTTAAAGACAAACCTGTGGTTCGTGCTTTACTTGCCGATGATTTTGTGACGGCTCCCGGACGGGCGCTCCTCTTTATTGATAACAAGCCGTACCGGCCCATGGATGCAGCACCCGATTGCATCGCGTCATCGGACCTGATCGTTATGAACGACGCTGTCTTCAAGTACGACGCGTCCAATCCCGTGGCACGCAGGCTCGTGGCTGAATGGTTTGAGCAGGGCTGAGGCGCTTCGCCTCCTTTAAGAGCAGGGGAGATCCGATATGAGTTCAAGTGTGGTAACGCGCGGCCAATCGGACAATTGGTCTGAGATCATCGACAAGCCCATTGCCGGCGTCATTCAGCAACTGAAGGCCGAGGGCTGGAAAGTTATTTTCCTGCGCCCGGGAGATCTCAGCGAGATCGTCTTGAAGCGCAGTTCCAAAAATCTGACATTGATCGCACAGAATAACCATGTTGGCACTGTGCACCTTTTTGACACTCTGAATCATTGATGGATACGGTGGCCGGTAAATGTCGTCGCCTTTTTACATTCTTTTTCCCAGCCGAACAAGTGAGGCGCTAAACTCTAATGCTTAATGCAAAATGCATAATGCATAAACAAAACGGCAACAGCATGAGTCGCTGGTGCCGTTATGAATTATGAATTATGTATTATGTATTATGTATTACGTATTATGAATTATTAGTTCGTCTTACTTCGCTGGAATGACCCGTATCTTAATGTTCTTGAAGTGCACTTCGTCGCCGTGATCTTGCAGCGCGATGTGGCCTTTGGCGTTCGTGGCGAACTTCGGCATCTTGGCGAACTTGCTGGCGGCGATGAGTTTCTTCATGTCGTCGCTGCCCCATTCGTAATCGACAACCTTTACGCCGTTGAGCCAGTGTTCGACATGCGTGCCGTCCATGAGCAGCCGGGCCTGGTTGTATTCGCCGACGGGATTGAGCTTCTTATCCTTGCACGGAATCAGAGCATAGAGCGCGCCGGCGGAGGTCTTCGGGTTCTTGCCGTCGCCGTGTTTTTCGTCGTCCAGAACCTGCATTTCAGGACCGGTGTTGTAGGACGCGGGCTGATCGTCCGTCACGCGATAAATGATGCCGCTGTTGGCGCCGGGCGACACTTTCCATTCGAGCGAGAGTTCGAAATTGTCGAACTGTTCAACGGTCATGATGTCGCCGCCGCCGCCCTTGGCGACGTGTTTCAGCGCGCCGTCTTCAGCGATCCAGCCCTTGGCGGGAAATTCCTTGCCTTTGTAGCCGCGCCACGCACTGGTATCGACGCCGTCAAAAAGCAATTTCCAGCCGGCCTTCTTTTCCTCTTCGGTCAGCTCGACCTTCTTGGCGTCGCCGGCTTGAACGGTCGTAACGCAAAGTAGAAGCACGGACAAAAGCACGCTCACTCGATTCATGTTATTCCTTTCAATGGGGGTTCTTGCCGCAGGGTTATCTGTTACCTGATGCGAGGCCCCGCTGCGTCATGTAATTGTAACTGTCGCGCACAGCCGACAGCATGTCCGTGGCACATTTATCCAGCTCGATGATGAGGAACTCCACGGCCGCGTATTCCGACGCGCGCACCACGCCGGGAATATCCACGCTGCCTTGTCCCGCCGCCGTCATCGGCAAGCTGCGATCAGCGGGATCGGCCGGGCCGTCCTTAATGTGAATCAGGTGCGTGCGTTTGCCGTAGCGCTTGATCACATCAGCCGGATTCTGTCCGGCGACTTTCACCCAGTACACGTCAAGCTGCGGGCAGGCTCGCGGCGCGAGTTCCAAAAGCAGGTCGCCTTTGTTCGGCCCGTTGAATTCCCATTCGTGGTTGTGCAGATGAACTTTGTAGCCCTTCGGTCCGAAATGGTTGATGGCGCTGTTGGTTTTTTCCGCGGCGGCGTGAATGGCTTCGGGCGATTCGAAATCTTTAGCGCCAAACCCGCCGACCAGATGGGTGTAGCCAATGGTGCCCGCTTCTTCTTCGATTTGTCCGCGCTTTTCAGGATCGAACAGCGGCACGTGCGCGCTGCTCGCTTTGAGCCCCAGGTCGCCGATGATGCGGCCCATTTCCCGGGCGCTCTTGCCATGCAGGCCCGCGAATTCCACGTACGGAAATCCAATCTTGGCGATCTCCTGAAGCACGGTGACGAACCCGTCGCTGGCAGCCATGTCGCGCAGTGAATAGAGCTGAACTGAAAGGGGCAGAGGTTTGGACATCAACAATTCCTTTCTGACGTATGGACGATCAGGGCGCTTGATTATTCGCAGCGACCGCTTTTTGTCAACGAACGGCTTGATCTACCACAGAGGGCACAGAGGGCACAGAGGGCACGGAGGGCACGGAGGAGGAAATTCACGATTGCCCTCACTCGATGCGCAGCCCCTTAGGAACGCGTAGGACGGGGCCTCTTGGCGCTGCGCGACACGGCCCGTTGGGCCGTGCCACCCACTTTACAAACCCACCGCCGTCCTCTGTGCTCTCTGTGTCCTCTGTGGTAGATAATCGCCGTTCTATCGTTCTATTTTTTTTCCGCCTTGAGCGATTCCAGATAGGCGATCAGCGAGGCAAGTTCTTCGGGGCTCAGATTTTCAACGAGGCCCTCCGGCATGGTGGATTGTTTCTGAACCACCTGCTTTTTGATTTTGCTCTTCGGCAGAAGTTTCACTTCGCCGCTGATGTTGCGGACTTCCAGTTCATCGCCGGATTCCTTCGCCACGAATCCTTCGACACGTTCGCCGCTTTCCAGCGTGAACAAGTGAGTGTTAAAACCAAACGCGATCACGTTGCTCGGGCGCACGACCGAATCCACGAGCTCAAGGCGTTTGTAGCGCACACCGATGTCGCCGAGGAACGGGCCTTTCGGCGTTTCGGCGGAACTGAGCGTGTGGCAGTTGACGCAGGTCTGCTTTTTATAGAGCTCCGCGCCGGCCGCTTTGTCGCCTGGAATTTTTGCCAGCTTTTCGAGCAGGTCTTCGAACTTCAGATCGGCGATGCGAACGGCGGCTTTCTGCGTGCCGTCGCCCTTGGGCAATTTTTCGGTGAGGCGTTTTTGATCTTCGGCCTTAATGCGTTTGTCGGAGATCAGCGCGCGCGTCAAATCCATCGTTTCTTTCATGAGCTGCTTGTCGCCGGACGCCGCCACTTTTGCGACGACTTCGAGCATGCGTTCGGCGGCTTTCACCGAGCCTGGCGCCTTCTCCTTGCCGATTTTTGCGAGCGCCCTAATGGCATCCAGGCGTTCCGCGCCCGTGCCGGTGTCGGCAATATCCATCATTCCGGCCATGGCTCCGCCGTCTTTGAGATCGGCCAGCGTGGTCATCGCGGCTTTGCGGATTTCCGGCCTTTTGTCGAGCAGCAATGCCCGCACTTTCTCGAACTGGCCGGAGACCTTGGACAGAGCGACGGCATGGATCAGAATCATCGCCTTCTGTTCATCCCCCCAGGCTTTCGCGAGCTCCTCATTCGCGAGCGTATTTTTTAACTTCATCAGCGTGGCGTAGGCGGCCGTCTGCAGTTCGGGCTGCCCGGTCAGCTTGGGAGCCAGTGTCAGCAGCGAGCTGATCTTCTGCTCGCCCTGCACTTTTTCGAACGCGGTCAGGGCTTCGGCGCGCAGTTTCACATCGGCCTTATCGTTCAGGATCAATTTTTCAAGCAGTGCGATGGCGCTCGGTCCAATCTCTTTCATGCCGAGCAGAACCTTGATCGCGTCGCCCTGCAGCGGGCCACTGCCTTCGGCCAGCTGGGTGACATGAGACATGATTTCGGGCGTCAGGATCTGGAATTTTCGAACGCCTTCGAGCGCGCCGCGGCTGCTCGCTTCGTCAGTGCCATTTAGCGTGTCGTTCAGAAATTTCGCAATCGTCTCGCTCTGTTCCCATGTTTCTTTCTGGTAGTACGGCCCCTTCGTGTCCGGCCGGATGGCCCACCAACTGCCATTCCACGCGCCTTCGCGGAAGTAGAGGCGGCCGAGCGTTTTTGCAATCTCGGCTTTGATGGCGGGATCTTTAACCTCGCCCGATTTCTTGATCAGCCCGCTGACGGCTTCGGCGGTGTGAATGCCGCGCAGTGTCCGGAAGGCGCCTTCGACAACTTCTGCAGCCGATTTCTCGATCGTAGCGAGGCACGCGTCGGAACCTTTTAGCGTTCGCAACGCACGCATCGCCACGTGGCGAATGTTGCTTTCAGCATCGGCGAGCAGCGGCGTCAAAAGAACGGCGGCTTCCGGCTTGCCCAAGCGCCCAAGCGATATGCAGGCCTGCATGCGCACGCGCGGGTTGGCATCCTTCAGGCCTTCGAGGAAAGGCTGCAAAGTGACATTGGCCATCTGTGAGGTGCGGTCCGTCAAGGCGCGTAAGGCGAACTCGCGCAGTTCCGGCTTGCCGACGTAACTCATGATTTTTTCGGTCGCATTGGCGCCGAGGATTTGCTTGATCGTGAAGAGCGCCGCGACTCGCGCGTGCATGGCACCCGATCCCGTGACAATCTTATCGAGTTCCACGACGGTTTCCGGCTTCTGCGTGCGGCGCAGCAGCACGCGTTGAGCGGCCACGCGCAGGGTCATGCTGTCGGATGTGACATGCTTGATCAGTGCAGCCTCGTCAGCCTTAGCGAGGTCGGGCCACACCTGGGGTGTGGCGGTGGTATTGCTGATCTGGTAGATCTGGCCGAAAGGCTTATCCGATTTGCCGTACGAATGAGGAGCCCAATCGGTGACATACATGCGGCCGACACCGTCCATGTCGATGTCGGTGGGGCGCCCTCCTTTAAGGAACTCTTCCTGCGTCTGTTTGAAACTGGATCCGTTGGGTTCGAGCACGAATTTGTAGATGCGCGCACGGCCCCAATCGTTCGTGTAGACATGGTTGTTGAAGCCGGCGCCAAAAGCCGGTTCGTGAACGAACATCGCGCCGGTGCCGGAGCCGCCGCCGAAATCGAACAGGGGCGGCAGTAATTCGTCGGCGAAATTCTGGTAGAGCGACGGGTAGCCGTAGCTGCCCGTCTGAACGATCTGGCTGAAGCGCACGTTCCAGCCGTCACCGTCGTTGGTGTTGTCGCGCGTGAATCCATTGAACAGCGGATCGAGCGCCATGTCATAGACATTGCGCAGACCGGAGACATAAATCTCCAGTTCTGAGCCGTCGGGCCGGCAGCGCACGATGCCGCCGCCGCGCAGTTGCAACTTGCTGCCGTCCTTGCCTACCGCGTCCGGCACGCCCTGATCGCCGACAGCAATGTAGAGCCAGCCGTCGATGGCCATGCGCACGCCATTGACGGCGTGATCCGGCGGAACTTTTTCAGGGACGGGACCCAGACCGTTGATCAGAATGTCTGATTTTTCCGCCACGCCGTCGCCGTCTTCGTCGCGGAAGACGGTGAGAAAGGGCTGATGCACGACGTACAGGGAACCGTCCACATACGTCATGCCGCGCGGGTTATTGATCTTGTCGGCGAAAAGGGTGGTCTTGTCGCTTTTGCCGTCGCCGTTGGTATCGACGCATTTTTTGATGCGGCCGGTGCCCGACGTTTTGCAGCGCACATTCAGCGGATCTTCGCCGATAAACAGGTCGCCGGTGGGTGTCGCAGCCACGGTCGTGGGCGCGTCGATCTCGGGCGCACCAATGAACACTTCAAGTTTGAATCCGGCCGGCACTTCGATCTTTTCACCGGCATGGCTGCGCTGCGAAAAACCAGACAACAATCCCAGTACAGCTACGCAAGGCACGAACATCCACTTCTTCATCGCTTCATTTTTCCTTTAGGGGCAACGTTGCAAAATCGTCACGTTACAAGCTATACACCGGTTTTTCACCCGCACATTTAAAACGGTCGCTAAAATTTTACTACCGCTCTGGCTCCTTTTTGTTAGCACGGGTGGCAGTGACAGGGCCGTAGCCTTCGGGATGCTGGGAGATGCCGTATGGCGGCGCCGCTTGGGCCGGTCAGTGCGCTCTACCTGAAATCGAACCGCGCCCCGCGCGGTACGCACCGAGTCTGCAAGGGCTGGCGCCAGGAAGCCGCACTGCGCCTTCTGGCCAACAATCTCGATCCCGACGTCGCCGAAAAGCCGGACGAACTGGTCGTCTATGGGGGCATCGGCCGCGCGGCGCGGAACTGGGCCTGCTATGACGCCATCGTGCGCTGCCTGAAGACGCTCGGCGACCGGCAGACTCTCCTTATACAGTCCGGCAAGCCCGTCGGTATTTTTGAGACGCACCCGCGCGCGCCACGTGTTCTGATCGCCAATTCGAATCTTGTCGGCAGATGGGCTCATTGGGAACATTTCCGGGAGCTCGAAGCGGCGGGGCTGATGATGTACGGGCAGATGACGGCGGGCAGCTGGGCGTATATCGGCTCGCAGGGGATTTTGCAGGGGACGTATGAGACCTTCGCGGCGCTGGGGCGGAAACGGTTTCCGGGCGGAACTGCAGGCGGCGATTCGCAAGTTGACAGCTTGCGTTACGGCGGATCGCTGGCGGGCCGCATCGTTCTGACGGCGGGGCTGGGCGGGATGGGTGGGGCGCAGCCGCTGGCGATCACGATGAATGGCGGCGTGGCGCTGTGTGTGGAAGCCGATCCGGCACGCATTGAGAAGCGGCTGCGCACAAAATATGTGGAACGCTCCACGCACTCAATAGAGGAGGCGATGGCGTGGTGCGAGCAGGCTCGCCGGGAGAAAAAAGCGCTGTCTGTCGCTCTGCTTGGAAACGCCGCGGAGACGCATCCTGATTTACTGCGCCGCGACTTCAAGCCCGATGTGGTGACCGATCAGACCAGTGCGCACGACGAACTGCATGGGTACGTGCCTCAAGGGTACTCCATCGAGAAAGCGGCGGCGCTGCGGTCGGAAGACCCGCAGCTCTACCGGCGGCTCTCGATCATGGCGATGATTGTCCATGTCAAAGCCATGCTTGAATTCCAGAAACGCGGCGCCGTTGTTTTTGATTACGGCAACAACATCCGCGGCCAGGTGAAAGACCCGCCGGTCAAAGGCATTCTTGGCGTTCCGAACGCGTTTGATATTCCCGGCTTTGTTCCTGAATACATCCGCCCGCTGTTCTGCGAAGGGCGGGGGCCGTTCCGCTGGATCGCGCTGTCGGGCGACCCGCGCGATATTGCGGTCACTGACGATCTGGTGCTCAAACTCTTTCCCAGGAATAGCGAACTGTGCCGCTGGATAAAGCTGGCGCGGGAACGCGTCCAGTTCCAGGGACTGCCGGCGCGCGTCTGCTGGCTGGGCTACGGCGAACGCGACCGTTTTGCGCTGGCGATGAACGCGCTGGTGAAGCGGAAAAAGATCCGCGCGCCCATCGTTGTCACGCGCGATCACCTGGATTGCGGCTCGGTCGCAAGTCCCCACCGCGAGACGGAAAACATGAAGGACGGATCGGACGCCGTGGCCGACTGGCCCATTTTAAACGCGCTTCTCAACACGGCGGCGGGAGCGGACATCGTGAGTTTTCATCATGGCGGCGGTGTCGGAATGGGCTACTCTCTGCACGCGAATTGCCATGTGGTTCTGGATGGAACGAAACTGGCCGCCGATAAAGCGCGCGCGGTGTTTGTGACGGACCCGGGAATGGGCGTGATTCGCCATGTGGACGCGGGATATGCAGAAGCCCTGGAGTTCGCTCGCAAGAAAAAGATTGCAGTGCCGATGAAACCCAACACAAAAACGACTGGATGATACGCCTGTGTCTGATGCTAAATCGTACTTTCGTCTGTTCGACTGGTCGTACCGCCCGAGCGATCCGAACGACCGCGTCATGGGCCAGCTTGTTTCAGATCCGCTCGACCTGAAACATCTTGAAACCTGCGATACGGTCATTTTCGGAATTCCTTTCGACGATGCGGTGCTGGGGCGTAAGGGCGCCGCCGACGGTCCGGCGGCGATCCGCGAGGCGTTCCAGCGCTTAAAGGCGCACAGTTACGGCGGCGGCGAAGTACGGCGCACGCTTTACGATCTGGGGGATTTCATTTTTTCGGCGGACGACGTGAAAGCCGCGCATGAAGAGGTGGAGCGCGCGGCGCTTCACGCCAAAAATTTTGCGGCTCGTCCCAAGAAACGCGCCCGCGTGATCGCGCTGGGCGGCGATCATTCGCTGACGTACCCGTGCGCGCTGCCGTATCTGGAACAGTACCGCGAAAAACTGGCGGTCATCAATCTCGATGCGCATCTGGACGTGCGTAACGTGAAGCAAGACGAGCCGCCGAATTCCGGGACCAGTTTTGGACGGTTACTGGACGAGGGCATGAAAAACTATGTGGCGATCGGGGCGCGGGATTTTCATACGTCGCCGGCGTATGTGAAACGCGCGACCGATTCGGGCTCGCGCATCATCGGCGTGGGTGAGGTCTTCGCATCGGGCGGCGAGGCGATCGCGAAATCGGTTCTCGCCGGACTTCCCAAACAGTGCGAGGCGATCTACCTCAGCATCGATCTCGACGTGGCCGACGCTTCCGTTGCGCCCGGAGTCAGCGCACCGACGCCAGGTGGTTTATTGGCCCATCAGATTTTTGATCTGGTCCGTACGTTTTGCGATGACGAACGGGTCGTCGCGTGCGATTTGATGGAACTGGCGCCGCCTCTGGAAGATTCGTATTCTGAACGGACTGCACGATTGGCCGCGGCGTGCCTGGCGTATATGGTTTCGAGCTCCTGAAGCTGTTGTACCGCAGGCTCGAATACCGGCATCGGGCCGGTTGGAAGCCAGCGTGCAATCGATGCGGCTCTTTTTTCCACGGTTGCACGAATGCCGGAAGTGACTAATCTTTACCTGACTACGTTAAGCAAGAATGAACTCAATAAAGGAGATTTGTGAATGCCTAAAATGGCACTGACAGTTTGGATTGCGTTCGCGGCGCTGACGCTGCTGGTGTGCCGACCCGCATTGGGCGCGGATGACGCGGCCGAACACGTGAAGAAATTGGTCGAAGGCGATGCCGGCGAGCGCGACAAGGCGGAGAAGAAACTTCGCGAGATTGGCGCCTCGGCGATCACGGCATTGCGCGACGCCAAGTCCGAGAAGGAAGAAGTGTTCACGCGCGCGCGCAATGTCCTGACCGACATTACGCTGGAAACGGCAAAGATCGATCCGGCCGATGCGAGCATGACGCACGAGATTGCACGCGAAGAAGGGAAGGGTAAACGCTACGCAAATGCGGAACGCCTTTACCGCCGCGCCGAACAACTATTTTCTAAACTCAAGAGCGATTCCAACGAACGCAAAGACCGCTCGAAGGAATTGACTTATGAAGAAAAGCGCAAAATCTGCGACCGCATGAAAGACAAGGCCGCGCGAAAAGTGAAAGGCCAGACACACACGGGCGTGAATCTCGGATTCGTGAAAGTCGGCAAGGAACATGACAATTCGGACGAGTGGGAGTAGGACCAAAAACGAAAGCATGAAATTCGAATGACCGAAACGGGGCGTTTTCCGTTTCGGTCATTTTATTTTGGCCTTGGGATTGTTTCAGATTCGAGATTCTAAAGTTTGAATTTCGATTACAGCTCGGGGGTGAGCAGTTCTTTCTGCATGGCGCCTTCGACGTGAGCGCGGCCGTCCAGATCGATGTAGACGTTGACTTCAGTACGTACGCCGATTTGCCCTTTGTAGATTCCGGGCTCGATCGAGAACAGCGCGCCGGGCAGCAGCAGGCGGTCGTCTTTCGTTTCCAGACCGTCGATGTTCGCGCCCTGGCCGTGCACGCTGGTGTCGATGGAATGTCCGGTGCGATGGACGAAATACGGACCGTAGCCAGCGGCGGCGATGACATCGCGACAGGCTTTATCCACTTCCCAGCCACGGATCGCTTTCTTTTTCGCGAGCTGCTTTTCGATGAAGGCGATAGCGGTATCGCGTGCCCGCACGGCCACGCCGAAGATTTTTTTATAGCCGGGAGGCGGCGACGTTCCGATGAATCCGCACCAGGTAATGTCGTAAAAAATGCCGCCGGGAACGTCCCGCTTGGCCCAGAGGTCGATCAGGACGCGATCGTTTTTCTTGAAGCGCTTGGTGTTTTTCGCGGTCGGTTCGAAATGCGGGTCGGCGGCGTGTTCGTTGGCGCCGACGATTGGCGCGTGATTGCCGCAAGTGAGATTTTCTTCTTTAAAACGAGCGAGGATAAACTGCTGAACGTCCAGTTCGGTGAGCGCTTTATTCTTGCGGATTGAGCTGAAAATGAGCTCGAACGCGTCGTCTTTGATGGCCTGAACGATGACTCCCGCGAGCTGGTGCGTGCTGAAGCGTTTGGCATCAAGAACGGAATAAATTCGCTGCACCAAATCGGCCGACGAAACGACGTTGGCACCTGACGAACGGACCAGTTCCACGGTGCCAGCATCGACCGTGGAGATGGTCGGAATGTTATTCATCGGAGAATACTGCATGGCGACACGCTTCTGGCCGCGCAGCATCTTTTTCAAGTTTTCATGCAACTGCACCCAGCCGCTGTAAATGAGTTTCTTTCCGGGAAGGGCGTCGAGATATCCGGACTCGATGGCGTGCACCAGTTTGAGCGGCGTGCCTTTGTGGGGAATAAAATAGAACCAGCGCCGTGAACAGGGCTTGCGAATGTCGAGACCGAGAATGGAGTAGGCCAACTTTTCACGGTTATGGAAATCGCAGAAGAGCCAGCCATTCAGGGACTGCTTTGAGAGGGCGGTTTGAATGGGTTTTAGATTCATGGGCGAGGTCCGCAACTGAGGCGGCGCTTGATCCCCTTTTAATGATGGCGCAGGGCGCATGGCGAACTTAAGCTGGCTGGTCGAGGCTCACGATACCGAGTACGCAGGGCAGGTCAAAACAAATCGTGCCGAACGCAATTAAAGATCGATGAAACAAATGACAAAAGAATCAAAATGGTCTTGACTTTAGCAGCTCCTGAATTAACTTTCTTTTTTCCGCCCGAAGTCTTTGGGCGGTCTTGTGTTTTTAATTCGTCAGCAGAGTTGGCAGTAAGAGGAGTTTACAGTCATGCCGTTGGTCGCACCAAAGCCCAAAATTTTCAAGACCTACAGCGCCAAGGCAGGCGAAGTCAAACAGAACTGGTACATCGTCGACGCCGCCAATCAGTCCCTCGGACGCCTCTCGGTTCCGATGGCCATGAAGTTGATGGGCAAAGACAAGGCCACCTACACATCGCATATTGACACCGGTGATTTCATCGTCGTCATCAACGCTGAGAAGATCAAAGTTCATCCCAAGAAGATGGAAGGCAAGACCTATCAAAAATGGTCTGGCTATCCCGGCGGCTTGCGCGTTCGAACGCTGGCCGAAGAACAGCGCCGCAATCCGGCCACCATCATCTATGAGTCCGTGCGGCGCATGCTGCCGAAGACCATGCTGGGCAAAGTGTTTCTTTCCAAGCTGAAGGTATACGGCGGCACAGAACATCCGCACGCGGCGCAGAATCCCAAAAAATGGGTTCCGTTGGCTTAAGGTTAAGCAGATCAGATTTCATGCGTTCAGTACCTAAAATCGGGAGCGAATTCAGACGTGAGCAACGAAGATAAGACCGGCGGATATTTCTGGGGTACCGGACGGCGCAAATGCGCGCAAGCCAGTGTGCGCCTGCGGCCCGGATCGGGCCATATCGAAGTCAACAAGCGCAAGTTCGAAGACTTCTTCAAGGATGAAAACCAGCGCGGCGCGGTGACGAGCGTGCTGAAGTTCACCAAGTTGAACACGGCGTTCGACGTTTTCGTCAGCGTGAACGGCGGCGGCATCACCGGCCAGGCCGAGGCGATCCGCATGGGTATCGCGCGCGCCTTGCTGCTCTATGATCGCACGCTGGAAAAAGGTCTTCGCGACGAAGGTTTTCTGACCCGCGATTCCCGCATGGTTGAACGCAAGAAATACGGCCAGGCCGGCGCACGCCGCAGGTTCCAGTTCTCCAAGCGTTAAACTGGGGCGGAACGTTTTGTACTTTTTACCGGCCCCTCCCTCGCACACGCGAGGTCCGAGGGGCCGGATTGTTTTTGGACTCGGGGTTATTTTTTAAGATTGAACGAATTGAACTTGGAGGGGACTATGAAACGTGCGAGCAAGGTCGTGGCGAAGCCGATTGAGATCCAGCCGTGGAGCGGGCTGATCCATGATGTCGCGGGGTTTCGCACGGCGTCCCTGCATTGCGGATTGAAAACCGCCAAGGAGGAGCCTCCCGACCTGGCCCTTGTTCTTTGCGAAAAGCTGGCGGTGGCTGCCGGCGTATTCACGCTCAACCGGGTATGTGCCGCGCCGGTGACGCTGTGCCGATCGCATTTGAAAAAATCAAAACAGCAGGCCCGGGCGCTGATTATCAACGCGGGGAATGCCAACGCCTGCACCGGCGAACAGGGCGCGGCCGACGCGAAGAAAATGGCGGAACTCACCGCGGCCGGACTGAAGTGCAAGCCTGATGAAGTGCTCGTGTTTTCAACCGGAATCATCGGCCGCAAACTGCCGATGGAAAAAGTAGAGGCGGGCATCCAGCGCGCCGTGGGTTTCGTGAAAGAACAGAAGAATACCGGCGACTTTGCGCGCGGCATCATGACCACGGATCTGGTGCCGAAGACCGCGTCTGTTTTCTTTGAAATTGAAGGGAAGATTATCCATGTCGCCGGCGCTTGCAAGGGCTCGGGCATGATCGCGCCAAATATGGCGACGATGCTGGGGATTGTGGTCACGGACGCGGCCGTCAATCCGGCGGTGCTGCAGGAGATGATCTCCGAGATCGCGGACGAGACGTTTAATTGCGTCACCGTGGACGGGGACACGTCAACCAACGACAGCTTTGTCGCGTTCGCTTCCGGCGCGGCTGGAAACAAAACAATTTCGAAAACAACGGACGCGGCGGGCTCGGCGTTGCGGGCGGCGCTTCATGCGGTCAGCGACAGCCTGGCGCGGCAGATCGCGGCCGACGGCGAGGGTGCGAAGCACACGATTACTCTTTATGTGGGCGGAACCAGGAACGACGCCGAGGCGAAAAAGATCGCTCGCACGATCGCCGAATCGCCGCTCGTGAAAACGGCGATCGCCGGAAACGATCCCAACTGGGGGCGCATTATGGCCGCGGCGGGCCGCTCCGGAGTGGTCTTCGATCCGATCGATGCGTCGCTGACGCTGAACGGGCACGAACTTTTTCGCGCCGGGCAGCCGGTGGATTTCGACAAGGCGACCGTGTCAAACGCGCTCAAAAATCGAGAGACGAGCCTAGTGCTTCTTGTGGGCGACGGGCCGGGGCGCACGAAATTTTACACGTGCGATTTCACGCATGAGTACATTTCGATAAACGCGGATTATCATACGTAACGGATAGTCACTGATTTTTTGTTTTGGTTGCTGGCTGCCTTGCAACCGGCCCAATTCGGAACCAGAAACAGAAACAAAAACAAAAACCAGAAACGAGGAACTATTTTGTTATGAACGCACTCGATAAGTCGAAAGTTTTGCTGGAAGCATTGCCCTATTTGAAAGCGTTTGATCGCAAGGTGGTTGTCATCAAGATTGGCGGCAGCACGATGACTGACGACACGATTCTGCCATCGGTGGTGCGTGATGTGGTTTTTCTGGAGCAGGTGGGAGTCTGGCCAATTCTAGTTCATGGCGGCGGGCCGCGCATCACCGAAGAGATGGAACGGCGCGGAATGAAGGCGAATTTTGTGAAAGGGCGCCGCGTTACCGATGAGGCCACGCTGGATATCGCGCAGAAGATATTGATCGATGAGATCAGCGTTAACGTGGTGGATCTGATTCAGAAAGAAGACGGCAAGGCCATTCCGCTGAATGGACGCGGCTCGCGGTTCCTGCGCTGCAAGAAAAAGATTTTTGAGGAAGATCCGGAGATGGATCTGGGCTATGTCGGCGAGATCAGTGAGATCGATGGAGAACTGGCCAGGCGAATTGTGCTGGGCGGGGTTATTCCCGTGGTTGCGCCGATTGCGCGCGGGGAAGACGGACATTTGTACAACGTCAATGCGGATTCGGTGGCGTGGAAAATTGCCTCTGTTTTAGGCGCTGAGAAGCTGGTTTATCTGTCGAACGTTCCGGGCATTCTACGCGACAAGGACAAACCCGAGACGTTGATTTCCAGCGCCACGCTTTTCGATTGTACGGAGTTGATGAAACAGAATGTCATTGTTGGCGGGATGATTCCAAAGATCGAAGCGTGTATGTCGGCCCTTAAAGGGGGAGTCCGCAAGACCCACATTATTTCTGGATTGCAGCAGCATTCGCTGCTGCTTGAAATTTTCACGCCGGAAGGAATCGGCACTGAAATCCGGATGTAGGCGGAAGAACGGAATCGAAGATGAATACGGCTGACGTCACGGATGCGTATGCGAAATTCATGATTGGAAATTACGCGCGCAATCCCATTGCGATGGTGCGCGGGGAAGGGTCGCGCCTGTGGGACGCCGACGGCAAGCGCTATTTGGATCTTCTGCCGGGACTCGGCGTGGACGGACTCGGGCACTGCCCGCCGCGCGTGGTCGCCGCGATTAAAAAGCAGGCCGATTCATTGCTGCACATTCACAACAATTACATGTGGGAGCAGCAGTGTCTGCTCGGCAAGGCGCTGGTTGAAAAGCTGCCAGAGATGATCGACGCGAAGGCATTCTTCTGCAATTCGGGAACGGAAGCGAGCGAGGCGGCCATAAAAATTGCGCGGCTGCGCGGAAAACAGAAGGGCGGGAAGTGGAAGCTGATCAGTGTTGAGAACGGTTTTCACGGCCGCACGTATGGCGCGTTGAGTGCCACGGGACAGCCGGGGCTGCAGAAGAATTGCGAGCCGCTGCTGCCGGGATTTACGTATGTGCCGCTCAATGACATTGCCGCGCTTGAGAACGCGTTGGATGCCGAGACGGCGGGTTTCATGATCGAGCCCGTGCAGGGAGAGGGCGGAATTTTTATTGCTCGGGCGGAGTATTTGAAAGCGGCGCGCGAGCTCTGCAACCGGCACGGCGCGCTGCTGAAGTACGATGAAGTGCAGTGCGGAATGGGACGCACCGGCGATTATTTTGCGTATCAAACGTTGAAGGCGCCGGCTCCCGATGTGATCTGGCTTGCAAAGGCGCTCGGGGGCGGGTTTCCGATTGGCGCTATGCTGGCGAAGGCCGAGGTCGCTCAATATATGGTGCCGGGTACGCACGGCACGACGTTTGGCGGAAATCCGCTAGCGTGCGCGGCGGGCCTCGCGGTGATCGAAACGATCGAGCAGGATCAGTTGATTGCGAATGTGCGGGAAACGGCGGCGCATCTGCAGACCTTGCTTGCCGATTTGCGTGGCAGGCACGGCGGCAAGATCAACGAAATCCGGCAGCTGGGATTGATGGTTGGCATCGATCTGAAATTCAGCGGCAAGCCGGTGTTTGCGCGCTGTCTGGAAGTGGGCCTGATGATTAATGTGACGCACGACACGACTCTGCGGCTGTTGCCGGCAATGAACGTGACGAAGGTGGAATTAAGCGAAGGGATGGAGATTATTTCGCGCGTGCTGGCTGAGTTCTAAAGGATGTGCGGCAACGGAAAAATCAACCACAGAGGACACATCGGGCACGGAGGACGGCACGGGATAAGAGCTGTGCTGGGGGAAGATGGGCGAAGGAAACGGGTGGGGGCATAAGTCAGGTTAGGCAATGCCTATACGAATAGATCGTGAAGAAGTCTGGTCGGGAACGATTTCGTTTCGCGGCCCAGGACAACGAGGTGTGCTGTGAGTACGAATAAGAAGCGGGATTTTTTATCGTTCGACAACCTGAATGGCCCGGACATTCTGGCGCTGCTGGACCTGGCGTCGCGGCAGAAGGCCGATCCCAACACGTATCGATTTTCAAAGATACTCAGCGGAAGAGTGGTGGGCGTTTTCTTCGAGAAGTCATCGCTGCGCACGCGACTGAGTTTCGAAACGGCGATTTATCAGCTTGGCGGCCAGTGCATTTACATGGGGCCGGAGTGCGGGCGCATCGGTGAGCGCGAATCGATTAAGGATCTGGCGAAAGTGTCGGAGCGTTACCTGGACGCGTTTGTGCTGCGCACGTACAAACACGAAACGATTGTGGAACTGGCGAAGTATTCCAACAAGCCGGTGATCAATGGATTGTCCGACACGCATCATCCCTGCCAGGCGCTCGGCGATTTGCTGACGATACGTGAGAAACTAGGGCGGCTGGAGGGCGTGAAAGTCGCCTTTATCGGGGACTGCAATAACGTCTGCCGGTCGCTGGCGCAATCACTTCAGAAAGTAGGTGGACGTCTTTCGGTGGCCTGCCCGCAGGGATACGGATTCAATGCGGCGTTTGTAAAATCGGTGGGATTATCGCTGTGTCACGATCCGGTCGAAGCGGCGGCCGGCGCGGATGTGCTTTATACGGATGTGTGGGCGTCGATGGGCCAGGAGAATGAGGCGGCAAAACGGCGGGCGATCTTCCAGCCGTATCAACTGAATGCGGAATTGCTGAGCCGGACGCCAGGGGCGATCGTGATGCACTGTTTGCCGGCTCACCGCGGGGACGAGATCACGGATGCGGCGATCGACGGGCCGCAATCGGTGGTCTACGATCAAGCGGAGAATCGGCTTCATGTGCAACGCGCGCTGCTGGCGACGCTGGTCGAGTGAGGGCGCCTGACAGAGGCGCTGAAGGCGGCGGCTTGCATTTTGCAACTGCTGAGCTAGATTCTTTGCTATTGCGTGAGTACCCCTGGGATTGAGGCCGGAATGTTGACCGCTCACCAAGCGATAAAAGTCATGCGGGTGCTTGTGGCAGACCCCTGTGATACGAGCTTGGCCTCTGTCACATCAAAATTAAAAAGCGAGCATTTCGAACGCGTTTTCACGGTGCGAACCGGAGAGGACGCGTTACGCCTTCTCTCGGCTGGATTGGCGAACCGGGAGCCCATCGATTTACTGCTCCTCAGCCTGGATCTTCCGGATCGTCCGGGGCTTGAAACATTCGAAGAGGTTCACAACGTCTTCGATGTCGGACTCGTGTTGCTGGCCAACCGCGAAGAGCGGCATCTGGTTCTGGAGGGGATGGGGCAAGGGGCCGACGATTATGTGTTGCGGCCGTTGAATGCTGATTTGTTTTTGCTGAAAGCTGAGAAGTTGTTAACGCACCGATTCTTAAAGAAGGAAATCCGGCGATCCACGGCGCGCAATGAAACGTTATTTTTGAACGTGCTGGCCGTGATGGCGAAAGTGCTGGAAGCGAAGGATCCTTACACGCGGTTTCATTCACATAAAGTGTCGGAACTATCGTCGTCTGTTGCGCGCGAAATGGGATTTCAGGATGACGAAGTGCGCCGCATTGGCGTCGCTGGGATTCTGCATGACATCGGTAAGATGGGAATTCGGGAATCCATTTTGAAGAAGCCGGGGCCGCTGGATAAAGCGGAGCGCGAGATCGTGCAGCGGCATTCGATTATTGCGAGCACGATCCTGGAGCCGATTGAACAATTGCAGAGCGCCGTCGGCTACATCAAGCATCATCACGAGCATTTTGACGGCAGCGGCTATCCGGACAAACTGGCCGGCGAGCAGATCCCGCTTGGCGCGCGCATCATTCACGCGGCCGAGGCGTTCGACGCGATGGTCGCGACGCGCAGTTACAATATCCCGAAAACGCCGGAGGAGTCGCTGTCGGAATTGCGGCGCTGTTCGGGCACGCAGTTCGATCCGCAGGTCGTTGAGGCGACGGCGGCGGTGCTGCGCCGCACGGGACAGTTGACGGCGCGAATGGAAATCCCACCCAAGAGCCTGCCGGAGTTGCTCGAGGATCTGACCGGGCAGGTCTCGCTTTAGGTCCAAAGCAAAATCAAACGCAAGCCTCTTCTGGCCATGGCGAAAAAATGATAGGATTCAGCCTCCCGCACAGGAGGGCCTATGCTGATTCCGCGCCGATTTTTTCTAACATGCTTCATACTGGCGAGCGTTTTCGTTCGTGCCGAGGATGAAAAGCTGCCTGAGCTGGGTTGCTCAGGTATTTCTGTCTGCATTCGCGCCACGGCAGTTCGGATGGATTGAGCTCGGGAGATTTCGGCGGAAGGTGGATGAGGGTTACGTTTTCAGGCACTTTGAGTTTGGCTGTGGTATGCCATCCCGCTTGATCCAGCAGCATCACAGCATGCACGTCCCGATCAAGTATCTGGCTAAACGTTTCCATAAAAATGTTCATGGCCGCAGTATACACGTGCGGCATCATCCATTCGTGCGTACGCCCTGTCTTGGGACACACGGCTGCAAAAAGATAAACCCATTTGTAGTTGGTCTGCCGCACCGCGCGCATGCGTTTGCCTCGGTCACCCCACAC
>Ga0163144_10002950_pt1 | contig 38836 bp, 34 predicted proteins | sample OliLak19BULKMAT1_FD_123175 | JGI IMG/M metagenome (GOLD analysis project Ga0163144, IMG submission 123175) | Freshwater microbial mat bacterial communities from Lake Vanda, McMurdo Dry Valleys, Antarctica - Oligotrophic Lake LV.19.BULKMAT1 | ecosystem: Environmental > Aquatic > Freshwater >...
AACCTTACTTGGCTTCCTTGCAGTTGGGGTCCGCGGGCCCGAAGGTTTCTGCGTACTGCGCCCCGGCGGCAACAAGGTGCTTCGCCACAAGTGCGCGGAGGGACGCAGGCGCCAGAACCTCCACTTCCGGGCCGAACTGGAGAATCCAGCGTACCAACTCGGACGACTCGACGACTTGGAGTTCGAGGGTAACGGTGCCGTCGCGCGCGGCGCGCAGGCGGGCGGTCGGATGCCATTGACGCTCCCGGATCCACCGTGACTGGTGCGGCGAGAACCGTAGGATTACTTGCGAGACTCCAGCAACCGCCCCCGCATTCTCGATTCCGAAGGCCTGCGCTTTGTAGGCGGCGAAGTCGAACTGTGGGTCGCGAACAAACCGCTTCGCGAGCGCCCGGGCTTCGGCAAATCGATGCAGGGCGAAGTCGCGGACTTCGCGGTGGCCGGGATCGAAGGCCGCGACGTACCAGTCGCCACGGTGATTGAAGATCCGGTAGGGGTGCAACTGGCGAACCTTCGTCACGTTCGCCGAAAGCGAGGTGTACCGGGCGCGGAGAACGCGGCGCTCCATGGCCGCCTTCAGGATGGTTCGGAAGGTGGCCGGATCCGCGACATGCGCCGGACCGAGATCCACCGAGACAAGTGAGTCGAGGTGATTGCCCTCCACTTCGACCTCGGCCGGGAGAAGCGGCTCGATCTTCTCGAAGGCCTGTCGCACCTCGGCCTCGAATGGCGTCCCGCGATACTGCCGGGCGAGGCGTTCGGCGAAGAGCAGGCCGACCATTTCGCCGTGGGTCAGCCGCGTCGGCGGCAGCTGGGGCAGGTCGCCCTTGAGCACAAACGCCCGAGTCGAGGGTTCGTACTCCATGTCGACGCGCCAGCTGTCGCGGAGGAAATCGAGGTCCCGGTAGGCGGTTCGGAGCGAGACACCGAAACGCGATGAGATGGAGCGCGTGGAAAGGACGCCGTCGCGCAGCTTCCCGAGCGCCCAATAAAGGCGGACGTAGAGCGCCCGCGAATGCCTGTCCTCGCCTGCCCCTCCCGGTTTCTGACCCATCCGGCACCTCCCGACTCCTCAAGTTCGTTGAGTATCCCGCAGCTACCCTGACACTCGGTGTCAGGGTCTGGCGCGCCCTGCAACAAGCTGGGGCTGAATCGCTGAGCCCCTTTTCTCGCAGTTTAGGACGCGGCGACCCACGACGGGGCTCATGGGCTCCAGAAGAGCCGCACTCGGCAGCGTCCGACACATGCCCTCCCCGAATCCGGCGCGGCGCCATCTTTCTGAGAGACCAAGCGAGAACGCATCATTTCACGCGTTTTCTGGTCGGTCCCTTGGCCCAAGACGAGGCTGCGCGCTCGACCGGATACCCTTCGTCGGACTCAGTGGCCGTTGGTTTCTTCTAAAAGTCATGGCCGACGGCGGTCGGGGCAGGCCCTGTGGAACCGCGGAATCGCCACACGCGGCGCGGAGAAGGCCGCAACATCAGGTACACGGTGGTGGCGCCCGCGGCTGCGGCGACGTCGACGGCGCGTCCCCTACAGTCGCGGGTGGCCGGGTTGGCGCTTGATGTACTGGCCGCGGCCCTTGGCCCCCTTGAAGACGCCGTGATCGACGATGACTTCGCCGCGCGAAAGGACGACCGCGGCCGCACCGGTGACCACGCGACCCTCATAGGGGTTGTAGTCGACGCGCATGTGGTGGGTCGCCGCCGAGATCGTGTGCTCTTTTTCCGGATCCCAGAGAATGATGTCGCCATCCGAGCCCACTGCGATGGTCCCCTTCTTCGGGAACAGGCCAAACATCTTGGCCGGGCTCGTCGACATGAGCTGAACGAAGCGGTGCTGGTCGATGAAGCCCTTTCGCACGCCTTCCCACAGCATATACAGACGAGTCTCGATGCCCGGGGCACCATTGGGGATCTTCGAGAAGTCGTCCTTCCCAAGAAGTTTCTGGCTCTCCTCTTTCATGCAGAAGGGACAGTGGTCAGTGGAGACGACCTGCAGGTCGTTCTGGGCGAGGCCTTTCCACAGCGCCCCCTGGTTCCACTTCTCGCGAAGCGGCGGCGACATCACGTACCCGGCACCTTCGAATCCCGGCCGCTCGTAGTCGTCATAGGAAAGGAAGAGGTACTGCGGGCAGGTCTCCGCATAGGCGGGCAGGCCCATGTCCCGCGCCTGCTTCACCTTCTCGAGCGCGTCGGAGCAGGAGAGGTGGACGATGTAGATGGGGACACCCGCCATCTCGGACAGCGCGATGGCCCGGCCGGTGGCCTCGGCTTCCGCGCGGGTCGGCCGAGTGAGAGCGTGATACTTGGGCGCGGTCTGGCCCTTCATCAGCGCCTCTTTCACGAGGGTGTCGATCACTCCCCCGTTCTCCGCGTGCATGCAGATCATGCTGCCGGTTTCGCGGGTTCGCCGCAGCGCCTTGAAGATCGTGGCGTCGTCGACCTGGAAGACTCCGGGATAGGCCATAAAAAGCTTGAACGATGTGACGCCGTCGTTGCGGGTCAGCTTGTCCATGTCGTGGGCGGCCTGATCGGACAGCTCGCGCACGATCACGTGGAAGGCGTAGTCGATGCTCGCCTTGCCTTCCGCTCGCTTCATCCATCCATCGAAGGCAGGGTAGAGACCCTCGCCGAAGTTCTGGATCGCGAAGTCGATCAGGGTGGTGGTACCCCCGTGAGCCGCGGCGATGGTGCCGGTCTCGAAGTCATCGGCCGAGGTCGTGCCGCCGAAAGGCATATCGAGATGGGTGTGCACATCGATGCCGCCGGGCATAACCAGTTTCCCGGAAGCGTCGAGGACGGTGTCGGCGGGGATGTTCATCCCCTTGCCGATCATCGTGATGACGCCCTTGTCGATGTAGATGTCAGCGTCATAGCGGTCGGACGCGGTGACGATGGTGCCGTTCTTGATGAGGGTGGTGGTCATTTAGGCTTTCTTAGGGGGCTCGGTAGTTGTTGTACGGGGTTGCTTCGTCGCTCGGCGTTTGATGGCTCCTCGCAATGACGTTGACTGCGGGGCGGGGTTGCTTCGTCGCTCGGCGTTTGATGGCTCCTCGCAATGACGTTAGGTTTCCATTTCCGAGGACGAGTAGCCCTCGGCGTCGTAGCCGCCGGCGTACTCCGCGTCGTCGGGACGGCGGATCTTCGAGTGCGCGACCACGCGGTCGCGACGGAGGCCGCGGAAATCCTCGACGTTCTTCCAGCCCTTGTCCACGTTCCGCTCGAGGAACTCCGCGAGCCCGTCCTTGAGCCTCTTGATTACCGTCAGTCCGACGGCTTTATCGAGCATCGCCGCCGTGCACACCTGAACGGTGCCGCAGCCGAGAAGGAAGTAGCTCGCGGCCTGCCGGAAGTCAGTGACACCACCGATGCCAGAAAACGCCTTGTCCGGAAACGCCTTCGTCATCTTCGCCATGTTCGCAAGGGACATGGGAAGAATCGCGGGGCCGCCCATTCCTCCGCTTGACACCAGACCGTCCACGTTCAGCTCAAACTCAAGGGTCTCCGCATCGATGATGGGGAGCGATGGGAAGGTGTTCGACGAGACCACCGCGTCGGCCCCGCCCCTGAACACCGCACCCGCTTCCACGGTCATGTCCGCGGAAGCAGGCGTCAGTTTCGCCCACACCGGAATGCGCGCCACCTCTTTCACGACCTGGGTGACGAAAGAGCAAAGGGCCTGGTCCTTGCCGATGTTCGAGCCCATGTCGGTCCGGTCCATGTGGGGGCAGGACAGGTTCATCTCGATGCCGTCCGCCCCCGCATCCTGGCAGGCCTTCGTGAGATCGCGCCAGTGGTCCAACTCCTTGTCGCTGCCCGAACCCGCCATGATCGAGGCGATCAGGACCTTCGTCGGATACGCCTTCTTGATTCTTTCAAGACGCGGAATCCACCAGTCGAGCGCCTTGTCGGAGATGAGTTCCCAATTCCAGGACGATACCAGCGCTCCCCCGCGTCCTTTGTTCATCGACAAGGTTCCGGTCTCCGGATTCGAGCGGGTGAACTTCGTCTTCGGCCCGGCCACGTTCACCACCGGATGCATGCCGATGGTCTTCACCACCACCCCGCCCCATCCCGCGTCGAACGCCCTCATGATGTTGCTCTCCGACTCGGTGGGAGGCGCTGAGGAGAGAAGGAACGGATTCTCGAATTTGATGCCGGTGAAGTTCACCGAAAGATCGACGGCCATGAAACCTCCAGGACGATGATAAAGACTGCGGAATCGGCTCGCGGAAGACGTCGCCTTGGACTAGAGCGTAGTCAGCGGACCGTAGGTTTCGGGCCGACGGTCGCGGTAGAACTGCCACGTGGACCGAACCTCATCGATCATGTCGAGGTTGAGGTCGGCGATCACCACCGCGTCACGGTCGCGGGATGCCTGGGCCAGGATCTGTCCGCGCGGATCGCAGAAGTAGCTCTGACCATAGAACTCCCCGATGTGCCAGGGCGCTTCATGACCCACGCGATTGATGGCGCCGATGAAGTAGCCGTTCGCCACCGCGTGCGCCGGCTGCTCCAGCTTCCACAGGTACTCGGAAAGACCGGCGACCGTGGCCGAGGGGTTGAAGACGATTTCGGCGCCGGCCAGGCCCAGGGCGCGAGCGCCTTCGGGGAAATGACGGTCGTAGCAGATGTAGACGCCGACCTTCGCGTAGGCCGTCTCGAACACGGGATAGCCCAGGTTTCCGGGCTTGAAGTAAAACTTCTCCCAGAAGCCCGGCTTGGTGTGCGGGATGTGATTCTTGCGGTACTTGCCCAGGTATTTGCCGTCGGCATCGATGACCGCCGCCGTGTTGTAGTACACGCCCGACTGCTCCACTTCGTAGATCGGGACGATGATCACCATCTTGTGCTTCTTCGCGAGCTTCTGCATCAGCTTCACGGTGGGACCATCGGGCACGGGTTCGGTGAACGCGTACCACCGCGTTTCCTGTTCCGCACAGAAGTAGGGGCCGTAGAAGATCTCCTGCAGGCACAGGATTTTGGCGCCCTTCTTGGCGGCAGTGGCGATCAGCCCCACGTGCTTGTCGATCATGGCCTTCTTTACTTTCTCGAGGCCGGCCTCCGGACCCAGGACATTCCGGGCCTGAATGAGTCCACAGCGAACGATGCGGGGCATGCGTTGATCTCCTTCGAAAATGTGGAAGAGGTTGTAAACAGAGTATGCCACCAACCGGCGGGCCTTTCGCTGGGGGATCTGACCCAAAGGCCCGGCAGCCCGCCAATTCAACGGGTTCCCCCCAGAACAGGCGGAGCGCAGGGCGTTAGACTCCGCCTCTTCCATGCTGACGCGCATCGCTACCGATTTTCCGGTTCCCGACGGTCCGAGCGAGTCGCTCCACGCCCCCGCGCCCCACCGGACCGCCACCGCGCCGCGGTCGGGTCGCGTTCCTTTTCGAACCGGACTTCTCGTCACCATCGCCGTCCTGGTGCTCGTCACTCGAGCGGCCTTCCTGCCCGGCACACTTGAAGACATCGACTCCGTGAACTTCGCCATGGCGATCGACAACTTCGACCCCAGGCTCCACCAGCCCCATCCCCCCGGCTATCCGGTCTACATCGCCCTGGTGCGCGCGGTTCACGCCCTCTTCCCCGACCCGCCCCGCGCCATGGGTTTGCTGAGCGCGATTGCGCAGGCGGCACTCGTCTTCCCCCTCTTCGCGCTGATGGCGCGGCTCGCCTCTTCGCCCCTGCGCGCCGTCCTGGCGGCGCTGCTGACCCTCGCATGTCCCGTGCTTTGGTTCAATGGCGCCCGTCCCATGAGCGACAGTGTGGGCCTTTTCTTCGTGGTCGCCTCGCAGGCCCTGCTGCTCAGGTCCTTGCAGCAGCCGCGCGCCCTGCCCTGGGCCTCGCTGCTCGCGGGCATTGCTTTGGGAGTGAGGCTGCAGACCGGGCTCCTCACTCTTCCCCTGTGGCTTTTCGCGATGGCGCGGCAACGGACGTTTCGAGCCCCGGCCCTGTCCTTCGCCGCCGGAAGTGCGCTGTGGGCCATCCCGCTCGTCATCGCAAGCGGCGGCATCCTGGCCTATGTCCGGGCCTTCGTGGAAGTGATGGGGGACGCCGCGGGTTCGGAACCGGTCATGGTGGCCTTCACGCTGAACCGCGCGGCCCAGGCCCTTGTCGATGTGCTCGTGGCCCCCTGGGTGCTTCGGCCGCTTGGCATCGTGGTCAGCGCCCTCGCCCTGGTCGGCGTCGCCATCACCGCGCGCCGGAGCCCGATGGCCCTCGGCCTCTCTGCCCTCGCCTTCCTTCCCTACTTCCTCGTCCACAGCCTGGTTCAGCAGGTTGAGACCGTGCGCTACAGCCTGCCCTACCTGCCGTGGATCGCCTGGCTGGCCGTCGAAGGTCTTGGCTTCCTGGTCGAGCGCTTGCCGCGAGCGGCGCGCCTGGAGCAGATCGGTTTCACAACCCTCGCCCTCATCAGCGCCGCGCTTACCATTCCCGCACTAGCGCTGTACCACGCGTTGCCGAGCCCGCCTTACGCCGCCCTGCAAAAGGTCGAAAGAATGGCGGCCGACCCCGATCAATATGTCCTGGCCGGTCACTACATGTTCTCGCGTTACCTCGACCTTCGGCCCGCCGGCCTCGAGGTCCTCCCTCCGGTGCCGGGAAAGTCCATAGAACGCCTCGGCGAGTATTTCCGAACGGGAGGGGACCGGCGCGTGCTCTTCCTCGCCGACCCCCGCCGCACCGATCTCGGGACTTTCTCTCGCGACGCGCGACGCCGCATCGGACGGTGGGAGTGGCCGTCCAGCGTAAAACCCTTCATGGCCGGTGAACGGCCAAACGCGGCCGAACTCTTTGAGATCGAGGAGCCACGGTTCCTGTCGAGCGAAGGCTGGCTCTTGTCGCTTGAGTCGGGGCGGCTCGATACCATCGACCGCGAGCCCCATCGCGTGGCCTATCTGAAACCGATGCCCGAGGCGTCATTCCTGCTGCTGGCGGGCAGCCCGACCCGAGCCACTCCCGATTGCACGCTCGACGTCGCCATCCCCGGACTGCGATTGGACCGCACTTCCTGCCGCGCGCCGATTCTCCGCGGATACCGGGTCCCGCCCGTCTCCACCCCCGAACACTACCTGAGGCTTTCTGCCAGCACCCTGCTGAACGAAGAGGCGGCCGGAGCGCCGTTCGCGCTTAACGGTCTCGACTACGGCCCCGGGGACGCCGCGGGTTTCGTCCACGGCTTTGGCTGGCATTACCCGGAGAAAGACGAACATCTGGACCGATTCCGATGGGCTTCGCCAAACGCGCGGACGTTGCTGCACATTCCGGCGGGCGGGGCGCGCCTTGTGATCGAAGGAATGGCTCCTCTTGAATACCTGGGTAAAGGCCTGGAAATCCGGCTGTCCGAAAAGGGGGCGACGCTCGCCTCCGAGCGGCTCTCCCGGAACCGATTCCGACTGGTGGCCGAGTTCGAAGCCGATGTCGCGACGTTCCGGGAAGTGGCCCTCACCAGCGAGCGTGGCTTCGTGCCGGACCTGATTCAGCAAAACGGCGACCTTCGCACTCTGGCCCTCCGGGTCTACGAGTTCACGCTTGAGCCGACGATTCGTCCCGCGCACCTGCGGCCTGCCGGGGGGACCTCGCCGCGGAAATTTTCGTCCACGCCGCGCGGTTCCCACTGAACGCCGCATGACCGCGGTCGAGAGGCCTGAGCCTGCTCCCCTCTCCGTTGAGACACTGATGTCGGAAATGCGCCTCCGCGTTCGCGAGGGCATGGGCTGGAGTCGGGACGTGGACGGCCCGGCCTATGACGAGGTCAAGCGGGTGTTCCAGGCCGCTCACGAGGCTTTGGTCCCCGGAGCCCCTTTTTATCCCCAGGTTCTCGGAGCCGAGGAGGAGTGGGAGGTTCCCACTCCTCTCGCCTTCGAAACCCATCGCGGATGGTTGGGCCAGGGTCTCATCCGGCTGAAGCGGCACGTCCTCTTCCCGCTCAATCGGTGGCTTCACAGCTATGTGTGGCACAACCTCCAGCGCCAGCAACGCCTGAACCTCCGGCTCCTCGCCGCGGTCGAGGCCCTCGCGGTGTCACACGCTCGCCTCCGGAGTGAAGTGGAGGCACTCCGGCGGGGATCCGCGGCGGACGATTCTCCGACCGAGGCTCCGGCCATTTCATCCCGCGAGGTGTTCTCGGACGGTAGCGGCCCCCGTCCGATGCCCGTGATGAAGCTCGCCTTCGTGGTCGATCGATACGGCCCGGACGTACCGGGAGGTGCGGAACGTCACTGCCGGGATTTCGCCTTGCGCCTGGCCGAACGGGGCCACGAGGTCACGGTTCTGACCACGTGCGCCCGCGACTACGTCACGTGGGCCAACGCCTTCCCTCCCGGCGAAGAAATGGACGGTCGGGTCACCGTGCGCCGTTTCCCGGTGTCGAAGGAAAGGGACCTCGAGGCCTGGCACTCCCAGAGCCGGCGGGTGTTCGCGGGCCTTGGTTCGCCGGACGACGAGCAGCGATGGTTCGAGCTGAGCGGACCCTACGCTCCCGCACTCGTCGACCACCTGCGGACGAACAAAGATCGCCACGACCTTTTCATCTTCTTCTCATATCGCTACTACCCGACCTTCGCCGGACTCCCCGTAGTGGCACCCCGGGCCATCCTGGTGCCCACCGCCGAAGAAGACCCGGCCATGCGTATCGGGGCCCTTCGTGCCTTCTTCTCACTTCCCCTCGGAATCATCCACAACACCATCGAGGAACACCACCTCATCCGCTCGGTAACCCGCGGTCCCTTCCCCGCTTTCGCGGTTATCGGCTCGGGCGTGAATGAGGGCCGGGCACCGGCCGACTCTGAGAGCGTCCTCGCGCGACTCGGGGTGCGCAAGTCCTTCGTGCTGTGTCTCGGCCGGGTGGACGCCAACAAGGGAAGTCTGACTCTGCTTTCCCACTTCCAGCGCTATCGGGAGCGCGATGGAGACCGCGTCCAACTGGTTATGGCGGGCCACGCGGCCGCGGCCGAAGAAATTCCTGCTCAGCCGGGAGTGCGGTTCGTTGGCCACGTCACCGAAGACGAACGGGCGGCCCTGCTCCATCACATGCTGGCGCTGGTCGCGCCCTCGCCGTTCGAGAGTCTGAGCCTGGCTCTCCTCGAGGCCTGGACGGCCGGCCGGCCGGCGATCGTGAACGGCTGGTGCAAGGTGCTGCGCGGTCAGGTGACCCGCGCGAACGGTGGCCTTTACTACGACAATGCCGCCGAGTTCTCTCAGGCTCTACGCTACCTGATCGATCATCCCGAGCAAGGGTCGCGGCTGGGGGCCCAAGGGCGGGCTCGCGCGCAGGCCGAGTACGCCTGGCCCCGGGTGATGGAGAAACTCGAGGGCTTCCTCCGGGAACGACTGGAAGCGGCTGTGTTACGCTGAACTAGTCGAGCCTGCGGGCTCATATCTTCGCTGGAGGTCCTGTCATGCACCACCACCAACCGCGTCCCGCGCCCCGGTTTTTCGCCTTTTTGACCTCGGCCCTGATCGCCATCGCGTTAGCCGGCGGAACCGCCGTGGCTTCCGACCTCGCCGATGCCAAGGCTCGCGGAAGGATCATCATGCTCACCTTTCCCGCGGTGGAGGATCCGTTCGTGGCGGTCGACATCGAGGCCATGAGGGCCGCGGGTCTCAAGCTCGCGGATATGAAGAATCCCGCCCACTTCAGCGGGGTGGACGTCGACCTGGTGAAGGGCTTCGCGAAAAGTCTGGGGCTGCAACTGGAGATGCGTCCGCAGACCGGAGGCTACGGAGAGTTGCTCCCCGCCCTTCAAGGAGGGCAGGGCGACCTCGTCGCGAGTCGACTGACCATTACCGCCAAACGCGCGGAGGCTGCGGACTTCTCCGTTCCGTACTTCACACAATGGGCGGTGGCCGCGGTCCGGCCGGACAGCAAACTCTCCACCGTTGAAGACCTGAAAGGCAAACGGGTCGCCGTCATGAAGGGGTCGAGTCAATTCGAGTTCCTCTCCGAGATGAAGCTCGATCCCGAGATCCGCCTCACCGGCTTCAACATGGAGAGCTACACCGCGGTGATCGAGAAAGAGGCCGATTACGCCCTCATGGACTCCCGCGCCGCGGTGGGCCAGCCCGTAAGCGCCACCTTCGCCGACCTCAAGGTCGGAGTCCGGGTCCGGGCCTCGGAGCAGGGCATCCTGGTTCGAAAAGGAAGCGATCTCAAGCCGGCCCTCGACGCCTACATCGACGGACTTCGGAAGTCCGGCGAACTCGAAACGATCCTTTCGAAGTACGGACTGGGAACGGCACCTCCGTCCAAACCTTGAGCATCGACGCGCCGGTCATCGCCCGGCTTGGCGATCTGGGCATCCCGTGCCGCCGGTCGGGCAACAATCCCAAACCGCTCTAAAGCCCATCGAGCGCTGCATCAAGCAGGGCGGAACACGAACGGTGCTTCCGGGCTTGAACAAGTCGACGGGACTACACTGTTGATGCGGTTCATTCACGCCTCCGTCAGGGACGTCGAACCGCCGGAGAGGAGTCGTCATCGAAACACCGCTCATCCTTCTCGCGGGCGCTACCGGCTACGTGGGCGGACGACTACTGAAAGCCCTCGAGGCCAAGGGCCATCGCGTTCGGTGCCTGGCCCGGCGGCCTGAAATTCTCGTCCCGAAGGTCGGACCGACCACCGAGGTGGTCGAAGGAGATGCGCTCAATCGCGCCAGTCTCGACCGCGCCCTGCGGGGCGTGGAGGTCGCCTACTACCTGGTGCACTCGATGGGGGCGGGCCGGTCGTTCGAAGACCAGGATCGCCGGGCTGCCCTCAATTTCGGCCACGCCGCCAAGCTCGCCGGCGTCGGGCGCGTCATCTATCTGGGCGGATTGGGCCGTGAGGACGAGGATCTCTCGCCTCACCTCCGCAGCCGGCAGGAAGTGGGAAAGATCCTGCGCCGGTCGCAGGTGCCGGTACTCGAATTTCGCGCCTCGATCATCATCGGTCACGGGAGCGTGTCCTTCGACATGATCCGCGCCCTGGTGGAACGTCTGCCCATCATGATCACGCCGCGCTGGGTGAAGGTCAAGGCGCAGCCCATCGCGATTGACGACGTGCTCGCGTACCTGGTTTCCGCCCTCGATCTTCCGGTGACCGAGTATCGTGTCTACGAAATCGGGGGCGCGGACAAGATGTCCTATGCCGACATCATGCGCGCCTACGCGCGCATGCGCGGGGTCCGGCTGATGATGATTCCCATTCCGGTGCTGACCCCGTTCATCTCGAGCCTGTGGCTCGGACTGATCACGCCGCTGTATGCGCGGATCGGACGCACCCTGATCGAGAGCATCGTCCATTCCACCGTGGTTCGCGACCGAAGCGCGCTCAGTGTCTTCGGCGTCCGTCCGATTGGCGTCGAAGAGGCTCTTCGCCGTGCCCTGACCACCGAAGAGAACGATTTCGCGGCCACGAGATGGTCCGATGCCCTTTCGTCATCAGGCGACTTGCCTTCCTGGGGCGGTGTCCAGTTCGGCTCGCGCCTGATCGATTCGAGGACGATCGAGATCAAGGCGTCCGCCGCCAACGCCTTCCGGCCGATCCAGAGAATCGGGGGCTTCACGGGCTGGTACGCCTGGAACTGGCTGTGGCATGTGCGGGGTTTCCTCGACATCCTTTGGGGAGGCGTCGGCATGCGACGAGGCCGCAGATCGCCCACCGATCTGCGGGTCGGCGACACCGTCGACTTCTGGCGGGTCGAGGCGCTCGAACGCGGCCATCTGCTGCGGCTCGCGGCCGAGATGAAGGTTCCGGGCCGCGCCTGGCTGGAGTTCGAGGTGACCACCGAGGGCGAGACCGCGACGATCCGCCAGACCGCGATGTTCGATCCTCTCGGATTCTTCGGACGTGCTTACTGGTACGCACTCTATCCCCTTCACCAGCTCGTGTTCGGAGGCATGCTGCGGGGCATCGCCCGCGCCGCCCTCCGGCCTGCGAGCCCGAACCCCGCCCGGCTTTAGGCGAGCTTCAGGCGTGATCCCCGCGGCTCTTCGTCGACCCTTGACGCGCGCGAGGAAAGTCTTTCGCGAAGCAGTAGGATCCACGCCGTGCCCAAGCACCGAAGTCGACGAGCATTCCTGACCCGGGCAGGGGGAGCGGCTGCTCTCGGCCTCGTTCCCCACCTTGCCCGGGCGCAGGGTCGAGCCAGCGCCCACGCGACGCTCGCGCAGCGTTTCAAGGATCTGCGCCAGCATTTCATCTTCGAGTATTACCCCTGGTACGGCGGCGCGCCCGCCTACGACCATTGGGACTACCTCGACCGTAAGCCGCCCTTCGACCTGGCCTCGCCCTACGTTCCGCGCCTCGGACCCTACGATGTCCGATCGACCGCGGTCCTCGAGCAGCACGCTCGCTGGATCACGCAGTCGGGAGTAGGTTCCATCGCGCTGTCCTGGTGGGGGCGGGACCACTTCACGCATAAAGCGGCCCACCTCATCATGGATGTCATGAAGGACCATGGCGTGAAGGTGACGTTCGCCATGGAGCCCTACGCGGACAATCGCGCCCTGACCTTCCGCGACGACATCGTCTACCTCCTCACGGAGTTCGGAGAGAAGCGCGGATGGGACTGCATGCTGCTCCTGAAGAACGAGGACGGCACCTCCGGCCCGATCTTCAAGGGATTCCGCTGCATCCTTCCCGAGGAAGGCACCGATTGCCGCGGGCGCACGAACCGGGTGGCCGACTACACGCCCGATGAGGTGTGGCGGCGGCAGATCGACCGGATCCGCACCGACCTCCGTCACGACTTCCATCACATCACGCTGCTTGCCGACTCGCTTGAGTTCCAAAGGACGCCCGCCGCCGGTTTCGACGGCATCGGCATCTACGACAACTTCATCCCGCCCGAGGCGTACGCGGCCTTCGCGGAGGGCGCCTCGCAGGCGGGCCTGCTGTTTTCCTTCAATATCAATCCCGGTTACGACCAGATCGAGCCCCGCCCCGTCCCTACGGATCCGTGCTATTCGCCGCGTGCCTTCGCCCCGGCCACCACACCCATCGACTGGTCCAGCGCGGCCCATCGCGAGCGGGCCTCCCTGCTCTCGCAACAACGCATCGCCTCCTCGTTCCGGCAGTCGGTGGCGGTGCAGGAGGACCCGCGACTCACCAACTTCAACCGAGGCTTCTTCGCGGTCTACATCAACTCATTCAATGAGTGGCACGAGGGTCATGCTTTCGAGCCAATGAGAGACGCGGCGGATCTCCTTCCCGAGGAACGGCCTCTTGGCTATCACAACCCGACGAACGGCTCCGCAAGGTTGCAGGCGCTGACCCGGGCCATGGAAGAAGCCGGCGGCTCCGAGCCGTCCCAGGGCGTCCCTTAGATGGTCAGGCCCAGGTGGACCTGGACGAAACTCGCCACGGCCCGCGCAAGCTGCTCAGCGAAGGCGGATCGACTGGCTGCCGAATCGCGAACGCCTGCAAAGTTAGCTTCAATCTGAAGTCCGGGCAGGCCCGAGGGCGAAGCGGTGTGCCGGCTCGTGCTGTAACCGCCCGAAAAGTAGTCATCCTCACCGGGTGAAGGAATCGTGGGGCTCGGCACCGAAGGCACCCCCGGTTCGAGCAGGCCGCCAAGGCTCGTAGGACCCCGGAGCAACGCGGAGAATGACAGCGGGGTCTGGATCAACCGCAAGCTGCTGAGGCTGGCCGTCCCTCCGGCATCAAGCTGGGCGTTGCTTCCATTGAGCACATCGGCCGAAACCGTGTACCCAAGTTCCAGTCTTTGAGGAGTATGCCCATGACCGTGAAGGTCGACAAACAGCCCCGTGCCTGACCTCTGCCTGGCCACGGCGATCGCCTGCTCGGTGAAGGCGTGGTACTCGCTCCAGGCCTGAATGGCCTCCGCGTTTCCCTGCGCCGCTTCCACCACTTCGCGATTGGCATCGATTTTGGTTCTTCGCAGACGCATCAGGATCAGGTGGGGCCGCCTTGCCGAACGGACTGCAAAAGCCGCGGCGATCGCCTGTCCAAGTTCGATCGTGTTGCTGTCCGTGACCGTGGTGCCCGACGTGCGGTCAGGGATGGAGGCCGGGATCAGCGCGCCGCCGTGCGGCACGCTGATCACCAACGGCAACTCCCCGGGGAGGTATTCCACGTAGCTGTTCCTGCCGAAACAGGAGAGTCCGGGAGTGGCGGTGCAACTCTGGGCGGCCGGCGTCCCCGGGGACGGCGCCGCCAGGCCACCCCCGCCGCACGAGACCGCTCCAAGGGCGATCGCGATGCCGAACGCTCGCAGCCAGCCCTGCCGCAGACCTCGTCCGCACAACGCTCCGACGACGACGCGCTCGTCCGAAGACGTGGCCTTCCTGAACATCATCGCATCATGACTCCTTGCCGGCGTATCGGCCGAATCGGACAATCCCCGGCGAGGTGGAGTTTGGCGCATGAAGCGCGGGACATGGCAGGAGCACCGTCACCGTCATTCCGGGTCTCCTTCACAGTGGCAGGTAACACACCGTGTTCGAGAGCAGGATCATGACGAAGATGAGGCAGGTGGTCATGGGTCCAAGGTACGGCCTTCCGGTCAGCCGGAAGAAGTACCGGTTGAAGTACGGCAGCACGAACATCATCGGCACCACGGCAAAGAGCAGGTTGACGTAGAGCCAGCCCTCGGTCCAGTAAACCGTTCCGGTCGCGGCGAAAGTCGCGTACTGAATCACCACGATGAGCAACAGACCGGCGGAGTTGGATCCCCGTAGTAGTGCCCAAGGGCCAACTCCTCCAGCGGCGGCGCCGCCGGACCGAGGCCGGACTGCACCAGGCGGAGAGCCTCCGGGGCGCGCCGCATGTCCCCGTTCTTCAGTTCGTTCCGGTAGGCACCCTCGTCGTACAAAGCGTAGCTCATGCCCACGCTGGATCGGACGTCCTTCAGCACGGCGTCCGTCATGGTCAGCACATAGCCCGAGACGAACACCGCGTGCAGCGTGCTCGGCTTCCCGGTCTTCTGGGCCTGCTTGCCGAAGAAGTTAGCACCCCGCAAGGCCGCGTTCCCGCCCGCCGAGTGGCCGGTGACGCCGATGCGGTCCTTGTCGACGTAGTTCAGGTTCGAGGTCCGCGCGACGTAGTCCACCACGGCGAACATCCCGTAGCCCTCGGTCGTCGCCGAATTGCGGTTCGCCGATGAACTCGACGCGCCCTGGGAATAAGGATCGATGGCGATGACCACGATGCCCCGGCGCGAGAGTTCGACCGAGATGCTGGAAAGCGATTCCTTCGATCGTTGAAAGCCCGGCACGACCACGACCAGCGGCGCGGGGGCCTTCTCCGTCGCGGCCTCCGGCTTGAACAGGTCGGCCACCACCCACTGTCCGTTCTGGGTGGGGATCTTGATGTCGTACACCTGGACGCGGCCACCCGAGCGCTGGACCCATGAAGCCAGTGCGCTGGCCAGCAGAACCACCGCGATCGAGGCGGCCAGAAGCCGTGGGCGGGCCGGTTTCTCTGAAACTCCCGAAACCGCTGCTGTCATCTCTGTCGTCACTTAGCCGTCCTTCCGGCGCCAATGCTCGCATATCCCCTGCGAGGTTTCTCCGGAGGATCATTACCGCCGAGAGTCTGAGAGGCTGAGCTTCGAGAGAACAGCCCAGAGTCGAAACCAAGTTTGGTTGAACCCTCCCGTGTAGCCTCGTACAGTGAGCGGGTCCCGCGAGCCGGAGTTGACGAGCGAGCAGCGAGACGCGTTGGCCATAGGCGTCGCGCAGTTCAACCAGGGCCTGTACTTCGAGTGCCACGAGACGCTTGAGGATGTCTGGCGCGTTTTCAAGGGGCCGTCCCGCGATTTCTTTCAGGCCCTGATCCAGGTGAGTGTGGGCTTCCATCACCTTGAACGGGGCAACCAGTTGGGTGCGCTCAGGACGTTCGCGCGAGCCCTGGGCCGATTCGAACCGTACCCGGCCCACTACCTCGGATTCGACGTCGCGGAGGAGCGAAACCGCATTGCGGAACTGCTAGGAGCCAGCGCAGAAGACGCAGCGGCTCCAGTCCAACGAGCGGCGGCTCGTCTGGAGGGTCGGTATGGGCTGGGCGCGACCGGAGCCGGGACGATCAGGAGACCCGAGCGTCGTCCGATCTGGTCCTACAATCCGTCCCTTGAATGAACCCTCAAGGCACGAAGTGGCGGACTCCGTCCCGTCCGGATCGCTCCCGCGCGTTCTACACGTCGACGAAGAGTTCTTTGCGGAACGTCCGCAAGAAGCGATCCCCCAGGCCGCGCGGACGCCAGGCGCTCACTCGAGTCGCATGAATCCTCACCCGCTCTGCACGAACCGTCACCTCCAACCGAGGGGTGGTGCCTCGCGGGGCGCGTTCAAGAAGATCGTCAGCCAGGAGCAGCACGACCGCGGCCCTCTCCACAATGGAGCGGTCGGCCTTCGTCACCAGGGGCGAATAACCATCGAGGTCAATCCCTTCCTCGTCGGCGGCGTGAAGCACCGCGGCGATCCGCGCCACTTCGACCTGGGAAAAACCATCCAGTTCGGAGGCAAGGACGATCCGGGCCGCGTGTTCGTGGCGATCAAAGAAGTCCACCGCGCGCCCGATATCGAGAACTCTGGCGGCACAGTGGAGGGCGTCCGCGAAAAGGCGGGCCCTCGCACCCTCGTGGCGGACCAGGCGGTCGAAGAGGGCCAAGGCGAGTTGAGCGCGGCGGTCACCGTATGCGCTGTCCACTCCCCGAAATCGCGACATAAGGGCCGCGATCGACATGGCCCGCACCTCTTCGGGTTCGGCATCCATCTCGCCGAGCGCCGCGTACGCGAGTCCCTCCCGCAGCCCCTGGCCGGATACCAGGATGTCGTCGGCCATGACCGAATCCATGAGTCGGCCGACCACCACGGCGCCGGCGACGATTGAATCGGACCGATCTTTCGAAAGTCCGAGAACCGCGGTGCGTTTCCGCCGCGACAAGGTGCGGAGTTCCGACTCGATCTCCTCGATCGACCCGCGGGAGACCTCGTGGCCGTGGAGACGGGATCCGGGCGTCTTCAGCTTGAACCGCTCGATTTTGGCCAGATTGCGCACCGTGCCACCCGTGCCGACCAGCCGCGCGCCTGATCGCAGGGGTTTGAGCGGCAACTCCGCGAGGAATCCGTCGACATGGGCGCGCAGGCTCTGTATCGCGCGGTCGGTCGGAGGATCGCGATCGAGATAGCGTCTCGATAGGCGAAGGGCCCCAAGAGGCAGACTCCAGGATCGCACACGCTTGCGGTTCCGAAACTCGGTGAGCTGGATCGATCCCCCGCCCAGATCGAACAGCAGCCCGGACCGCGACTCCAGCCCGCGGAGCGCGCCATGAAAGCCGTAGAGCGCTTCCGCCTCGCCATCGAGAATCTGGAGCGGAGACTGCATCGTCCGACCTACGAGCCTCGCGAAGCGTTCCCCGTCGCTCGCCTCGCGCACCGCGGCGGTTGCGTAAACGCGGATCGCTCGGGCACCGGCACCGAGGGCAATGGCGCGGAAGTCGCGCAACGCCTCCCGCGTTCGCTCCATCGCGGCATCGCCGATCGCGTGGTTCAGGACCACTCCCTCGACGAGTCGCAAAGATGAGCGGGCACTCGCCACGATCCTGAGATGGCCGCCCGCCTCGCGGTTGTACACCACGATCCGCGCGGAGTTGCTGCCGATGTCGATGATGGCAAGCGGCGGCCTGGCTCTCCTCATGGATGCCCGCCGAGCCATCGTTCGCAGGGTGTGCGGCATGAATGTGGGTAAAGCGAGTGAGTAGCCGCGGGCCGAGCCGGTCTGATAGCAACGAGCTGAGGGATGTCGGTATTGAAGTGCGGTCGAAGCGACCGCGACCCCACCGGGCGTGACCCATGGGCGGCTTCGACCGAACAACCTTTGATGGACTCAGCCACCGGTATCCGACCAGGGATTGCGCTGATCCCGCATATTTTTGACGCACACCCTCGTTCGTACGCTTAGGCCCGACCAAAGGTAGGATCTGAGGATGATCGCACCCGAACTCCTTGAAGTGCTGTGCTGCCCGGCCGACCGCACGGCCGTGCGGCTCGCGACCGAAGCCGAACTCGAGACCCTGAACGCGCGCATCGCCAAAGGGACTTCCAACAACGGCGGCGTCGCGGTGACGGAGAAACTCCTCGCCGCGATCATCCGCGCCGACGGAACGTTTGCTTACCCGGTCCGGGAGGAGATTCCCGTGATGTTGATCGACGAGGCCATCCCCCTTCAGGACGGCCTGGCCCCCCTGCGCTACGTTCCTCCCGCGGCCTGAAGCGGGGGCGAGGCGGCGGTGCTTCGGAACCACGCGCGGAAGAGGGCGGTCGATCGAAGGCTCCCTGAGTTCGCTTTTCACCGAACGGGGCGCTAACCGGTGCGGGTACGCCGTAAGTCACCTTCTCGAGGCTTAACCCCGACGGGGGAGCCGTGAACTCCGCAACGGAAGCGCCGCTTGCTCCCATGATTCTGGCCACGTCGGCCACGCTCAGCTTGCCGCGGCCCACTTCGACCAGAACACCCACGATCCTCCGAACCATCTTCCACAGGAAGTGAGAGCCCTGAATCCGGATGAAGATGCTGGGGCCGTCTTCGAAGACCTCGACCGCTTCCACCTTCACTTTGGTCGATTCATCCGGTTTCTTGGGATCGGCCTGGGAGAATGCGGAGAAATCGTGGAGACCGCACAGGGATTGCGCGGCCTGGGCCATCGCGGTCACATCGAGAGGGTCTCTCACCCACCACACCACGGGCTTGTCGAAAGCACTGCGCCTGCGCGAGATCCGATAGAGGTAGGTGCGTGCGGTCGCGGAATGGCGCGCGTGAAAGCCGTCCGCGGCCAGTTCGATCTTGAGAAGATTGATGTCGCCTGGAAGTTCGTCGTTCACCAGGCGGAGCAGTTCCTGCGGATCGACCTGCTTCGCGAGGTCGATGTGGGCCACCTGATGCAGCGCGTGAACCCCGGCGTCCGTTCGACCGGAGCCGTAAACCTCGATCACCCGCTGACCGGTCGCGCGGTGAATCGCCTCCATGATCTCGCCCGCCACGGTTCTGGCATTGGTCTGAAATTGCCAGCCGCTGTAGCGGGTTCCCATGTACTCGAGGTCAACACGGTAACGAAAGCCGTGCCTTGGTCCGGAGGGCCGAACCGACTCCGTACGTTCGGGGTAACTCGGCCGGTCTGCCCGCTCCTGGTGCACACGAGGGCGCGGCACGTTCTTCGGGCGTTCCGGTTCGTCGAAGTCGTCGGTCATGTTTCGCCGGGAGTTTACGTGTAACGCGGATTTTGAACCGGCCCTATATGCTCCCGACCTTCATGAACCGTCGCGATCTCGCCATCTTGGCCGGAGGCCTCTTCCTTCTTGGCCTGGGAGTGATTCGGGTCCTGCTCCTTTCGGCATCGGACACTCGGCAGATCTCGGTGGAAGCGGTCATCATCAAGAGCATCCCCATCAAGAGCGGCGCTTCCATTGAGCAAGAAGAGTTCTGGACTCCGCCCGTCGGTGTGTTTGTCGTCGGCTGGTCGCCCGAGGCCGGAGCGCCTTCGGCACTTCCCGAACTCCATCTTCTCGCCGGGACGACGAGTATTTTTTCCTCCCGCCCCACCTCGCTCGAAAATCTCAGCCCCACCTTCCTCCCTTCCGGTACCGGTTTTCTGGTTCGAAAGGGAGAGCGGCTCCGGCTCCAGCTTCGAGTGAGGAACTCCGGCCCCGACGGCGAGACCCACGGAGCGCGCGTCCTTCTCTACTTCCATCCCGCGGATTGGCGCTGAACGCCTGCACCCCACCCCAAAAGGCTGACTCCGAATCTCCAATGAACTCCTTCAAAGACGTGGACGTTGATCTCTTTCGCGCGGTAGCCGCGGACGCCGCACTCATTTCGGGTCGGATTCAGAAAGCAAGACTCGGAACCGACATCGGCATCGAGAAGAAGGGCGAACTCGACCTGGTGACCGAGGTCGACCGGGCGTGTGAAGAGGCCATCCTCGCCCGACTGAGGCGGTCATTCCCCACCCACGACATTGTGGCGGAAGAGAGCGGAGCCGCCATCACTGGATCGGAGTTCGTCTGGTACGTGGACCCCTTGGACGGCACCACGAACTACGCCCACAACTACCCCTTCTTCTGCACTTCCATTGCCCTGGCCCGGAACGGCGAAGTTGTGGCCGCGGCGGTCTACGACACGGTGAAGGACGAACTCTTCACCGCCGCGCGTGGGCGCGGCGCTACGTGCAACGGGAAGGCGATCCGCGTATCGACCGCCCGCGACCTCTCCCGTTCCGTCTTCCTCACCGGATTTCCCTATGACCTTCGCGACAACGTCGCCCACACGCTCCGCTTCTTCGAGCGCTTTGTCCACCATGCGCGCGCCCTTCGCCGGGATGGAGCGGCGGCCCTTGACCTCGCGTATCTCGCCGCGGGTCGTATCGACGGATTCTTCGAGGAGCGCCTTCATTCCTGGGACATCCTCGCGGGGGCTCTGCTCGTCGAGGAAGCGGGCGGCCGGCTGTCGCGGTTCGATGGCTCGGCCATCGGCGTGAGCGCCAAGGAGGTGGTGGCTTCGAACGGCACCCTTCACGAAGCGATGCTCGGCGTGCTCGCGGAAGCGAAGCCAAAGGGGTAGCCTCGATTTCTCACCAGCCAGAGTGGCGAAATCGGCAGACGCAGCGGACTTAAAATCCGTGAGCCCGGAAGGGCTGTGAGGGTTCGATTCCCTCCTCTGGCACCACCCCCCGCACAGGAATCACCACCAACGACCGCATGGCCGAATCCCACGACGTTGCCGCGACCCCGAACCGAATCGAGCCGCGTTTCGTATCCCTCCGCGACGCGACGCTGATCCTCGGGCTTCAGTTTCTCCTTCTCGTCTTCCGACTCGGCCAGATTCCGCTGCTGGGCCCAGATGAACCACGGTATGCACGGGTGGCCGTGGAGATGGCGCGCGCCAATGAGTTCGTCACCCCCACCCTCGCCGGCACACCCTGGCTGGAGAAACCGCCCCTCTACTACTGGCTTGCGGGAGCCGGCTTTCGGGTTCTGGGCGAGACTGAGTTCGCGGCCCGTTGGCCCGCGGTTTTCGCCGCACTTCTCCTGACCGGATTCACGGGCCTCACCGCCGCGCGACTGTTTGGCCGGGAATGCGGACGGCTGGCCATGCTGATCCTGGCGACGTCGCCCATCACCTTCGCGTATGGCCGGGCCGCCAGTATGGACATGCTGGTCGCGGCCTTCGTAACGGGGGCGACCGGGTTGTTTCTGCTGTCGATTCACGGAATCGCGGGACCGGCGGCAGTGCCCGCGGCCTGGACTCTGGTGGGGGTAGCGGTGCTTGCCAAAGGCCCTATCGGCCTGGTTCTGCCGCTCGGAATCGCCATCGTGACCTGCCTCGGTCTACGTCGCTTTCAGTTCCGCCTCGTGGTGACGCCTCTCGCCCTCGCTCTGGCCACCCTCGTGGCCGGACCCTGGTTCGTCGGTGTCTATCTTGACCAGGGCTTCCATTTCATCGAGGTCTTCATCCTCAATCACAACCTCCAGCGATTCACCAGCACCGTCCACAACCACCCTGGCCCGTTCTACTACTACCTGCCCGTACTGCTCGTCGCGGTCTTCCCGTGGACCGGCCTGATGGCGGGCCTCGGCTCGACCCGAGCCCTCGATCGACCGGCTCGGTGGACCCTGGCCGCCTGGATCGCAGTCCCGTTGGTCCTTTTCTCTCTGGCGGGCTCCAAGCTACCGGGCTACATTCTTCCCTGCCTGCCACCTCTCGCGATCGCTCTCGCTCTGGCCGCGCAGAACCTCTCCATGCTCGAACGCTCTCGCGTCCATCGGGTGGCCGGCCTGATCGGACTGGCGATCGCCGCGGTCCTGCTCGCCGTGACGGTCCGCGGAATCAGGCAAGAGGCCCCCTGGGCCCGCAGCGCCCTGGGCCCGGCACTCTGGGCCCTCGCTTCGATGTTCCTTGTCTCCCGGACTTTCGACCGTTCGCGAGCCGACGCCGCGCGCATTCTCGCGATAAGCGCCGCCGGATTCCTCCTTCTTCTCACCATCGTGGCTCCCCCCGTCCTCGATGCGATGGAATCCGGGCGTCGACTCTTTCTGCCCGCGAACAACCGCGAGGTTCTCGTGGTTGGCGCGTGGCGCACCGCCTGGATGTCCGGCTACTTCTACAACGATGGACGGGTCGTGGAACTTTCGAACCTCGATCGGGCCCGCGAACTGATCGCCATCGAACCAAGGCTTCTGCTGCTGGGACCTGCGCAGTGGGAAACGCTGAGGGCCAGCGAAAACCTGAAGTCGCTCAAACTGAGTGAAGGCCCTCGGGGGAACGTGCTGGCCCGGATCTCGACTCGATCGCAGGACTGAATTCCCTAGTTTTCGTCCGGCCTTAGCCCACACCTCAAGTGAAACTTGAGGAAAACTGCACTAACCCTTGACTATAGAAACAAGGCTCTGGTACCCTCCTAGCACCGAGACTGCTGAATTGCGGTCTTCCGGGTTTTTTTAGGAGCGAGGTCCCACGCATGACGACACGCAAAATCTTCACTTGTTGCCTGGCCGTAGTCGGGCTGTCCCTGGCGACGCTCGTGGCTGCGCAGGCCAAGTCCGAGAAGCCGGCGCCCCCGCCTCCTCAGTTTGGGCCGTTCGAGGTGGCGCCCCACTGGTCGCGCTACGACTACCCGAGGTCGATTCCTGAAGGCACTGCGTTCCACATGGTGGTAAAGGGCGACACCCTCTGGGACATCGCAGGAAGGTATCTGGGCAATTCGTATCTCTGGCCCCAGATCTGGGAAGCGAACAGCTACGTGAAGCGCGCTCGTCTTATCTATCCGGGTGACCCCATTCTGCTCCCAACCATTCAGATGGCGGATACCGTGGTCCTGGATCTGCTCCCTGCGGACACCACGGGGAGTGCAAAAGGGCCGGAAGCTCTTGGCATCCCTGAGTGGGCCGACCTGGACACCCTCATCAACGTCGCATCCACCGACACTGTTCGGTACGCTGGATATATCTCGGCCTCGATCGAGGACGAAAGTCTCAAGATCAAGGGCATGGAGGCCGAAGGCGGCTCGCCCATTGAGCGTGTGACGGCGGGAACTCGCGAGTATCTCTATCTGGACCGTGGCGCATCTTCCGGAATCAAGGCCGGCGACCTCTACACTATTCACCGTCGTGCCCGCGTGATCAAACACCCGGTCACCGGTAAAAAAGTGGGGTACCGCATCGACACCGTCGGCGTTGCCCGGGTCCTCCTCGTGGCCGAGAACAGCGCACGCGCGGTAGTGGAGGCGTCAGGTCGCGAGGTTCTGGTCGGCGACTATCTGCGGCCGCTCACCGAAGTCGAGTCTCCCCTGGTCAAGCGCCGCGTGGTGGTTGAGGGCGGAGACCTATCCCTTGACGGCAATCGCCCGGCTGGCTACGTGGTCGACATCGAAGACAACTCCATCACGTCCGCATCGGGCGTCGTGGTCGGAATGGACGTGGGTTCTGGATCCGGGCTGGCCGTCGGCAAGGTCATCACCGTCTATCGACAGGCGGACAAGAGAGATCCCGTCACCCGGAGGCCCCTCGGTGCCGGCGTGGTGGTTGCGGTCCGCGAAAATTTCTCGCTCGCTCGTCTGGTCTATACGCGCGAGGAGATTGTGGTAGGCGACCGCGTGATCGTTCAGCCCTGATAAGGCAACCAGGCGATCCTTGGGAGCGGCTTCGGCCGCTCCTTTTCTTTGCCCGCGGTCGGTTGATTTCAAGGACGTGAGGTGGTGCCGCGGGCGAAGCGGCGGAAGTAGTCAACGCCTGAATACAGGGTCAGAGCCAGCGCCACGAACAAAGAGAGGGCCACCAGATTGAGGAAGATCGGCAGTCGGAGGGCCAGAAGCATCACGTAGATGGCAACGATCTGCGACACCGTCTTCGCCTTCCCCGCTCCCGACGCGGCGATCACGACCCCCCGGCTCAGTGCTTCAGAGCGAAGCCAGGTCACCGCGAATTCACGCCCGATGATCACCGCGACGATCCAGGCCGGGGCCATCTCAAGTTCGATCAACGAGATGAAGGCCGCGGAGACAAGCAGCTTGTCGGCGAGCGGGTCCAGGATGGCCCCGAGCTTCGTCTGCTCATTCCTCCGACGGGCGAACCACCCGTCGAAGTAGTCGGTTAGCACCGCAATGGTGAAGACGACCAGACCCAGGAACCAGCCCCATTCCGTGCGGGTGAGCAGAAGCACCACCAGCCACGGCACGAGAAAGATACGAAGGGCGGTGAGGGCGTTCGGAAGATTCACCGCCTTGTCCGGCCTTAGAGGCGAACGATGTTGGGCGAGTTGAGACCCCGGGTGGCGTTTCGAGCGTCGAGGACGAGCCTGGCTCGGCCCACCAAGTCAGCGTAGGGCACGTTGGAGTGGTCGGTGATGATCACCACGGCGTCGGCCGTTTCCACAGCAGGAACGGCGTCGATCGACCGGAGATCGATCCCCTCATGCTCGAGCGACGGCACCCAGGAGTCCGTATAGGTAACCTTGGCGCCCTTGGCGAGGAGCAACTTGATGAAATCAACGGCCGGCGACTCGCGCACGTCCTCAATATCCTTCTTGTACGCGGCGCCCATGATGTGGATCCGGCTCCCCCGCACGCTCCGTTCTCGTTCATTGAGCGCTTCGGCGAGACGCTCGACCACGTATTCGGGCATCCCGGCGTTGATTTCGCTCGCGAGTTCGATGAAGCGCGCGCGGTAGTTGAGAGTCTTTAGCTTCCACGAGAGGTACAAGGGGTCGATGGGAATGCAATGGCCGCCGAGCCCGGGACCCGGATAGAACGCCATAAAGCCGAACGGCTTCGTAGCCGCGGCATCAATGACTTCCCACACGTTCACGCCGAGACGCCGGCACATCAGCGCGACCTCGTTCACGAGCCCGATGTTCACACTTCGGAAAGTGTTCTCGAGGAGCTTCACCATCTCGGCGGCTCGGGGCGACGACACGCCAATGACGGTTTCAACCGCCTTCTTGTACAGAGTCGTCGCGGCCTCGCCGCAGGCCGGAGTCACGCCCCCGATGACCTTGGGGGTGTTGTGGGTCTGGAACTTCACGTTACCCGGGTCCACGCGCTCGGGAGAGAAGGCGAGAAAGAAGTCCACACCTACCTTGAGCCCCTTCTCGGAGAGCATCGGGAGAATGAGTTCGTCCGTGGTGCCCGGGTAGGTCGTGCTCTCCAGAACCACCAGTTGCCCGGCCCGCATGTGGTCGGCGATGCGGCGGGCCGCGGACACCACCATCGAAAGATCCGGATCCTTGGTCTTGGACAAGGGCGTCGGGACGCAGATGATCAAGGCGTCACATTCGCTGATGTGGCTGAAGTCGGTCGTCGCCTTCACCTTGCCTTTGTCGACCAGTTCCTTGAGCCTCTCCGAAGCCACGTCCTGGATATACGACTCGCCCCGGTTCAGGCCCGCGACCTTGGCCTCGGAAATGTCGAATCCGGTGACCGAAAGGCCCGCCGCGCCAAACTCAACCGCGAGTGGCAGACCAACATAGCCAAGTCCCAGAATACCCACGCGCGCGTCTCCGCTCGAGATGCGGGCCGTCAATGTGTCCAACGTCGAGTTCGCCAAGAAAGGACCTCCAATGGTCGCTTGAAAGAGGGCCGATTTTAGACCCTTTGCCAACCCGCGAGCGCGGGCCGGGCGTGAATCTACTGAAGCGACTCCGGGATCGGCGGAATCAAGACGGCGCGGAGGTCCTGGGGACGGGCCCCTCGAGCGGCCAGAATGCGCTCAATGCATCGCGCGACCACGCTGTCGGGGGTTGAAGCCCCCGCGGTGATTCCCAGGGTGACCGGTCGGCCGTCCGCAGAGAGCCACAAGGAGATGGTCTGGCTGGAGGTGGCGCCAAGCGCTCGGTGAAGAAGGTCGCCGGTCGAGGGATCAATGCACTCCGGTGATTCGACGTAATAGGTGGGGCAGCGCGCGGAGCAAATGCGCACCAGAGCCTGGGTATTGCTGCTGTTATATCCGCCGATCACCAGCATCACGTCCGGCGGCGTCTCCTCGAACATCCTGAGCACGGCGTCCTGGCGGTCCTGAGTCGCGGAACAGATGGTGTCGAAGGACCGAAAGCGCGCGGCGGCCGCTTCCGCCCCATACTGCTCCACGAAAACCCGGCGCAGCATCTCCTGAACCCGCAGGCTCTCGCTCATCAACATCGTGGTCTGGTTGGCGAGGCCGATCCGCTGGAGATGAATGTCGGGATCGAAGCCCGGGCTCACGGCCTGGCTGAACCGGGTCATGAACTCCGGGGCGGTGAGCTTGCCGCGAACGAACTGGCACACCGCTTCCGTCTCGTCTTCATCACGCACGCACAGATACGCCCCACCTTCATGCAGGAGCGCCTGAGATGCGGTGGCGCGGGTTTCCTCGTGGTAGTGCTTCCCGTGGATCACCACGGTGAAGCCGTCGCGCGCGTACTTCGAAACGTTCTTCCAGACGTTCAACACGCTGCCGCAGGTGGTGTCGACGAGAATCGCCCCGAGGCCGCGCAGGTGCTTCAGCTCTTCAACCGTGACCCCGAAGGCGGGCAGGACCACCACGTCCTCGGCCTGCACGGAGGCGTAGCGGGTCTGCGGCACCCTTCCGTCCTCAAGGATGGTGAAGCCCATGTCGCGGAGGTTCTGATTCACGGATGGGTTGTGAATGATCTCCCCTGACAGGAACAGGCGACGATCCGGGAATCGCTTCTTCGCCTCGTAGGCATACTCGATGGCGCGGTCCACTCCGTAGCAAAAGCCGAACTCGCGGGCGAGCCGGAGCGTGAGGCCGCCCGCCTGGGCCGCATATCCAAGCTCTCGAATGCGCGCGATGATGTTGCTCCCGTAGTCCTGATCGAGAAGCGGCGCCACTTCGGCCTTGAGACCGAGGCCCTTCTGAAAATAGGTCTGCACTCGGGTGAGGTTACCAAGGGCACTCGGTTGGTCGTGATCTCACGACGCGCGCCTAGCCAACGCCTGGCCAAAGAGATTTGACAGAATGGAACTGCATGTGTGGCCGGTTCACTTTAGTTACCCCGCCCGAGATACTGGCGGCCCTTTTCGAGGCGGACTCGTCCGATTGGAACGACCCGCGCTACAACATCGCCCCTCAAGTCCGCATCGTGGCGGTGCGCGGCGCGCGCCCGCCCCGAGCCACGCAGGTCCTTTTGTGGGGCGCCGCCAATCCGCGGGACAAGCGCCCCCTGATCAATGCCCGGTCCGAGACCGTACCGACTTCCCCCCTCTTCGCCCGCGCGTTCGCACAATCGCGAGTTCTGGTGCCGGCGGATGGATTCTTCGAATGGACAACGAGCGGCGCGCGGAAAGTCGGCCGTTACTTCCAGCGGCCCGGAGGCGGGCCTTTTGCCTTCGCGGGCATCGCGGTTGACGACGTGTTGTCGGCCGAGGCGGGGGGGGCGGCGGTCATCCTGACCACAGCGGCCGCCCCTTCCGTCAGCGAGTATCACAACCGGATGCCTCTCCTGGTCCAGCCTTCGGACTTCGAACGCTGGCTCGCACCCGACCCCGATTCTCGCGGAGCCCTCGAGGTCATCGAGCGCGGAGCCCTCACCCAGTGGACATCGCATCCCGTGGGTCCGTCGGTCAATAACGTGCGCAACGACTCGCCCGAGAACATCCGCGCGACCGAGCCTGAGCCCGAACGCCAGGGGGCTTTGTTCTAATGATGGGCGGCGGGGAGGGCAACCACAAGGGTTGCCTCTACTTCGTGGTAGAGCCAGAGGGGGCCGGATCGCCCGCGCCCTCGGCCTCGACCGCATCCCCCGGAGTGATCGTGTTCGACACCTGGCTGGGGGACGACGTCGTGCGCGCCTATCCCGCCATTCTGATCACGACTCCGGTGCGCGATGCGCTGAAGCGCCTGGGAAGGGTAACGGGGTTCACGATCGTGCGCGCGCGGACCCGAAGATCGGCCTTTTTCCTGAAGCACTCCCCGACACGATTGCTTCCGGTGTTTTGGCAGGTGGACATTCAGGGAATGGCCGGCCGCGACGATATGGGCCTCGGCCCGGCGGGCGCGCTGGTGGTGTCACGACAGATGCTCGACACCTTCTGCGACTTCCACATACCCCGCGCGACGTTCGCCCAATACCAGGACCCTGCGGCGTAGAGGTCTTCCGCTAAAATCGCGGCCATGACCCTCCGCTTCTTCGCCATCGCACTTCTCGTCCCCGCTCTGGCCGCGGCGCAATCTGCCACCACCGCCCCCAAAGCCGAGATCATCGCCTTGAAGGCGGCGCGTCTGTTCGATGGGACAAGAGAGGCCACGGTGGCCGACGGCGTCGTGATCGTGGAGAACGGGAAGATCAAAGCCGCAGGTTCTCAGATCCCGGTCCCACCGGGCGCGCGGGTCATCGACCTCGGCGACGCCACGCTTTTGCCGGGCTTCATCGACGCCCACGTTCATATTACCGGCGAGTCCGGTGACAACTGGTACATGGACGTGGTCAACGGTCTGCGGCAAACCGTCCCCGAGCAGGCGATCCGGGCGACCGTCCTCGCGAGGCGCACGCTCGACGCCGGCTTCACCACCGTCCGCAGCGTGGGCGCGGGCGACTGGATCGACATCGGCCTGCGCGCCGCGATCAACGATGGCACCGTGCCCGGCCCGCGAGTGATCACGGCGGCCCACGCGCTCGGCTCGCGCGGCGGGCACTGCGATTCGGGCGGCTTCCCCTACCTCCTCTTCGGACGAGAGCCCGGAATCGCGGACGGTATCGCAAGCGGGGCCGATCAGTTCCGCGACGCCGTGAGGATTCAGCACAAGTACGGCGCCGACGCGATAAAAGTCTGTGCGACCGGAGGCGTCTTGTCGCTCGGAGACGCCGTCGATTCTCCGCAGCTCACTCAGGCCGAGATGGACGCCCTCGTCGATGAAGCTCATCGCCTGGGCCTCAAAGCGGCCGCTCACGCCCACGGCGCCGAGGGGGCCAAGGTGGCGATTCGCGCGGGCATCGACTCGATCGAACACGGCAGTTTTCTCGACGATGAAGCCCTGACCATGATGAAGGCGAAAGGGACCTATCTGGTGCCGACCCTGATGGCAGGCGAATATGCCGGCGGACGCCGCGCGACCCGGCAATATCCGCCAGAAATCGCGGCCAAGGCCAAAGCCGCGCTCGAGGCCCGTTCGGCCTCGTTCAAGCGCGCCCTGGCTCTTGGGGTCCGCATTGCCTTCGGGACCGATACCGGGGTCAGTCCGCACGGTCGAAACGCGGAGGAGTATGCCCTGATGGTCGAGCATGGAATGAGCCCGGGAGCGGCTCTGCGCACCGGGCCTGCGGCCGCGGCGCTTCTTGGCATCGACCGGACCACCGGCACCCTCGAGCCCGGGAAGGTGGCGGACATCGTCGCCGTTCCCGGGGATGTGCTCGCGGATATCAAGGCCACCGAAAAGCCGATCTTCGTCATGCGCGGCGGCAAGGTTCACCGAACCCGCTGACCTGGCCTGCGCGAGGGGACTCGCGATCTTGACCTGACGGCTATTGGACCAGCGCTCCCGTCAGAGGGTTGATGTCTCGGGCCTGCGCGGGAGTGAGGGTCATCAGGAAGAGAATGGGCCAACCGAGGTATTTCTGCGCACGCGGATGCCGCGTGGCCACCGCATCGGTCATCGAATGTTCTGAAAGGGCGGTCGCGCGGAGGCCGGCGCCGAGGGCACCCATCACGTAATCGGAGATCTGATTCGGAACGCTCTGCGGCCAGATCTTCCGGCCCGTGCGCGGGTCATCAAACCGCGCCTGCACTCCCTTCAGCATCATCGCCGGGTGCATCACCGAAACCACGATGAACCCGTCTTCCCGGCACACCCGACCCAGTTCGCCGAAGAAGGAAACGAGGTCCTTCACGTGATCGACCACGAGGCAGGAGATCACCCGGTCGAAAGTCCTCGACTCGAACGGCAGGGTCGTCGCCGCATCCTGGTGAATGAACCGCACCGCCTCGGCTCCGGGCTTCGCTCGCGCCTTCTCCAACATCCCCGCCGAAAAGTCGATCCCCGTCACCTGGGCACCCGCCTTCGCGAGTTCGATCGCGTGACGGCCGGTGCCGCAGCCCACGTCGAGAATGGCCCGGGCATTCACGTCGCCGAGGGCACGCGCCACCTCGGGCGCTTCAATCATCACCAGGGGATTGGCTTCGTCGTCGTAGATCTCGGCCCACAGGTCGTAGCCTTCGCGGGTCGGGACGACGTCATCTCCTGAGCTCATGGCCCACTTCTATCACGGGCGCCGGAGTCTCCCGACTCAGTGCCTGTGGAGTTCAGGGGGCCCACGAGGCTCGTGAACTCGGACGCAGCATCCCGTAGAGTCGGCCGATGACTCTCGTGACCGGCTTGATGGCCGCCCTCCTTCTGCAAACCTCTGCTCCTCCCGCGGGCACGGCAGCGGCGGACCCTCCCTACGTCTGCGATAGCTGCGAGGAGTGGAATCGACCCCAGGCTGCCTTCAGGCTCCACGCCAATTCGTACTACGTCGGTACGCAGGGCCTGGGTGCGATCCTCATAAAGACAAGCGGCGGCCTCATCCTCATTGATGGCGGCCTCCCTCAGTCGGCGGCACGGATCTCCGCGAACATCCGCGCGCTTGGCCTAAGGGTACAGGACGTGAAGCTCATCCTGAACTCGCACGCCCACTACGACCATGCGGGCGGCATCGCGCGCCTGCAGCGGGAGAGCGGGGCTGCCGTGGCCGCGAGTCCCTCGAGTGCCTTCGCACTTCACGCGGGAAGGCCCACTCCGGACGACCCGCAGTTCGGGAAGGACGGCAGCGAAGGCGCGTTTCCGAAAGTGGCGAACGTACGGGTTCTCAAGGACCGGGAAGCGATCGTCCTGGGTGACACCGCGGTCACGCCACACTTCACGCCCGGCCACACGCCCGGAGGCACGACCTGGACCTGGCCCTCCTGCGAAGCGGGGAAATGCATCAATCTCGTCTACGCGGATAGCCTCAACGCGGTGTCGCTCGATGGCTTCCGTTTTCTGGGGGGCGGATCGACGAAGGACCCGAGCAGCGTCTTCAAACGCAGCATCGAAACCGTCCGGGCACTTCCCTGCGATGTCCTCGTGAGCGTCCACCCGGGATTCTCGGGACTGTTCGACAAGCTCACAAAGCGGCAGACCCAAACCGTCCCCGATCCCTTGATCGATCCCGATGCCTGCAAGGCCTACGCGACGTCCGCACTTGACCGGCTCGAGACCCGTCTCAAGGCCGAACGCGACGGGACCGTGAAGTAGGCGCAAGCCCTGGGAGGGGATCCCTCGTCGGGGCACCTTTGATGCCTCCTCGCAATGATGGTTAGGCTCAAGGGGGTTGCTTCGTCGCCCCGCGCTACGACGGGCTCCTCGCAATGACGTTTAGGCGGCGAGGCGGTTGTCTTCGACGATCTCGCCGTCGCGGATATGAACGGAGCGGGAGGCGATCTTCGCGAGGCCGTTGTCGTGGGTGATCATCACGATGGTCTGGCCGGCGGCGTGGAGTTCGCCAAAGAGGTCGGCGATTGCATGGCCCGAGGCGGAGTCGAGGTTCCCCGTCGGTTCGTCGGCGAGGATGATGGCGGGATTGTTGGCCAGGGCGCGAGCGATGGCGACGCGCTGCATCTGGCCTCCTGAAAGTTCGGTGGGCTTGTGATCCATGCGATCCCCCAGATTCACACGTTCCAACATCTCCTTCGCGCGCTCGTTGCGCTTCTTGTCGGAGATCCCCGCGAAAAGCAGGGGCAGGGCGACATTCTCGAGGGCAGACGCGTACGGCAACAGGTTGAAGCTCTGAAAGACGAAACCGATCTTCTTGTTGCGGACCTCCGCGAGCTGATTTCGGTCGAGACCGGCCACGTTTTCACCCGAGAGCAGATAGGTCCCCGTCGAAGGGGTGTCCAGGCAGCCGATGAGATTCATCAGAGTCGACTTCCCCGAGCCCGAAGGGCCGACGATCGAAACGTACTCGTTGCGGCCGATGGTGAGGTTCACGCCCTTGAGGGCCTCCACTTCCATACGACCCGTGCTGTACACCTTGCGGATGGCGGTCATTTCGATCATTACTCGTACCTCAAAGACTCGGCGGGATTGATGGAGGCAGCACGGCGCGCGGGGAAGTAACCCGCGAACATGCCCACGAGGCCCAGGATCAGCGACGTCGCAACTGCGATCGCCGGAGAGAAGGTCGGCTTCCCCATCAGATCGAAGGCCTCACCCTGTAGAGGCAGCATCGCGATGATGGTGATGATGGATAGAGAGACCGCGGTCCCGAGCACGCCGCCCGCCCCGGTGATGAAGATCGACTCGAGAACGAAGGGCGCCATAACCTGACGCGCTTTGGCCCCGAGCGCCATCTTGATGCCGATCTCGCGCGTGCGTTCCTTCACCACCGCGTACATGATGTTCGCAACCCCCATGCCGCCCACGAACAGGGTCAGCGCGCCGATGATGCCCAGGAACATCTGGATGCCGAGAGCGATGTTGTCGGTGATCCTCTGGTTTTCGCGGGTGTCCCAGATGGACAAAGCCCGGCGATCTTCGGGATCGAAACGATACTTCGCGGCCAGGACCCGGTAGATCTCCGCCTTGGCCAGGTCCGCGGTCTCGAGGCTCGTAGGCAGGTAGATGAAGTTGCCGACCCGCGCGTCGGTGTACATCGAGAGGAAGGTCGAAGCAGGGATCACCGACTGATTCTTATCGGGGCCGCTGTACATCCCCATCATGGTCTTCTTCTGAGCCACCCCGATGACGGTGAAGACCGACTGGTTGATCTGAACCTCACGCCCCACGACCTCTTGAGTCCCAAAGAGGTCCTGGGCCAGTTCCTCACCGAGGAAGATCACGCGCCGCTTCTGACGCATGTCTTCTTCGTTGATGAAGCGGCCGCCGGGCTGCGGGACGTGGTTCCGAATCCCGCCAAACGAAGGATCGACGCCGCGGACCCGAGCGTTCACGGTCTTGGCACCCACGCTCAGCCCCCGACGGCGCGCGTACTCACGCGAGACCGCGGCGAGGGACGGAATGCGTGCCATCAGCATCTCTCCATCCTCGTCCTGAAACTGGATGGATCGACCCGATCCCATGCCCGCATAGGCCTTCGTGGTCGAACCCGGCCACAACACGCCGATGTTCTCGCCCATGCCCCGCGTCCCTTTGTGGAACGCGAGCTTCATGCCCTCGCCGAACGACAGCAGCATCACGATGGAGAGAGTCCCCCACCCGATGGCCACGACGGTCAGCAGCATGCGTTTGCGGCTGTGGCCTGCATCCTGGCGAAAGAGGCTCCAGACGAGGGCTAGTTCGGATTTGAAAATGGAGAGCATGGCGTGAGCGTTAACCGAGCTTGAGCGCAACCACGGGGTCGAGCAGGGAGGCGCGGCGGGCCGGGAAATAGCCGGCGAGGAAACCGATCAGCCCGAGCAGCGCGCTCGTCGACAGGAGAACCAAAGGCGACGCCTTGGGCGTACCGACGTATTCGTCGAGGCCCGCATAGGGAAAGATCGCCATGACCCCGATGGTGATGAGGAAGCCAAGGGCCCCGCCGATCGCGGTGATGGTGAGGGTCTCAAGAAGGAACTGGGTCTGGATGAAGCGAGGTTTAGCACCAATGGCGAGTTTGATCCCGATCTCCTTCATCCGCTCTTCCAGAACCACATACATGATGTTCGACACCCCGATACCGCCCACGATGAGAGTGAACGAACCCACGATCGCGAGGAAGCCGCGGAAGATGCCGAAGAAGATCGCGAAGAACTTGGCACCTTCGGTGGTATCCCACATCGAGATGGCCTCTTTGTCTTTGGGGTCGAACTTGTGACGCCGGGCCAGGGTCTCGTAGACCTTGGTGGTGACGATGGGCGTCTGCTCCGCGGACTTCGCCTGGAAGATGAGGTTTTCGTAGTAACGCTCGGTGAAGAGGCCCCGGTACGACGTCTCCGGGATGAAGGCTTTATCTTCATCGCGCCCGCCATAGCTCGAATCCTGGCCCTTCTTTTGAAGCACCCCCACCACGAGGAATGGAGTGTTGTCGATCATGATCGTCTGCCCCACCGCCTCGCCATCGCCGAAGAGATCCGTCTTCAGTTTGTCGCCGATGAAGACCACCCGGCGGCGCCGATCCATGTCGAGGTCGTTGATGTAGCGGCCGCCTGCTTCCGGGATGACGTTCCGCATCACCGCGAAGATCGGGCTGTTCGCCGACAGGTCGGGAGTGAGGCGCACCTTCTCTCGCTTGAAGGACGAGTTCTGCCGCGAAAACTCGCCGGAGAAATTCGCTTCGGGTATCTCGCGGCGCAGAGCCTGAATGTCGTCCTCGCTGACCTGGATGCGCCGGCCTTTCCCAAGTCCCTGGTAAGGCAGTGACGTGCGCGACGGCCAGGCGATCACGATGTTCTCGCCGAGGCCGAGCTGTTGCTGCTGGATCTTCCCCTGGAGGCCTTCGCCGAAGGCCACCAGGAGAGCCACTGAAACTGTTCCCCAGGTGATGCCAAGGACGGTGAGCGCCGTTCGCATCTTCTGGTGGCGCACATCGTGCGCCATCTGTTTCAGGAAGGAGAGGGAGTTCATGTCTAGTCGTTGTCTGGTGGGGGCTACTCAATCTTCTTGGGCGGGCGTTCGACGACCAGATCCTTGTCCTTGAGGCCATCGGTGACCTCGATGTTCATACCGTCGGACAGGCCGTACTTGATTTCCTTCTTCAGCGGTTCCTTGCCCAGGTCCCCTGGAACCTCGACGGTGGCCTTCCCTGCCTCGAACTTCACGAGACGCTCGGGAACCAAAAGGACGTCCTTCTTCTCCTTGACCACGATGTCCGCGTTCGCCGAATAGCCGGCGCGCAGGATGACCCCTTTGGCGGCGGTGATGTCGATCTCGACGTCGAACAGCGTGGCGCCTTCGGAGGTCTTCGACTTGGGCGAGATGCGGGCCAGGCGGCCTTCCACAACCGCTTCGGGCAAGGCCCCGATCTTGATCCTGGCGGGCAGGCCTTCGGTCAACTTGCCCACGTCGATTTCGTCGACGGTTCCCTTGAAGAGAAGGGTCTTCATGTCGGCCATGACCGCGAGGGCCGTACCCGCCTGAAAACTCGTCAGCGGGACGACAGGATCGCCTTCGTGAACCGCAAGCTCCAGAACTGTCCCGCTGACCGGAGCCCGAATGACCGATTCAACGTTGAGCCGCTCGGACTTGATGCGTCCCTTCTCGACCAAAGCGAGTTTTTCGCGGGCCAGGCCCAGGCGGCTGTCCGTCTCCTGCAACTCCTTCTCCGCGACGTCCCAATCCTGGCTGGAGGTGATCCCCTGTTTCTTAAGCGAATCCTGGCGGTCGTACTTGCGCTTCGCCTGCTCGTAGGCATTGCTGGCGTTCTCGACCTCCCGACGCGCCTCGGTCAGCTCGAGCGGGGTGGGATCCGGCTGGATCTCGAACAGAGGTTCCCCCGCGCGCACATAGTCCCCCACCTCGCGGTATGACTTCCGCACAATTCCGGAGATCTTGCTCTTTACCGAAATCTCCTGATCCGGGCGGATGGCGCCCACAGCCAGGGCCTTTTCGACCACCGCTCCCCGCGAGATCTGCACCGTTTTGAACCCGGGATCGGCGGCTTTGGAGGAACGTGAATAGGCGACCGCCCCCAGGCCGCCGACGATCAGAACGCCAAGAACGACCACTACTTTCCGCATGGGTTTCTCCAAAGTTCGAAGGGGCGATATGAGGGCCCCGAAGCACAAGCGATTGAACTAGCAGTCTGTGGTGAAAGTCCGCCGTAGCACCGAGACGAGCGATGCGCCCGGCTGGCGATGAGCCGAAGGGCCCGAATATCGGGAATATTCGGGCTCCTGAGCAAAGAAGCCAGCCGGGATGCAGCGTTCGTCGAATGCCGGCAGACTTTTGCCACGGGCTGCTAGGCCTTACCCCGTATGACGGTGGCCAGCCGCCGGAGGTTCCGTGGCGAGTCAAGGAAGGCAAGACAACGAAGGTGTAAGTTCGTGGTGGACATGAGTCTGCTGCGGCGCGAGTTCAAACGGAAGCTCAACTTCGCGCCCGCCCCGTCCCCCGCCGAGGCCTGAAGTAGGGGCAGACCCCTGAACGCGTAGGTGCCCTGGGCCGAGCCGCGGAAACGCAGGGGCACCAGAGTGCCGACGCCGAGGCCGGGGCGGCCAGGCGCGAGGCGTTCGCGGCACTCTCGACGCACTGCGCGACCTCATCGACGCGGGCAGTGCCCGACCCTGATTGGCGAATTGGGGAGGGGGTCCGCGGTTCGACGGCCGGCCGCCTTATCCTTGCCCTCGTGAGCCATCTTTTAAGCGGGACGACGTTCTAGTGGAGAGCGGTCGTCGTCAAAAGCGGGTCAGCGAACCGAATCCGATCACCGTAGATGGCTTCGCGATGATCTGGGAGAAGCGTCACCCGATCTTCCTCGACTGGCGGAAGGAGTTGAAGGGAGTCTCGGTTTCCGTCTGGATCCGCCCTGGGAAAACGAAGGAACTGATCCTGGACGTTCACTTCGAGCGGTTCGGCCTCGAACGAATGCCGAACCTGGAGCGATGGAATCAGGTGCTGACGGAAGCCGTTCGTTCCGCCATGGAGGCTGGCTGGGATCCGGAATCGCGCGGCGCCTCTTTTCGCCACACTGTCGCCTGACCGTTCCGGCCAGGGCACCCACGCGGGCCGCGGCCCTCCAACATTCAGAGGGGTGCTCCTGCGTTTCCGCGGCTCCGCCGAGCGCACCTTCGGCTTGGACTTCCCTTCCTTCCCGACACCTTGATGAACAAGGTTCGCCCTTTACGATTCGGGTCGCATGAAGAAACTCGGCCTGCTCCTCCTGGTCTTCACCTCCGCCTGCGGGAGCCCGCAGCCTGATTGCACCGGCGACACCATGTGCGCGCGAGGTTCGGTCTGCGGAAACGGCAAGTGCGAGCTGCTGGCCTGCACCCTGGAGTTCGCACCCGTCTGCGGCTCGGACGGCGTCACTTATTCGAACGCCTGCATGGCCCGCGGCGCGCATGTCTCGGTGGTCCGCCAAGGACCCTGTTCGTAGCCGCGATTGCGCCAGGCGAGCCCCGAAGCGTAGGGGCAGGCCTCTTTGCCTGCCCGGTCCGTCCCGAGATCGCAGGGCGGCCAGTCGCCCCTACAATTTGCGGGAAAGCCGGTCCCCGTCGCCCCTGTCGCGGACGCTCCTAGCGCCCACCCCAAAAGAAACTCGCTTTAAGGGCGAAGATGTTGTCGCCCCGAGCTCCCAGGGAGTTTCCCAGATCCGACAGCCCGGCCCGCGCATACGCGGGCGATTTCTGCCGATCCTGCTGCCAGACCGCGTAGAACGTGCTGCCGGGCCGATACTCCCAGCGCAAGACCAGATTGCTGCGGAATGACAACTCGCGAAAATCATCGTTCGCCAACGTAAACGAGCCCGCCGCGTCAATCACCGTCCGCGAGCCATCCGAATGGACCGCCATCCGGGTCCCGTCCTGCCCGTACAAGCGCAGATCCCGTCCGCGGGGTGCCCGAAGTTCGCCATAGTCATAGTAGCGACCGCTCGCCGCGAAGGGCTCGGCATAGGCGTCGAGGGTGAGATCGGGTTTCAGAATCAGGCTCGCACGGAACTGCATGGCCAGCGTACGCTGCTCAACTGCCGCGAACACGTAGCGGCGTCCGAAGGTGGCGGCACGCCCTGCGTCGAGGGCCGCCACATACTGTCGGGCCGTGGTCTCATCCTCCAGACTGGGTTTGAGCTGAAGCGAAACTCGGGGGCCCGCCTGAAGAAAGAAGGTGCCGCTCACCTCGCGTAGTGACCCATCATCGTCGTCACCCCCGACCTGAACCGAGACATAGAAGCGCTTCGGACTTTGGAACCGATTGCCTCCTGAGATCTCGAGGCTCCAGGCGGGGGGCGTTCCCATCGTGGGCCCGCCCCGGGTGCGGCGCTGATCCTGCGCCGAACCCGACAGGTCCAGTTCGATGGAAGTTTTCCAAAAGTTGCGCCAGGTGACATTGGCGGAGGCCTCGATCTGCCGTTCCTGAACCTCGCCCGCATAGTTCCGATCGGCGTTCGCGGAAAGGCCGGTCTCCCACCGATAAAAGAACCCCGGTTTCGACTGGCGGTAGCCCGCCCTGGCGAAGACGAAAGCGCCGTCCGAGGTCTGAAGTGAGCCGATGTCGTTACGCTCGGTTTCCGGAGACTCGAAACCGGTCTCGACTTCGAACGTGAACCGACCCTCGATCTTGTTGAACCTCAAACCGCCCGATCCACCATCGAGGGTCCGTCGGGTGGGATCGAGTCGAACGTGGGTAGCATCCGGTCGCTGGAAGTAGCGCGCGCTTGATCTTTGTAGGCGCTCGATGTTCGCAGGTTCTCCGGCAACGCGGGTGTACCCGAGGTTGCCCGCCAATTGATAGGTGCGATCAGCGAAACGGTGGGAAAAATCGACCGCTGCGGTGAAGGCGTTCTTGTTGTAGACCGCGGCCAGCGGGCTCTTCGGGTCAAGATCGCGAGTGACTCCGGATATGAACAACCCAAGCCCCGAGTCCTTTCCGCCCACTTCCTGTTTGAGGCGGAGCACTCCGTACGAGGTTCGCGGACCGACCGGGACCACGCTCACCCTGCGGCTACCGGGGTCAAAAATCCGAGCCTCTTCCTCCCCGGTCACCGCGAAGAGACCGCCCACGGTCAGCCCGGAGGCGAGGCGCCCGGACAGTTTCGCCGCGGCCAGAATCTCGGAACTGCGAGGGTACTCAACGGCCTCGCCATCGGCGGCGCCGCGTGGCGCTCCCCCGATCCGGCGAGAATAGAAATAGCCCGCGACCCCGTTGAAGATGGAGGCTCCTTCAGTGAAGAACGGACGCTTCTCCGGGAAGAAGGTTTCGAAGGCCGTGAGGTTGACCTCCGCGGG
>Ga0163144_10002951_pt1 | contig 38830 bp, 33 predicted proteins | sample OliLak19BULKMAT1_FD_123175 | JGI IMG/M metagenome (GOLD analysis project Ga0163144, IMG submission 123175) | Freshwater microbial mat bacterial communities from Lake Vanda, McMurdo Dry Valleys, Antarctica - Oligotrophic Lake LV.19.BULKMAT1 | ecosystem: Environmental > Aquatic > Freshwater >...
AGCCGCGAGGCCGAGCCAGGCGACCGGGGTGGTCAGCTGGTCCATGGGAATCGCGAAGACGCGATCGGCCGTCACCGCGGCGGTATTGGCGATCAGGATCTTTTTCCCGAGCCCGACGATGAAGCGCCGAATGCCGGAGGCGAGCTGCTCCGTCGTCGCGATACGACCCCCGAGCTGCCCGCGTACGTCGCGATAGCGGACGATCGGGCCCGCGATGAGCTGCGGAAAGAAGGCCTTGTAGAGCGCGAACGTTCCGAGGCGGCGTTCGGCTGGTACGTCGCCGCGATACACGTCGATGACGTAACTCAGGGCTTGAAAGGCAAAGAAGGAAACCCCGATGGGAAGCGCGATGGGATCGAGGATGATCGCGGGATAGCCCGCCGCGGAGCGGAGAACGTTCAGGTTCTCGACGGCGAAGTTGCCATACTTGAAGTAGGCCAGCAGGCCGACGTCGAAAAGGATGGCGAGCAGTAGTCCCGCCTGCGCGCGGCGCCCGCGACCCCGCCTCATCGTCAGGCCGCACCACCAGTTCACCGCGATGCACGCGAGGAGGATCGCAAGACGGTCCTGCTCGCCATAGGCGTAGAAGAGCAGGCTTGCCGTGAGCAGCACGGCGTTTCGGCAGCGGAGCGGTGCGGCAAGGTAGAGCGCGAGCGTGACCGGCAGGAACAGAAAGAGAAAGGCGAGGGAGCTGAACGTCACGCGACGACTATCGTATCGGCCTTTCGGAAGACGAAATCAATTGCGAACCGACCCGATCGCGTTTGACAAAAATGAAACTTGTTATAGTTTTCGCCAACCTCATCGTTTCGGAGCGGCCCGTGCACACTCGACGCTGTGACATGCTCGTTTTCGAGCTCCCGATGTTCGACGCTGCCGTCGAGTGTCGCGCGTGAGCGAACCGGCCCTGCTGTACGCGAAGGAGGGTCACGTCGCGACCCTCACGATGAATCGGCCGGAGGTGCGGAATGCCCTCAACGCCGAGATGCTCTGCCGCCTCGCGGACGCCTGGCAGGACGTCAACGACGATCCCGCGATTCGCGTCGCGATTCTGACCGGGGCAGGCGAGCAGGCCTTCTGCGCGGGTGCCGACCTCGATCGGCTCGTCCGGATGATGCAGGGCGCCCGTCCGCCCGAGACCGACTACGACCGCCGGATCATCGCGGACGTCCCGATCATCTACAAAGGACTGCTGCGGAACTACGAGGTCGTGAAGCCCGTCATCGCCGCGGTCAAGGGGTTTTGCGTCGCCGGCGGGAGCGAGATTCTCCAGACCACGGACATCCGGATCGCCGCCGACGACGCGCGGTTCGCGATCGCCGAAGTGAAGCACGGGCTTTTCCCGATGGGGGGATCGACGGTGCGGCTCGCGCGCCAGATCCCCTTCTGCCAGGCCATGGAGATTCTCCTGATGGGCGAGCAGTTCTCGGCGGCCGACGCGCTCCGGATCGGGCTCATCAATCGGGTCGTGCCGGCGAACGAGGTGATGACGGAGGCGAAGCGGTGTGCCGACGTCATCGCCCGCAACGGACCACTCGCGGTGCAAGCGGTGAAGCGCTCGGTGCTCGCGGGGCTCGGCCGGCCGACGGCCGACGCGCTCGATCTCGAGCAGCAGTTCGGCATTCCGGTGTCGATGTCGCAAGACGCCAAAGAGGGGACACGCGCCTTCAAAGAGAAGCGCGTACCCGTCTTCCAAGGACAGTGAGAGCGAGACCCCCACGATGAAAATTCACCTCGGCCTCATTCAGGAGTTCGTCGCCGGCCTGCTGCCGGACCATCCGGCGATCATCGCCAAGGATCGCGTCGAGACTCACGCCGAGCTCGCCGCGCGCAGCCGCAGGTTCGCCCGCGTGCTCGCCGCGCGCGGGATCGGGTGCCACACCGAGCGCCGCGATCTGGCGCCGTGGCAGTCGGGGCACGATCACGTCGCCGTCTATCTCTACAACTGCCCCGAGTATCTCGAGATCATGTACGGCAGCTACAAGGCGCGCGCGGCGGCCGTGAACATCAACTACCGCTACAAGGCGGACGAGCTGATCTATCTCCTGGAGAACAGCGCGGCGCGCGCGATCGTCTATCATGCGGCCTTCGCGCTGACGCTCGCCGAGGTTCGCGATCGCCTGCCGAAGCTCGAGCACCTCTTTCAGATCCCCGACGACTCCGGCAACCCGCTTCTGCCGGGAGCCATCGACTACGAGACGGCGCTCGCGTCGGAGCCGGCCATGATGCTCGATCTGCCCTTCAGCGCCGACGATCTCTACGTGCTCTACACCGGCGGCACGACCGGCATTCCGAAAGGCGTGCTCTGGCGCCAGGAGGACGTGTTCTTCAACGGCCTCGGCGGCAACCTGCCGCACTTCGGGCGCATCGACACCGAGGAGAAGCTCCGCAACCACGTGACGATGGGCATCGGAGGGCGGTCGCTGATTTGTCTCCCGTTCATGCACGGCGCGGGGCAGTGGAACTCGTTCAACTCCTTCCATCGCGGTGGCACCATCGTCCTTCCCGACGAGACGCGCCGGCTCGACGCGCACGCGGTCTGGCGTGCGGTGGCCAAGCATCAGACGGATCAGATCGGGATCATCGGCGACGCGTTCGCGCGCCCGCTGATCACCGCCCAGCGCGAAGGCAAGTACGACCTCTCGTCGCTCCGGGTCCTCGTGAGCACGGCGGCCGTGTTGTCGCCCACGGTGAAGCAGGAGCTCCTGGCGGAGCTGCCGCCCGTGATGGTGATCGAGAGCATCGGCGCGTCGGAGCTCGGCATGCAGGCGATGAGCAACGACACCGACTCCGGCCAGAAGGGCGTGCCGGCGTACCAGCTCCGCGAGGGCACGGTGCTGCTCAAGCAGGACCGGAGCGGCGAGCTCGCCGCCGGGAGCGAGGAAACCGGCTGGATCACCAGCACGGGCGACCTCTGCCTCGGGTACATGGGCGACAAGGAGAAGACGCTCGCCACCTTCCAGGAGATCAACGGCAAGCGTTACGCGATCGGCGGGGATCGTGGCCGCTTCATGGCCGACGGCCGCGTACTGTTCCTCGGTCGCGATTCTTCCTGCATCAACAGCGGCGGCGAGAAGATCTACGCCGAAGAGGTCGAGCGCATCGTGAAGAGCCATCCTGCGGTCTACGACGCCCTCGTCGTCGGGGTTCCGAACGAGCGCTGGGGGCAGCAGGTGACCGCGGTGATGGCGCTCACGCCCGGCAGCGCGGCGCCGGCGATCGAAGAGCTCCGCGCCCACTGCGCGCCGCACCTCGCCGACTACAAGCTCCCGAAGGGCATCGTCATCGTCCCCGAAGTCGTGCGGAGCCCGAACGGCAAGCCCGACTACGAGTGGGCGAAGCGCGCCGCCGGCGCGGTCGAATAGCCCGCCCCGGCGCCATCGAATAGCCCGCGCTCAGCGCCCCATGTCGACGCCGTAGCACCTCCTCCGCGGACCCGCTAAGTGTCCGCGGCCCCGATGGGGTGAATCCATCGCCGAGGAGACACGCCGTGACGGAACACCCCTTCGATCCCGCCACTCTCGATCTCGCGACGCCCGAGCACTACGAGCAGCACGGGTATCCGCACGCCGAATGGACCTGGGTGCGGAACCACGATCCGGTGTTCTGGTACGAGCGGCCGAACGTCGATCCCTTCTGGGCGATCACCAAGCACGCCGACATCATCCGGATCGGCAAGCAACCGGAGCTCTTCTTGAACGAGCCCCGGATGGCGGTGTTCACGAAGGATCTGCCGCCGCCGGACGAAGGCACGTCACGCCACCTCCTCAACATGGACCCGCCCGATCACGGACGGTACCGCAAGGTCACGAGCCACTGGTTCACGCCGCGCGCCATCCGCGCCATGGACGACAAGGTCGCGCGGGTTACGCGCGAGGTCCTGGACGAGGCCGCGGGCATCACCGACGGTGATTTCGTGCGAGACGTGTCGGCCAAGATCACGATCGCCGTCATCGCCGAGATGCTCGGGGTGCCACGACCAGATTGGGACAAGCTCTTCCGCTGGACCAACGAGATCATCGCGCCGCAGGATCCGGATTTTCAGCACGCGGCGACCCCGAAGGAGACGATCGACCAGGCCCGCATCGATCTCTTCATGTATTTCGACGATCTCGTGCGGCAGCGTCGCGCTGCCCCGAACGAGGACATCGTGAGCGTGGTCGGCAACGGCCAGGTGAACGGGGAGCCGCTGCCGCCGGTCGAGCTGTTGTCGTACTTCATGCTGCTCGTGGTCGCGGGAAACGAGACGACGCGGAATGCCATGACGGGGGGCTTGCTGGCGCTGCTCGAGCATCCCGCGGAGTGGGACAAGCTGCGGCGCGATCCGGAGCTCGTCGATCCGGCCGTCGAGGAGATCGTGCGCTGGACGAATCCGGTGATCCAATTCGCCCGGACGGCCACGCAGGACTTCGAGCTCCGCGGTAAGACGATCCGCACGGGAGAGTCGGTGTGCCTCTTCTACGCCTCGGGCAACCGTGACGAGGAGATCTTCCACGACCCGTTCGCGTTCCGCGTCGACCGGGACCCGAATCCGCACATCGGGTTCGGCATGGGCGAGCACGTCTGCCTCGGGGCCCACCTCGCGCGGCTCGAGCTCCGGCACGCCTTTGCGCAACTGCGTGAGCGGCTGGTCCGGTGCGAGCTGAGCGGTCCCGTCGAGCGCGTCCGGTCGAGCTTCGTCGGGGGCATCAAGCGCGCCCCGATGCGGTGGCAGATCCTGGCCTGAGCCCGGCCGGAGCCGCCGCGCTCGCCGCTGCGGGTCACACACCTGCACGATCCCGTGTCACCGCCACCACTCGGCGTTCGACCGCGGGGAGCGCGGGTACCGTCAGAGTCATGATTCGGTCCAGCGCTAAGTCGGCGGGAAACCTACCGGTTGCGTCTTTCTCCAGATTTGTTCATGGATCCCACGTGGTTGGGGGTACAACCATGCGGGTCGGCACGGCGCGTGCTCTATCAGACGCGTTGGAGTGACGGGTCGAGTGGGGCGTTTGCCCGGTCCCGAGGCATCCGGTACCGGGTTGCGCAGCACCGTGCCGTAGCTGGGTCGAGGAAGTGGGGTGGTGGTGGGGCGGTCCAATCAGACTCTTCGCGTCTCCATCCTAACCAAACCAATGATTGCGAAATGCATGGGCAAGGGCCGCATGGTCCGGGCGGAGTTTTGTGACACGCGCTGGTTTTGTACTGCGCAGCTGGGGGCCTTTTTCGCTCTCCCGCGCAAGCGCGATGACGCAAAGCCTCGTTTAGTCGATGGCGTCCGCCGTGCGGCGCGCTTTCTGCATTCGTCCTCGCTCCAACGTGACCACCGCCGCACACATGACTGCAGTGAATCTTCTCCTCCGAAGGTCACCAATTCGATGCGAGGGAGATTCGCAATGCAGACCCGTTTGAGAGTAGCAGTTGCTGCGGCAGTGCTCGGGCTCGTGGTGGTGTCGAGCGGCGAGGCCCACGCCGCGATGCGCGCGCCGTTTGGTGTGACCGCCGTCGCGACTGCGAGCACGCGGATCACCGTCACGTGGATCGACAGCAACGTCGGCGTGACCGGCTTCCAAGTCGAACGCAGCCTGAAGCCGACGAGCGGATTCAAACGCGTCGCAACGATCAGCGGCACCGCCACGCGCAACTATCAGGACGGCGCTCTCACGCCGCTGACAAAGTACTACTACCGCATCCGCACCGTGAGCGGTTCGCAGTACTCGCGACGCTCGGACATCGTTGCCGCCACGACCTGGTCGACGACGGCCCCGACGGCCCCCAGTCCGACCGCCACGCGCACGGCAACCCCGGTTCCCACCCGCACCGCGACGGCCGTGCCGACGCAGACGGCTGTCGCGACGCAAGCGGCGACCCCGGTTCATACGGCAACGGCGGTAGCGGCGGCGACGAAGACCGCCACGCCCCTCCCGACGGCAACCAAGACCGCGACGCCAGTGCCGACCACGACGCCGACGCCCGATAGCGTGGCGCCTGCCGTGCCGGCTGGCATGAGCGTCACCGTCGCGAGCTGCGCACAGCTGAACCTTTCCTGGGCCACCAGCGCCGACACGGGAGGCTCGGGCACCAAGGGATACAACCTGTATCGCAACGGTGGGTATCTGAAGTACGTGACCGCGCCCGCCACCACGACGACGGACGCCGGTCTCGCCGGTGGATCGACCTACACCTACACCGCCAACGCGGTCGACAATGCCAACAACGCGTCCGCGCTGAGCGCGGCCGTGAGCGCCACCACGGCCTCCTGCAACCAAGCCCCGACGGCCAATGCCGGTTCCGATCGCACGGCCAGTGCCAGTGTCGCCGTCGCGTTCGACGGGTCGCAATCGAGCGACTCCGACGGCACGATCGGCAGCTACGCGTGGACCTTCGGCGACGGCACGAGCGGCAGCGGCGCCACCGTCTCGCACAGTTACGCTTCCGCGGGGACGTACACCGTCACCCTGACCGTCACGGACGACGACGGGGCGAACGACAACGACACGGCGACGGTCACGGTGAGCGCGGCCGGTGCGAGCGGCGCGGTCGTGTGGCGCCAGGCGCGCGGCGGTACGGGCTTCGAGGTCGGCCACGGGACTGCCGTCGACGGCAACGGCAATGTGGTCGTCACGGGGACCTTCACGGGCTCGGCGAACTTCGGTACCGGCACGCTGGCCAGCAGCGGATCGGGTGACGTCTTCCTTGCGAAATACAGCGCCGCTGGCTCGCCGGTCTGGGCCAAGAAGATCGGCGGCAGCCAGAACGACATCGCGTACAGCGTCGCGGTCGACCGTAGCGCCAACTGCGACGGTAGCGGTGGCAGCGACTGTATCGTCATCGCGGGCTTGTTCTCCGGCAGCGTCAACTTCGGCGGTGGCGCCCTCACGAGCGCGGGCACCTTCGACGCCTTCCTCGCGAAATATTCCTCGGCCGGGACGCACCTCTGGTCGAAGCGCTTCGGCAACACTGGCGACGACGTTGCGTACGGCGTCGCGACGGATGCGAGCGGCAACGTCATCGTCGTCGGGTTCTTCACCCAGAACGCCGAGTTCGGCGGCGCGACGCTCTACAGCCCGTACCTGGAGCAAGATTCGTTCGTCGCGAAGTTCTCCTCGAATGGCACGCACGTGTGGTCGAAGAGCTTCTGGAACACGAGCACGGACATGGCGTACGCCGTCGCGGCCGACGACGCCGGTGACATTGCGGTCACGGGATTCTTCGCCGGCTCCCTCGATGCTGGGACGGGTGTGCTGCGCGCACGCAAGAACGACATCTACGTTGCGAAGCTCGGCGGCGCCGACGGGCACGCGATCTGGGCCAAGGGCTTCGGCGGTCTGGACGTCGACCGCGGTCAGGCCATCGCCTTCGATCGGAACGGCAACGTGGTCATCGGTGGCTTGATCTACAACGGCTCCGTCGACTTCGGGGGCGGAGCGCTGACGACGGGCTACGATCAGGATGGCTTCGTCGCAACGCTCACCGGTGCCGCGGGTGCGCACGTGTGGTCGAAACGACTCGGCGGCGCGGGAGGCGATGGCGTGACCAGCGTGGCGGCCGACGAGGCAGGCGCGGTCGTCGTGACCGGATACTTCCAGGGCAGCGCCGACTTCGGTGGCGGGGCGCTCGTCAGCGCCGGTAACGCCAGCGCCGACATGTTCGTCGCCAGCTACTCGAGCAGCGGTGCCCATCGCTGGGGTCATCGTTTCGGCGGCATCAGCGCCGACGGGTGGCAGGGCGGCCACGTTGCGGTCGATGCGGCGACCAATCAGGTCGTCGTTACGAGCTCCTTCCAGGGCACGGCTGATTTCGCAGGTGGATCGCTCACCTCGGCGGGCTCGGACGATGTCTGCGTCACCAAGCTGAACCCCTGAGTGATCGCCGACAGAGACCCGCCACGCGCGGGTCTCTGTCGGACGCACCCCCGCTGTGGCATAGGTCCGCCCATGCGGCGCGCAGCGATTCTCCGGCAGTGGGCACCCATCGTCGTGGGTGTGGCGCTCCTCGCTTCGATGGTCGCCTGCCGGAAGCCCACCGAGCCCCTCAGGCTCTCTTCGATTCAGCTCGGCACGGAGATCGACGAGCAGCAGCGGGTGAAGACGCCGGTCGACCTCGACTTCGGGTTTCCGACCGACGCGACCGTGTATGCCTCGATCGGCACCGAAGGCGCTGGCACCGGCAAGCTTCATCTCGTCTGGGCCGAGCTCATCACCGGGCGGCGGCACACCGAACAGGAGCAGCAGGTCAGCGCCGACGGTCCGGTGTTTTTCGCGTTTCATTTTCGTCCGCCGGAAGGATGGCAACCGGGGCGTCATACGATCATTTTCGCACTGGAAAATGACAAGCATTCTCGGGAGTTTACGGTCCGTTGATTAGGGGAGAAAAAATTTGCGCCACTAACCTCGCTATGGTACTCGCGTTAGCGATTCTGGCGTGAAACCGCAGAGCGTTTCGCTGCCCCACCTGATCAAGGAGACACCTATGCTCATCGACGTCGTGAAGCGGTCGCGTGCAGTTTGTAGCGGATTAATGGTTGGTGTGTGGATGATGGCATTGGTGCCAGCGGCGCGGGCAAACAATGATCCCCCTGCATGCTTCAAGACGGCACAAGCTGTCGCAGTTGGTGAGCTACGAGACTTGATACCGGGCACGCAGTGCTCGGATGGGGCCAACTTCGGCAACGACTGCGTGACCGACGCGGACTGCCCAGGCGGTCTGTGCTCGCTCGGTGAGACGCCGATCAACGCGCCCGGCGTCAAGATTCAGGGCGAGACGATCTACTACGAAGGCAATCTGAGCTTCAACAACGCCACCGGGAGCTGCGGCTACGAGGGCGGCAAGATCTGTATCGACATTCCGTCGGTCGGATGCCCGGGATCCAATCCGGCGATCTCGCCGAACCGCTGCGTTGGCGGCACGACGCCGAATGCGCCGTGCCCTCCCGATGGTCCGGTGTGTGGCGGCGGCGGTGTGTGCTCGCCGAGCTTCGGCACCGAGTGCTGCGATGTGACGCCGCCGGCCGGTGTGCCGCTCATCTGCGTCGGCTGCACCACCAATCCGCAGGTTGCGACCATCGTCTCCCGCCAGGTTCCCTACGTCGTGAACTTCGCCGACGCATCGAATCTCTGTAATCCCGTCACCAACGTTCGGGGCGTCTTCAACTACTTCAACGGCATCTCGCACCACGGGGCGGGCGATGAATTCCCGGTCGATTCGAGTCAGCCGATCTGTAACCCGGTCATCACTCCGACGCCGACTGCGACCGTGACCCCGACGCCCACGGCGACCGCCACGGTCACCCCGACGCCGACGGCCACCGAGACGCCGACGCCGACCGTCACCGCGACGGTCACGCCGACGCCGACCGTAACGCCGACCGAGACCCCAACCGAGACGCCCACGGTCACGCCGACGCCGACCGAGACCCCGACTGTGACGCCTACTGTGACGCCGACGCTGACTTCGACAGTCACGCCGACGCCCACCACCACGGCCTCGCCGAACGGCGACGTTCACTACCAGTGCTACGAGATCCACCAGGGACCGGCCAACCCGATCGCGATCACGCTGGCCGACCCGTTCGGATTCGCCAACGTGACCGTGCGGCGCGCTAAACGGATCTGCAACCCGGCTGACAAGAACGATGAGGATCCAGGTGCGGTTTCTCAGGCCGATCACCTCAAGGGTTACGAAGTCAATCAGGCCCAAAGCTTCAAGGGTGTGAAGGGTCTCAACATCACGAACCAATTTGGGGCCTTCGCGATCAACCTGGCGCGTCCCGACTACATGCTGGTCCCGAGCGCCAAGAGCCTGATCACGAATCCCCCTCCGCCAGTGGCGGCGATCGATCACTACAAGTGCTACACGATCGCACGGGCGAAGTTCCGGGAGTCAGGGATCAAGGTCACCGACCAGTTCGGCACTTTAAACCTCGACATCAAGCGGCCGGTTCGGTTCTGTGCGGCCGCCGACAAGAATGGCGAAGGCATCATCGATGCGGACGCGAATCTCACCTGCTACCAAGTGCGGCCGGTCACGGGATCGCCGCGCTTCAAAGCTCCTGGCAATATCTTCACGACGAATCAGTTTGGGACGGCCATCAATCGAGTCTTCGGACCACGCGAGCTCTGCGTGCCGACGGCGATCGTTCCTCTGGACTGACTCCAAGGCCTGCGTACCAAATGCGAAGGGCCCGCTGGCATCAGTCAGCGGGCCCTTCGTGCTTCTAGAGTGAAGCGGCGAGCAACGCGCCGAACGTGGCTACGGCATCACTGTGAAGCCGTCCATGATCGGGCGGTGCTCGGCGAACCACGGTCCGAGCTTGGCGGCGACCTGGTCCGTCGTCCAAGCGGTTTCGGTGGAGAAGGACGGCTCGAGCTTGGGCGCTCGGATCAGCGTGATCTCTTTGCCGTAGACGATCATCACGTGTCCCGAGACGTTGGCGGCTGCGGGTGAGGCGAGGAATCCGACCAGCGGGGCCACGTGCTCGGGGGCGTAGACGTCGAAGCCGGTGTCGGGCTTGGCGAACATGGATGCGAGCGTGCCGGAATCGTTCATGCGGGTGCGGGCTCGCGGCATGATGACGTTGGCCGTGATGCCGTACTTCTCGAGCACCTGCGCTGCCGACATCGTCATGGCGACGATGCCGGCTTTGGCGGCCGCGTAGTTCGGCTGACCCGGGGATCCGAAGATGAAGGCTTCCGAGGACGTGTTGATGATGCGGCCGTACACGGTGCCGCCGGTCTCCTTGGCGTGGTTCCGCCAGTATTCGCTGGCGAAGCGCATGCCGCAGAAGTGACCCTTCAGGTGGACGCGGATCACGCTGTCGAACTCGTCCTCGCTCATGTTGAAGATCATGCGGTCGCGGCAGAAGCCGGCGTTGTTCACAAGGATGTTGAGGTCACCGAACTTCTCGACGGCGGTCCCGATCATGGCGCGGGAGTCGTCCCAGACGGCGACATCGCCGAAATGCGGGACGGCCTCGCCGCCGAACGCCTTGATCTCGTCGACGACGGCACGGGCGGCCGTCTCGTCGTGGCCGGTCCCGTCGCCCTTGGTGCCGAGATCGTTCACGACGACCCGCGCGCCGAGGCGTGCGAGCTCGATCGCTTCGACGCGGCCCAGGCCGCGCGCGGCTCCGGTGACGACGGCGACCTTACCTTCGAGGGGAGTCTTGGTTCCTGGAATGGACGCGCTCATAGCCGTTCCAGGATAGTGCCGGTGCCGATCGATGAGCCGCAGCACATGCTGATGTAGGCGGTGGTCTTGTCGCGGCGTTCCAGCTCGTGGAGCGCCGTCACCAGCAGACGGCAGCCCGTGGCGCCGACGGGGTGCCCGAGAGCGATGGCCCCGCCGTTCACGTTGAGCTTGTCCATGTCGGCGTTGAACACCTTGACCCACGAGAGAACGACGGCCGCGAAAGCCTCGTTGATCTCGTAGAGATCGATGTCCTTCAGCGACATCTTCCACTTCTTCATCATGCGCTCGGTCGCATCGATTGGACCGTCGAGCAGGTAGTAGGGATCGCTGCCGACGACGACGTCGTGGAGGATGCGGGCGCGTGGCTTGAGGCCGAGCTCCTTCGCGCGCTCCGCGGTCATCCAGAGGATGGCGGCGGCGCCATCGGAAATTTGTGACGAGCTGGCCGCGGTGTGGACGCCGCCGTCGACCAGCGTCGGCAGAGCCTTCAGGCCTTCCGCCGTGCTGGCGCGAACGCCCTGGTCGGCGATGATCGTACGGGTCGTGCCGGTGGGCTGACCGTCGTCGCCGAGGACCGGGGCGTCGATGGGAAGGATTTCGCGCTTGAAGCGACCTTCCTCGTGCGCCTTGATCGCGAGCGTTTGCGAGCGGAGGGCGAAGGCGTCGCACTCCTCACGGGTGATGCCGCGCTTCTTGGCAATGCGCTCGGCCGACGCGAACTGATCGAGGGTCGAATCCCAGGGCCAGTCGGCGGTCTGGAAGAAGCCCGGGCCGTGCATGACGTTGGCGCCGAGGCCGACGTGGCTCATCACCTCGACGCCGCAGGCGATCCCGACGTCGATGCTGCCGGCCTTCACGAGCGCGTTGACGAAGTTGTTGGCCTGCTGACTCGACCCGCACTGCGTGTCGATGGTCGTGCCGGCGACGCTGTACTGCTTCCCGAGCGTCAGCCAGGAGTTGCGGGCGATGTTGTTCGACTGCTCGCCGGCCTGGGTCACGCAGCCGCCGACGATCTGTTCGATCTCGGCCGGGTCGATGCCGGAGCGCTCGACGACGGCTTGTTGGACCTTCGCGAGCAGGTGCGCGGGGTGGAACGCCGAGAGCGCTCCCTTCGATCCGTGCTTGCCTTTGCCGATCGGCGTTCGTAGTGCCTCGACGATAACGGCTTCTCTCATTGGTGGGGTTACTCCTTCCCGAGGATCATGGCGCTCGTGGGGACGCCGACGCCGGCGGTCACCAGCACGTGGTCGTTCTTTTTCGGCTGATTGACGGAGGTGCCGCGGATCAGCCGGACGCCTTCGTTCACGCCGTTCATGCCGTGGATGTAGGCCTCGCTGAGCTGTCCGCCGTGGGTATTGGTGGGCAACGTGCCGTCGCGGCGCAGCGTGCCGCCCTTGATGAAATCCTTCGCCTCGCCACGACGGCAGAGGCCGAACGACTCGATCTGCCAGAGCACGATCGAGGTGAACGCGTCGTAGATGACCGCGGCGTCGAGGTCCTTCGGACCAAGGCCCGATTGGGCGTAGACCTGCTGCGCGACCAGATCCATCTCCGGCAGATAGGAGATGCTCGGACGATAGAAGCTGGTCATCGATTCCTGGTTCGCGCCGGCTGCCTGGGCGGCGCCGCGGATGATCGCGGGCTTCTGCTTCAAGTCCTTTGCCCGCTCGGGGCTCACGACGATGGCGGCGCAGGCGCCGTCGGTCTCCTGACAGCAGTCGTAGAGACGGAGTGGCTCCGCGATCCAGCGCGCGGTCTGATGGTCCTCCATCGTGAGCGGACGTTTATAGAAGAAGGCGGCGGGATTGGTGACGGCGTGCTCGCGCATCGCGATCGCGACCTCGGCGAGGTCGGTACTCGTGGCGCCGTAGTCGTGCAGGTAGCGCTGGGTGAACATCGCGACCCAGCTGGCCGGCGTCATGAGCCCGTAGGGCATGTACCAGCTCCAGTGGATCAGGTCGGAGGTGGCGACGCCCTCGGCGACCCCGGCGCTGTAGCGCTGGCCGGAGCGGCCGTTCAGGCCGCGGTAGCAGACGACGACGTCGGCGACACCGGTCGCGACCGCCATGGCCGCTTGCTGGACGACGCCGATCGCGGCGCCGCCGCCGTGCGGGATACGGTTGAAGAACGTCAGATCGCCGATGCCGACGGCGCGTGCGGCCTCGATCTCGTCGGTCGTGTCGAGCGTGAAGGTCGTCATGCCGTCGACGTCGGACGGCTTGAGGCCGCAGTCGTCGAGGGCGGCCTTGATGGCTTCGGCAGTGAGCTGGAGCTCGGAGCGCCCGGAGTTCTTGGAAAACTCGGTCTGGCCGATGCCGACGATCGCGGCTTCGTTCTTGAGGGTGGTCGGCATGCGGTTACGCTCCCGCTCGCGGCAGCGCGACGACGACCGTGCCGGTCACGTGATCGCCCCACGAGTTCCGTCCGGCGACCTGGACCTCGAGCGTGCGCGCGGCCTCGTCCTTCTTCGTGACGGCGCCGGTCATCCTCATGGTGTCGCCGGGAAGGTTCGGAGCCCCGAGCTTGATGGCGACCCGCTTCAGGACCGCATTCGGTCCGGCCCAGTCGGTGACGTAGCGACCGACGAGGCCGTTGGTCGTCAGGATGTTCATGAAGACGTCCTGCATTCCGCCGGCCTGCGCCGCGCCCTTGTCGTGGTGCAGGGCCGTGAAGTCCCGGGAGGCGAGGGCGCCCGCGACGATCAACGTGGTCGTGACCGGGATCGGCAGCTCCGGCAACGTCGTGCCGACGCCGACCTCTTCGAACGATGTGCTCATGCGAGCTCCGCTGGGCTGCTGTTGGCCAGGTCGCGGCCGAGCCGCACCAGGTGCGTCGTGGCGCCGCCGAGGGCGAGCTCGAGGGCTTTCGACCGCAGGAAGTAGCGATGGATGGGATAGTCGAGATCGACGCCGATGCCGCCGTGGAGATGCTGACAGGCGGCGAGGATGCGGGCGCCGCCCTCGGCCGACCAGAACTTGGCGACGGCGCACTCGCGGGTCGACGGCAGGCCGTCGGCGACGCGTTCGACCGCGCGCCACGTCGTCCAGCGCATCGACTCGAGGTCGATGAAGCAATCGGCGGCGCGGTGCTGCACGGCTTGGAACGAGCCGATCGGCACGCCGAACTGCAGCCGCTCGCGGACGTAGCGGGCGGTCATGTCGAGCGCGCGCTCGCAGACGCCGAGTTGCATGGCGCAGTGGGCGACGAGCGTGCTCTCGTAGAGATGCCTGGCGGCGTCCGTCCCGGGAAGGACGTCCGCATCGGCGACGTGCGCGCCCGCGAGAGTCACGGTGAAGGCGGTCTCAGCGGTCGACGTGCCATGAACCGCCAGCGTCACGCCGGCCGCTGCCGGATCGACCAGGAAGACCAGGATGTCGTCGCCAGCGCGGGCGGGTACGAGGATCCGGCCCGCCAGATCGGCGGCCGACACCCAATGCTTCGTGCCGGTCAACACCCAGCCGCGACCGTCCCGCTCGGCCCGCGTCCCGGGGCGGAGCGGATCGGACGACTCGGCATCGACCAACGCCAGCGCGAGCACGCAGTCACCCCCGGCAACCGGCACGAGCCAATCGCGTTTCTGCGCTTCCGTGCCGTCGAGGGCGATCGCGAGCGATCCGAGCAGCGTCGGCAAAAATGGACCCGGGGCGGCCACGCGGCCGAGCTCGAGGAGGAAGATACAGACTTCCTGCAGCCCGAGGGCCATGCCGTCGTGCTCGGCCGGGATGGCGAGGCCGAGCAGGCCGACTTCGGCGAGCGTCGCCCAGAGGGCCCGGTCGTGGGCGCTGTCTTCTCGTTCGAGCCGCTTCAGGCGCTCGACGGTGACCTCTTTCTCGAGGATGCCGCGTGCGAGGTCGCGGACGGCGTTCTGATCGTCGCTGAACTGGAAATCCATCGGTTCAGCTCGTGGCCGGCTTGAAGAAGGGCAAGGTCATCGTCTCGTCGACGGCGTCGAGACTGAGCTGCACGCGCATGCCGATGCGCACGTCGGCCGCGTCGCAGCCGACGACGTTCGAGACGATGCGCGTACCTTCGTCGAGCTCGATGACCGCACAGACCAGCGGATAGTCGTACCCAGGGAACTTCGGGTGATGGAGGACCGTGTAGCTGTAGACGGTGCCGCCGCCCTTCGCCGGCACGCTGTCCCATTCGATGGACTGGCAGGCGCCGCACATCGGACGCGGGGGATGGCGGAGCTCATTGCAGGACTTGCAGCGTTGGATGGGCAGGTGGCCGCGCGCGATGCCATCCCACCACCAGGCGTTGTCGTGGCCGCGCGGGGCGCGCAGGCGTGTCGGCTTGGCGGGGGCGGCGCTGGCGCTGCCGCTCGCAGCGGCCTGCGGTTGCTGCGCCGGCTTGAACTTGAGCACGCGAAACAGCATCGACCCGACTTCCTTGCCGTGCTGATCGCGGTACACGTCGCGCGTATTGATGAAGTACCCGATGCCGAGCGCGGTCGCTTTCTCCTCGGAGATCGCTTCGATGACCGTGGTGGCGGTGAGACGATCGCCGGGCCGGAGATACCGCGTGTAGGTCTGATCGCAGTTGGTCGCGACCACCGACGTGTAGCCGTACGAGCTCAAGAGCTCGTGCAGCTCCGTCTGCTTGTTCTTCCGCATCTGCGCGGGGTCGGCCATCTCGATGCCGCGGAGCGTCCAGCCTTGCAGCATGGTCGGTGGCGCGACGATGCCGTCGTGGACGGTGCGGCGCGCCGCGTCGGCATCGGTGTAGGCCGGGTTCGTATCTCCCATGGCCTCGCACCAATGCCGGATCATCGACTCGTTCACGGGCTCGGGGGCTTCGGCCGGTGGTCCGGTCTCGAGGCCGACGAACGACTTCAATTGACGCTCGAGCTCTTGCTTGGGGTCTTGGCTCATCAGTGGAACTCCGGAATCTCCGCGGATCGGATCAACGACGCTGCGCACGCGGAAGGCCGAGGCCGGCCATCGCGATGATGTCGCGCTGCACTTCGTTGACGCCGCCGCCGAAGGTGAGGGTGGTGGCGCTGCGATAGGCGTGCTCGAGCATGCCGCCGAAGAGGGCACGGGGATCGCCTTCGGGTACGAGACCCGCGGTGCCGACGACCTCGAGCAAGAGACGGTAGCATTCGACGAAGAACTCGGTGCCCATGACCTTGACGGCCGATGCCTCGGCCATGTTGGGCACGCCGGCGGTGATCGACCAGGCGGAGCGCCAATTGAGGAGCTTCAGCGCTTCGAGCTTCGCGAAGACCCGCGCCAGGTTCAGCTGCACCCAAGGCTCGTCGAGCATGCGGCCGCCGTCGGGGGCGGCGGTCGCGGCGGCCCAGGCCCATACTTCGTCGAGCAGACGATCGGCGATGCCGGGGGTGGCGAGCGTGATGCGCTCGTGGTTCAGCTGCGACGTCAGCAGATGCCAGCCCTCGTGCTCGCCACCGACACGATTGGCGACGGGGACGCGCACGCTTTCATAGTAGGTCGCGTTGGTGCGCTCGCCGCCGAGCGTGTGAATGGGCGTCACCGAGAAGCCCGGGCTATCCGTCGGCACCAGGATGATCGAAATCCCCTTGTGCTTCGGGGCGTCGGGATCGGTGCGCGCGGCCAGCCAGATGTAGTCGGCGTCCTGCGCATGCGTCGTGAAGATCTTCTGACCGTCGATGACGTAATCGTCGCCGTCGCGGACGGCCCGAGTGGTCAGCGACGCGAGGTCGGTTCCGGCGCCGGGCTCGGTGTAGCCGACTCCGAAGTGGAGCTCGCCCTTCAGGATCCGCGGCAGCAGGTCGTTTTTCTGGCCGTCCGTCCCGAACTGCATGATGGTCGGACCGATGGTGTTGATGGCGATGACCGGCAGCGGCGCACGGGCGCGGTAGGTCTCGTCCCAGAAGATGAACTGCTCGAGCGGCGTGCGACCCTGACCGCCGTACTCCTTCGGCCACCCGATGCCGAGCCAACCGTCGGCGCCCATGCGGCGCACGACCTGGCGATAGACGGGTCCGCCGCAGTCCTGAATCTCGGCGTCGAGCGCCGCACGCAGGTCGGGCGTGAAGAGGGTGCGATAGTAATCGCGGATCTGGTAGCGGAGCGCGCGTTGCTCCGGCGTGAAATCGAGATGCATCGCTCGGTGGTCTCTTCGTGTTTGGCGTGGCCCCGGAACGGGTACCGCGAAAAATGAAACATGTTCTAAGAAACGCGCGCACTATGCAGGAATCGTACGGACGTTGCAACGCGCGACGCGGTGCTGCGAGCCCGCGTCGGCGTGCGGACGATCATCAAAAGCCGGGGGCGAGCCGGCCGCGCGTCAGTACCCGGAGGAGGGTGGCGGGAGGGGCGGGCGACCCGCGGGCGGCGGCGGAAGATCGCGGCGGCGGGACGGTGGCGGAGGTGGCGGCGTCGTGTACGCCATCGCGGCGCGTGAGCTCCGCGGCACGGGGACCTGGTTGCCCTTGGCATACATGCACTGCGTGTACGCGTTGTCGTAGCGGCGTTGGACCGACCAGCGCCCGTACTCGGCTTCGTTCGCGCCGACGGCCGTACCGCCGAGCAAGCCGACACCGGCGCCGACCGCGGCGCCCGTCCCGGGGTCGCCGGCCGCCGCTCCGATGGCCGCGCCCGCGGCGGCGCCGACGAGAGTGCCGACCGCGGCGCTCGCCACCGCGGAGTCGTTGGTGCGCCGGGTGTCGGGTTGGACGCGCGACGCCGCGAACGACCGACAATCGGCGTCATCGTACTGAAAGGCCTCGAAGGATTTGTCGCGGCCGGGCATGGCCATCACGTTCGGCCCCTGCGGAACGTGGACGCAGCCCGCGAACGCGAGCGTGCCTGCGAGGCCGATACCCATCGTGAGACGTGTGAGGCGTGTCATGTCGATTCTCTTTCTCGAGGCTACGGTCATTCGGCGCGGGGGGGGACTTTGATCCAGTCTTCGGGACACTCGGCGACGCGCGGGTAATAGCCGCGCTTGCTCTCGCAGTAGTACCAGTAGCCGTCGGAGCGTCCTTCCGATTGCGAGGGCTGCTGGACGTAGACCTGATCCTCGTCGGGATAGGCAGCTCGGTCGTCGTACGCCGGCGGGTAGGCGTAGCTTGGATACGGATACGAGTAGGCCGGGTACCCGTACGAGTACGGGTAGTAGTAGGGGTAGGTGTTACCCCACCACCACGGGCTCACGCCGAAGTAGACGCTGCTGCCGCCGTGGCCGTGCCAGCCGTGATGATTGTGACCGCCGCCTCCGCCGCCGTGCCAGCCCGAGCCACCGTGCCCGCGGTTGCCGCCACGCCAATTGCTCCCACCGCCGCCGCCACGCCAGTTGCCGCCACCACCGCCACCGCCGCTGTTCCAGTTGCCGCCACCACCGCGGCCACCGCCGCCGTTCCAGTTGCCACCACCGCCGCGACCCCCGCCGCCCCCGTTCCAGCTGCCGCCCCCGGAGCCGCCGCGTTGAATGGTTGCGCCGCGTGGACCTCCACCACCCTGGAAGCTCCCGCCGCCACCACCGCGGAACCCACCGCCCATCCCGGCGCCGCCGCCGCCGCGTGACCCTCCGCCACCGCCACCACCGTGAAAACCTCCGCCACCGCCGCCGCCACCTCCGCGTGACCCGCCACCGCCACGTTGGGCCCAGGCGGCCGGGCCGAATCCCACGGTCATCGTGATGGCGAGAATTCCGACGAGTAGTGATCGCTGCATGCTGGATCTCTCCTTGCTCGAGCGTAGCCTCTGGGCGCGAACGAGGCGGAACGTGCTCTCAACCCACGATACGTGGGGCAAGTTGCGACGGCTACTCGGGGAGAGACGCAGCCCGCGGACGGACCGCGCTCAGCGTGCGGTTCCGGCCTGATCGCGGAGCACGAACTTCGTCACCTTGCCGGTCGCGTTCATGGGCAACGCATCGACGATCGCAACCCGGCGCGGCACCTTGTAATTCGCCATGTTCTCGCGGCTCCACGCGATCACGCTTTCGGGCGTCGGTGCCATGCTCGCCGCGGGGGACGACACCACGAACGCCATGGCGACCTCCCCGAGGCGCTCGTCGGGGATGCCGATCACCGCGACCTGCGCGACCCCGGGACAGCCGAGCAGGATGCTCTCGATCTCGGCCGGGTAACAATTGAAGCCGCCGGTGATGAACATGTCCTTCAGACGGTCGGTGATGCGCAGATAGCCGCGCGCATCCATGATGCCGACGTCGCCGGTGTGGAGCCAGCCGTCGGCGTCGATAGCTTCGGCCGTCGCCGCGGGATCGTCGAAGTACCCGAGCATGACGTTGTAGCCACGGACGACGATCTCCCCGGCATCGCCGCGCGGCACCTCGCTCCCGGTGCCGTCGACACAACGGACTTCGACGTCGGGGATCGCCCGCCCGGAGGTGGACGCAATCGTCTCGGGGTCGTCCTCGGGCCGACACATGCTGACGACGCCCGTCGACTCAGTGAGCCCATACGCGGTGATGATGGTTTCGAGCGCGAGCTCGCGCCGCATGCGGTGGATCAGCTCGACCGGAATCACCGCCGCACCGGTGACCACGAGGCGTAGACTCGAGAGATCGAAGCTGGCGCGCTCGGGATGCGCCAGGATCATCTGGTACAGCGTCGGCGGTCCCGGCAGCACGCTCACTCGGTCGCGCGCGATGCGCGCCAGCACTTGCGGCACGTCGAAGACGGGGTGCGGCAGGTTGGTCGCGCCGCGAATCAGGCACGCGAGCCAGCCGGACTTGTAGCCGAAGCTGTGAAAATATGGGTTCACGATCAGATAGCGGTCGTCCGCGCGGAGACCGACGACGTCGCTCCACACCTCGAAGCAGCGCAGGTTCTGCGCATGGGTGCACATCACGCCCTTCGGCTTCCCGGTCGTTCCCGACGTGAAGAGGATGTCGGCGACGTCGTCCGGACGAACGGCTGCCGACCGTTCGGCGGCCGCGGCTGGGGTGACCGCGTCACCGGCGGCGAGGAAGTCGTTCCACGAATCGCAGCGTGGCGCCGTCCCGCGCAGCAACACGATGCGCTCGAGCACCGGGAGATCGGCGACGGGTCGCTCGGCCGTCGCGGCGCCGCAGCCGCTGCGCAGGAGATCGACGTAGCGGTTGCCGAGAAACTCGTCGACGGTGCAGAGCAATCTGGCGCCGCTCTTCTCGAGAATGTAGCCGACCTCGCGGCCTTTCATGCGCGTGTTCAGCGGCACGAGCACGCCGCCCGCACATTGGATGCCGAGCGCCGCGACGACCCATTCGTGAATGTTTGGTGCCCAGACGCCGACGCGATCGCCCGGTTGCAGTCCGGCAGCCATGAACGCACGGGCTGCCTGCGCGGCCGCATCGGCGAGCGAGCGGAAGCTCAAGGTGACGGCGCCGTCCTCGATGGCGGGACGGGCACCGAACTGCTCGGCGGCGGCGGCGAGGAGTGCCGGGGTCGTACGGGCGGTCGACATGGCGCATTCGTCTACGTCGGCGGGCGCCATTCCTGCAAATTCAGAAACCCCCTTTCTTACAAGCGGAGGCACCACGCCCCGCGATTCTTCACGGCTCGTCCTCGGCACGAAAAGTGTTGCGGTCGACGCGGGAGGATTTCGCATGCGAACGGCTCTCATGCTGCTCGCGGTCGCCATGCTGGGAGCGAGCTTCGACCGAGTCGTCGCGACGCCGAGCGCGGACGTGGCGGCCGAAATGCGGCTCGCGCAAAACGTCGGGCCGTTACCGACGCCGGCGGTTGATCCGGGGCTCGGCAGCGCGGCGCGGGCAAAGTGGTGGACCTGATGGAAGCGCTCCGCCGCAGTCTCGGAGCGGGCGGAAAGGCGACGCGCGGAACGAAGGCTCGCGGCGCGCGACGAGCGTCGGAGCGCCGGAGGGGCGATCGACGCGCCGATCACACAAAGCGGCGGGCGCGAGAGCGCGGCGCGGCTGATTAGCGCCGCGCCGTCCATCGGCGCCACTGCGGGCGCGGTGCGCGCCGCCATTCCGCGGACTGCCGCGTTGACAACCCGCGGGCCTTCGTCGACAACGCGGCCGTGACGCCCGCGTCGCCAGTGCCGCGCAGCGGCGCGGCCGAGGCCGCTTCTCCGCGCTTCGACGTCGCGACGGCGCGTGCCGATTTTCCCGCGCTCCGCCAGCGCGTGCACGGCCGGCCGCTGGTCTATCTCGACAACGGCGCGACGACCCAGAAGCCGCGCGCCGTCTTGGCGGCGCTTCGACGGCACTACGTGCGCGACAACGGCAATGTGCGACGCGGCGTGCACACGCTCGGGGAGCGTGCGACGGCCGCCTACGAAGGCGCGCGCGAAACCGTCCGATGCTTCCTGAATGCCGCCGCGGCCAGCGAGATCGTCTTCACGCGCGGCACCACCGAAGCGATCAACCTGGTGGCGGCGAGTCACGGCCGTGCGCAGCTCGGTCCGGGCGACGAGATCGTGGTCTCGGCCATGGAGCACCACGCGAATCTCGTCCCCTGGCAGATGCTCGGTCGGGTGACCGGCGCCCAGCTCCGGATCGCGCCCGTCGACGCCCGGGGCGTGCTCGAACGTGACGCCTACGTCGCGCTGCTCGGGCCGCGGACGAAGATCGTCGCGCTCGCCCACGTATCCAACGCCCTCGGCACCCTGAACCCGATCGCCGATCTGGTGGCGGCGGCGCGCCGGTGTGGTGCCGTCGTCGTGGTCGACGGCGCGCAGGCCGTCGCGCACCTGCCGGTCGACGTGCGGGCGCTGGATTGCGATTTCTACGCGTTCTCCGGCCACAAGGTCTACGGCCCGACCGGCATCGGTGTGCTCTACGGCCGCGCGGCGCTGCTCGCGGCGATGCCGCCGTGGCAGGGCGGCGGCGAGATGGTCCGATCCGTCACGTGGGACGAGGCGGTGTACGACGATCCGCCGTATCGCTTCGAAGCCGGCACGCCGCCGATCGCGGGCGCCGTCGGCCTGGCGGCGGCGATCGACTATCTCGCGGGCTTCGATCGCGCCGCGGTCGGCGCTCACGAGTGTGACCTGGTGCGGTATGCGGAGACGGCGCTTGCTGCGGTTCCCGGCCTGCGCTTCGTCGGCACCGCGCCGGACAAGATCGGCGGCCACTCGTTCGTGCTCGCAGGGCTGCACGCGCACGACGTCGCGACCGTGCTCGACGGCGAAGGCGTTGCCGTACGGGCCGGTCATCATTGTGCGCAGCCGATCCTGCGCCAGCTCGGGGTCGCGGCGACGGTGCGCGCATCGTTCGCCTTGTACAACACGAGGGACGACGTGGATCGGCTGGTCGCGGGGCTCGCGGCGGCGCGCCGCCTGCTCGGCCGATGACGGCGGTCGCCGACCTGTATCGCGCCGTGGTGCTCGAGCACGGCAAGCGGCCGCGGAACGTCGGACGGCTGGACGGCGCGACGCATGCCGCCGACGGCGAGAATCCGCTCTGCGGCGATGCGCTTCACGTCGCGGTGGCGCTCGACGGTGACCGCCTGAAGGCCGTGCGCTTCGAAGGCGAAAGCTGCCTGCTCGCGACCGCGGCGGCGTCGCTCATGACGGAATGGCTCGCGGGTCGGACGGTCGGGGAAGCGCGGCAGCTGATGGCGGAGATGGAGCGCGTCTGCGCCGGAGGCGAGGTACACGAAGCGAGCACCACGCTCGCCGATCTCCGGCCGTTCGCCGATGTGCACCGTCATCTCGTCCGCGTGCAGTGCGCGCTGCTGCCGTGGCGGACGCTGCAGCGCGCGCTCGCCGTTTGAAAGCGCGTCGCCGGTTGGGTTAGAGAGCCGGGATGGCCCAACTGAAAGCAGGCGCACGGCTCAAGAGTGCCGTATGCGCAACCGAAGTGATCGTGATCGCGGCGCCCGCCGCCGGTGCCGACGTGCAATGCGGCGGTGCGGCGATGCTGGCCGCCGGTGAGCAAGCGCCCGCGGGTGCCGCCCTCGATGAAGCCGCCGCCGCCGGCACCACGCTCGGCAAACGCTACGTCAGCCCGGCGGGCGATCTCGAATTGCTCTGCACCAAGCCCGGCAAAGGCTCGCTCGCCGTCGGCGGCACGCCGTTGGTGTTGAAGGAAGCGAAGCCGCTGCCGTCCTCCGACTGAGACCGCCACCTTCCACCACGAGACTCCCATGAATCTGATGATGCTGCTCGAGATGGCGACGGACGGTTTCGGCGACCGGGTCGCCGTGCAGAATGGATCCGACCGGTTCACCTACGCCGAGCTCTTCGCGGCGGCGGGGGCGGCGGCCGACATCGTCGCGGTGAGCGGGGCCGCGCGCCTCGCGGTGCTCGACGTCAACAGCCTCGCGGTCCCGCTCGGCCTCTTCACGGCGGCCTGGGCCGGCATTCCGTTCGTGCCGCTCAACTATCGCCTGACGGGTGCGGAGCTCGACGCGCTCCTCGGGTCGATCGCGCCGGCGTATCTCGTGACCGACGCCGAGCGCGCCGGGACGCTCGCGGGCGCGGTGCAGACCGTGGTCGCGCGCGAGGCCTTTCTGCAGAACGGGCGCGCCGCGAAGACGCGGGCCCCGGAATGGTCGATGGATGCCGACGCGATCGCCATCCTGCTGTTCACGAGCGGCACCACCGGCGCACCGAAGGCGGCTGTGCTGCGCCAGAAGCACCTCGTGTCGTACATCTTCGGGTCCGTGGAGTTCGGCGGTGCGGCGGAGGAGGACGCGGCGTTGGTGAGCGTGCCCCCCTACCACATCGCCGGCATGGCCGCGATTCTGAGCTCGGTCTACTCGGGGCGGCGCGTCGTGCAGTTGACGAGCTTCGACGCCGAGACGTGGGTGACGACGGCGCGGGCCGAGCGCGTGACGCACGCGTTCGTCGTCCCGACGATGCTGACGCGCATCGTGGACGTGCTCGTGCGCGACGGCGTGACGCTGCCGCATCTCCGAGCGCTCTCGTACGGGGGCGGCAAGATGCCGCAGCCCGTGATCGAGCGCGCGATGGCGCTGATGCCCGAAACCGCGTTCACGAATGCCTACGGTCTGACGGAAACCAGCTCCACGATCACGGTGCTCGGACCGGACGATCATCGTGCGGCCGCGGCGAGCGACGACGCGGGCGTACGGCGCCGCATCGTCTCGGTCGGGCGTGCGCTCCCGAGCATCGAGCTCGAGGTGCGGGACGAGGAAGGGCGCGTCTGTACCGTCGGCGTGTCGGGCGAGATCCACGTGCGTGGTGAGCAGGTATCGGGCGAGTATCTCGGTCTCGCGTCGCGCCTGACGAGCGACGGTTGGTTTCCGACCCGCGACGCGGGCGCGCTCGACCCCGAGGGATACCTCTTCCTCGAAGGACGCATCGACGACGTGATCGTCCGCGGGGGCGAGAACCTCTCGCCGGGTGAGATCGAAGAGGTCCTGCTCGCGCATCCGAGCGTCGCCGACTGCGCCGTCGTCGGCGTGGCCGACGTGCAATGGGGCGAAGCCGTCGCGGCCGTCGTGGTCCTGCACGTGGGACGCGCGGCCGAGCCCGACGAGCTCCGCGAGTGGGTGAAGGCACGGCTGCGATCGTCGCGCGCGCCGGGACACGTCGAGTTCCGCGAGGAGCTGCCGTACAACGAGACCGGGAAGCTGCTCCGCCGGAAGCTCCGCGACGAGTTGGCGCGGAGGGCGTAGGCCGTCGCATGGCGGCGTCGTCTCTCACGCTCGCCGACTTCCTCGCGCGCCTCGCGGCGCCCGCATCCTCGGAGTGGTCGGTGCTCACCGGCACGCCGGTGCTGGCCATCGAGGCGACTCAGCCAGACGAGGCCGACGTGCCGGCGGACGTGGTGCGCCGAACGGTCCGCGTGCTCGGCACGCTGCCGTGTCCGTCGGTAGTTGTGATCGGCGAGCGGCCGTCCGTGCGCTTGCAGGCCGTGCTGGATGCGTTCGACGTCGTCGTGACGACGCGCGCCGACCTCGACGCGGTCGTCGCAGCCGTCACCCGGACGCCGTTCGCGGCGGCGACCTTGGTGCACGTGCTGCGGGCCGGCGCGACGCTCGCGGTCGACGCGGCCCTCACGCTCGAGTCGCTCGGGTACGCGACGCTGCAAGCGGGGCCGGAGCACGCGCACTGGCTGGCCGCGCGCCCGGCGGCGTCCCCCGTGACCGCCGAGGACGGCGACCCCGTCCGCGTCGAGCGCGAGCGGGATCGGCTCGTCGTCACGCTCGATCGCCCCGCTCGACACAACGCGTTTTCCGCTCGCATGCGGGACGCGCTCTGCGCGGCCCTCGCGCTGGCGCAGGCCGAGCCCGACCTCCCCGTGGTGCTGCGCGGCGCCGGGCCGTCGTTCTCGAGTGGGGGGGACCTGGACGAGTTCGGCACGCGGCCGGATCCGACGACGGCGCACCTCGTCCGTATGACCCGGAGCCCGGCCCGCCAGCTCGCGGCGATCGCCCCGCGCCTGCGGGCCGAGGTCCAGGGCGCGTGCATCGGGGCCGGGAGCGAGCTCGCGGCGTTCGCCGGTCGTGTCAGCGCGATGCCCGACGCGTTCTTTCAGCTGCCCGAGGTGGCGATGGGGCTGATCCCAGGGGCCGGTGGGACGGCCAGCATCGCACGTCGGATCGGGCGCCAGCGCACGGCGTGGCTCGCGCTCACGGGCGCACGCATCGATACGGCGACGGCGCTCGCCTGGGGATTGATCGACGCCGTCGCGGAGCCCGCGAACGTTTCTTGACGTGTCTTGCAGCTGACGGCACGATCCCGCCCTCATGCGCAAACCCCCAGGGTCGAAGCCCCTCGCCCGGCTGGTCGTCGCTGCCGTGTTGTCCGTCGTCACCGTCGCGCCCGTCGACGCGCAGAGCGCGCCGGGCAGCGCCGGCGCGAAGCTCGCGTCGAAGTGCCAGCAAGCCATCCTCAAGGCGAACGGCAAGCTCATCGGGCAACGATTGAAGCAGCTCGCCGCCTGCAGCAATGCCGTCCTCGGTTGTCTCCAGACGGCGCCCGGGCAAACGAAGTGTCTGACCAAGGCCTCCGGCAAGTGCGAGAAGCAGCTCGGCGCGGACGGAGCCCCGGATCCCGTCGGCGACAAGGTCGAGGCCGCGGTCGTGAAGAAGTGCGGCGCGGTGGCGCTCACGGATCTGCTGGACGTCGCGGTGCTCGGCTTCGCGAATGCGGAAGCGCGTTGCGCCGACCTCGGCGTGGCGCCGCTCGCGAGCGTCGCCGCCGTCGCCCGCTGTCTCCGCCTTGCCCATGCGCAATCGTCGGAGGCGTCGTACGGGGTCGAGCTACCGCGCGCGAGCGCGCTCACCGCGCAGGGCGGGGTGAATGCGTTGCGGGTGCCAGGCTTGCCGGTCGTGGCCGGCTGCGGCGACTGCAACGCGGGGTCGCCGGCGACGGGGAAGGGCGTCACGAGCTGTGCCGCTGCGATCAACAAGGCCGCGGCGGGCTTCATCGCGAGCACGCGGGGCGCGCTCGACACGTGCAGCACCGCATTCGTGAAGTGCGCGCAAGAGAAGCCGGGGGACGCGGGCTGTCTCGGCAAGGCGGGCGCCACGTGTGGCAAGGTTCCGGCCGGGCTCGCCAAGTCGCGCACCAAGCTCCAAGCCAGCATCCAGAAGAAATGCGCCGGGGCGTTGACGTTCGACGACGTGAGCGAGCCGACTGGGCTCCATCTCTCGGCGCTGACGTGCGCGTGCCAGCAGGTCGGCGTCGAGCCCGTGCTCGGCCTCGACGACTACACGACGTGCGTCGCGCGGCATCACGAGTGCGAGCTCGCGGCGCTGCTGCCGACCGTGGTGCCCGGACTCGACGGGCTGCTGGCCGCGCAAGGGATCGCGGTGAGCGACCTCTTGTGTGAGCCCGCGACGGCGTCGACGCTTCAGGCGCGCAACGGACGCGCGTTCACGCCGCCCTTCGGCACGATCAGCAAATACATGAAGGGCGTCTTCCCCGCGGCGCTCACGCAGACGAAATCGCCGGTCGCGACGCGCGGTACGCCGCCGCGGGTCGGCGCGCCGTTTGGCAGCAAGTGTACGCCGGCGCCGGGCAAGAGCTGCACCTTCAGGCTGCCGATCTCGAAGAAGCCGTTCGGCTTCAAGGGCGGATCACGCGGCCCCGCCCCCGATCCGGCACGGTTGATCATCGCCGTCCGCCGGCTCGACGGCGAGTTCGTCGACGAGCACTTCGAGCTGCCGCTCGGCGACACGACGAACGACAGCGAGGTGGAGCTCGAGGTCGAATACGCTGACGATCTCGCGAGCTGCGAGTTCGAGCTCGCGTTGACGGTCGCCGAGGACGGCGCGGTGTCCTCGTACACGGCGTTGGAGCAGGTGCCGCACGTGCCGCCGGGGAACGATCAGTGCGGTGCGGCCACGACGCTCGCGCCGAATCCCTACTTCGAGGTGCTCGATACGACGGCGGCCGGGGTGACGGGCGAGGATCCGACCCCGATCTGCGCGGCCGGCGGCATCGAGCGGGGAGTTTGGTACGCCTTCACGCCAGCCACGAATGGGCTTTTGGTGGTCACCACGGCGGGGAGCGATTTCCGCGCCGCGATCGCCCTCTACACGGGCGGATGCGGTGGGACGGAAGTGGCCTGTGAAGCGTCGCTACCCGGTGACGTGGAGACGCCGGCGGCGGTGCAATATCTCGTGGCGGCCGGCACCGAGTATCGCATCCACGTCGCCGCGCTCAGCGGCTTCGAACGCCCCACCAGCACGCTCAGCCTGAGCGCCGCGTTCGTGCCGTTGGGGTTCGGGCAAGGCGCGACCATCTCGCAGCTGATCCTCGGAGCGCCCGTCCTGAACACACCGTCATGTGATTTCACGGGTACGCCCGGGAGCTCGTTCCCGATGACGGTCACCTATGCGGATCCTGCTGGCAACGTGCAGGACAACCTCGTGGCGCCGATCGTCAACGAGCACTTCGAGCCGTCGCAACGGGAGGAGACGGGAATCTTCACCGCGCTTCCCGTGCTGACGGGCGACGCCTTCAATGGCACGGCCAGTTTCAGTATCTGTGCGCTGTTTAATACGGATACGATCGTCTCGTTCAAGGTGCGGCTCGCGACAATCGGGGGTGTCAGCAACGAGCTGGTCGGGGCGCTCCCGAAACCGGTCGGGGCGAACTAGGAGCGACTTGCAGCCGCCGCGGCACCGGCGCGGCGGCCGAAGAACGTCGCGTCGGCGATCGAGAGGCCGCTGCTGTAGCCTTGGGCGGCGAGGCCCGATGTGGTGCGGCCGGCGGCGTACAGGCCGGCGACGATGGTGCCGTCGGGGCTGATCACCTGGCCGTCGGTATCGGTGTGCAGGCCGCCGAGCGTGAAGACCGTGTAGAGCGCGGCCTCGGTCCGGTAGTCGAGCGCGGCGAACGGCGGCTTCAGCAGCGGCACGAGGTGGTCGGCGGCCTTGTGGAAGAGCGGATCTCCGCCGTGCGCGGCGTGCTCGTTGTAGTAGGCGACGGTGTGCTGCAGGCTGCCGGCCGGGCAGCCGAGGCTACGCTCCAAGTCTTCGATCGTGTCCTCGACCGCGGCGATCTCCGTCGGCGGGAACGGGCGCTCGAAGATCGCGTCGTCGAGGATGAGGAAGACCTCGCCGTTCTCGCCGAGCAGCGCGCGCTCGCCGACGACCGTTTGATAGGCGTCCTCGTTTACGAAGCGTTGGCCGCGTCGATTGACGAAGATGCCGCGCAGCAGACCCTTCGGGACCGTGAACGGCAGCACGATGCAGCCGACGTCCATGCGGATCGCGGCGCCGCCGGCACCCATGCCCATGCGGATGCCGCGGCCGTCGTCGCCGTCGCTGGCGGCACGAAAGCGGCATTTGCGGAGCAGCGGCGCGTAGCGCTCGACCATCGCCTTGTTCTGGATGAAGCCGCCGGCCGTCAGGATGACGCCGCGGCGGGCGCCGATCAGTTGCTCGCGGCCGTCGACCTTGGCGACGACGCCGACCACGCGCCGCGCGTCGTCGACGACCAGCGTTTCGACGAGCGTGTCGCTCTGTACCCGCACGGGTGTCGCTGCGACCGCCGCGACGAGCGCGCGCATCAAGCGGCCGCCGGCCTCGATCCCGTCCTGTTGCACGGTGTGGCCGCGTGGCGCCGGCCGCGCGAGATCCCGATAGGGCCAGGCGAGCTCGCTGCCGGAGTAGCTCAGGCAGTCGTCGGTCGGCGTGTACGATCCTTCGCCGTAATACGAGGCCTTGAACGGCACGCCGTGCGCGACGAGCCAGTCGAAGTGCGCGACGCTGCGGTCGCAGAAGAGTCGGATCTTGGCGTCATCCGCGCCCGGCCCGCATGACGCCAAAAGATATTTCGCCATTTCCTCGGACGAGTCCTCGAAGCCGCACGCCTTTTGAATCGCCGTGCCGCCGCCGAGATAGATCTGACCGGTCGAGAGTGCCGTCGTCCCGCCGCCACCGCTCATGCGCTCGAGGAGCAGCACGTCGGCGCCGGCCGCGTGGGCTTCCAGCGCAGCGCAGGCGCCCGCGCCGCCGAACCCGACGATCACGACGTCGGCTTCGAGATCCCAGGGCGGCAGATCGCGGGCCGCGCGGGTCTGGGCGGCGCGGCCGAGGTCACGGCGTGGGCGGGCGTCAGTGGACATCGAGGGCTCGCAGGACGGCATCCGTATCGGCGCCGAAGGGTCGGGCCGCGCCGATCGACGGACGCGCGCGCGGGGCAAGAACAGGTTGGCGGTCGCCGGCGGCGGCGACGGTCCAGCCGGTGGTACCATCGGCACGTCGAATCGGAAGTACCGAGGCCGGGGGCGCGGACGGCCCGAAGGCGACGGCGTGCGCCGCCACATCCCGGAGCGCCAGCGCCAGCAGGACGCCGCCGCCTTGCCGGTGGGCGCCGAGCGCGGCGACGGCCGCGTGCAAGCCGGTGAGCGGATCGGCGATGGCGTCGCCGCAGAAGAGCGGGGTGGGGCTCTCGGCCAACGCCCCGGTGGCGTGCGCGAGGCCGGCGGCGCTCGCCGCGTCGTCGCCGAACGCGATCCAATTCTTGGCGTGGCCGGTCCGGCCGTAGCCGGTGATGCTGATCCAGGTGAGGCCGGGACGCGCGCGCACGAGCACCGCCGGGTCGACCCCGAGGTGCGTGGTGGCGCGCGGGCGGGCACTGTCGATGACGATGTCGGCGCGCGCGATCAGCCGACGCAATGCCGCGCCGCCGGCCGCCGTCGTGAAGTCGAGCACGACGCTCTCCTTGCCGGCGTGCAGTCGGTCGAAGAACGGGGCAGGGCCGCGCCGCGTGCCGTCGGGACGGTGCGCGCTTTCGACCTTGATCACGCGGGCGCCGGCGCGTTGCAGCAGATGCGCAGCGAGGGGTCCGGCCCAGAGCGACGACAGGTCGACGACGAGCGCTGGGGCGCGATGGTCGCGCGCGACGGCCTCGCCGCGGGCGGCGACCCGGCACCACGGCGTCGGCGTGTCGGCCGGCGGCGCCGCGGGAGCGACGGCGAGACCGAGCAGACGGCCGCGCGCGACGAGGGACGCCGCGGCGCGCTCGCTGACCGCGTGCGTGATCGTCTCCCAGGGATCGGCGTCGCAGGCGCGTTCGAGCCAGGCGGGGACGGTGGCGAGATCGTCGGGGCGGGGCAGATTCACGGCGATCCAACCGTCGCGAGCCCGAACGAGACGGCAATGGCCGCCGGCGGACGTCGTGCCGCGACGCGTGAGACCGAGGAGGGCGGCGCGCTCACCGAGGAGCGCGGCACCATTGAGCGTGTCGGCGAGTGACGCGTCCGCCAGCGCCGCAAACGCCGCCGCCGCGCCGTGCGCGGCAGCGGCGAGATGCCCCGGCGCCAAGGCCGGCGGTCCGTCCGCGGCGCCCGTCAACGCCATCGAGCCCGACGCCGCCCAGGCGACGGCCGGATGCAGGTCGTCGCGTGCGAGCTCGTCGAGGCGTTCCGGCCGCGCGACGTCGAGGGTCGCGAGGAGATCGGCGGCGTAGTCGGCAGCGACGCGAGACGCGTCCGAACGGGAGCCACGACGCTCCCGCCGCTTGCCCGTTCCCGCCGACTTGGAGTAGGCTCTAAGCATCGAGTCGACTCTAGACTCGTTCAGGTTCGTTTTTCAATCAAGCACATGCGCCCTCGATCGAGATTCGCCCGATGACCCGACCGGCTCGCGTCGCGCGCCACCGCCAGGCTGCCGTGGTCGGCATTCACGCCCTCCCGTTCTCCAAGAACATCGGCATGACCGAGCGTCACGCCGGCGCGCTCGCGATCCTCGGAGCGCTTGCCGACGCCGGCCTCACGGTCAAGGACGTCGACGCGATGTACCGCTTCGTTTGGGAGAACACGACGGAGATGGAGATGGCCCGCATCCTCGGGGTCGAGAATCTCCGCGCCTTCGGCGAGGTCGACTACGGTGGCGGCGCCGGCGCTCCGACGATCGCGCACGCGGCGCTCGCGATCGAGAACTCGCTCGCCGACGTGGTCGTGACCTGGCGCGCCCGCAATCGTTCCTCGGGTGGCCGACCGTGGGTCAGCCAGCTGCACGCCGTCGGGCAGGATCAGTTCGAGCGCCCGTACCACATCGTGCGGCCGGTCGACGGCATGGCGCTGCACACGCGCTTCTGGATCGAGAAGTACGGGTGGAAGCCCGAGGACCTCGGCCGCGTCGCCGTCAAGCAACGCGAGCACGCCCGCCGGAATCCCGCCGCGCTCATGCAGAAGCCGATGACGATGGACGACTACCTGAGCTCGCGCCTCATCGCCGATCCGCTCCGCCTCTTCGACTGCTGCCTCGAAACCGACGCGGCGATCGGCATGGTGCTGACGACGGCCGAACGTGCCGCCGATCTGAACATCACGCCGGCATACGTCACCGGCTTCGGCATGGGCTCCGGACCGCAGATGACGGCGATGACCTTCTACTACGGCGCCGAGCTCGGCATCACGCCCTCACGCTATGTCGCGCCCGAGCTCTGGAAGAACACCGCCCTGACGCCCAAGGACATCGACGTCGTCCAGTTCTACGACGCCTTCACGCCGCAGATCCCGCTCGGCTTCGAGGAGTACGGGTTCTGCGCCGAGGGTGAAGGCCCCGCGTTCCTGCAGTCGAGCGCGTCCCCGCTCTACAACACGAGCGGCGGCGGGCTCTCGGAAGCCTACGTCCACGGCTTCAATCTTCTGGTCGAGGGTGTCCGTCAGGTGCGGGGCACCTCGACGACCCAGGCCCCGAACGTTCGGCACTCGCTCGTGACGAGCGGCAACGTCGTCCCGACCGGCGCGATCGTGTTCTCGAAGGAGCCGTGGTGACCCCGGCCGTGGATCCCCAAAATGGCTTTCCGATCCCGGTCGTCGACCAGGACACCAAGCCGTTCTGGGACGGCTGCGAGCGCGGCGAGCTCTTCATCCAGCGCTGTCGCAACTGCGCCAAGTGGCTGTGGCAGCCCCGGCCGATCTGCTCGACGTGTCAGACCCCGGGCCCGATCTGGACGAAGGTCACCGGCGACGGGGTCATCGCGTCGTGGACGGTGCTCCGCCCTCCGACCCTGCCGGCGTTTGCCTCCATGGTGCCGTTCATCGTGCTGCTCGTGACGCTCGACGAAGGCGTCCGGCTCCTGGGGTATCTCGTCGACGACGCGGGTCGGGTATGTCAGACCGATGGGAGCGCTGAGGGCGTGACGACCGGCCGGCGCGTGCGCCTGCGGTTCCACGATCAGGCGGGCACGCCGCTGCCGTGCTGGACCCTCGTCTGAGTTGAAGGAGATCTGCGGATGAACTTCGAATTTTCCGACACCGAGCAAGAGTTCGTGGCGCGCGTCGAGCGGTTCATCGAGGCGAATCGCGACGACGACGTGATGGACGTCAGCCGCGAGAACATGTCGCAGCTCGTCGACACGCCGAAGCGTCGCGCGTTCATGCGGAAGCTCGGCGAGGCCGGCTGGCTCGGCATGACGTGGCCGAAGGATTACGGCGGCCAGGACGAGAGCGGCGTCTACGAGTTCCTGCTGAACGAGCAGCTGGCCGCGGTCGGTGCGCCCCAGATCGGCAAGGGCGTCGGGATCGTCGGCAAGACGATCATGCGGCACGGCAGCGAAAAGCTGAAGCGCGAGTTCCTGCCGAAGATTCTCAACAACGACGTCGAGTTCGCGGTCGGCTACAGCGAGCCGCAGGCCGGCTCCGACGCCGCGGCGATGGCGCTCAAGGCGACGCGCGACGGCGACGGCTGGCGCCTGAACGGCCAGAAGATCTTCACCACCTCGGCGCACTTCGCCGAATGGTACTGGGTCGGCGCCCGCACCGATCCCGACGCTCCCAAGCACAAGGGCATCAGCCTCTTCCTCGTCCAGATGAACAGCCCCGGCATCACTGTCACCCACATGCCGACGATCGGCGACGAGATCACGAACATGGTCTTCCTCGACGACGTGTACGTCGGGAACGATTACATGGTCGGTGAGCGCGGCAAGGGCTTCAACTACATCTCGGAGGCGCTCGACCTGGAGCGCTTCACGATGTTCACGTTCTCGCCGATCGCGAAGCGGCTCGAGCTGCTGCTCGATTACGTCGCGACCGAGGAGCGCGACGGCCAACCGCTGCGCGAGGATCCCGTCATCCGGAAGACCATCGCGACGCTCGTCACCGAGACCGAGGTCGCGCGGGTGCTCGGCCTGCGCTTCGTCGCGGCCTCGCTCCGCGGCGGTGCGCCGCCCACCGTCGAGGCGTCGGAGTACAAACTCTACGCGACCGAGCTGTCGCGTCGCATCGCCAACGCGTCGATGGACGTCATCGGACCGGGCTCCCAGTTGCGGGTCCACACCGAGGGCTCTCCCTTGGACGGCCGCGCCGAGTCGACCTACCGCTATACGGTGATCGACACGATCGGCGGCGGCGCGTCGGAGATCCAGAAGAACATCATCGCGCGCCGGAAGCTCGGCCTGCCGAAGAATTTTTAGATGCAGGGATTCCTCGACGGCGTGACGGTGCTCGACTTGTCGACTGTCGGGCCGGCGTCGCGCTGCTCGCGCATTCTCGGCGACTACGGCGCCGTCGTGGTGAAGGTCGGGCCGACGCCCGCGAAGCAGGGCGTGCAGATCCAGCCGCCGTTCTTCACCTACAGCGCTGGTCGCGGAACGCAGCGCGTGCAGATCGATCTGAAGGCCCCGCGCGGTCAGGCCGCTTTTCTCAAGCTGGCCGCCAAGGCGCACGTCGTCATCGAGAGCTTTCGCCCCGGCGTCGCGGCACGACTCGGCGTCGGGTTCGACGACGTCCGCTCGGTGAACCGCGCGATCGTGTACTGCTCGACGAGCGGCTACGGCCAGGACGGTCCGCAATCGACGTGGGCCGGCCACGATCTCAACTATCTCGCCGACGGCGGCTTCCTCGCGATGACCGGCAAGCGCGCCGACGGGGGTCCGGCGCTGCCGGGCGCCACGATCGCCGACGCGGCGGGCGGCGGCATGCACGCGGCGATCGCCATCCTGGCCGCGCTCGTGCAGGCGCGCCAACGGGGCAGCGGCGCGTATCTCGACGTGTCGGTCGCGGAAGGTGTGCTCGCACTGATGGGACTCACGATCGACGAGCATCTGGCGACGGGGCGCGTGCCGGCTCCCGGAGGCGATCTTCTGACGGGCCGCTACGCCTGCTACGACGTCTACGCCGCGCGCGACGGCAAGTGGCTCAGCCTCGCCGCGATCGAGCCGGCGTTCTGGGCCAACCTCTGTCGCCTGCTCGAGCTGCCGGCGTGGGCCACGAGCCAGCTCGACGAGAGCAAGCAGGACGCGATCCGCGCCGACCTCCGCCGCGTCCTCGCGACCCGCGATCGCGACGAGTGGGTCGAACGCCTCGCCGGCAACGACACCTGCGTCGCGCCCGTACGCGAGGTCGCCGAGCTTCCGGCGCTGGCGCAGCATGCGGCGCGGCGCGCGTTCGTCGACGCCGAGCACCCGGTCCACGGTCGCTTTCGCCAACTGGCCCCGGTGTTCGCCGGCAGCGATCGGTCCGCGGCGGTGCAGTCGGTCCCCGACACGTCCCGGACCGACACCGATGCGCTCCTCGGGGCGGCCGGTCTTACCCGCGCGGAAATCGCCGATCTGCGCCGCGACAACGTCGTCGCGTAGCCCTACACTCGACTCAGAACGGACGGAGCCCCCCCATGGATCTCGATTTCACCGAAGAACAACAGATGCTCCGCGACACCATGCGCGGCCTCTGCGCCGAGCACTCGCCGATCGAGGTCGTTCGCAAGATGGAGGACGATCCGATCGGGTTCCCGGCGCCGCTCTGGAAGCAGCTCGGCGAGCTCGGCGTGATCGGGCTCACGCTGCCGGAGACGTACGGCGGCGGCGGGCAATCGGCGCTCGAAGCCATGATCGTGTACGAGGAGCTCGGCCGGGCGCTCGCGCCCTCGCCGCACTTCGTCAGCGCGGTGTTGGCGGGCGGTGTGATCGCGCGCGCGGGCACCGAAGCGCAAAAGCGCGAGTGGCTGCCGCAGATCGCGTCCGGGGCGGTGATCTTCACGCCGGCGTGGCTCGAGCCCCGCGGCGGCTACGGCCCGAACGGCGTCCAGCTGACGGCGACCGGCAGCGGCGGCAGCGTCAAGCTGCAAGGCACCAAGCGTCACGTGCTCTTCGCGAAGGCCGCCACGCGTTTGCTCGTTCTCGCGCGCACCGGCATCGCGCCGACCGACGTCGATCTGTTCCTGGTGGATCCGAACGCCCCCGGCGTCCGTCTGACCCAGCAGCACACCATGGCCTCCGACACGCAGTACGAGATCGAGTTCCAGGACGTGCCGGTCGCGGCCACCGAGCGCGTCGGCCCGGCGCGCGGTGGCTGGGCGATCTGGAACGAGATCATGCACGAGGGGATCATTTTGCTCGCGGCGCAGGCGATGGGCGGCGTCGAGCGCGCGCTCGACATCACCGTCGACTACTCGAAGACGCGGACGCAATTCGACAAGCCGCTCGGCGCGTTCCAGGCGCTGGCCCACTACATGGCCGACGCGACGACGCTCGTCGACGGTGGCCAGACCCTCGTGCACGAAGCGGCGTGGGCGCTCGCGAATGGCCGGGCCATCAACAAGCTCGCACCCATGGCCAAGCTCTTCGCGTGTCGCACCTATCGGGACGTGACGGCGATGGCGCAACAGGTGCACGGCGGCATCGGCTTCACGGTCGAGTACGACATCCAGCTCTTCTTCCGGCGCGCGAAACAGTTGCAGCTGTCGTTCTGGGACGACCGGTACCTGGAAGAGTTGGTCGCGACCGCCGCACTGAACGAACGGAGCCGCGCGCGGGGCTGAGCCCATGCGGGACGTTCTCGACGCACTCACGCGCTGGACCGAGGCCGGCGAGCCGATCGCCCTGGCGACGCTGGTCCAGGTGCACGGCTCGGCGCCGCGCCTGCCGGGCGCGCGCATGGTCATTACTCGCGACGGGTCGATGGTAGGCTCGGTGAGCGGCGGCTGCGTCGAGAGCGACATCGTGACGCGCGCCGCCGAGATCCTCGCCGACGGCCGCCCGGTACTGGCGCGCTACGGCATCGCCGACGACTCCGAGCTCGCGGTCGGGCTCACCTGCGCGGAGATCGAGGTCTTCATCGAGCCCTTTCGCGCGTCACCGGCCTGGCGGACGGTACAGGCGGCCGTCACGTCGCACGCACCGGCCGTGCTGGCGGTGGCGCTCGGTCCGACCGCGATCGCGGGACGGTCGCTGGCGCTCGGCGCCGACGGTGCCGTCAGCGGCACGATCGATGCCGCCCTCGACCCGACGATCACCGACACGGCGCGGGCCATGTTCGGGACCGGGGCCGTCAGCATGCTGACGATTCCGACGAGCACCGGCGACGCCACGATCTTTTTCGAAGCGTTCGCGCGTCCGCGTCGGCTGGTGATCAGCGGTGGGTCGCACGTCGCCGTGGTGCTGGCGCGGATGGCGAAGCAGATCGGCATGCACGTCACGGTGATCGACGCGCGCAGCGCCTACCTCACGCGCGAGCGGTTCCCCGATGCCGACGCGTTGGTGCACGCGGCGCCGGGAAAAACGCTCGCCGCGCTCGACCTGACGGAGAGCTTCGTCGTCAGCCTCACGCATGATCTCAAGTTCGACGTGCCGACGCTCGCGGCCGCGCTCCGCGGCAGGGCCACCTACGTTGGGGCGATGGGGAGCCTGCGGACGCACGCGCGGCGGTGGGCGGCGCTCGTCGAAGACGGGTTCGATGCCACCGCGCTGGCGCGCATCCGAACCCCGATCGGCCTCGACATCGGCAGCACGACGCCGGACGAGGTCGCGATTGCGATTCTCGCCGAGATCCTCGCCGTGCGCTCCGGGCGGGACGCTCGTCCCCTGCGGGAGCACGGGGTCGTGCACGACACCACGCGCGCGCGGGCGGCGCTCAGGCCCGTGCAATGACCGGCGCCGCGACCCGCGTCGCCGCGATCGTGCTCGCGGCGGGATCCTCGCGTCGCATGGGCGAGCCGAAGCAGCTCCTGCCGCTTGCCGGCCGGCCGCTGTTGCAGCACGTGCTCGACGCGGCCGCCGGGGCCACGCTCGACGAGATCATTCTCGTGCTCGGCCACGAGGCGGAGGCGATCGGTGCGGCGGTGACGCTGCCACCGCACGGACGCAGCGTCGTGCATCCACACCACGCCGAGGGCCAAAGCTCGTCGCTCGCGGCCGGGCTCGCCGCGGCCGGTCCCGATGTCGGCGCCGCGGTCGTGCTGCTCGGCGATCAACCCGAGGTCGGGAGCGCCGTCATCGACACCGTGATCCGAGCGTTCCGCACCGGCACGGCGCCGATCGTGCGTCCCCTCTGGGCCGACGCCGATGGAAGACCGCAGCCAGGGCATCCCGTGGTGCTCGCACGAACGGTGTGGCCGGCCGTTGCCGCGCTCACTGGCGATCAAGGCGCCCGCGAGCTCTTCATCCGACATCCCGAATGGGTCTGCGAGCTCCCGATGCCGGGCGCGCCGTTCGCGGACATCGACGACCGCGTGGCCTATGGCCGTGCGACAGGAGGCTGACCCGTGGCGATCGACATCCAAGAGACCTTCCAGGTGCGAGCTCCCATCGACCTGGTGTGGCGCTTCCTCCTCGATCCGCAGCAAGTCGCGCCGTGCATGCCGGGGGCCGAGCTCGACGAGATCGTCGACGATCGGACCTTCCACGGCAACGTGAAGATCAAAGTCGGCGCGATCACGACCCGCTACAAAGGCAAAGTCCACCTCACGAAAGTCGACGAGGCCACGCGCCAGATCGAGATGAGCGCCGAAGGACGTGAAACGGGCGGTGGCACCGCCAAAGGCACGATGCACGCCGAGATCCGCACGCTGCCCGACGGCCTGACCGAGGTCGTCGCGAAGGCGAGCGTCGATCTGACCGGCAAGATCATGCAGGTGGGCCGCGGCATGATTCAGGGCGTGTCGCACCAGCTCTTCCTGCAGTTCGTCGGAACCGTACGGTCGCATCTCGAGCCGCTCGCGGCTGCCGCGGCGGCGAGTGCGGCGGCGGCACCTCCGACTCTTGCGGCGACGGTGTCCGCCTCGTCGCCGACGGCGTCGGTCAGCGGCGGGGCCGACGCTCCGCGGGTCGTCACGCCGGAGGTGCTCCCGCCGCTGCCACGGCCGCAGGTCGAGGCCCAAGCGATTCGCATCGTGCCGCTGGTGATGAACGTGCTGTGGACGGCGATCGCGCGCTTCTTCCGTCGCCTGCTCGGCCGGCAGCCAGCCTAGGAGCTGACCCCGCCAGCTGCACTAGTGCACCGCCGTCGAGAGGGCATCACTCATCTTGCCGTCCCTCGACGCCCCTCGCGGCGTCACACCTCCTCGGAATATTCCCGATATTCCTGCGTCGGCGTTCCTTGCGAGGGACGC
>Ga0163144_10002952_pt1 | contig 38830 bp, 26 predicted proteins | sample OliLak19BULKMAT1_FD_123175 | JGI IMG/M metagenome (GOLD analysis project Ga0163144, IMG submission 123175) | Freshwater microbial mat bacterial communities from Lake Vanda, McMurdo Dry Valleys, Antarctica - Oligotrophic Lake LV.19.BULKMAT1 | ecosystem: Environmental > Aquatic > Freshwater >...
CAAAACTTCAGCAGGTGGGGCGGAGAAAGTCCCGCTAAAAATCAGCAACCTTCTTTGCTTCCATGGAATATCGGTGAGAAAGATTCAGCCCTAACCGCCAGAACGCCCTGCGCTCACTTTAGGGGATCGAACTTGGCGGACAGCCCGCTTAAAACGCTCGGTCCGCCGCCAATACTTCGAGTCCGGTTCGAATTCGGGATTGCACCCAACTCGCGTCGGCTTCTTTCCAGCCCAGATCTTCCATTAGATATGACCCCACCCGATCCGGGGAAACATCGGCGCGATAACGGTGCAGCGCGCATACAAAGAGTTCGAGATTGCGGATGTCTGATCCGTGGTAGGTCAGCGGATATCCGTGAAGGTAGGCGGTGAAAAAATCCCGGCAGCGCTTGCCCGGGATGATCGTCTCCAGCCCAACGCTGTCCGGGGTCACGTTGGCCGACCAGCCCGAGCCGGAAAATGCTGGCGCCATTTTCAGGGCGGCAACGAAAAGAACCGCGGCTAAATTGTATTCCTCGCGGGTGATTTGACCGCATTCCTGCGGGAAAATATTGGGCGAATGAAACCGAATCCTCTTCACGCCCCCGCTCATGGTTAAGGCAATGACGAGGGGTGGCAGCGTGCCGTCGCCGTCGTAGGCGATCAGGTAGGACGGTCGACCGGCACCAGCGGTGTAACTCCTCGAGCCTTTGGCGTCCAACCGCCAGCGCGGCATTTCGAGACACAGCTGGCGCAAGGTCGCGTCGAATGCGGCGCGGTTTCGTGAGGCGCTGGTAATATTGATCGTTCGATGGATTTTCATCTTGAGGAGGTCAAACGCGGTCGCCGGGTAAATTTGATCCCGAGACTACCGTCACTGACGACGGTGACCACTCCCGTCGGTCGCGGCGGAGGCCCGGTGCTCGCTCGGACGATTCTCCGCTTCGCGAGCTTTGATGACTCACGGTGAAGCCCGAAAGCAGGGCGCGCTCAAGGCCGGCCTTCGGTGGTAGGCGCGGCGGATTTTGCGGATCAAGGCGGCGAATTCCGCCTTGGCAAAATTTTGACCCGATTCGTCCCACCTCGGCGCGAATTCGCGAAATCGACCTGATTCCGTGAGGCAAACGCGAAACTGGGACGATTCAGGTCAAAATCGGGATTTTCGTTTCTCACGTATTTAACGTGTAGTTACGAAATCCTTTGACTGGATTCGTCCCAGCTTCGCGTTTCTTTCAAACTGGCTGCCCGACATGGATTCGAACCATGACTAGGCGAGTCAAAGTCGCCTGTGCTACCATTACACCATCAGGCAGTGAGGTGAGGAAGGGGAACGCTGCGCCGCCCATCGTGCCCGTCAAGGATGGAAACGACGCGCGCGAAACCGCGGCGCGCCGTGCGGGGCCCGGGCGCGGCGCCCTCCGGAAGCGGCCGCGTGCGATTCGATGCCGGACAGTGGGGTAGCCTTGCCATGCGTCCGCGCTCGTGCGGGCATGGTCGACCCTTCCCGCGAATGATCCGTTGCTTCCGTGCTTGCTGCCTGGCGGCCGCCCTCTGGGCCGGCGGGCGGCATGCTGGGGCGGCCGATGATCCGCTGGCCACGCTTCGGGCCGCACATCCGCGACTGCTGCTCACCGACGCCCAGCTCGCCGCCGCTCTCGCGGCGGCGAAGTCCGATCCGCTGCGCGCCGAGGTGCATGCCTACCTCTGCCGGCTCGCGGAAGCGCAGTGGCGCGAACCGGCCATCCAATACCGGCTCAACGGCCCCCGGCTCCTCGATGAGTCGCGCAAGGCCATCGCCCACGTCCTGACCAACGCGATGGCGTATCGGATTACCGGTGACACCCGGTTTTCGGATTTCGCCCGCCAGACCATGCGCCGCGCCGCGGCGTTTCCGGACTGGAATCCGTCGCACTTTCTCGACGTGGCCGAGATGGCGACCGCACTCGCCCTCGGCTACGACTGGCTGCACGCCCAGATTCCGGCGGCGGAGCGGGGAGAACTGCGCCGCGCGCTGGTCGACAAGGCCCTCGCGTTTGCCGGACCCGCCTACCGACGGGAGGATCCGAATCGGAAGTCGTTTCCCTTCGTCGGCAACAATCTCACGAACAACTGGAATCAGGTCTGCAATGGCGGCTTCGTGCTCGCCGCGCTCGCATTGGCTGAGGATGAGCCAGTGCTGGCGCGGCTCGTGCTCGCCGGCGTGCGCGAGACGTTGCCGCACGCCCTCGCCGCCTACCGGCCGGACGGCGCGTATCCGGAAGGGCCGGTCTATTGGGGCTACGGCACGCGTTACACCGTCTATCTGCTGGCAGCGCTCGCATCGGCCCTGGGCACGGATTTCGACCTGGGCCAGGCGGCGGCGCTGGATCGGACGGCGCTCTACCGGCTGCACATGCAGGGCCCGACGGGGCAGTCCTTCAACTATGCCGACGGCAAGTCGCGTCTCGGCGCCGATGATACGCTCACCTGGCTGGCGCAACGCTTCAACCACCCCTCTGCGGTCGCGGCCAACCGCGGCTGGCTGGCGCAGCTCCTGCACGAGACGCCGAACGACGAAACGGAGCGATTCGTGGCGCTGCACGCCGTGTGGTTTCCCGCAGCGGCGCGCGGCGCGGTGCCGGTGCCGCCGCTCGATGCACGGTATCGCGGGGCCGCGCAGCTCGCGGTGTTCCGCGGCGCGTGGGATGACCCGCGCGCGCTCTGGGTGGGATTCAAGGCGGGCAGCAACGCGGTCAATCATTCGCACCTCGATCTCGGCACGTTCACCCTCGACGCCGATGGCGTGCGCTGGGCGGTGGACCTCGGGCGGGACGACTACAATCTGCCCGGTTACTGGGAGCGCAGCGAGGTCACCAGCCGGCGCTGGCAGTATCTGCGGTTGAACAACCATGGCCACAACACGATCACGCCGGGCGAGCGTCTGCAGGATCCCCATGCGGTGGCGCCGCTGCTGCGCTTCGGATCGACGCCGGCGCGTGCCTTCGCGGTCGCCGATCTTACGCCGGCGTATCGCGGGACGGCGGCGCGCCTGCATCGCGGCCTGGCGATGCTGGATCGCGCACGCGTGCTGGTGCAGGATGAGGCCACGGCGCTGCCGGCGGGGATGCCATTGACGTGGCGACTGCTGACGGAGACGACCGTGCGGCTCGACTCCGCGCGCGTCGCGACCCTAGCGCAGGACGGGCGCAGGTTGCGCGCGGAGATTCTCGCGCCGGCCCACGCGCGATTCGAAACCCGCCCGGCGAAACCGCGGACCGCGGCGGAGAATCAGAACCGCGGCGTCACGGTGCTGGCCGTGGAAATTCCGGGAACGGCGGCGGCGAGCGACGTGCGCCTCGCCGTGCTGCTCACGCCGGTGGGCGAGAAATGGCCGGCCCGCGCGGCGCCTGCAATCGTTCCGCTGGATGACTGGAAATAATCGGCCGCCGCCACGGGAAACCAAACGGATGCATCTGCGAAGACTTCTCCTGTGCCTTCTCGTCACCGGCGGCACGGCCAACGCCGCGGAAACGGAAAATCTCGCGGCGCTCAACGCCGAGGCGCAGATCGCCCATGGCAAACGCAACCTCGGTGACTCCACGCCGCTCTACAAAAAGCTCCTCGCGGCCGACCCACCGGCGCCGCCGACCGCGGCGCAGCGCGACCTCGTCCAGCGCTTCGCGCCGCGGCTGCACAACGTCGCGGGGGAGTTTTTTCCGCTCAAGGATATCGTCGCGATCCTGCATCCGGAGCGGCCGATCATCGGCTACCATTTGTTCTGGGAGGACGATCTCGGTTTTCCGAGCGACAACGATCCCTGCGATCACGAGGTCGTGTGGGTCGAATACGATCGCGCGTCGCTGCGCGTGACGCGCGTGGCGACCTATTTTCACGGCCGGATTGTCTCGACGCCCGAGGCGGTGGAAGAGGCCAACGCGCATGGCGGTCGTCCGTGGATCGGGGTGGAGTGGGGCTATCACGGCAGCGTGCCTTGGAAAGCGGTCGGGCAGGTGACCGTCGTCGACGAAATCCTCCGCGGGCATTGGGAGCGGGCGCGGCCCGGCGGCAAGGGCCATCCGGCCGATCCGCTCGCACGCGGCTGGCCCAGGGAATACCCGCGCGATTACGCCGCCTACCTTGATTTCGCGCTGCCCTTCGATCCGCGACCGCTGCTGCGCGAACGCGAGCTCGTCTATGTTTCCCGTTGGGCCAATGCCACGATCAACCGTTATTGCCTCCGCTACAACTTCGCGGCGAAAACCGAATGGCCGTGAGCGCGCCAAGCGGCGCAGTTGAGAGCTGAGAGTTCGAGCCGGCGGGCGCTTTGGCAAACGCGAGGGCGCTTTTGTCTGGAAGCTCGGTTTTTGCTCTCAACTCTCAGCTCTAGACTCTCAACTCTTTCGCCCCGCCCCCATGCCTCGCTCCTTTTCCCAAGTCAAGGTTCGGATCGGCCTCCGCGAAGTCGCCGCGGCGGCGAAGGTCTGCGTGATGACCGTATCCCTCGCGCTGCGGGACAACCCGCGCATTTCCGCGCCGACGCGCGAGCGGGTCAAGCGGATCGCGGGCGAGCTGGGTTACCATCCGGACCCGGAGCTCTCGCGGCTGATGAATCATCTGCGGTCGTCCCGCACCGCGCGCGGCAAGATCGGCGTGGCCATCGTGGATTTCTACCCGACCTCCGGGTATCCGGAAAATGTCTACAACGAGCGGATCCGGCTGGGCGCGCTCCAGCGCGCCGGGGAGCGGGGCTTCAGCGTCACGACGATTCACGGCGCCGACTACAACCTGAATCTCGCGAACATCCTGAAGGTGATCCGTGCCCGCGGGCTCGAGGGCGCGATGCTGCTGCCTTCGGTCGCCCCGCTCGAATTGGACACCGCGGTCAACTGGAACGGCATCTCGGTCGTCGGCACGTCGAAATCGCTACTCGCGCCGCGCTTCCACTGCGTCGTGCCGAATCAGTTCGGCAACACGATGCGGCTGCTCGACACGCTGCAGGCCCACGGGCACCGGCGCATGTGCGCGGTGTTCGACGAGAATTTCGACGAGCGCACCGGGCGCAATTTCACCGCGGCGTTCAACTGGCAGCCGCGGGACCGCGCGATGCTGGTCGTGCCGCAGGCCATGGCGCCGGCGCGGAAGGCGGCCCAGGTGGCCGACTGGATCGCCGCGCAGCGACCGGACGCCGTGTTTGCCCAGAGCGCGGAGGTGATGGCCGCGCTCCCCCGGCTGCGTCGCGTCCGCCCGGCGGTCAATTTCCAGCTCATCGGCCTCGGGGCGCACAACTCCGGGGGCTTCTCGTATCTCGACGAGCGCGCCGATCTCGTCGGCTCCGGCGCGATGGATCTCCTCGGCGGCATGATGTATTACCATGAGACGGGGATTCCGGCCCATCCGCGCACGACGCTGATCGACGGGAAGTTGGTGCTGTCGCGCAAAGTCGTGGGCAAAGTGAAGCCGCTCGCCAGTGTCAGCGCGATGGCGTGATTCGCGGCGCGCGGCGGCTCGGGCGAGTTTACTGCCATTTGCCGTTGTATGCCGGAACCGAGGCACTGATCGACGGAGTGCTGCTCCGTCGGATGAAGCGAGATGCGACCTTCATCAACACCGCCCGCGGCGCGGTGGTGAACGAGCCGGAATTGATCGAAGTGTTGCAGGAGCGGCCGGATCTGCAGGCGGTGCTCGACACGATTGTGGAGGAGCCACCGCTGCCGGGGCATGCATTGCTTGCGCTGCCGAACGCGTTCGTGACGCCGCACATCGCCGGGAGCATGTGCTTCGAGTGCCGGCGCATGGGGCTCATGATGGTGGACGAACTGCGCCGTTACCACGCGGGCGAGCCGTTGCTGGGCGAGGTGCGCGAGGATAACGCGCCCTACCTGAGTTTCACCGGGCGCCCGGTCTTGAGCGATCTCACGGCGGCTTCGGCCAGGACGATGGCTTGGCGGCCGTCGGCGGCGCCGACCGGCATCGGCTTCTTGTTCACCACCGCGTCGACAAACGCGGCGAGTTCCGCGCGGTAAGCGTCGGCGTAGCGCTCGAGGAAAAAGTAGAGCGGCTTGTCGCTCGTGACGGCACTGGCGTCCGCGAGCTCGACGGTGGTGGCCGTGCGGTTGCCGGCGATGAGCCGGCCCTTGGCGCCGTGGACTTCGAGCCGTTGATCGTAGCCGTAGCTGGCGCGGCGGCTGTTGTTGATGTGGCAGAGGCGGCCCGAGGCCGTCTTCATCATGATCATCACCGAGTCGGTGTCGCCGATTTTGGCGACGGCCGGATCGACGAGGCAACTGCCGTAGGCGAAGAGCTCGACCGGCTCCTCGCCCAGGAGCCAGCGGGCCATGTCGAAATCGTGGATCGTCATGTCGCGGAACTGGCCGCCGGAGACCTTCAAGTAAGCGAGCGGCGGCAGGCCGGGATCGCGGCTGGAAATGATCACCTGCTCGACGCTGCCGATGTCACCGCGGGCGATGCGGGCGTGGAGGGCGGCGAAACTGGGATCGAAGCGGCGGTTGAAGCCGACGAAGAGCGGGACGCGCGCCTTCTTCACTGCGGCGAGGCAGGCATCGACGCGCTTGAGCGAGAGATCGATCGGCTTTTCGCAGAAGATGGCCTTGCCGGCGCGGGCGGCGGCGATGGCGAGCTCGGCGTGCGTATCCGTGGAAGACGCGATGATCACGGCGTCGACCGCGGGATCGCCGAGGGCTTCAGCGACCGTCGCGACGCGGGCGCCGTGGCGATCGGCGAGCGCGCGGGCGGCGTCGGCGTTGACGTCGACGACGTGCAGCAGATGCGTGTCGCGCAGCGTGGCGAGATTGGCGGCGTGGATGGCACCGATACGACCGGCACCGAACTGGGCGAAACGAAGCATGGGATGAGAGGGGGCTTGAGGTGATGAAGTGAGCGCCAGTTGAGGCGAGCCGGCGAGGAGTTTAGCGTAAATCTACCGGGCAGTGGCGCGTTTTACGTTGGCGCGAAACCATGCTCGCCGGGAGCGGGCGGAGTGGCACTCTGCTCCCACCCCATGAAGCGAATCCTACCCCTGTTCCTTGTGCTGGCCGCGGCGTTGCTCCCGGGCGTCCACGCCGCCGACAAGACCTACACCATCGCCGTGATCCCCAAGGGATCGACCAACGAATTCTGGAAGGCGGTGAACGCCGGCGCGGTGAAGGCGCGCGACGAATTGCGCGCGGAGGGCGTCGCGGTCGAGATCATCTGGAAGGGCCCGCTGAAGGAGGACGATCGCGAGCAGCAGATCCAGGTAGTGGAAAATTTCATCAGCCGGCGTGTGAGCGGCATCGTGGTGGCGCCGCTGGACTCGCGTGCCCTGGTGCAACCGATTCTGGCCGCGGGGCAGGCGAAGATCCCGGTCGTGGTGATGGACTCCGGGCTCAACACCGACCGCTATGCGAGCTACGTGGCGACGGATAATTTCAAGGGCGGGGTGATGGCGGGCGATCACCTGGCGAAGCTGCTCGGCGGCAAAGGCAACGTGATCCTGCTGCGCTACATGGTCGGCTCCGCCAGCACGGACGAACGCGAAGCGGGCTTCCTCGACGCGATGAAGAAACATCCCGGCATCAAGCTGCTTTCCGCCGATCAGCATGCCGGCCCGACGCGCGATACGGCGTATCGCGCGTCGCAGAATCTGTTGAACCGCTATGGGCGCGACGTGAACGGTGTCTTCTGTCCGTGCGAATTGCCGACGGGCGCGATGGCGATGGCGCTGCGCGACATCGGCAAGGGCGGCGGCAAGGTGAAGATGGTCGGCTTCGATGCCGGCACGAAGTCGATCGAGGATTTGAAGAACGGCGACGTGCAGGCGCTCGTGGTGCAGGACCCGGTGGGGATCGGCTACGAGGGCGTGCGCACGATGGTCCGGCACCTGCAGGGCAAACCGGTCGAGCGGCGGATCGGCACGCGCGTCGCGTTGATCACGAAAGAGAACATGATGGTGCAGGAGATGAAGGATCTGCTCCACCCGCCGCTGGAGAAATACCTGAAGTAAGGGAACTCGGACGCTGATGTGGGAAACGCGGAGGACGCGGAGCGCGCGGAGAAAGACTTATACCAGTGGCTCGAATGAATGAGACGATTGGGGGTAGGGACCGACCTCCGTGGCGGTCCGCGGCCCGCTCGGAGAGCGGGCCCTACCGGCGCTGCGCGCCAAAGTCCAACGATCATGAGCCATTGGTATTGCTCCCTCGCTTCTTTGCGGGCTCCGCGCGCTCCGCGTTCCAAATTTCCGATCAGGGCTGAAGGATTTCTTCGAGCACCCGGCCCTCGACGTTCGGAAGCGGCACGTCGAGGAGGCGGGCGATGGTCGGGGCGACGTCGAGGTTGCGCACGCGCGGGACGGTCGTGCCCTTCTTGATGCCGGCGCCGCTCGCGATGAAAATACCGTCGAGTTCGGGATCGCGGGAGGAATAGCCGTGGGTGCCTCCGTAGTTGGTGGCGGGGCCGGTGACGGCGTCTCCCGCGGGCGCGCCGCTGAAGGCGTATCCAGTTTTTGGGTAGAGGATGAGCTCGCCCATACCCTGGTTCTCGGCGGGCGTGGGCATGCCGTGCGCCGGAGCGTCGGCGGCGGCGTCGATGACCTCGGCGATGCCTTCCGCGGCGGCGAAGAGCGCCTTGAGCTTGGGCACGAGCTCGGCGCGGCGCGCCGGATCGGTCACGTAGACCATGGCGATGCCGCCCTGCGAGCCGACGAACGCATCGCAACTGCTCACCGTCGGTCCGGCGGCGCGCAGGAGTCCCGCCTGCTTGAGGACGACGTTGGCGTAGACGTATTTCTCGACCTTTTTGAAACCGTGATCGGTCGTGATGATGAAAGTGGTCCGCGCGCGCCGGCCGCTGGCGTCGACGGCGCGGACGACGTCGCCGACGAGCCGGTCGGCCAGGGCGAGCGCAGTGAAACTGGCGAGCGAACCCGGACCGAAGCGGTGATGCGTCGAATCGGTCGTGAGCGGATGGAAGAGCAGGAGGTTGGGCTGGTGTTTCGCGACCACGAAGCTCGCCGCGCGCGTCCACAGCTCGTCGCGCCAGACGATGTTGGGCTTCCCGCTGCCGGCCAACGTGACTTCGGCGGGGCTGATCGTGCCGGCCGCGATCATCTCGCGGGCGAGCGTGGAGTTCGGATCGAAAACCTCGGGGAAGCTCCACGTGATCGTGCCGGGGTTCGTGATCGCGACCCAATCGATTTCGGCGGTGGTGAGTCCGGCCTTGAAGGCGGCGTCGTAAACCGTCGGCGCGAAGACGAGGCGCGAGCGGTCGACCCAGGGTTCGATTTTGTTGGGCTTGCCCGGGCCGCCGCGGACGACGAGGCCGTTGTAAAGGACGCCGTGGCGGCGCGGGCTGACGCCGGTGACGAGGGTGGTGTGATTGGGCCAGGTGATCGCGGGATTCGAGATCGTCATCGCGTGGGCCACGGCCCCCTCGGCGGCGAGTTTCCGCAGGTGAGGGAGCGGGATCGTCTCGTCGCGCCAGAGGTAGGCGGGAAAGCCGTCGAGGCTGATGAGGATGACGTGGTGGTCCTTGTTTGCGCCGGAGAGCGAGGTGAGGCTGGCGCTGAACAGGACGGCGAGGGCGAGCAGGCGGATCATGAGCGGCCTTCAGCGTGCGGTGGGCCGGGGGCGGGGCGACGCAAAAACGCGGAGCGAGCGCAGAGTGACCGCGCCATAATGGGCGCGGCTACCTGCGGTGCGGTGCCATCGTGGGGCTGCTTCTCCGCGGCAGCTCGCGCGACAGTCTTGCCGGCTCAGAAACTCACCGACACCGTGAGCATGTAATTGCGCGGCGTGATGTAGGAGAAAAGATTGGGCGTGGAGACGCGGCCCGGGTTCGAGAGATCGCCGCCCGGCGGCCGCAGCACGGTATTGTAGTAGAGCGGCTCGTCGTTGTTGAAGAGGTTCTCGATCCGGAGATCGAAGCGCACGGGATACTCGAAGATCCGGCGGCTGTAGCCGAACACCGCGGTCCCGGTGTAGTAGCTCGGCCGATACACCGGGGTGAAGGCGTTCACGCCGGGGTCGTCGATGGCCGCGTTCGCATTCGCGGGATTGCGGATCGAGTCCGCGCCGCGGAAACCGATCACCTCGCGACCGCGGTAGTTCACGCCGCCGCCGAGCCGGACGTTCTTGAAGCTGCCGGATTGGATCGTGTAGTCGCTGAAGAGATTGCCGGTGACCTCGGTGAGGCGGGCGACCTTCTGGTAGCCGATGGTGGTGTTTTGGAGCGTTTGCATGAGGCCGTTCCAGGAATCGCGGGCGGAGGCGGCGTCGGGGGAGTTCGCGGTGGTCGTGGTGGCGGCGAAGACCGCTACATTGTCGGCGCCCACGTTGACGCCGGCGTCATTGAGGATCTGTTTCAGCAGATTTTGGTTTTGGGCAAAATAGGCCCGCGTGCCGGCGAGCGCATCGCCCTGCCGCGCGTTGGCGAAAGCGAGATTGGTGATCAAACGCCAGCCGCGGCTGAGATTGGCGGTGACCTCGAATTCGTAGCCTTCGGTCTTCCGCGCGACGGTGTCGCTGTAGGTGCGGGGCACATCCTGCAGGCCACGGGCGTTGATGCCGCTGAGGGAGAGATTACCCAGCACATTCGTCGCGGCGATGTTGTTGATGTTTTGTCCGTTGCTGCCGGTGGAGACGGTGAGATTCGACTGCTTGCCCTGGTAGCGCAGAGCCGTCGCATTGACGCGCCCCCCCAGCAGGGAGAAGCGCAGGCCGGTGTCCCAGCCTTCCGAGACATCAGGACCGAAAACCTGGCCGAAGATGGTGAGGTTGACGCCCGGCGGCGACCACGTCTCGGCGTAGTTTGCGAAGACGCTGACCCACGGCAGCACGTGAAACACGCCGCCGTAGGAATACGTGCGGGTCTTGCCGCTGACGCTGGGCGGCGAGAAATCGTCCTGGAAGACGTCGTTGGCGTATTGGGGGAGGCCCACGCCGGCGCCATCGCGCGGGCGCGTCGCGGCTTCCTGTTGCGCGCCCGTGGCGCTGCCGTTGGCGGCCTTGGGCACGTAGGTCAGAGCCCGGTAGTTGGCGGGAGCGGCGGGGCGGTAGATGACGTCGACGCCGTTCCAGTTGGCCGGAAGCTCCATGCGCGCCCGGAACGACTTGCTGTCGGTCTCATACTCGTCTTCCCGGACGGCGCCGATCAGGTTGAGGCGGCCCTTGAAGAGCTTGGCGTTGAGCGTGGCCTGCATGTAATCGAAATTCTGATCGGTGTAGATCGTCTCGGTCGGCCGGCCGGTATCGATGGTGTAAGAAGTCGGCAGACTGCGTGTGGTGCCGGCGACCGGATCGACGACGCTGATGCTGCCCAGATTGCGCATGGGGCGGGCGTTTTCGGCGAGGTAGTAGTAGCGCCAGGAGATGAGAGTGTTCGAGGCCCAAAGCCGCGCGTTGACGGCCGGATCGGAGACCGCATAGCGGTATTTCTCGCGGGAATTGATCAGCGTCTCGCGGCCGATCTCGGCGTTGAGGCGAAAGTCGCCGAGGCGGGTGTGGTTGAAGACCAGCGCGGCGGTGCCGCGGAATTGCTCCGACTTGGTGTTGACCTGGTCGAAGTCGTTCGTCGATTGGATGTAGGGCTGTAAGAAATACGGATTTGTCGCGCCGGTGGGCAGGACCCGGTTGATGTCGATCTGGATACCGTCCTTGATGCCGCGGGCGCCGGCGAAGTTGGTGCCGCGCAATCCCTCGGATTTGTTCGCCGATCCCTGGAGGAAAATGTGCCGCCCGATCTGCTGGTCGATCGACGCGACCACGTTGTGATAGTCGTTGAGATAGGCCACGTCGTCGAACGCGCCGGAGAACTCGCGGCCCGGGAGCTGGAAGCCGGCGTTGGTGGCCGCGCCGAGGAAATTGGCGGGCACGTTGATGCGGTTGTGCAGCGCCTCGGGGATGAGCCCGGGATTCGCGCCGACGACGGGCGTGCGGGTCGGGCCGTAGAGGGAGCCGGTCTGGTGCGAGGTGGCGGTCATGCCCATCGCGGCCCAATTGACGACGTTGTTTCCGATCGCGCTGCCACCCGGGGCGTAGATGTAGGAGACGCCGGCGCCCGGATTGCCGATGCGCTGAACTCCGGTGGTAACGGCCGGCAACGGCGTCGTCCCGGTGACGGGGCCCGCCCACATCGTGGTGCCGTCCCAAGTCGAGAGCCGGTCGCCGAGGGTGGTGGTGCCGTAGCTGCGGCGGACTTTGCCCTTGTCGCCGACAACCACGATCTTGGTTTTTTCCCACGGGCGGAACAGGAAGTGCAGCGAGGCGGCTTCGCGCTTCTGCCACTCGCGATCGCGCCAGGTGTGGTTGTCCTGCCAGAGCACATTGGCGCGCACGGCGAGTTGTTTGTTGATCGGCTGGTTTACGTCGAACGTGGCGCGGTAGTAGTCCCACGAACCGGCGCGCAACGACACGTCGCGGATCGCCTTGTCGGTGCGGGCATCCTTGTAGAGGCCGTTGGCCGAGCCGCCGACGGAACCGGTGCCGAAGAGGACGGAGTTGGGGCCGCGCGCGAAATCGAAACGCTCCAGGTTGTAGCTGTCGTAGTCGAAGTGAACCGGGAAGAAATTCACCTGCGCGCGATTGGCCGGAACGCCGCGGAAGGTGACAAGATCGTTGAAGCCGACGCGACCGAACTGCGTGGAGCGGCCGTCGTCCTTCGCGAAGCTGGCGTTCGTGGTCCACTGCGCGGCCTCGGTGACGTCCGACACGCCGAGCGCGTCGATGAATTCGCGCGTGAGCACCGAATAGGCGACGGGCGTGTCCTTGAGGTCGGTGGAAAGGCGCCCGCCCGCGAGGGCGCTGGCGGCCACGAAGCCGACGTCGCGTTGCGCATCGACGGTGAACGGCGTGAGAATGATCGTTTCGACGGTGGGCTTGGCGGGAGCGGGCGCGGTCTGGGCCACGCCGATCGCGAGCGAGCTGCACGCGAGCAGCGCGCAGAGGCCGGGTCGAAGGGAAACGCAGAGGGTGGAGTTCATCGGACGGTTTGGGTTTGGGGTGGGGCCACCGCTCGAGGGCAGCCAGACGGCGACGCGGGCGGAGAACACGGCTAGCCCGCCTATTTCATGCTTTTTTGCGTCCTTTTTCCGGCGTTTGTCGGCGGACAGGCGGTGAGCTTGCGTGAGCGTGCGTCCTATGCGGGCTAAAAGCAAAACCGCTTGGGGTTTTGCACTTAGCCCGGGTAGCCAAAACGGTTGAATCTGTAAACTTGATCCGAGCACACCGTGGAGGGTCGCTGGCGAGTAGAGCATGAAATATCCGGGCTAGAGAACGAGCGGGCGCGGAGCGAGACCAGCTAACGGTTGGTCTAACGTAAACCACATCGCGGCCCCGGCCGCCGAGGCGGCGGGCATGACGGAGCGTTCAGTGCGCGGGCAGGACGTCACCGACCGGCGGCGCGGCCTGCGGAAAGGCTTCGCGGTAGTCCTCGCCGAGCAGGGCGGCGACGGTGGCGGCAACTTGGGCCTGGTGGACCTCGGCGGTGCCGCGGCGCTCGCCGCGGGCAGGGGTGTCGGGCCCGAAGGCGGCGAACCAGGTCTGCTCCGAATGCGGAACTTTTTTGCCGTGGCTGGTCCAATCCTCGGGAGTGATGCCGCGGCCGTGATCCGGCGAGAGCACGATGGTCGTCGTGTCGCGATACTGCGGCAGGGCCTGCAGTTTTTCCCAGAGTTGCCGGATGAAACGGTCGCAGCGCTGGATGGAATAAAGGTAGCGATCGTAGCGGCGAGCGTGCGCCCATTCGTCGGGCTCGCCCAGCGCGAGCAGGAAGACGCGCGGCTTGAGGGTGTCGAACAGGTCGACGGTCGCGTGGTAGACGAAGGCGTCGAAATTCTCCGAAGGGGAGATCGGCGGGATATCGGCCATCCACTGCTCGATCTCGGCGATGCGCGGCGAAACGCTGCCGCGCGCGGATTGCTGCTGCGTGACAAACACCGGCAGCCGGCTGCGGCCGACATTGATGATCGGCACGAAGACATTCCACGCCGCGGCGGCGCCGACGCGTCCGCGGAACGCCGGGCGCCCGTTGAGCCACTCGAGGACGGTCACGTTGCGATTGGGGAGCGGGGTGTTGTTGATGATAAGCGGGTCGGGTGCGCCCGTGAGCAGTTCGTTGTAGCCGGGGTAGGAAACGCTTTCGGCATTGAGAACGCGCGCCGGGCTGCCGAGGTCGCGATTGCCGAACGCCTGGCCGCGCGGCACGAGTGTGCCCCAGAAAAACGGCATGAGTTTCTGCCGCCGCTCCTCGGGTGTGGCGGCGAGGAAATCCGCGCGGAGCGCGGTCATGCTGCCGCTGGGCACGCCGCCGCCCGCGACCTTGTCGATGGTCATCAGCGCCTCTTCGGCCCCGCGATACACTTCCTGCCAGCGCAGGCCGTCGAGGGTGACGAGGAGGACGTTGCGGGTTTTGGTTTCGACGGCGTGGGCGCTGAGTGCGAAAAAAGCTCCGAGCGCCAACCGCCAAGCTCCAAAGAAGCACCGAGCAGCAAACTTCAAGGCGGGGCGTGGGACGGTGAACATGGGGTGTTTGACGTTTCTCTGGCGCCGGGAGGTGGGAGCCTGGTGCTTGTCAGATCGGCAGCATCCGCGAGCGCACCGACTGAATCAAATCCCCGTAGCCACCGAGAAACTGACTGAGCGTGTGCTGCGTGGCGCCGTAGGCGAGGAACTCGTCGTCGCGCATGCCGTGCTCGTCGTGTGCGCGGCTGAAATCGGGGAACTTGGCGCGCAGCTCCGCGATGATCGCGTCATCGACCGGCGTGTCGAGCGTGAGGGCGGGTGCCGTGGCGGCGGTGTTGAACTTCGTCCACCACGTGTAGGGCACGGTCTGCAACACCTCGGGGCCGATGATCTGTGACCAGTGGCCTTCGTGGCGATACGCGGCGGCGAGCAGCGTGCCGACGTGCCCGTGCTGCTTGAACAGCCGGTGCGCGTGCTTGAAGACGGCGATGCCCGCCCAGTCGAGCGCGCCGGGGCTGGTCGCGATCTTCCCGCGCTCGGCCACGCGCTTGAGGTGATCGTCGACGCGGCCGATCATGAGCGTGATGTAGGGCCGGATGGCGTCGGCATCGCGGCCGGCCGCGCGGGCGCGCTCGAGCCCGCGCTCGAGGGCGCGCGAGACGGCGAGGGCCTGGGGCACGGTGAAGCTGACCGTAGCGTTTACGCGGATACCGCGGGCGGTCATTTCCTCGATGGCGTCGATGCCGACCGCGGTGGCGGGGGCCTTGATCGCGATGTTGGGCGCCAGCGCGGCGAGCTGCGCGGCCTGTTCCACCATGAGGGCCTTGTTCCGGTAATACTTCGGGCTGACCTGGGCGGAGAGAAAGCCCTTGGCCCCGCGGGTGGCGGTGTAGACCGGCATGAGCCGCGCGGCGGCGTCGAGGGCGAGGGTGTGGATCAGTTTCCACGCGATGTCGTCCTCGGTGTCGGCGGGATGCTCGGCGAGCAGCCGATCGATGATCGGGTGGCAGAGGGCGGGCAGGGCCTTGACGGCTTGGGCGACGATGACGGGGTTGGACGTGCCGCCGACGGCGCCGAGGGCGACGGCCTCGCCGAGCTCGGCGGGGACGCCGGAGTCGTTCCACCAATCGGCGCCGAGCGCCGTCATCTGGGACATGCGGGAAGTTGTCATGGGGTCGGAAGTCATCAGTGGTCAGTAATCAGTAATCAGTAATCAGTGGTCAGCAATCGGTGGTCAGTAATCAGAGGTCAGTAGCGAGTGGTCAGATGGTGCGGCGGTTTGAATCTGATTACTGAATACTGATTCCTTCCTCACACTCCGGCGTGTTCGCGCACGTAGGCGCGGGCGATTTTTGCCTTGGGCAGAGCCGGGACTTTCACCGGATCCTCCTCGGCTTCGACGACGAGCCAGCCGCGATAGTCGGCATCGGCGAGCAGGTCGAAGATGGCCGGGAAATCGACGCACCCATCCCCGGGAATCGTGAACACTCCCTCGGTCACGGCGCGGCAGAACGACCAGCCTTCGCGCCGCACGCGCTCGGCGATGGCCGGGCGCACGCTCTTGAGGTGCACGTGCGCGATGCGCGATGCGTAACCTCGGGCGACCGCGACGGGATCGATGCCCGCGAAGGCGAGGTGGCCGGGATCGAGCAGCAGGAAGATCTCCGGCACGGTCGCGAGCATTCGATCCAAGTCGGTCTCGGCCTGGATGACGGTGCCCATGTGATGATGATAGACGATCTTCATCTCCTCCGCGGCGGCGATGGCCGCGAGCTGCCGGAGTCCGGCGATGAAGCGGGGCCACTCGGCGGCGGTGAGGCGCGGCTCGAGTTTCTCGCCGAAGCCGAGCGCGGCGTCGCGCGTGCCGTGGACACAACGGGTGCACTCGGCGACGATGGCAACGCGTGCACCGAGCGTCTTCAGAAGGCTGAGATGCGCGCGGAACGACGCTTCCTCGGCCGCGAGTTCACGGGAAGCGAGGTAGGTGCTGTGCCAGCCGCTGACGAGACGGAGGTGATGCCGCGCCAGCGGCTCAGCGAGCGTGGCCGCCGTGCGCGGATAGGCATGGCCGAGCTCGGTGCCGGCGAAGCCCGCGGCGCGCATCTCGCCAAGGATCGTTTCGAGCGGCACGTCGCCGGCGAGTTCGTTGAAGTCGTCGTTGCTCCAGATGATCGGATTGGCGCCGACGAGACAGTCGGAGTGAAGGATGGCCACGGGAGAAGGGGGTGAATTCCAGATTGCTTTCAAAGTGAGACTGATTTCGTAGCGGATCCGCTTCGGCTCCCAACCGGAAAGGGAAGCCGTTCCGCTGCAATTCGGCTCATCTTGAAAGCAAATTGGAAAAAGCAGGAAACCAGGAAGGGGAAGCAGGGAAGGGAGTCGGAAACAATGGCGAAGCGGTCCGCGATGCGCGGGCGCGTCAGTAGTGAAACCGTTGTTTCCTTGTCGCGCGATCGTAGGCGGCGCGTGCGGCGCGGACGCCGGGCAGCTTGGAAGTCGCGGCGACGGGCACATCCCACCACGAGTAGCCGGGGAGCCGGACATTCGCGGGCACTTCGACATAGATCAACACGACGCCGGGGGCCGACTTGGCGGCGGCGAGCGCGGCGCGGAGGCCTTCCGGCGTGGCGGCGCGGACGGCGGTGGCACCGAGGCTTTCGGCGTTCTTCACGAAGTCGACGGGGGCGAAGATCCCCTCGAGCCGCGCGGAGTTGCCGGTGCGGTGGCGGAATTCGTTGCCGAAACTGTTGCCGCCGCAGCCGCGCTGGAGGCCGTGGATGCAGCCGAAGCCGTGGTTGTCGACGAGCACGAGGGTGAGCTTCAAGCCCTCCTGCACGGCGGTCACGATCTCGGTGTGCAGCATCAGGTAGCTGCCGTCGCCGAGGAAGGCGTAGACCTCACGCTGGGGCGCGGCCAGCTTGGCCCCGAGTGCGCCGGCGATTTCGTAGCCCATGCAGGAGTAGCCGTATTCAGAATGGTAGTCCGTCGGCGACTGCGAGCGCCAGAGCTTGTGGATGTCGCCGGGAATGCCGCCGGAGGCGTGGACGACCGTGCCGGTGGTGCCGCAGGCGCGATTGAGCTCGTCGATGACCTGGGCCTGCGTGAGCGGCACGCCGCGTTTCGGCGCGACGAGCGTGGCGCGGGTCACGTCCCACGCGGCGCGCTGCCGCTGCACTTTGGCGCGATAGGCGGCGGGCACACGCCAGCCGGCGAGTGCGCGGGAGAGCTGGCCGAGAATGGTGCGGGCATCGCCGATCAGCGGAACCGCGCCATGTTTGCGCGCATCGGCGGCGTGAATGTTGACCGCGACGAAACGGACGCGCGGGTGCTGGAACTGGGTCTTCGACGCGGTCGTGAAATCGCTGAGCCGCGTGCCGATGTTGATGACGAGGTCGGCCTCGAGCGCGAGCGCGTTGGCGGACGCCGTGCCGGTCACGCCGATGGCACCGAGGCAGCACGGATGAGCGTCGATCACAGCGCCCTTGCCGGCCTGCGAGACGGCCACGGGAATACCGGTCGCGGCGGCGAATTGGTCGAGCGCCGCAACCGCATCGCTGTAATGCACGCCGCCGCCGGCGACGATCAGAGGCCGGCGCGCGGTCCGGATCAGCGCGACGGCGGCACGGAGGCTTTCGGTCGCACACGGCGGCCGCTCGACGGTGTAGACGCGTTTCTCGAAAAAATGCTCGGGGTAGGCGTAGCTCTCGGCCTGCACGTCCTCGGGCAGCGCGAGCGTGACGGCGCCGGTCTCCGCCGGATCCGCCAGGACGCGCATCGCCTCGGGCAGGGCGGCAAGGAGCTGCTCGGGACGGTTGATGCGATCCCAGTATTTGGATACGGGTCGGAAGCAGTCGTTGACGCTCACATCCTGGCTGCCGGGAAACTCGAGCTGCTGGAGCACGGGGCCGGGGATGCGGTTCGCGAAGATGTCGCCCGGCAGCAGCAACACAGGCAGCCGGTTGACGGTGGCGACCGCGGCGCCGGTGATCATGTTGGTGGCGCCGGGGCCGATCGAGCTGGTGCAGGCGTAGGTGCCGAGGCGCTGGCGCGTCTTGGCGAACGCCACCGCCGCGTGCACCATCGCCTGCTCGTTTTTCGCCTGCAGATAGGGGAGGCCGCGACCGCCGTGCTCCTCGAGCGCCTGGCCGAAGCCGGTGACGTTGCCGTGTCCAAAGATTCCCCATACACCATTGATCAGGCGGTGTTCGACGCCATCGCGGCGGATGTATTGGCGCTGGAGAAAACGCACCAGCGCGGCGGCCATGTTGAGGGTGACGGGTTTTTTCATGCGTGACCTGGGGGTGAATGCGACCGGACTGCGCGCCCGGTTCCGCCGGATGGAGGGAAGAGTTGGGCTTGGTCGCAAACGTAAAACCTCCCGCCGTCGAATCGATGTCGGCGCCCGCGGCGGCGCGAGCGTCCGGAATTAAGTCGCCGATGAGAGTGGCGCGGGGCGCAGGGGGATAGCCGGAGCCCGCGCAGGCGGGCTCGAAGTGTAAACGTTGTCACCAAGGTTGAGGTCGATGCCGTTCTCGGCGCCGGGTCGGCTTTGGGTGCAAATGAAAGTGAAGTCACTTGCCCGACCAAGGCCACGTCGGTGGGGCCGACCCACCCCGCATGGTTGTCACGTAATACGTGACAAACCGATCGTTCTGTCCCAGCAGGGGCGGGCTCGTTTGTCACTTAATAGGTGACAAACCGTCGCGGCCGGACGGTGCGGCGGTGGCCGGGGGCACTCACTTCACTTTCATTTGCACCCGTCGGCTTTGGCTTTGGCGGCCGTTGCACTGCCGCGCGACGGGCGAACGTCCGGGCGGAAACAGAAAACCACTGTATTCCGGTGGCCGAAGATCGTGATGGCACCTGTAATCGTTACCAGAGCCACCCGCCTCAGGCTGCGGCCGCTGCGTGGCCTTTGGTCCCAGCGGCGCGTTTGTTCGATCCGCGGACCAGCGGCTTGAGTTCACGCCGCGCCGCCGGCTGTCTTACGTCACTGCATGAATTCTGCCTCCGCTGATCTGTTTTCGCTCCGCGGCCGGCGCGCGCTGATCTCCGGTTCGGGACAGGGGATCGGCTTCACGCTCGCGCGCGGTCTCGCGAGCGCCGGCGCCGAACTGGTGCTGAATGACATCGACGGCGCGCGGCTCGAGCGCGCCGTCGCGACACTGCGCGCCGAGGGCTTCGTCGTGGAAGGACGGCGGTTCGATGTCACGAGCGCCGCCGAGATCGAGGCCGCGCTTGCGGACGTGCAGAGCGGCGAACGTGCGGTCGACATCCTGATCAACAACGCGGGGATTCACCGACGTGCCCCGCTCGAATCGATGGCGCTGGAAACGTGGCAAGCCGTGATCGACACGAATCTCACCAGCGCCTTTCTGCTCACGCGGGCGGTCGTCGGCGGGATGCTGCGCCGCGGCGCCGGAAAAATCATCAACATCTGTTCGCTCAACTCCGAGATCTCGCGGCCCACGATCGCCAACTACGCCGCGGCCAAGGGCGGGTTGAAAATGCTCACGCGCGCGATGGCGGTGGAGTGGGGCGGCCGGAACATCCAGGCGAACGGCCTCGCGCCGGGCTACATGCGCACCGACATGACCGGCGTGATGACGGTGGACCCGCAGTGGGACCGTTACATCTGCACCCGGACGCCGGCGGGCCGCTGGGGGGAGCCGCGCGAGCTGATCGGCGCAGCGGTGTTCCTGGCGTCCGCCGGCTCGGACTTCATCAACGGTCAGATTGTGACGGTCGACGGCGGGCTTCTCGCCGCGCTCTGAATCGTGTAAGGCATCCGCCGTGCATCGCTTCCTTCTCCTCATCCTGTTCGTGCTGCCGGCGCTCGGAGCGGCCGAACCGAAGCCGCTGACGCAGGCGCACGCGCACAACGACTACGAGCACGCGCGGCCGCTGCTCGATGCGCTGGACCGGGGGTTCGGCAGCATCGAGGCCGACGTCTGGCTGGTCGAAGGCCGGCTGCTGGTCGCGCATGACCTGAAAAACGTGAAGCCGGAGCGGACGCTCTCGGCGCTTTATCTCGACCCGCTGCGGGAACGCGCGGCGAAGAACGCCGGCCGCGTCTATCGCGACGGTCCGCCGGTGGTGCTGCTGGTCGACGTGAAGTCGGAGGCGGCGGCGACTTACGCCGCCCTGCAGGAGGTCTTGAAAGACTACGCGGCGATGCTGACCACGTTTCGCGGCGCGGTGGTCGAGGAACGGGCCGTGACCGTGATCCTCTCGGGGAATCGCGCGACGAAGGAGATCGCCGCGCAGCCGCGGCGGTGGGTGGCGGTCGATGGGCGTAGTGGAGACCTGGAGACGAATCCACCGGTCACGCTCGTGCCGCTGATCAGCGACAACTGGCAAAAGCTGTTTCAATGGCGCTGGTCCGGCGAGATGCCGGCCGAAGAGCGCGCCAAGCTCGAGGCCTTCGTGGCGCGGGCCCATGCGCAGGGTCGGAAGGTCCGTTTCTGGAACACGCCCGACCGGCCGGAGGCGTGGCGGTTGCTGCGCGACGCGAAGGTCGACGTAATCGGGACGGACGATCTGGGCGGGCTGGCGAAGTTTTTCGCCGACGCGCGCTGAAGGCGCAGTGCGGGGATGCTGGAGCGGAACGGCTTTCCGTTCCGACGGAGCCCGCCTTCGCCAAGGCTTCGGCGGACAAGCCGGAAGCGGCTCCGCTACCAGCGTGGCGGAGACGGTGTGGCGGAGACAGCGTGCTCCAACCCTCACTCCCCGGTCACATACTTCAGCGCGTATTGCGCCTGATTGTAGTCGGCCACCGTCGAGAGATAATCGCGGCGCGCGCGCGCCAGGTCGTCCTCGGCCTGCAGATCCTCGAGCACGGCGCCGACGCCGGTCTCGCGGCGCTGGCGGGAGAGCCGCGCGGTCTGGTCGGCGGCGTCGAGGGCCTTGCGCGCCAGCTCGATCTGCGCGCCGAAGGAGCGGAGGCGCGCGTGCTGTTCCACCACCTGACGGCGGATCAGATCGCGGACTTTCTCCTGATCGAACTCGACCTGACGTGCGCGCGACGCGGTTTCGCGCTGGCGGTTGCGATCGAAGAGGCCGCCGGGACCGACGCGCCAACTCACGCCGAAGCTGTAATCGCCGCTATAATCCCAATCACGCGTCACCGTGGAGCCCGCCGGGCCGCCACCGAGTCCCCCGATCGACGCCTGCGCGCCGATGGTGGGAATCAACGGGCCCTGGGTGGCGGCGCGGCGAAGGGTGCGCGCGGCCTCGAGGCGCGCCGCAGCCTCGTCGAGTTCGGGTCGCTTCGCGAGCGCGCCGGAGATGAGCGCGCCGAGATTGTCGCCGGCGGCCGCGAGGTTCATGGGCGCCAGGTCGGAATCAACCGGTGCGAGTTCGACGCTGGGATCGAGCCTGAGTTGCTCGGCGAGCCGGGCGGCGGCGATGCGCTGTTCGGTGCGGGCGCGGACGAGCGTGAGCTCGGACCGTTCGCGGGCGGCGCGGACGCGGGTGGCGTCGCCCTGAAACGTGAGGCCGGCCTCGGTGGTGGCGTCGATTTGTGCGTTATGCCGGCCGGTGATTCGGGCGGCTTCCTCCGCGGCGATGACTGCGGCACGGGCGCGGACGAGGTCGAAGTAGGCGGCGGCGGCGCGATAGGTGACTTCACGCTGCCGGCCGGCGAGGGCGGCCTCGTTCTGCCGGATCTGCTGTTTTGCGATCAGGTTCTGATAATAGGTCTCGCCCAGATCGAGCTGGGCGTTGAGCGCCACGCCGGCGGAAAGGGATTGTTTGTCGGCGTCGAGGATCGGGCCGTTGACGGCCTGGATGTTCTCTTCGTGGCGGCGCACGACGATCGACGGCGTGATGAAGGGAAAATAACGGGCGCGGGCTGAATCACTCGCGGCGCGCGCCTCGGTGACTTTTTCCTGCGCGATCGCGACATCGAGATTGCTCGCCCCCGCCAGACGAAGCGCGGTGGGCAGATCGATCGTGCCGGCAGCGGGATCGGCGGCAGAGACGCTGGCGACGAAGAAAAGAACGAATGACGCTCCCGCGAGCTTGTAGCGGAAGCGCTTCGCTTCCGGCGGAACGGGAGGCCGTTCCGCTACAGTATGAATGGCGGCCTTCATTTCACCTCCACCGCGGTGACCGTCTGGCCGGAGACCAGGGCGACTTTGCCCGGGATGATCACGCGGGCGCTTTCGACGAGGCCATCGAGGATCTCGACGCTGGTGCCGTCGTTGAAACCGTATTTCACCGGGACGCGGGTGGCCTTGCCGTCCGCGAAGGTGAAGAGGAAGCCGGCGGCCTTTTCGCGCACGAGCGCGGCGGCGGGCACGAGCAGGGCGCCGGTGTGTTTCTCGACGCCGATCTTCGCGAGCACATACATGCCGGGCCGCAGGGTGCCGTTCGCGTTCGGCAGGTCGGCCTCGACGAGCAGTGAGCGCGTGGCTTCATCGAGCGCGCCGGAGTGGCGGGTGACAGTGCCGCGGAAGGTCTGGCCCGCGAGCGAGTCGGTCGTGATGACGATCGGCTGGCCGACCTGAAGGCGCGAGGACTCGATCTCGGGGACCGCGATGCGCACGCGCACGGTGGAAACTTCCATGATGGTCACGATGGCGGCGGCGGTGGGATTCGAGCTTGCGGTGGCCGCGGGGACGAAGGCGCCCGGATCGACGTAGCGCATGGTCACGACCCCGGCGAACGGCGCGGAAATCCTGCTGTAGCGGAGGAGCGCCTCGTTGTGCGCGAGTCCGGCCTGCGCCATCGCGAGGCGGGCGGCGGCGGTGTCGGCGGCGGCGGGCGTGATCAGGTCGGGGGCTTTCGCCCGTGCGGTCGTCAGGCGTTCGGATTCGATCCGGGCGATGTTCAACTCGGCCTCGTGCTTGGCGCGCTCGGCCACGATCTCGGGCATTTCGATTTCAGCGATGAGCTGGCCGGCCTTGACGGTGTCGCCTTTGTCGACGGCGATCGACTTCAGGTAGCCGGCGACCTTGGCGTGCAGCGTGACCTGCTGATTGGCGCGGAGCGTGCCGGGCAGCGTAACGAAACGATGGATATCGCCGCGGCGCGGGCTCGTCACACCCACCTCGGCGGGTGCCGTGGCGGCAGCGAGCGATGAGGCGAAGAGGACCGCTGAGATGGGAAGGAAGCGGAGGGGGGGCATGGTGGAGTTCAGAGGAGTTGACCGCTAATGTCCGCTCATCGGCGCGGAGGAAATACGCCGGTCGGAATTGGATTGGCGAAAATTAGCGAAGATGAGCGGTTTCCGATTTGAGGTAGTGCTCGCTCGCCGAATCGTGCGGATCCAGCGAGGGCGAACGGACTTTCCTGGTCGTGAGGATGGCGAAGAAGCTCGGGAGCACGAAGAGTGTCGCGAGCGTCGCGAGCGCGAGACCGCCCACGACGGCGCGGCCGAGCGGCGCGGTCTGGTCGCCGCTGTCGCCGAGCCCCAACGCGAGCGGCATCATGCCGGCGATCATCGCGAAGCTCGTCATCAGGATGGGGCGGAGCCGGCTGCGTCCGCCCTCCACCGCGGCGGCGATCGGATCGGAGTTTCCGACGCGCGATTTCTCGGCGAAGGTCACGAGGAGAATCGCGTTCGCGACGGCGACGCCCACCGCCATGATCGCGCCCATCGCGGACTGGATGTTGAGGGTCGTGCCCGTGAGCCAGAGGGTGAGCACGACCCCGACGAGCACGGCCGGCACGGTCGAGATGACGGCCAACGCGAGCCGCAACGACTGGAAGTTCGCCGCCAGCATGAGGAAGATCACGATGACCGCGATCACGAGGCCCGAGCGGAAGCCGTCGAGCAATTGATCCAGCGGCACGACCTGGCCGCGGAAATCAACCTTCGTCCGCGCCTCAGGCGCCGGTCCCGCTTCGGCGATGGCCTGACGGATCGCACGCGTGGCCGTGCCGAGATCGGAGCCGAAGATGTTCGCCGTGATGCTGACCACGCGCGCGAGATTGTAGCGCTCGTAAGTGCCGACGGCCGTGCCGGGCGTGATGCTCGCGAGGTTGCGCAGCAAGACGGGCTCACCGCGCGCCGAGGTGACGGGCACGTTGCCCAAATCCTCGAGCGAGTTCGTTTTCGCTTCGGGAATTTGCACCTGGAGATTGTAGCTGATGCCGCTGCCCGGATCGGCCCAGAAGATCGGCGTGGTGAAACGGCTCGACGTGGTGGCCGCCACCAACGAACGCGTCACGTCGGACATCTGCACGCCAAGGAGCCCCGCGCGCTCGCGGTCCACGTTCACCGCGATTGTCGGGTAATCGAGCGTCTGCGCGATCTGGATGTCGCGGAGGTAGGGGAGGGCGCGCATCCGCTCGATGATTTTGTCGGCGTAGGCCTTGCTGACCGGCAGCGCCGACCCGCTGATCGCGATCTCCACCGGGGTGGCGGAGCCGAAACTCATCACGCGCGAAACGATGTCCTGCGGCTCGAAGGAAAAACGCACGTCGGGAAACTCCTGCGCGAACACGCCGCGCAGCTTTTCCTTGAACGGCTCGATGCGAATGCCCGTGGCGGGCTTGAGTTGCACCGCGAGCCAGCCTTCCTCCGGGCCGCCGTTCCAGAGATGGACGAGGTTCACGGGGAAGCTGGAGTTGTGCACGCCGACCATGCCGATCGTAACGTCGATTTTGTCCGCGCCCCCGGCTTCGCGCGCGATGGTCGCGAGCACTTTTTTCGACAGCTCCTCGGTCAGGCCGACGCGCGTCCCGCTCGGGGCGCGCAGGCGCAACGCAAACTGGCCGTTGTCCGTCTTCGGGAAAATCTCGGTGCCGAGCCGTCCGCCGATCGTCCACACGACGGCGCCGCAAACCACGAGATAGATGAGCGCGAGCGGCCACCGGAGTTTGATGACGCCGCCGAGGAGCCCGCCGTAGGCGCGCTGCATCTTCGCGAAATACGAAGCCTCGTGGATGGCGGAGGCGTGGCCGCGGAGCAGCCAGACCGAAAGGATTGGCACGAGCGTGCTCGAGAGCAGATATGACGCGATCATGGCGAAGCCGACGGAGAGCGCCATCGGCACAAAGAGCGCCTTGGCCGCGCCGACCATGAAAAACGCCGGGATGAACACCGCGAGAATGCACAGCATCGCGAGCAAGCGAGGCAGGGCGGTCTCGCGCGTGCCTTCGTAGGCGGCGAGCGCGGGCGAGGCACCGCGCGCGAGCTGTGAGTGAATGTTCTCCACGGCGACCGTCGCTTCATCGACCAGGATGCCGATCGCGAGCGCGAGGCCGCCAAGCGTCATGAGGTGAATGGATTGCCCCGTGATCCAGAGCGCAAAGACCGCCGCGAGCAGCGAGAGCGGAATATTGATGACCACGACGAAGGCGCTGCGCCAGTCGCGCAGAAACAGCAGCACCATCAGGCCGGTCAGGATGGCGCCCAGACCGCCTTCCTTCAGCACGTCGCGGATCGAGCGGTGCACCACCGGCGACTGGTCGAAGACGTAGCTGACCTTGATGTCATCGGGCAGGATTTTCTGAAACTCGGGAATATTTTTCTTCACGAGTTCGACCACATCGAGCGTCGAAGCGTCGCCGCGTTTCGTGACCGGCAGGTAAACGGTGCGGAGGCCGTTCGCGAGAGCGTAGGCGGTGGTGACGTCGGCGCCGTCCTCGATCGTGGCGACATCGCGCACGAACACGGCGCCCTGTTCGTTGCGGCGCAGCGGCACGGCCTCGAGGTCCTTGATGTTCGTCACGATCGCGTTCATCGCGACGATCGGATACTTGTCGCCGAGGTTCATGTTGCCCGACGGGCTGATCGTGTTGGCTTCGGCGAGTGCCTTCACGATTTCGTCCGGTGAGAGGCCGTAGGCGCGCATCCGCTCCGGATTCACGTTGACAATGATGCCGCGCGAGCTGCCGCCGAAGGGCGGGGGCGCGGAGACGCCGGGCAGCGTCGCGAACGCGGGCCGCACGCGGTTGAGCGCCTGATCCTGCATTTCACCGAGCGTGCGGTTGGGGTTGTCGGTGGAGAAAACCAGATAGCCGACCGCCACGCTGCCTGCATCGAAACGCATGATGAACGGCGCCGCGGTGTTCGCCGGCATGAAGGCGCGCGAGCGGTTCACCTGCGCGACGGTTTCCGACATAGCCTGCGACATGTCAGTCCCCGGGTGGAACTGCAGCTTCATGATCGAGGCGCCCTGGATGGACTTCGACTCCACGTGCTCGATGCCGGCGATGTAGAGAAAGTGGTATTCGTAACGATAAGTCAGATACCCCTCCATCTGCGCCGGATCCATGCCGCCGTAGGGCTGCGCCACGTAAATCGTCGGGATGCCGAGCGGCGGAAAGATATCGCGCGACATCCGCTGGATGGCGAGTCCGGCCGCGAGGACCACGGCGAAGACGAGGACGATGACCGTCAGGGGACGACGCAGAGCGAGTTGCAGGAAATTCATGCCGGAGTGCGGAAGCAGGCGGTGGGAGGTGCCATGAGGATAACCAAGCGCGGCGGTGGCGAGCAAAGATTTCGACCGACGCGCGCCGTGCTATTCGAGACGTTGCACAGGCGCGGGGAAGGAGCTCTGCGATCGGTGGGATCGCGAAAAATGCGAGAGCGCGAATGCGACGGCGATCCCTGCGTCGCGATCGGCCGCACGCGCACCGTCGCCGCCGAACGGCTGGTCAGCCTGCGGCGGCAGAAGGGCGACGGGAAACCCAAGGACGAGGGCCTGCGGTTCCGCCGCGCTCCGAAAGGCTCGCGCATGACGGTGACCGACCCAGCGGCCGACACGATGGGTCGGAAATCCGCGGAGCCGCCGAAGATATAAGCCATCGGCCCTTGCGGACTCGGAAACCGGCTCAGTGCCAGCCGGCCACAATCGCCGCGAATCCCAGCGCAAGCGCGCCGAGCGGCCAAATCGCAGGCGAGACCGGAGATCCCGGCGGCTGCGCCAACCGGTATTCGCGGACGGCAAGGACCACGCCCGCGAACAGCAGCGCGAGCCCGAGCCACGACACGGTAGCCAATGAAAGCAGCGGCGCCGGGGCGCGGGCGGTTATCGCCGTGAGGGAGTGGACGGTGGCGATGCCCTGCGGGTCCACCACAGCGCCCGGCAGGAACGGCAGCCACGACACGAATTTCGCGAGGGCTTTGCCCATGTGGCCCATGGAGACGATGACGGCGACGGGCAACGCGAGGCCGCGCCAGATTTCACCCAGGGTCCGGCGCGCTCCGGCCCACCGCATCAGCGCGGCGAGCACGAGCCACAGGGCGAGTGGAAACGCGGTGAGAAACCACGCGCCTTCCATCCACGTGTTCGGGAGGCCTGTCCGGTGTGCGACCCATTCGGGCGCGGCGAGAAAGTATTTCTGCGCGGCCGGCCATTCGGAAAACAACTCGGCGGTCACGAAGCCCGAAACGAGCATCACGAACAGCGTCACCGGCCAGGATGCCAGCGGCGCGCGCCGGTCGGATGCGGCGAAGGGCCGCCGCACGAGCAGCCGCAGGTTGTGCGGTCCGCAGCTTTTCAGGCACTGCGCGCACAGCAGGCAAGCGTCGCTGCAGTCCAGCCGGGCGGGATTCAGCAGGCTGGGGCAGCTCCGCGCATCCAGCGCGGAGCGATTGCCGGCGACGAGGCACGCGCGGTCGCGGCAGGCCGTGCAGGCGGCTTTGGACGCCGCGCGCACCGCGAGCAGGCCACCGCGGCCGTAGACGCCGAGGAGCAGGCCGACCGGGCAGAAGCCACGACAAAATGCGCGGTCGCGAAACACGAGGCTCGTGACAAGGGCGAGCGCGAGCAGCGAGATCAGGAACCAGGCGGTGTAGGCGGGCACGCGATGGATTTTCGCGCCGGCCACGCAGAGCTGCACCGCCGCGTAGAGCCCGACGACGACCACGCCTCCGGTCAGCCCGCGGCCGAGGCGGCGCAGCGGCAGACCGACCGCATGGGCCGCGCGTTCGGCACCGTTGCTCACGAGTTCGAGGGGACACACGGCGCACCACGCGCGTCCGAAGAGCACCGCCCCCCAGATCATCGCGGGCCACCACAAGCCCCAGACGATCAGCGTGGCGAGGTTGGCCTTGGCGAAGAGCTTGCCGTTCACCCCTGCCGGCGGCCACCGGTCCCACGCGAGCGCGGCGATCGCCACGAACGCCATGAGCAGCAGGGCCTGCAAAACGTAGGGGAAGAAGCGCGACGCAACGACGCGCCGCACCCCGCGGAGGCGAAGCAGATCGAATCCGGCCGCGCGCGTGCATCCGGCCGGCGGATATGCCCCCGGGAGGGGCGACGACTCCGGCGGCGAGAAGCTCATGGCGAAAGTATGCCGGGGCGCAGTTAACAGAACCGTGACGGCCTTATTACGACTGGCCGCCGGGGCCGGTGGGCGGGAAGAGCAGCGTCACGCTGGTGCCCTGGCCCGGCGTGCTTGCAATCGAGGCCGTGCCGCCGTGCAGCCGCATGATGCCCTGCACGATCGCGAGTCCCAGGCCCGCGCCTTGCGCGGCCGAATCCTGGCTGCGGTCTGCCTGGTAGAACCGTTCGAAGACATGCGGCAGGTGTTCGGCCGTGACGCCGCGGCCGGTGTCGCGCACGCAGATTTCCACGCTCGCGTCGGGCCGGGCGCCCACGGTCATCGTCACGGCGCCGCCGGCCGGAGTGTGCTTGAGCGCATTCGCGAGCAGGTTGCTGATCGCTCGGCGCACCAGCATGGGATTGCCGGTGAGCCACGCCTCGCCCTGGCAGGTGACGAGCACGCGGTGCTCGCCGGCCAGCGCCTCGTAGAAATCGCGCACCGCGTCCATTTCGCGCCGGACTTCGAAGGCAACGCGTTCCAGGGTCGTCTGCGGATTGTCCGTCCGCGCGATAAACAGGAGTCCCTCGATCAGGCGCGAGAGGCGCTGGAATTCCTCCAGCGCGGACGAGAGAGTCAGGCGATATTCCTCCGGCGTCCGCACGCGCGTCAGCGCCACCTCGGCCTCGCCGCGCAGGTTGTTGATCGGGTTGCGCAGGGCGTGCGCGAGATCGGAGGAGAAGGTCTCGAGCCGGCGGAAAGAGTCCTGCAGGCGGTCGAGCATGCCGTTGAAGGCCGCTGCGTAATCGCGTAACTCCACCGACCAGTCGGCGGGCTCGAGCCGCTCGCCGAGCCGGCTGACGGTGATGCTATGCGTGGCGCGGGCCAGGGATGCGATCGGCCGCAAGCCGGTGCGGGTCACCAGCACGCCTGCCGTCGCCGCCAGGAGCAGGCCGATGATCAGCGCGACGAGCAGCTTCCAGCGGTAGTCGGCGAGAATGATTTCGTTGTGGGCCACATCGATCGCGACCTGCAGGATGCGGTGCTCGGCGGCGGTGGGGCCGGTGGCGGCGAACCCGGACAACAGCAGGTAGTGTCGGCCGGACGGGCTGGTCCATGCCGTCACCCGCGGGGCGCCGTTCCACGCGGCGCCCGGCTCCGGAAAAACCAGCGCAGGGAGAAAAGAGGACATGCCGCTCGTCTCGATCCGCACGCGCCCCTGCTCGTCGAGCACGCGGAGGTAATAGCGCAGCACTGCATTCGCGGACGCCTCGTGCTCGATTTCACTCGCGAGCGCGTCGGGCTTGTCCTGGTGCTCGCGCAGCAACAGGCGAAGCACCTGGAGCTTTCCCGAGACGAGCGCGTGATCCTGCCGCGCAAGGCTCACGCTCAGTCCCCAATAGAGAAATGCCGCGGCGAGCAGCAGCAGCGCCGCGGTCGAGCCGATGTAGAGCAGTGTCAGCCGGCCGGTGATCGAACCGGGCGAACGCAGGAAGCGCGGCGGAGGCAGCCGCGGGGAGTCCTCATTCGTCGTCGAGGACATAGCCGACGCCGCGCACGGTGCGGATGAGTTTCTGCGGATGGGTCTCGTCGACCTTGAGCCGGAGGCGGCGCACGGCGACGTCGACGACGTTGGTGTCACTGTCGAAGTGCATCTCCCAGACCAGCTCGGCGATCAGCGTGCGGGTGAGCACTTCGCCCTTGCGGCGCGCGAGCAGCGCGAGCAGCGCGAACTCCTTGGGCGTGAGGTCGAGCCGCTGGCCACCGCGCGTGGCCCGGTGCCGCGGCAGATCGAGCTCCAGGTCGAGGATGCGCAGCGTTTCCGGCTGGCGCGCCGGGCCGCGCCGGAGAATCGAGCGCACGCGGGCGAGCAGCTCGGAAAAGGCGAACGGCTTGATCAGGTAGTCGTCGGCGCCGAGCTCGAGGCCCTTCACCCGGTCGGGCACGGTGTCGCAGGCGGAGAGAAAAAGCACCGGCGTCTGCCGGCCGGCGCGGCGCAGCGAGCCGAGCACCGACCAGCCGTCGCGCGTGGGCAGCACCACATCGAGCACGATCAAATCGTAATGCTCCGTGAGCGCGAGATGGAGGCCGTCGTCCCCGTCGTGCGCACAATCGACGACGCATCCGCTCTCGGTGAGCCCTTTCCGGAGGTAGTCCGCGGTCTTACGCTCATCTTCAACGAGCAGGATGCGCATGTCGGCGATCATGGGAGAGAGGGGGGCGGGCGGGCGACAGGGTTTGCGCAGCCGGATTTGTCGATTCCGCCGCATTTCTTGTCCGGGCCGCGGCGGCGGGCGCAAAAAGACCAGCGCGGTGTCGATGCCCGCGCTGGTCCCAACTACAACCAAACCAACCGACTAAAATCCCCAGGTGATCTGCGAGTAGAGCTTGTTGTCTTTGAACTTGTTCGAGCCGGACGCCAGGATGGCGCCGCCGTTGTAGCTGTCGCGGATCGAATACTCGATCTGCCAGCGGGCAGCGCTGCGCAGCGTCGCGTAGAGCAGGCCGTTCAGGCCGACCAGCGATTGCGCCACGTCATTGCGGCCCAAGGCGGTGTTCGGATCCATGCGATCATAGCGGGCGTAGGCGCCGAACTTCTCGGTGAAGTTGTAGTCGAGCAGCGCGTAGAAGCCGCGGTTCTTCGCCTTCAGCCTCGCCACATTGACCGTCTCCTCGCCGAACCAGTAGGTGCCGACCACGCGCCAGTTCTTCCGGATGTAACGGCCCATCAGGCCGGTCCGGTTGAAGGCGTTGCGGAAGAGCAGAGCGGTGCCGAAATCCTGCTTCGTAGTGTAGTTCGAAAACTTGCCGTTGTAATGATAGACGCCGACCGCGGATTCTTCTTCGTCGAGGTTCGCGAGTCCGAACACATACCAGTCCTTGTGCGAGTCCGCGTCGATGGAGTTGGTGGTCGAGGAGTCGGAACCGTTCACCAGACCGGCGGCGAGTTCGTAGTGGCCGACGTTCAGCTTGGCATCCACGCCTTGCTGGCGGCTGAAGGGCCGCCAGGTGTTCGCGTTGCCGGCGAGCGGGTCGTTCACGACCAGCGAGCGCTGCTCGGCGCTGCGCGCGCCGACGCCGAACACATGCACGATCTCGGGGACGATCTCGCCCACGCGCACGGCCACGAACGCGTTCTCCTTTCCGATCGCCAGCGGGTGGTTGTATTGCAGGAACGCCTCCGCGAGTTTTTTGCGCGACGCGTCGCCCTGCGCGATGTTGCCGCCGGAGGTCGAGCCGGTGTTCTCGCTCAGATACAGCTCGGTGAAATAGGAGAAGCGCTCGTTGAGCGCGCCGCCGGTGTAGATCGCGAACGAGTGCTGCTCGAAGTTCGTCGAGGGCCGCTGGGCGTTCGCGTTACCCGTGCGCGCGCTGTCGGGCCGATCATTGTAGAAGCGGTATTTCCAGAGGAGGCTGAAGTAATTGTCCCATTTCTGCGCGCTGGCGTTGTATTTGAACGGCTCGTTGCGGTGGCCGTTCTTCAGAAAGTCGAGGCCGACGTTCGTGAGCTGCCACGTGGGCGTCGCGTGGCAGGAGGAGCACGCGCTGCCGTCGGCCCGGGACCAAGCCGGGACGGCGAGGAGCTGGGCGGGCGCGAGCAGCGCGAGCACAGCGAGGAGGGAGGTGCGAAACGATTTCATAGGTGCAGTGTTGGCGGTTGTTGCGGAGGTTCGGCGGCGCACGGGCCGCCGAACGAGTCTTCGGTTCACCCGCCATTCTGCCTGGCCGGCGGAGTCGGCGCGGTGACACGTTGATTACATTTTCGTAATCTGGAGCCCCCCGGTCGCACGGCGGGTTCGGCGCGCATTGCGAAAATGCAATTCCCGGGAGGGCGTTTTTTTCGCGAGCAGATCGCCGAGATCGCGGGCCATCGGCAGCGGGTGGGCGAGGAGAGCGAGCTGGAAAGCCTCGGAGCGGGCGCCGAGCTCGGGCGCAGCCACGCAGCAGCGGCCCGCTCGCCGCGGGAAAAATCGATCGTCCGCGAGCGGTTGTCGCTGCTGCTCGGCTGGCCGGTCGACGACACGCGAATTGCGGCGAGGACCGAGGCGATGCGGCCGGAACGTATGCCGGCGCTGGCGGATTTGGAAGTGCGGGCGCTGGCCGTGCGGCCGGTGCGGTCGGGGCCGTCTCACCGCGGCCGGCGGCGGGATAAAGCGCGACCGAAAAACTCAGGCCCGCAACCTCACTTCACGCGGACGATGCCTTCCATGTAGGGATGTGGCGTGCAGAGATATTTGTATTCTCCCTTCTGGTCCAGCTTCACGCTGAACTTCTCGCCGTGGCCGAGCATTTTCGAGACGAACTTGTCGGGGCCCTCGTAGCTTTGCACGTCGTGGATGCCGGCGAACTCGCCTTGGGCGTAGGTGAACACGTCTTCGTTGGTCCACTCGACCGTCGTGCCGGCGGGCACCTCGACGACCTTCGGCCAGAAGGAGTTTCCGATAATGCTCACCCGCATCGTCGTCTCGCCCGGGCCGAGGCGCGCCGGGTAGGCGAGATCGTCGGTGCCGGGCTCGGTGGGCGCGATGATGCGCACGGCCTTGGCGGTGAGTTTTTCGAGCTCGTCTTTCGGGTAGGACGGACCGGTCGCAATAACGGCGGGCGTGCGCTCCTGATCCTTGGCGGCGGCGAGCACGCCGATCGCGCCGCGCGTGGCGGAGCCGAAGGCATGGGTGACAATGAGGTAGTTGCCCTCATCGGGCGGCACGCGAAAATCGACGACCCAAGAGTCGGTCGGCCCCGCGAGCACCGACTGGCCGCCCACGAGCGTGTTCTCCGGATTCGGCATTCCCTGCCAGTAAGCGTAGTCCCAGATGATGCCAACGATGTGGAAGGTGGAGACGATGTTTGGACCGACGTTGAGGAAATGAATGCGCACGAAATCCCCCGGGCGCACCTTGATCGGGTCGGCAACGTAGCGGAAGAGCGAGCCGTTAAACATGACGTAGGCGGGCCTGCCTTCGACGGCATCCTTGCCGTTGGCGTAGAGTTCGTGCTGCACGAGAAACAGTTCGACGTCGGGGCCGCGGCCCATGACCTCGTCCATCTTGTATTTCAATTTCTTCGGCCGCACGACCATCATGCCATACTGGCCGATGAGCGTGTGCATGGGGATTGCGTGGCCACCGGGCGCGCAATGATACATGTAGACGCCGGGATGGTTGACGCGGAAGGTGTGGGTCCTCGTCTGGCCCGGGTTGATCTTGCCGTAATATTTCGACGTCTGCGTGTAGACCGCGTGGAGCGAGACGCCGTGCGGGACGGACCCCTGGTTGAGGACGGAGAGCTCGACGACGTCGCCCTCGTCCATCACGAGCATCGGTCCCGGCACGGTGCCGTTGACGTTGAAGCCGCGGTAAATGACGCCGTTGCCGAGCGGAACGTCGCCTTCCTCCATGATGAGCGTGAATTTCTTGTCGGGCTTTGTGCCGGGCACGACGTAGCTGGTCTCGGGAATGGGAAGCTTGCGATCGCGCTCGATGATGTCCGCGAACGGATGCGGGCCGGCCGTCGCCGGCGCGGCAGCGGCGGGGGCGGGGGCGGGGGCCGGGGTCGCGGCGGGCGCGGCGGCGAGAGCCGTCGCCGCCCCGAGGCCGGGCGCGGAAAACAATCCGGTGCGCGGACCGAGCCCGTTGAAGCCAGCCATGAGGCCGCGCATCTCGTCGGCGTGCAGCGAGGGCGCCGCGCCACCCGCGCCGAGCAGCGAAGCGATCATGCGCTGGTTGCAGGCTTCACAGGCGAAAGCGGGCGAAACGGCGAGCAGGAGAAACAACGCGGCGCCGGCCGGCGTGCGGCGCCGCCACGGGGGAGTGCGATTGAGGGATTGCATAAGGGAAGAAAGCACGGCCTGGCGCAACCCGTGACCGCCGCGGCCGGCGCGGACGGGTCCAGGGTGCGCCGGTATTCAGTAGACGTATTCGAGCTGCACCCAGACTTTGCGCACGTGGGGGAACGCGGGGCTGTCGCCGCGGAAGTCGGCATACTTGACGGCGGCGGTGACGTATTGGCCGAACTTGCGCGTGAGCATCGCATCAAACTCCTGGCCGAACTTCGTGCGGTTCGCATCGGCTTCGAACCAGTGGTAGAACGCTGTGAACGCGAAGCCCTCGGGGAGGTTGGCGGTGCCCTTGACGTAGGTGTTGACGAGACCCGCGGCGGGCGTGGCGAGGAAAAGATCGGACCAGCCGTTGAAAGCGTGCAGCGTGGCGAGCGGCGTCTTGAATCCGATGTTGTTGTCGGATCCGAGCACCTCGTGACCGAGCGAGGCACTGCCGGGCTTGCCGGTCACGCCGGCTTCCGCGAGCCAATACCGGGCTTGGTAGTCGAGTTTGCTCGAACCATGATCGGTCTGTCCCGCAAGCTCGGCACGAAAGGCGAGCTTGGCGGTGTCGGACAGCTTCCGCGCGCCCGTGTAGCTGGCGCCCCACGTGGCGCAAGAGTTGGCGGAAGAATTAGCGAAATCGAGCCAGTAGCCATACACGACAAGCGTGCCGCCACCGGGGAGCCCGGCGCGCGCGGCGTTCAGCACATGGGATTTTGAGTTCCAATGGCCCTGCGGGTGGCGCTCGCCCAACACGCGGTTGATGCGATCGAGGTAAGCGTAGGTCAGCGTGGCGTGGTCGAGCGTCTTGTCCTGCACGACGAAGCCGTCGAACGTCTGTTGGTTTTGCCGCCAGCCGACGTCGCCGATGAAGCGCTGGTTGTCCAGCACGAGCCGCTGGCGGCCGATCGTCGCGGCCGTCTTGCCCGTGGTGTAGGAGAGCCAGGCCTGGTTGATCTCGGAGGAATCGGGATCGCCGACCACCGCGCGGCGGGCGGCCACCGGGTTGAGACCTGACTGATTGTAGCGGTCGCCGTCGGCGGCGAGAATATTTTCACCCTCGACCGAGGCCTTGAAGCCGGCGTAGTCGCCCGTCGTGAATCCGACGCGTGTGCGCAGCGTGAGCGCGGCGGCGTCGAGGAGGCCCGTTTGCTCCACCCCTTCATAACGGAGCCGAGCGTTAAGCGAGAGCTTACCCTTCGCGAGGAAATCGCTGCCGGCATCGCCGGCCACGAGCGCTGCGGGCAGCGCGAGGAATGTGCAGAACAACAGTTTGGTTTTCAAGAACGGCGCGGATTTCGTCCGGACGATAACCGAACGCGCCGAATAAACTTTGATTCAAATCAAGGCGGCGCGAACATTCCCCGCTTCGCCCTGGGAAATATGCCGATAGCCGCCACTGCTGAAAAGGCAGCCGGAGCAGAGAGCGGTTACGATGAGCAACAGCGCGCGACGAGCGCGCATTTGAATTGGCGCGCGTCGAAGAAGTATCCTGCCGAGACACCCATCGAATCCGCGTGGCGCTTTTACGGCCGACCGGCGCCGCTGGCGATGGGCGGCGCATCCGTGACCGGCACAACGGAGCCGTGCCGCGCGGGAAGACCCGGCAGGTAGCGGGCGGTATCCTCCGCCGTGAGCTCCCGTTGCCGCCCGTGTTTGAAGAGCCAGTTCGCGGTCTGGTAGTAGGCGATGGTGTCGTCGAGCAGCGCGGGATTGGCCGGCAGGCGCCTCACCTCGTGCGTGCCGCGATCATAGCTCAACCGGGCGGACTGCCGGACGGGCTTGAGGACGTTGAGCTCGCCGGGCGTGTAGAGGCCGAGTTTCTGGTAGTTGCCGAGCAACGCGCGCCCGGGGGCGCCCGCGGGCTGAGCAAGCACATCGCGACCGTAGAAGCGACTCGGATACGTCCAGTTCAGCAGGCCGAGCAGGGTCGGGGCGTAGTCGATCTGGCTGGCGAGCGCGCGCACGGATCCCGGCTTGACCTGGCCACCGGGGGCGTAGACCACGAGCGGGATGTGGTAGTTCTGGATCGGCAGCTCCGATTTGCCGGCGCTCGACGCGCAGTGGTCGCCGACCACGACGAAAAGGGTGTCCTTGAACCACGGTTTCTCCGCGGCGAGCCGCAGGAACGCGCCGATCGCGTAGTCGGTGTATTTTACCCCGCCCGAGCGGCCGGAGGTCTTCGACGGCAGGTCAATCTTGCCGGCGGGGTAGGTGAACGGCCGGTGATTCGACGTCGTCATGACGAAGTGGAAGAACGGCGTGCCGGCGGCGTGGGCGCGGTCGGCTTCGCGCAAGGTCCAGCGATAGAGGTCCTCGTCGCAGGCTCCCCAGACATTGGCAAAGGTGATGTCGCTCTTGGCGACCTTCGTGCGGTCGACGACGCGGTAGCCGTTTTCGCCGAAGAAATAGTTCATGTTGTCGAAGTAGCCGAAGCCGCCGTAGAGGAAGGCGGTGTCGTAGCCCTTGCTGCGAAAGACCGAGCCGAGCGTGAAGAGGTGCTCGTTGTGTGGACGCTTCACCAGCGAGCGTCCGGGAGTCGGTGGCACGGAGAGCGTGAGTGCCTCCATGCCGCGATCCGTGCGCGTGCCGGTGGCATAGAATTGCTCGAACACCAGGCTCTGGCGCGCGATCGCCTCCATGTTGGGCATGAGCCCCGAGGCGCGATTGAATACGCTCATGAAATCCGCGCTCAGGCTCTCGACCGTGATTTGGATGACGTTGTAGCGGCGCTCCGGTCCATCGCGGCGGACGAGCCGCAGCAGATCGTGCGGGTCGGCCGTGAGGGGTTGGGCCCCGTCGGTGGCCAGCAGGGCATGCACGCGACGGAACGCGGCATCGTCGGGCATCGTGGGATAGAACCGATCGAACTCGAGCTGGTTGGAGCGGTAGGCGGCGAAGAGCGACCACAGCCCGTCCTTCGCGAGTTCGCGGTTGTAGTTGTTGGCAAAGCCGGGGAGGTAGTCCTGATCGAGTCCCGCGCCGAGGACGACCAGCGCGAGGCTCCACCCGGCGGCCCGGCTCCAGCGTCGGCGCGCGGGCTCTTTCGCCGCATCGAGCCACCGCGTCACCCAGCCGGTTCGTGCGAGCAGGCCGTAAATCAAAAGCGCCACGGCGAAAAGGCCGCCGTAGATGGCGGGCATCGGATAGGATTCGCGGATGTTGCCGATGACCTCCTTCGTGTAGACGAGGTAGTCGACCGCGATGAAGTTGAAGCGGACCCCGAACTCATCCCAGAAGACCCATTCGGCGACGGCGCCAAAAAGCAGGAAGTAGACGACCGCGAGCAGAGCGCCATGTGCGAGTCCGCGGGCCCAGCGGCGGGTAAAGATGCGGGCCGGGAGGAACGCAAGGAGCACCGCCAACGGCACGGCCCACCACAGGGCGGCGGCCAAATCGAACAGCCCGCCCCAGAGAAACGCGGCCAGCAGGCTCACGTTCCACGACACCTCCTCGGCTGACTTGACGAGAAGGGCCACGCGGGTGCCGAAGCCGATCGTGAGCGCCAGCCCCAGCGTCAACCAGACGCCGCCGTGCCGCTGGCCGAGCAGGCGGAACGAAAGCGAACGCGGGATGGAGGGAGAGGACATTGCAGTGGCGGCGGCGGGACCGGACGGCGTGGAGCTGGACACAAGGGGTGGACGATGCCGCGGCGATACCGTTCGGAAGATGACAAAACTGTCATGCGCGCCCTGCCCCGGTGTAAGGGTGTAATTGAAAGTGAAGTCAGTGCCCCCGGCCACCGCCGCATCGTCCGGCCGCGACGGTTTGTCACTTATTAAGTGACAAACGAGCCCGCCCTCGCTGGGACAGCACGATCGGTTTGTCACGTAATACGTGACAAACAGGCGGGGTGGGTCGGCCGCACCGACGTGGCCTGGGTTGGGCAAGTGACTTCACTTTCAGTTGCACCCCCGGTGTAACCTTCCGAGCAGTTCGCACTGGTGCGCGCGCCGCCGAGGCGCCTAGCGTGGAGACCGATGCGAGTGTTGGTCGTCGAAGACGAACTGAAGGTGGCGGCGTTCGTGAAAGCGGGGCTCGAGGAGCACGGCTTCGCCGTGGAGGTATGCCACGACGGTGACACAGCGACGCAGCGCGCAGCAAACGGCACGTATGACGCCGTGGTGCTCGACGTCATGCTGCCGGGCCGCGACGGGCTGAGCGTGCTGCGCGAGCTTCGGGCGCTGCATAATTCGGTGCCGGTGATTCTGCTGACCGCGCGTGGCGACCTGCAGGAGCGGATCGAGGGCTTGAATCTCGGGGCGGACGACTATCTGGCGAAGCCGTTCTCGATGCTCGAGTTGATCGCGCGGCTCGGCGCGGTGTTGCGGCGGCGCACCGGCACGGGCCTGACCGTGCAGAGCTACGCCGA
>Ga0163144_10002953_pt1 | contig 38828 bp, 28 predicted proteins | sample OliLak19BULKMAT1_FD_123175 | JGI IMG/M metagenome (GOLD analysis project Ga0163144, IMG submission 123175) | Freshwater microbial mat bacterial communities from Lake Vanda, McMurdo Dry Valleys, Antarctica - Oligotrophic Lake LV.19.BULKMAT1 | ecosystem: Environmental > Aquatic > Freshwater >...
AGATGGCATAGGAAAAGGCGAAGGCGGTGAAGAGCCAGCCTTTTTGGGTTTCGGATAACCCGAATTCACTTTGGATGAACGGCGCTACCGTTCCAAAGCAGACGCGGTCGAGATACGTGATCATCGACAGGACGCAGCAAAATCCCAGAACCCCGTAGCGTACCCGCGTCGGTGATTCGATATTGTTGTCGCTGTTGTTCATTCGTGGGCGTTCTTTCCCGGCGAGATTAGATCAATGGCATCACATTGGAAAGGAATACGGTCATCAGGAAACCGGCGACGGCGAGGACGATCAAAAGCGGCGTCCAGGTTTTGAGCGCTTCGGTCTCGGTGAAGCCGGCCATCGATTTGTATACCCAGAAGCCGCTGTCGTTCATCCACGAACCGACCAGGCTGCCGGCGGCGATCGAGGTGGCGAGATAGACCGGATGGAATCCCAGCGCGTCGGCCGTTCCGGAAGCGGCAAGAATCGGCGCCGTCGTAATCATCGCCACCGTACTCGACCCCTGAGCGATTTTGAGGAAGGCGGCGAGCAGGAATCCCAAAGGCAGCATCGAGAGTCCGAGTTCATCCTGGCCCAAGGCGAGAAGTTCCTTACCTACTCCCGCGTCTTTGAGCATGGCGCCGAACGCGCCGCCCGCGGCGGTGATGAGGATAATCAATCCCGCGCTGGCGAGCGACAACTCCATCGTCTTGGCGAGTTCCGACAGTGAGGCGTGTTTCTGTCTGGCGAGAATAAACAGCGCGAGACCGGCGGAGAGGATGAGCGCGAAATTGGGATTGCCGAGGAAACCGGTGACCGCAAGCACATCGGGCGGGGCGCCCACTGCGCTCGTAATCGTGTTTGCCGTAATCAAGGCAACAGGCAGCACGATCGGCGCCAGCGAGAGCAGGAACCCCGGCAACTTTGACTCGTCCTCGTTCGCGAGCGCCTCCATCTCCTCCAAAGTGAGACTGGCTGTCTCGCGCAAGGGGATGTTGAGCCGACTATTGCAGAAATAGCAGAACGCCATTCCCGCCAGCGCCATCGGCAAGCCGACGAGGGCGCCGACCATGATCATTGTTCCCAGATCCACGGAAAGTGCGCCGGCGACGGCGAGTGGCCCAGGCGTCGGCGGCACCATCGTGTGCGTTACCGCGCCGCCGGCGCAGATCGCCATCACGAAGAGCAGGTAGTCCTTGCCCGTCCGCACCCGCATGGCCCGTGCCAGCGGAACGAGCAAGAAAAACACAGTGTCGAAGAAGACCGGCACGGCAAGGATGTAGCCGCAAATAAGCATCGACCACGGCGCCCGCGTGGGACCAAGGGCGCGCACGAATACGCGGACGATCTTGTCGGCGGCCCCGCTGTCCATCATGCATTGACCGATGATCGCGGCCATGGCGATGACGATGGCGATGCCGCCGGAGGAGGCATTGCCGCACATGTTCCCGAAGGCGGCTGTGATCTTGGGCATCACCTCGCCCAAAGCGATTTGGTCGGACAGGAGGCCGACCGTGATGGCCGCGAGAATCAGCGCGATGAACGCGTTGATCCTGAGCCGGATGATAAGGGTAAAGATCACCGCGATGGCGATCAGCAGGATGGCGAGGGGGTGGAGAGTCATGGGGGGGATTATAGGGCAGCGCGGCGCGGGACAAAAACAAAAACGCCCCGAATTTTTCGGGGCGCTTTTTTTTGACGCTGCCAGGGCGATTCGTAGGACAGGCATCCTGCCTGTCCGGGATTGTTTTGTCCGGACAGGCAAGATGCCTGTCCAACGAGAGGAAACTCTAGCGCTCAGTGCGCGCCGTGCTGGACGCCGGCGTATCCATGGCGCCGAACGCCGCGGAGACGACCTGGCCGGGACGAAGCGTGACACGCTGCGACTCGACCACGGTGCGGCCGTCGCGAACGACTTCGGCCTTCAGGTCGTAGAAGTACGTTTGGCCGGGGATCAGGTCCGGCGTCTGAAACGTGCGGCGTTCCGACGTGCTGCTCATAAGTTGGCCGTCGATGAAGAGCTTGGCGTCGGTCGGCAGCTGGACGAGAACGCGGGCCCGATTATCGACGCGAGCGCCGCTTTTGTCGTCGACCTTTTTCTTCGGCAACGGCATCTCTTCGGTCTTGGGAGTCTTGGGGCCAACGGGCACTCCCGGGTCGACGATTTGGCCATGGTGCGGAAGAGGCGTGCCGTAGCAACTCCACCCTGCGTAGCCTCCGTAACAACCGTAGCAGCCGAACGGGTTGTAGTAGCCGGTGCCGTAATAGGCGTAACCCGAGTAACCGCCGTAGCAGCCGCCGCAACCGTAACCACTGTAGCCGCCCCAGCAGCCGCTGCAGAAGTTGCCGCTGACGTTCATATAGCCGTAGCTTCCTTGGCCACCGGAGCAGACATTGCAGCCGGAGCAACCGGTGCACGAAGAGTAGCTGGAGCCGCCATAACCGCTACAAGCGCGGCAGCTGCTGCGAAACCAATGATCGGGAGACGCCGAGCCGGCCGTGAGGGCCGTCATCAACACAACGGAATACATGCGTAATCCTCCAAAGCCCGAAAGCGGGTGAACTCAGAACGAACGATCCAGTTTGCATGGACCGCAAACTTTGTCACTCTGGGATAAATGGTAAAATTAGGAGCTTTGTTAGTCAAATGCCGATTGCGGAAAATGGACGATTTGTCATGGAGGGGCCGGCGTTACAACCGGAACCCAACAATCCGGTTTCTTGGCCGAATTATTGCGGTTTTTGCTTTTCATTTTCGAAAAAGCGGCCCTACAATGGGCTGGGTAACGGATACCTCAATTCCAAAGGATCATCGCCGGGAGGGCGATCTATGACACGATTGGTCGATTCCAATCCCCTCGTCGCCAAGAAAAAAAAGCAACCCAAACTATCTCGCCAACAGCGTCCCGATGGGATGTCGCTCGAAGAATGGCAAATCGAGTTGCGGCGGCAGTTCGGCCGAAAGCAGTCCTTTCCGATCAAAAATCTGGGAGATCACCCCGTCTTCTCCGAGTTCCAAGTCACCAATCCCGAATCGAAGAGCACGTATCGCGTGGTGATTCGCAGCCAATTCCCAGGCGAGAACTTTTGTTCCTGCGGCGACTTCGCCACCAATCTTTTGGGCACTTGCAAACACATCGAGTTCACACTCGCGAAGCTCGAAACGCGCCGGGGCGGCAAATCCGCGTTGCGAGATGGGTTTCAGCCGACTTTCAGCGAAGTGATTCTCAACTACGCCTCGCGGCGCCAGGTCTGTTTCCGTCCGGGAACCGAATGCCCGCCGGAAATGCAGCGGCTCGCCGATCGATTCTTTGACGCGAAGGGAGTGTTGACCGAGGACGCCTTCGCGCGTTTCGACCAATTCTTAAGTCAAGCGGATAAGATCGAGCACGAACTGCGCTGCCGGGACGATGTGCTATCCTTCGTGGCGGAGGTGCGCGATGGAGAGAATCGACGTCGCATCTTGAAAGAAGCGTTTCCTAAAGGCATCCAATCGGCGGAGATGCGCAAGCTGGTCCAGGCGGAGTTGTACGATTACCAGGCCGAGGGAGCACTCTTCGCCGCCAATGCCGGACGCTGTCTGATCGGCGACGAAATGGGACTCGGCAAGACGATCCAGGCGATCGCGGCGGCCGAGATCCTCGCCCGGCACATCGGCGTGGAGCGGGTGCTGATCGTTTGCCCGACGTCTCTCAAGCATCAGTGGGAACGCGAGATTCAGCGTTTCACACGCGATCGCGGCGTGCAGGTCGTGGGCGGCCCCCGTCCCTTGCGTAATGCGCAATTTCAAACGCCGACGTTTTTCAAGATCATCAATTACGACACCGTGCATGCCGACATCGATCTCATCGACCGTTGGGAGCCGGATCTGGTCATCTTGGATGAAGCGCAGCGCATCAAGAACTGGAATACGCGCGTCGCCCGGAGCGTGAAGCGCATCCGCTCGCCGTACGCGATCGTGCTGACCGGCACGCCCCTGGAGAATCGCCTGGAGGAACTCGTTTCCATCGTGCAGTTCGTGGATCGCTTCCGCCTTGGTCCGACGTATCGCCTTCTCGACCGGCATCAGCTGACCAATGACGACGGCAAAGTCATCGGCTATCGCGAGCTCGACCAGATCGGCGCCACGCTGGCGCCCGTGCTTTTGCGACGGCAGAAGGACATGGTGCTCGCGCAACTTCCCAAGCGGATCGACAACACGCTCTTCGTGCCGATGACGCCGCAACAACGGACGATGCATACCGAGAATCAAGAAATCGTCGCGCGCCTCGTGTTCAAATGGCGGCGCTACAAGTTCCTCTCCGAGGCGGATCAGCGCCGGCTTATGATCGCCTTGCAACGCATGCGCATGTCGTGCGACAGCACGTACCTGCTCGATCCGACGAACGATCACGGCGTCAAGGCCGACGAGCTCATGACCGTGCTTCAGGAGATGTTGGAGACGCCGGGGACGAAGGTCGTGATTTTCAGCCAATGGCTCAGGATGCACGAGTTGATCGCCGAGCGTTTGGAGGATCGCAAGCTGGGACATGTGCTGTTTCATGGCGGCGTGCCGAGTCAGCAGCGCAAGCATTTGGTGGACCGCTTCCGCGATGAGGAGGAATGTCGTGTCTTTTTGTCGACGGACGCGGGCGGCGTCGGGCTGAATCTGCAGTTCGCGTCGGTGGTGGTCAACATGGATTTGCCCTGGAATCCAGCGATCTTGGAACAGCGCATCGGTCGGGTGCATCGGCTTGGCCAACAACGACCGGTGCAGGTGCTGAATTTCGTCGCGCAGGGGACGATTGAGGAAGGCATGCTGGGCGTGCTCAAGTTCAAGAAGTCCCTTTTCGCCGGCGTACTTGACGGCGGCGAAAAAGAAGTCTTCCTAGGCGGCAGCCGACTCACGAAGTTCATGGAGACGGTCGAAAAGACGACTACCTCCATACCCGCGGCGGATGCGCACCAGCCGGAGGAAAATCAGGACGAAGACGAAGCCCCGGACCGTGCAAGCGGAAACGGCGAAGACTCCCCTGCCCTGCCGGAGATCGCGCCGATGGCCGGCGCGTCGGTCGCGGTGCCGGGCGGCGATGTTTGGGCCGGTCTGCTCCAGACCGGTCTGGAACTGATGCAACAATTGACAGCGCCCAAGCAATCAGCGGGCAACGGCACACCGAAGTCCACTTACGGCGTGCAGCGCGACGACCGGACGGGAGAAAGCTATGTGAAGCTTCCCGTGCCCTCGCCCGAAGTCCTGGGCAACATAGCACAAGCCCTCGCGGGCCTGGTCCAAATGCTACGCTAACAAAAACCCCGAAAGCCCAGGGATGGCCATCCCTGGGCTTTCCTTCTCTCTCCCAAGGAATCCCATGACCACTCGCACCTGCACTCTGTTCGCGTTGTTCGCATGCACGACGTTCGCCTTCGCCGGCGACGACGGCTTCCGCCCGCTCTTCAACGGCAAGAACCTTGACGGTTGGAAGACGGAAGGGAATTGGAAAGTCGAGAAAGACGGCGTCATCGGCCTGCAACCGCGGGACGGCGAAAAGGGCTGGACCCGTTACGGCAGCTATCTCTGGACCGACAAAATGTACGACGATTATGTCCTCGACCTCGAATACAAGCACGTCAAGGGCGGCAACAGCGGCGTCTTCGTGCGCACCGGCGAACTTAAGAATCCTGTCGACACCGGCATCGAAGTGCAAATCCTCGATTCGCACGGCAACAAGGGGAAGCTGACGCACCACGACTGCGGCGGCGTCATTCGCACCATCGGCCCCTCCAAAAACATGGCGAGGCCGGCCGGCGAATGGAACCGCATGATCGTCACCTGCAAGGGGCACAATCTGAAAGTCTCGCTCAACGGCGAACAAATCGTCGACATCTCCCTGGACAAGACACCGATGAAGGACCGCCCCCTCACCGGCTACATCGGCATCCAAGACCACGGCGAACCGTTCTGGGTACGCAACATTCGCATCAAAAACGCGAAGTAACAGAAGACAGAAGACAGAAGTCAGAATAGAGAAGTCAGAAGTCGCATTCCGATTCGCGGCAGTGGATAAGGGACGGTTTCTGACCGCGACCGCTTCCGGCTCGCTTTTTCTTCTGACTTCTGTCTTCTGTCTCCTGTCTTCCAACTTCTAATTTCCTAATTCCAACTGCGGTTCGTTTGTGGTAGAATCGGGGTTGCGAAGTTCATTTTCGATGGCGGTCTTGTTGCCAAACGCGCGATCGGGTCGACATCCGTCGTCGGCGTGCTTCCCAGGGATGATTCCGAGATGAATGCTTTCAAGGTGATTTGTCCCCACTGTAAAGCGGCGCTGCGCTGCAGCCTGGCGCCCCGCGTGGGGAAGCAGGTCGAATGTCCGATGTGTGCCGATCTCTTTACGATTCGGCCTGAGCATGTTTTCCCGGCCACGAACTCCGATAAATCAGGGGTTTACCTGAATGCGTTGCTCGCCGGGGAAGCGGCGCCGATTCAGCCGGCCGCTCCGCCGCCGACGGCATTCAAACCCGCGTTGGGCATCGTTGAGCCGCCGCGCAAAAAAGTTCGCCCCACCCCTGCCCCGCGGCCGGCGCGGAAGCTTATCGCGAGGGAATCGCCGCGGCGCTCGTCCACTTCCGCGCGCTTGTGGATTGGATTAGGCGTTGCCGGATTTTTCCTCCTGATTGCGTCCGGGGCGCTAGGTTATTTGGCGTTGCGCGGCAAAGATGCGGGCGCTCGAACTGGCGACACCACAGATCCAATCCTCCTAGCCGACTCAAAGCCGGCATTGCCGAAGGAAAAAAAGGAACCCGATCCCCCAGAACGCAAGCCGGAACCAGCGAAGAAACCGGTCGAAGTGAAGGAGGTTGCGCCGGCAAAGATAATCGAGAAAAAGCCGGTGGAGGATACAAGGAAACCGGAAACGCTTGATCTGACCAAGCTTGATCCGAAGACTGTTGACGCCCGCCCGGTAGCTCCCAAACCGGCGGAACCCGAGAAGGACAAAGTCCCCGCGTTTATCGCAGTCGGTCCCGTGACGCCGGGGCTTCCTGGCGTGGAAATGGAAAAGGTAGATCGGGCCGTGTTGCGTGGCGCTGGGTATTTGAAATCCCAACAATTTCCGACCGGCAGTTGGTCCAAGGGCGGGCACCTCGTTGGCCACGCGGCATTGGGCGGCCTGACATTGCTGGAATGCAAATTCCCGGCCAAGGACGTCAGCATCCAGGGGGCGGCCCGTTTCGTGCGGATGAACTCTGCCAAGCTCGACGAGACTTATGATTTGAGCTTGGCGGTCTTGTTCCTGGATCGACTGGGCGATTCCCGAGACAAGCCGCTCATTCAAGGACTTTCGCTTCGTCTGGTGGCCGGCCAAACCGAGAAAGGTGGCTGGGATTATCACTGCCCGCTGCTGACGCCGCAGGATATGCACCAGATGATCACCTATCTGCAAAAAACGCAGCAGAAAGTCGCGTTGCAACTTCCCAGGAAAGACGATCCCTATCAACCGCCTAACGATTTGCAGACGTTTCAACCGTTCGATCAAGGTGGCAAGGGCGGCAAGCAACCCGGCGATCAACCGATCACGCCGTTGGACCAAAAGGGCAAAGAAGGTCAGCCTGGTTCGCCCTACCAAAAACCGGGTCAGACGCCGAGCCAACCGGGCGACCAGCCGGCCTTGGGCGGCGCTCAAGATCGAAGCGGCAAGCCAGTCGCTAAACCGCCTTCCGCGCCTGGCGCCGGCGAGCCCAAAGTCAAAGGAATCGCACCCGCCGCCGATGTGCCAATCACGAAAAAGGAAGCCGTGGAGCCGTTGCCCCCAAAGGCGCCGGTCGGTGTGAAGCCTCGGATATTGCCGAAGGGAGCTGGCAAGACACCCCCGGCACCAGCGCGGCCGCCGGAGTTTTTCCCGCCGCCAATGCGTGGTGTCCCTCCCTTCGTGGCCAAGGGTAAAGGAAAAGGGGCGTTTCGCATGGGTCGCGACGACAACTCGAACAGCCAATTCGCTTTGCTCGCGCTTTGGGCCGCGCGGCGCCATGGGGTGCCTACGGAATCGACATTGCAGCGCGCAGGCGAGCGGTATCGGAAAAGCCAAAACCTGGACGGCGGCTGGGGTTATCAGATCGGTAAGGGCACAACGGGGCCGATGTCCTGTGTCGGCGTTTTGGGATTGGCGATGGGGATCGGCACAGCGCCGGAGTTTCCCAGGGTCAAAGCGGGGAAGGCCCCTGCTCCAGGCATAGCGGCCAAGCCCGTGTTGGATGCGGCCGATGTCGACGCGGGACTCTTGCGCGTCGCCTCTTTTGTGGGCGAGCCGTCGCTTACGGGATACGATGGCCTCACGGCGAATCTCTACTTCCTCTGGTCCGTGGAACGCGTGTCGATGATGTACGGCCTGCGCACGATCGGCGGCAAGGACTGGTATGGCTGGGGCGCGCAGATGTTGGTGAAGAACCAGAACAGAGACGGTAGTTGGACGGGATCACGCTATCCCGGGAGCACCAATACCGTCGATACTTGTTTGGCGCTGTTAATCTTGAAACGCTCGAACCTGGCGGACGATTTGACCCGGAATTTCGAGCACTTCCTGGTCATTCGAGATCCGGGTGCAAAGTGACAACCTCTACCATGGAATAGCCATGCTCGCGACCAAACTCGCCTGTCCGTTCTGCCAATCGGTGCTCAAGACTCGAAAGCCGGTGCCGGACGGAACTCGGCTCACCTGTCCGAAGTGTGCGCGGGCGTTTGTGGTTGGCGCCGGCCCCCTCGCCTTTCAAGCGGGCCCGCCGCCGCGCCCGATCACGACCAATCAAGTTACGGCCCAGCCGCCTCCCCCGCCGCGGCCGTTGCCCCTGCCAAGTGCGCACGCCCCCGATCCCGCGATTGCCCTGCCTTCCTCCAGCGCGCGTAAGCGGCTTACTCTGGTTTTGGGAGGTCTATTCCTTCTGGCGGTGTTGGGCGGCACGCTCCTCGCGCTATTCATGCGCGGCAACGATGCGCCGGAAGATGAGAAAGTCGCCGGCAAGCTGATCCTTCCTGCCGCTGGATCGACACCCAAGGCCAAGGCCAAGCCGTTGATCGAGTTGACGCCCGACGAGGAGAAAAAGGTCAAGGAGATGACCGACAAGGGCGTCGATTGGCTGCGAAAAAATCAAAAGCCGGACGGCACATGGGCGCCCTATAACGGCCATCTCGGATCGTGGCCCGACGGCGTCACCGCGATGGCGGGGCTCACTTTGCTATCCTGCGGCGTCGAGGCTTCGGATTCGGCCGTGCAAAAGGCGGCCGAACGCATTCGTGCCGCCGGTCCCAAGTTGAACCGCACCTATGAGGTCGCGCTGTGCATTCTATTTCTCGACAAGCTGGGCGAAGCGAAGGACGCGAAGCTGCTTGAAATGCTGACGTTCCATTTGCTCTGCGGCCAAAACGCGATGGGCGGTTGGCATTACCATTGCCCGATCCATTCGGAAAAGGACCAGCAAGCGGCATGGCAGGCGCTGCATCAGCTGGAAGGCCAGCGAGTTTCGCTTTTGCAAGAATCTGTTTCCGCGACACAAGAGTCCGAGACGCAAAAAGCCATGAAGGATTTGCCCGTGCATATTAAGCGCATCGGCGCATTCTCCAAACCTCCTGAAAAGGGCGGGGATTTCTGGCGCACGGGCGGCGACAACTCGAATACGCAATTCGCGGTTCTCGCTCTTTGGGCGGCGAAAAAGCACAAGTTGCCCGTCGCTCGACCGTTGCAATTGGCCGTGCGCCGCTTCAAGGAAAGCCAGAATAGCAACGGCAGCTGGAATTACTCGGGCCGAACCTCGGTGATTCCTCAGCCTACGATGACCTGCGCCGGCCTGCTCGCCTTGGCGGTCGAATACGGAGTGCGCGACGAGAAGGATCTAAAAGGAACCCGGCCGGAAGACAATCCTTCAATCAAGAACGCTCTGGAGCATGTCGCAGGTTCGCTTTCTTCGCCCAAGGACAAGAAAGCGAAAACGCCCTACCCGCCCTTGTACTTCGTTTGGTCCGTCGAGCGCGTCGGCATGCTCTTTCAACTCAAGAACATCGCGGGGGTGGACTGGTATCGCTGGGGCATGCGTATTCTCGATGACCATCAACTGCCGGACGGGCATTGGCACCAAGGCTGGCACGCCAGCAACGATGTCGTCGACACCTGTTTCGCGCTGTTATTTCTCAACCGCGTCAACCTAACGGCGGACCTCACCGACAAACTGAGCGAGTTCGGACTCGCCGACGCGCCGATGCTGGGTATGGCGCCGGCCAAGGAATGACCACGGAGCCTGTAATGAAGGTCTGCCTGAGCGGTGCCACGATCATGCCCTGTACTTTCGCGCAGGACATCGGTTATGCCGCCGATGCGGGGTGTCAGGGGCTTGAGGTGTGGCTGCCGAAGCTGGAGCAGCATCTGGAAGCGAACACGATCGAAGCGACGCGCCGGATGGCCGCGGACCGCAACGTCATCCTCGCGGCCGCCGCGTTTCAGGGAGGCTTGCTTCTCTCGCAGGGCGACAAACGCAAAGCCCACTTCGATCATTTTCGCAAGCGACTGGAAATCTGTCAGGGCCTCGGCATCGCGACGATGATTGTCGTCGCGGATTTCGTCGACGCCGTCGATGCGACCGCCCTGGAGCGTTCCGTTGTCTCGCTCACCCAGGCGGCGCAGTGGGCGGCGGGGTTCGACGTGCGGCTCGCCCTGGAATTTCAGGCGCGGGGAACCTTTTGCACCTGTCTGGAAACCGCGATCGCACTGGTCAACGAATGCGGCGAACCAAACGTCGGGATCAATCTTGACGTCTTTCACTATTACATGGGTCCCAGCAAACTCGAGGACTTCGCGCTCCTGCCTCCGGATCGCCTATTTCATGTGCAATTCTCGGATGTGTCCGGTGTTCCGCGCGAACTGGCGACCGACGGCGACCGCATTCTTCCCGGCGACGGGGATTTTCAGCTTTCCTTGCTCGTTCAAACTCTGCAAGGAATGGGATACGGCGGCTGGGTGTCGCTCGAATTGCTCAACCCGTCCCTTTGGCAAGCGAATCCTCAGCAGGTGGCCGAGGTGGGGATCACCGCGTTGCGCAAATGCCTGGGACTCGCAAAAATGCAATGATGGTTTGAAAGCCCAGGGACAGCCGTCCCTGGGCTTTCTTGCGCGCCCGTTCAATTCTGTTCGAAGGTCTCACGGTATTCCGCGCGAATCCGCGCCAGCAAGCGTGGCCCTCTTGGGTCTTCCGTTAGGCTCTTATAGTGCCGAATGAGGTTCTGCGCGATCCGACTCTCAGTGGTCTTCCCGGTTTCCGCGTAGGTGAGAGTGTCCAGATACAACGTGTAAAACACCTCGCAGTGATCCTTGACGTTTCTCGTTACGGTGCGAAGCGGGATGGCGCCCTGCTCCCATTCGGCGAGCCAGCCTGCCAATTTATCGAGAAACTCCGTGCGAGCGCGGATACGCCGTTCAATCACATTGTCCAAAGTCGGAATCGCGCCGACCGACGTCTCCGTCTCCGTGGCCCAACTTCCGGCGGCGGCAATGCCCAATCCGATAATCAAACATGCTTGTAAACGCATCATGGATGCAAACTCCCTAAGAGTTGTGAGCCCGAAGTAGTCCCGCACGTCAGGTTGTAATCCCATTGGGAGAGGGAGCATCGCATCGTGCATGCGATGGTGAAGGCATGATCGCAGCCTTCGTTTGGAGGGTGTCTCTTCTAAAGCAAATCGAATGCCAAGAAAGTCGCTCGCGGCGGTCCTGCCGTCATAACCCGTGAATGAGCAATGGTTTCTTGGTGATTTATTGTCGAAACGCCCTTTGGCGGAGCGGCCCAGCTTGCCGAAGATCTAGGCAGCAATCGCGAGTAAATGCGGCATGTTAAGGGTGTGTGAAGCGGCCGGCGCGCTTTCCGCCACGATGCGCGAATTCAACGTCTCAAAAGCCACGTCGGGGAAAAAATCGGCCGAACACGATCATCGCCAAGAACATGAACAACGCGCCAAATAGAAGGCTCGCGATCCCGAGAAACCAGTTCGCGGAGGGATTATCCAGCGCCACCGCCTCGGCCATATTCTCATCTAATGCGGCAAGCATCCCATCCCGCAATTCCCGCGAACCAAAGCGCCATCGTAGGTTGACATGGCACATGGCCGGGAACACGTCGAGATGCAATTCGGCGATCGGCGGCGCATCGGGGGCGTCGGCGTACCGTCCCGGCAGATAGAGCGTGAGAGTGTTTTTCTGGTTCCGCGCGATCAGGTTCATTTGGTCGACGGTCCGCAATAGTGCATCCCGAAAAAGTTCCAGGTCCACGTTGTGGATGCTGCGGACATTGCCGCGGAGTACGATCAGCAAAGACAGGAAAAGGACGAGTGCGACGTAGTACCAGACCCAAATGATGATCCATTTTTGCCAAAGCGCGTCGTAACGGAGGTCGCCGCCTTCGTCCAGCGGCAGCGTGTTCAATTCGCCGAGGTAGAGTTGGTTGAGCAGGCGCGGTCCCAAAAAAAGCAGGAATCCGGAGAGGGCGAAGAAAAGCCCCAAGACCTCCCAGATGCCGGGGATCATGACGGGGCGCTCGCGGCGATTGATGCCTGCCAAGATAAAGAGATAGAGCGCCACGGGGAACAACGAAATGAACAGGTTGAGCAACACCAGCGACCACCATGTTCAAGATGGGGAGGAAAGAGAGCATTCTAGTAATCAAGTGCGACTTAGGTCAATTCCGGCGATTACAATCAGGCAGCGTTGACCTGAAACGCGGCGTCGACTATGGTTCCCGCCTCATTGGAGACAGGACAAAGGAGAATTGCCATGGCGACGCGGGGATTCGGTTTATTGTCGATTGCGGGCTTTTTTCTTTTGAACCTGTGCGGATGTAATCCCAAGGTGGACGACGCGCCGCCGAAAGACACTTCGACTGCGCCGGCGGTAGCGCTGAAGACGGAAACTCCCAAGGAAGTGGGCAAAACCGCGGCCGAAGTCGTACCCGCAAAGCCCGCGAGCTTTCGAGACGACGTGATCCTCGATCCGCCGGAAGGGGAGATGCGTCCGCCGGACAAGACGGCGGCGGGCAAGAGCGTGCCCAAGATGTACGAAGCCATCTCCGCCAAGGGCGGCTTGTGGGAGGGCATCCCTTTCGTGTCCGCGGAAGGGAAGAAAATACGTTACACGGCCGACGTGAAAACGGATCTGGGCACAATTCAGATCGAGTTGTATTCGGACGCAGCGCCCAACCATGTGCGCAATTTCATCGCGCTGGCGCGGGTCGGCTACTTCGAAGGGCTGAATTTTCATCGCTCGCTGCGCCAAGAGGCGATGGGCGGCACATTCGCGTATCTGGAGGCGGGTTGTCCCAAGGGGACTGGCGATGTTGGGTACGGCAGCATCGGTTATTGGCTGAGGCCCGAGATTTCCTCCAAGCATAGCCATGAGGAAGGCACGATCGGGGCATGGCATGCCGAGGAAATGGACACCGCGTCGTGTCGCTTTTACGTCACGCTCTGCAAGGCGCCGGCGATGGACCGCAATTACACGATCTTCGGAAAAATCGTGGCTGGGCTGGATGTAGCTCATACAATAAACGCGAGACCCACTCAGCCTGAGGGGTTCACGGATCGTCCGATCAATCCCGTGGTGATCCGGACGGTGACGATTCACGCGAAGGTTCTCGATTGATGTTGGCTCGCCCCCATGTGGGGGCTGTCTTTTTTGTAGTTTGACCAGGAGTTTGCATTGGCAGCGAATCGGAAAGACGAAGTCTTGGAAGCCCAGAAGTCCTTCGACCTGGCGAACAAGAAGTACATCGCGGAACTCGATACCAATAAAGGCAAGATTCGCCTGGAGTTTCTCCAAGATATCGCCCCGGGGCACGTTAACAACTTCTTGGGGCTGGCGAAAATTGGATTCTACAACGGCGTGACGTTTCACCGCGTCATCGACGGTTTCATGATCCAAGGCGGCTGTCCGCAGGGCACGGGCACGGGCGACGCGGGTTACAAGCTGCCTGCCGAGTTCAATAAGACACCGCATGTCGCGGGAGTGTTGTCGATGGCGCGCTCCAACGATCCGAACTCCGCCGGCTCGCAGTTCTTCATTTGCGTCGCCGACGCGAAATTCCTGGACAACAACTACACGGCATTCGGCAAGGTTGCGGACGCCGAGTCGCTTGCCGTCGCTCAGGCGATCGGCAAGGTGCAAACACGCAGCGAAAAGCCGGTCGAAAAGGTCGTCATCAGCAGCGTGACGATTACCGACTCGGCGAAGTAACTTCTAAAACCACACGCCCCCGCCTTAGGGGGCTGGGAGGGGACCCACGCAAAGGGAAGTTGTGAACCTGGTCAGGCCGGAAGGTGCAGCCATAAGCAATGCTCCCTTGTGCAGTGGATAAGCCTCTCCCAGTCACCCCAGGGCGGAGGGTGTACAATAAAGCCCATGGCAATCGCCATGGGCTTTTTGCGTTGATTCAAACGGTGCTTTGTTCGAGTTTCCAAATGGGCAAGCGAAAAACACCCGCCGCCGCGGAATCCCTGGAATCGTCTCCGCCGGAGGCAGCCAAAGAATACCTAGTGTTGGCGCGTCGCTATCGGCCGCGCCAATTCGCGAGCCTGGTCGGCCAAGAGCCGGTCGCGCAGGCGCTGTCTAACGCCCTGCAAAGCGGCCGGGTCGCGCATGCGTATCTCTTCACCGGCGCCCGCGGCGTCGGCAAGACGACGACGGCCCGCATCCTCGCGAAATGCCTTAATTGCGAAAAAGGACCGACGACCACGCCGTGCGACGAATGCGAGATGTGCCTGGGCATCACCGCCGGGGAGGATGTCGACGTTCTTGAAATCGACGGCGCCAGCAATCGCGGCATCGATGAAATCCGCGAGATTCGCGCGAACGTGCAATATCGCCCCAGCCGCTCGCGCTACAAAATCTACATCATCGACGAAGTCCACATGCTCACCGGGCCAGCGTTCAACGCCTTGCTCAAAACTCTGGAAGAACCGCCGCCGCATGTAAAGTTCATCTTCGCGACGACGGAGGCGAACAAGATTCCGATCACGATTCTGTCGCGCTGCCAACGGTTTGATTTCGCGGGCATCGGCATGGCGCAGATCATCGGTCGGCTTGAGGAAATCGTCACAACCGAGGAACGCGAGGCGGATCGGGACGCTCTCGAACTGGTGGCGCGGCGGGCGGGCGGTTCGATGCGGGATGCGCAGTCGCTGCTCGACCAGTTGCTCGCGTTCACGCCCGGAAAGCTTGGCGTGGAGCAGGTTCACGGGTTGCTGGGCAGCGCCGGCGAAGAACGGGTCTCGACGTTGGCCCAGGCGCTGTTGTGCAAAGACGCGCCGCAAGCGCTCGACTTGCTTGGCGAGGCCCTGGATCACGGCGCGCAACAGGGCGAGTTGCTCGATCAGCTGATCGAATACTGGCGCGACTTGATGATTACGCAGGTCGCCGGCGTCGATCGCATCGGCGTTTCGGTGACGGGAGTTCGCAAAACGGAACTGCAGGTGCAGGCGACGCAGTTCTCGCTGGATTCCTTCTTGGCCGGATTGGACGTCTTGAGCGCGGCCCGGCAACGGCTGCGCGGAACGAGCCATGGACGCGTTCTTTTGGAAATGGCGGTCGTGCGTTTGTGCCGGCTCGAGAATCTTGTCGCCCTTAGCCAGTTGACGGAGATGTTGCAAAGAGAAGGACTTGCGGTTGCCCGACCGGCTGCGGCCGCGCCGCAATTCACGGGCCCGACCGCTGCGGGGTCGACCGGCGGCATGGCGCCGGCACCGGAAAAAAAAAAGGAATTGACGCCCGCTGAGCCAAATCCAAGTGTCGGGCCGATTCAATTTCGAGAAGAGAATATCGATGCGATTTGGCAGCAACTATTTGCCATTTCTGGCTTTATACTTCAGTCGCAGTTGCGGAAGGCGGCGTCTGTAGCAATTTCTGGGCCAAACTCACTGGTAATTCGCTACCCGGCAGGGTATAATCTCGTTGACGAGAACGTGCTCGACGCCAACCGCTTGGTCCAGGTGGAGCGGTTGCTGGAAAAAGTAGTGGGCCGCCCCTGCACCATCCAGCAGGAAGTTTTGGCCGCGCCGGTCGCAAACGGCACGGTGAGGCAGAGCGGGGCCGAGGCCCCAGCGCGATCGCGGATCGACGTGAAAGAGATTCCGCTGATCGGTAAGGCGATGGAGGTGTTGGCGGCACGCGTGGTTTCCGAGGATCCCGAGTTTGGAGCGCTTCCCGCCGTTCCCTATGGTTCCGAATCCGAAGACCCCGAGGAGGATTGAAACATGTTCAAGGAATTGGGCCAAATGGCCGGCCTGATGAAGAACCTGCCCAAGATTCGGGAGGAAATGGACAAACTGCAAACGAAGTTGGGGCAGCTTGTCTCGGAGGGCGACGCCGGCGGCGGCATGGTGAAAGTGAAGGTCAATGGGCATTTGGAAGTCTTGTCCTGCACATTGACGGAAGACGCATACAAGTTGGGCGACCGTGAGTTGCTCGAAGATCTCATCGTGGCGGCCACCAATCAGGCATTGAAGAAGGCGCGACAACAGGTGGCCGACGAAACGTCGAAGATGGCGACGGGCCTGGGCCTGCCGCCGGGGATGAACTTGCCGGGTTTGGGCGGCTGAGGTCGGATTCCCACGCCGTCGAATTTGCTTCGGGGAGGATTTGATCGTGTCGGAACCGAAGGGAGCGATAGAGCGTTTGGTTCATGAGCTGAACAAACTGCCGGGCATCGGACCGAAGACGGCGGAGCGGTTGTCGCACTATTTACTCGCGGCCGACCGATCCGAGGTGATCGCCTTGGCCGATGCGTTGCGCGACGTCAAGGACAAAGTGCATCCCTGCCGGGTGTGCTTCAACTTGACCGAAGCGGACGTGTGCGATATTTGCTCCGATTCGCGCCGCGACCCCGCGATCCTCTGCGTCGTCGAACAACCCAAGGACGTAATGTCTTTGGAGCGGGCGCTGGCATTTCGAGGCATGTACCACGTTCTGGGCGGCCGCCTCGCCCCTTTGGAAAACATCGGACCGGAAAAGCTCACGCTGGACGCCCTGGTTCACCGCGTTCATCAGGGACGGGTCCGGGAAGTCATCATGGCCACCAACCCGACGCTCGAAGGCGATGGGACGGCTCTTTATATCTCGAATCTGCTCGGCGAAAGCGGTGTGAAAATCACGCGCTTGGCCCGTGGCGTGCCCACCGGCTCGGTTTTGGAGTTCGCCAACAATCAAATGTTGGCGGACGCCCTGGAGGGGCGGCGGGTGTTTTGAGTGGAAGCGGCCTAGAGTCTTGAGACTGGGCGACTCTTCCACACCATAAAGGAGTTTCGGATCATGCGGCTTGATACGCACTTTTCGCAGCGGATGGAACAGAAGATGATTCTGGCTCCGCGCATGATCCAGTCCATGGAGATCTTGCAGCTTGCCGTCTTGGCGCTCCAGGAACGCATCGAACAAGAGTTGCAGGAAAATCCGGTACTGGAACTTAATGGCGCGGATGATGACGACGTTGCGCCCAACGACGACGCCATGGACGGATCGCTCGACCCCGTGGCCGAGGATTTGGCGGAGGCTTCCAATCCGGAACGGGAACTCGTCATCGACAAGGAAGGTGACGAGCAGGACTTCGACCGCCTGATGGCGATGAACGAAGACTGGTCGAATCACTTCAACGAGGAACATCGGCCTTCGAGCAATCGCGTCGACGAAGATATGGACAAACGGCACGACGCCATGGGCAACATGGCGGCGCGGCCTCAGTCGCTGCAAGATCATCTCGGCGACCAGCTGGCCTTTCTGGATCTTCCCGATGAGGATCTCGAACTTATTCGCCTGCTAAGTTCCCATATCGACGAGCGCGGCTATTTGGCCACGCCTCTGGAGGATCTTGCCCGGAACAACGATCCGCCGATCTCGATGCCGGACTTGGAATTGGCGCTCGCGCGTCTGCAAGATCTTGAGCCGCGCGGCGTAGGCGCACGCGAATACAAGGAATGCCTTCTTTTGCAGGTGACGACCGAGACGCCTCATCGCGAAGTGGTGCGGGCTTTGATCGTCAGCCATCTGGAGGATATTCAGCACAATCGCCTGCCCGTCATCCAGAAACGCACCGGTTACGACCTGCACACGATTCAGGAGGCAATCGAGATCCTCAAGCATCTCGATCCGAAGCCGGGCTCGCGTTTCACGGCGGAACACGTTCCCTACGTGACGCCCGATATCATCGTCGAACGCAATGAGGACGATCAGTACGACGTGCGGTTGGTCGATGATTGGACGCCGAACATCTACATCAGCCGCCGCTACATCGAGCTTTATCGCGACAAAGCGGCCGACCCCAAGGCGAAGGAGTTCTTGAAGCGAAAGATTCAATCGGCCCAATGGCTGATCGAGGCGATCGAGCAACGCCGCAACACGCTCATGAAGGTGACGCGGGCGATCATCGAACATCAGCGCGCCTTTCTGGACAGCGGCCCGGAGCACATTGAGCCGCTCAAGATGCAGCAGATCGCGGATCAAGTCGGCGTGCATGTGACGACGGTGAGTCGGGCCGTCGACGATAAATGGGTGCAAACCCCGCGTGGCATTTTTTCCCTCAAGCGCTTCTTCGGCGGCGGCACGCAGACCGCGACGGGCGAGGAGGTCGCCTGGGAGACGATCAAGCAGAAGCTGCTCGAGATCATCGACAACGAGGACAAGTCGGACCCGCTTTCCGACGAGGATCTCGTCAACAAGCTGAGCGAAACTGGATACCCCGTGGCCCGGCGCACGGTGACGAAGTATCGCAAAACGCTCGCCATCGCCTCGTCGCGACAACGAAAGGTGTGGACGGAATGAGCAACCCCATTACATCTTTCGCGTGGGGCAACGATGCTTTTTCTCTCCCGTCACCGGGGGCTGTTCCGATCCTTTATCAAGAAGAAGAAGAACAAGAGGAGGGCGACATGGGAGAAGCGAACCTCCATATGTTAGCCGCCCAGCTGCTCCACGCTTGTTTGTTTACATTTCTGAAGAAGCATCGGCCGAAATGTCAGGCCTTCTCGAATTTGAATCTGTACTATCAAGACGGCCCGCCGCACCCGCGAACCGGAGCGTCGCCGAACGTCGCGCCGGACGTCATGGTCGTCCAGCCTTACCAGCATCTGCCGGAGGAAATCTCGTCCTACACGATCGGCAAAGACGGTCCGGCGCCGCTGCTCACAATCGAGGTGATGTCGCCTGAACCGGGGATCCACCGCGATTTCGTGGAGAAGAGCATCCTTTATAGGTCGTTGGGCATCGCCGAATACGTGCTTTACGATGCCACTTCAAAATATGAGCAAAGCTTGCTCCTTAGGCGCTTAGGCGAAGACGGGGATTACCACGATCATATCGACGAGGACGGCGGCGTTACCAGCGAGTTGGGTTTTCGCATCGTGATGCAAGACGACGGCCTAGCAGTCTTGAACCTTTTCACCGGCCACTCGATCGCCCGCCCCTTGGACGCCGAACGCCACGCCGAAGGCAGACGCCGCGCGCGGAAGCGACAACGCGCTGCCGAGAAAAAGGCACTGTTTGAACAGGCCGCCCGTAAAAAAATCGAGCAGGAATTGAAGGCTCTTCAAGATCGCCTGCGGCAATTGGAGGAAGAGCGAAAGGAATCCGATCAAGACGCATGAAATCGGTCCAGGAGATCGTGACATGTCTCAGGACAACACAAACGGCAGGAAATGGAAACCCACGGATCCAATGACGCCGCTTTGTTTTCTCATTGCAAGCGGTTCGGCGGTGTTCTTCGGCTTCTGCGGCTGGCAACTTTCGCAACTGTTCGCGTATTTCGCTCTACTTGGCGCAACCAACGAAATGGGGGTCGGCTTTCTGATTGATTTTTACCATTTTGTCGGATACATAGTCACGCTTGCGTTTGGTGCGTTCGGTCTCTCCGTTGGGTTTCTCGTCGCATCGCGTGTTCTTCCGGCGAACCATATTGACGAATCGCCGGATCAAGACGATTCTCCTCCAATTTGAAAGTCAGCCTAATGCCCGCGATGCCAGATCTCGGCGGCATGATCCGCGACATCGAACGCCAGGAAGCGCAACTCCGGGAGGGCGGCGGCGCCGGAGCGATCAAACGACAACATGCCAAGAATCGGCTCAGCGCGCGCGAACGCATCGCGAAGCTGATCGATCCCGGGTCGGCGCTTTTCGAGCTGGGTTTGTGGGCGGCGTTCGAGATGTATCGCGACTGGGGCGGCGCTCCGTCGGCGGGGGTCGTGACGGGCATCGGCGTCGTGCATGGCCGGCGCGTCATGATCGTCGCCAACGATGCGACCGTGAAGGCGGGCGCCTTCTTTCCGATGACGGCGAAAAAGGTGTTGCGAGCCCAGCGGATCGCCATGGAGAATCGGCTGCCGTTGATCTACCTCGTCGATAGCGCCGGTGTGTTTCTGCCGCTTCAAGACGAGGTCTTTCCCGATGAGGACGACTTCGGCCGTATCTTTCGCAACAACGCCGTCATCTCCGCGGCCGGCATCCCGCAAATCGCGGCGATCATGGGCAATTGCGTTGCGGGGGGCGGCTATCTGCCGGTAATGTGCGACAAGCTGCTCATGACCGAAGGCAGCGGCCTCTATCTCGCGGGGCCCGCCTTGGTGAAAGCCGCCATCGGGCAAACGGTGACTCACGAGGATTTGGGCGGGGCCCAGATGCACGCCGCCGTCAGCGGAACCATCGACTTTCGTGACGCCGACGAGCCAAGCTGCTTGGAACGATTGCGACGCCTGATCGAAATGTTGCCGGCGGATGGAGAGCGGGTGCGCTTCGACATCGAGGCTGGCTTGCCGGGTGAGGAGGTTCTCAAGTTATTCAGCGGCAATACTCGGCAGGAATACGATGTACGCGAACTGCTTTCTTGCCTGCTCGACGCCGGACCGTTCGACGAGTACAAGGCGGAGTTTGGTCAAACTCTGGTATGCGGCTACGGCAAACTCGGCGGTCAACCAGTCGGCATCGTCGCCAATCAGAAGAAGCGTGTGAAGGCGCCAAACGGAACATTGCAATTCGGCGGCGTCATCTATGTCGATGCCGCGGACAAAGCGGCACGCTTCATCATGGACTGCAATCAATCGCGCGTCCCCCTGCTCTTCCTGCAGGACGTCAATGGCTTCATGGTGGGCCGTGATTCGGAACAGGCCGGCATTATCCGCTCCGGGGCGAAGCTGGTGAACGTCATCGCCAACAGCGTAGTTCCCAAGCTCACGCTGATCGTGGGCGGCTCCTATGGGGCGGGCAACTACGCCCTGTGCGGCAAGGCGTTCGATCCGCGCTTCATCTTCGCCTGGCCCACCTGCCGCTATGCTGTGATGGGCGGCGAGCAGGCAGCGAGCACGCTGCTGGACATCACTGTCAGCGCCTTGAAACGCCAGGGCCACGAACCCGACGCGGTGGAATTGGCCGAAGTCAAAGCGAAAGTCGAGGCAAGCTATTCGGAACAAACCGATGTTCGCTATGCGGCCGCGCGGTTGTGGGTGGATGCGATCTTGAACCCGGTGACGACGCGCCAGGCGTTAATGACGGCGCTGGCGGTGGCGCTGCGGCACGATGATGGGCGCGTGTTTCGCACGGGCGTGCTGCAAGTATGACGCTGATTCGGGTTCGATGATTTCGCGCATCTTCGAGAAAGTTGATTGCGGACCCCGTTCCAGGATGTTATAGGGGAGTAGCGTATTTCCGTGGGAATTTGACGGGCGTCCTTGCTCTCGTATGGATTTGCGACTTTCCCCCCCAGAGGTTACGATGAAATCACAAGATTGGTTCGGACTTGGCGTTCGCTTCGTAGGCCTTTGGTGCGTTCTGCAGAGTATTCAACACGCACTCTTGTTTCTTGACCTGCGGCTGGGCTTTTCGCAAATGCGCGGAGCGTCGTACACGACGTCTGAATACTCCAATCCCATCGGGCATGTCATGTATGTCGCGGGATATGGGGCCATGGCAGTCTACTTTCTTCTTGGCGCCGATCACCTGACGGGGATGACCTACGGTCGCCCGGATTGGAAAGAAATCGAGGCGGACAAATACGAGCCGGCGCCGCGTGAGTCGGAAGCGGCCGAGCAAGAATGACCGGGCTCTTCGTCGTGGCAAACGGAGTCATTTGTCGCGCGGAGCCCGAAATTCATCAAACACATCGATCGTATGAACGACATCCCCCCCGGTTCGGAGTCCGTGGTGAAAACGAATCCGCTCGAATCCGGCAGCCAACTCACGCCGTTGATGCAACCGCCGGCCGTCAGCGCCAGGATTGCGAAGAGGGGAAACGCCGCGCACTTCCAAGGATGCTTGAACATGGTCGATGACTCCTAAATGGGAATGTGCCTTTCGCGGTTATTTCGCGCCGCGCATGTCCCAACAACGCAGTGTTTTTTCGTCTCGAGCGTAGAGGCGCCCGTCCGCAAGTCCGATCTGCGCCCGGCACGGCGGCGCCTCAAACGCGGAAAAACGCGCGACTTCCCGATATTTTTCCGGGGTTGGCTCGATCAGGAGCATTTCACCGGTCTCCAAAAGTGAGATGATGCGACCGTCAACGAGCAGCATCGACCCGCAGCCGAACCGATCCTGGCCCCATTTCACTTTCATCGTTTTGAGATCGACGCAGCGTAAACCGGGCTTCGCCTCCTGCCGGCCGTGGTAGCCATAGAGGTGTCCGTCGAAAACGACGGCGGTATTGTAGTGGCTGTCCATGACTTCTTCGCCGCTCCAGGCGTCTTCGATCTTCTTGCCGAGCTTTAGGATGAGGGCGCCGGTTTCATAGCAGGTGGAGAAGAACACGCGGTCGCCAAGGAGAAGTGGTGTGGCGGCGTTGACCGAGGCGGCATAACGGGCCCGCCAGCGTTTTTGAAAGAGCACTTCGCCCTTTGCCGGATCCAGGATTACGGCGCCCTCACGCGTGAAGAAAATCGCTTGCGGTTTATCGTTGCCTCGATACACGATGGGCGACGCATAGCTGGCGGCGTCGCCGGTCGCCCGCCAAAGCTCCGAGCCGTCTTCGAGCGAAAAGGCGACGATGCCGGCTTTCTTGCCGCCGACGTTGATGAGGACTCGGCCATCGATGACAAGAGGCGATGTGCCCACGCCAAAGAAACTCTGGGGCACGGCGTAATCTTTCGTAAGATCGCGGGACCAAAGCGCTTTGCCGTCGTTGAGTTGCAGGCAATGCAGTTTGCCCTCGGCGCCCAGCGTTAATACGCGCTGATTGTCGATCGTCGGCGTGGAGCGCGGTCCGTCGCCTTTGCCCAGGCCGTCTTGATATTGCGTGGGGTAGGCGAACGACCAAAGGGCCTTGCCCGATTGCGCGTCCCAACAGGCGACAATTTCTTCGGCGCCGACGCGATGGAAGACGATTAGCTTTCCACCGGCGACGACGGGGCCGCTGAAACCCTCGCCCACCGGTTTTTGAAACGCGACGGGAGGACCGTCTTTGGGCCAGTTTTTTAGGATGCCGGTTTCCTTGGAGACGCCGTCGCGCTGGGGGCCGAGGAATTGAGGCCAATCGTCGGCGTGGGCGACGATGGGGAGGATCAGGAGGAGGCAGAGGGAGCGTAGGTTCATTTTTCGGCTGGGGTTTGGGATGAGTCAAATGAGGGAAGGGGGCGAGCGCGAAACGGGGGATGGCTATTTTGGGGCGCTGGCTTTGACGCAGCGGAAGCCCAGTGTGTCGTTTTTGTCGTCGGCGGGGAAGCCTTTGCGATAGGCAGATCGGGACCAATCGGCTGGGTCGGCCCAGGAGCCGCCGCGGATGACGCGTTGACCTTTCTGCGCTAGGGTGACGGCGGATCCGTCGGTCGGCGCTTTCTTGTAGTCAGGCTGCCAACCGTCGGCACACCATTCCCAGTTGTAGCCGTGGATGTCGTAGAAGCCCCAGGGGTTGGCTTCCTTCTTGCCGACGGGCGGGTCGAAGCCGGCGGAGTTGCCGCGATACCAGCAGAACGGGTCGATCTTTTCGATGTCGTTGCCGAAGGAGAAAGCGGTGCTGGTGCCGGCGCGACAGGCGTATTCCCATTCCGCCTCGGTGGGCAGGCGGATCTCCTCGTCGGCGGCGATGAGCTTGGAGGCACGCAGTTCTTTGGTGGCCTTTTGGCAGAATGCGTTGGCCTCGGCCCATGTCACCAGTTCGACCGCGTTGCGCGGGCCTTTCCATTTGCTGGGATTCTCTCCCATGACGGCCTCGTAAAGTTCCTGCGTGACCTCGTACTTCGCCATGGCGAATGGATGCCGAAACGTCACTTTGCGCGCTGGCTTCTCGCTGGGGTAGCCTGCTTTTTCCGATCCCATGACGAATGATTCCGGGTGTTTTCCCTTTCCGGGAGTGAGCGCGATGAACTCGTCGGCGAACGTCTTGAGTATCACGGCCTTGTCTTTTTTCTCCGCCGGCTTTTTCTTGTCGCCTGAGTGAACGGAGGCGGAGACGAAGCCGATGAGAATGACAATCATGGAACAAACGCGGGTCATCGTCGGATCTCGAAAAAGGAATCGGGGATCGTTTGGCTTACGTCGGCGCGGTGGGCATGCTCCTTGAGGAACATGCCGGGGCATGTTCAGTCTTAACGGGCGGGGCGGGGTTGGCAAGGCAAAAAACGAGATCGGTCTGTGCGAAAAATTCCGTGCGGGCTATAATTGCGACGAGTGTCCGCTGAGACAACATCGCTGCACGCCTTTGGAGAACACGGCCCCTGCGCCGGTGTCGCAGGCTCGGTGTTGTCTTGTCGCGGAACGAGGAATCACCATCGTGGCGGAGTATCGCACATTTCGAAATACTGATCCGCCACGTTTGGCCGAAGCGTGGAATGCGATATTCACCGGCCGCGGCGCCGTTCCACTTCTTAACAGTTCGCCGTTGGAACAATACGTCTTCGCCAAGCCAATCTTCGATCCCGCGGGCCTATTTCTCGCTGAAGAAGGGGGCAATGTGATCGGAGTCGCGCATGCCGCCCTTTCCGCCGCGCCGAGTTCGTCCGGCCCCGTCGGCGTGGTGTGTTTGATCGGCGTCCGGCAGGAGCACCGTCGCGGCGGCATCGGCACTGAACTACTGCGCCGTTGTGAAGCGTATTTGCGCGACAAGGGCGCCGCCGCCTTTCAGGCTGGTCCGGCCTGGCCCCATAATCCCTTTTATCTCGGACTTTACGGCGGCTGCGATTCCCCGGGTTTTCTCGGGAGCGATCCCCTCGCCGAGCCGTTTTTTCTCCATCACCAGTATGAGATAACCAAACGGTTTCTCATTCTCCAAAAGGATCTGGCGCAACCGATTAAGGTCGTCGACCCGCGCTTCGGACCCTTGCGCAGCCGACTCGAAATGGTCGGTTCCATGCCGCGCCGCCTTTCAGGCTATTGGCAGGAATGCGTTTTGGGATTCATCGAGCCGATCGAGTTGCGCGTCGTCGATCGGTCCACCGAGCAAGTCTTGGCCCGCACCCTCGTCTGGGAGATGGAAGGATTCGCCCGACGCTGGGGTGGCCCGGCAATCGGCATTCTTCGTTTTGAAGTGAACGCCGATCTGCGCAGACAAGGCATCGGCAAATTCTTGCTCGCGCAGTTGCTTAGACAAGTGCGCGAGCAATTCTTCGAGACGGCCGAGATCCAACTCGAATCGACCAACGCCGACTCCATCCGCTTTCTGCAAAGCCTGGCCTTCGACGAAGTCGATTTTGGCCACGTTTACACCCGCACGGGATGACCGCCGGCGTTTGCCCGCCTATCATATCTTTGCCGTCGCCGCCGTTGTCGCGCATTGTCGCGAGCGGCGATCCAATCCTTTTCCGATAATTCGCAAGGACAACATGGCCGGACGATACGACGCCATTATCATCGGGGCGGGGCACAATGGGCTCGTGACGGCCTGTTACCTCGCCAAGGCCCGTTACAAGGTGCTTGTACTGGAACGCCGCTATATCGTGGGCGGGGCGTGCGTCACGGAGGAGACCTTTCCGGGGTTCAAGGTTTCGACCGCCGCCTATGTCAACAGCCTTTTTCGCCCCGAGATCGTCCGCGATTTGCGCCTGGCGGACTATGGCTTCGCCTCGCTGGAGCGCATACCGTCCTCCTTCTCGCCGTTTCAAGACGGCCGCTACTTGATGCTCGGCGCGGACGGCGACCTGAATCGCCGCGAGATTTCCAAGTTCAGCAGCAAAGACGCCGAGAATTATCCCAAGTACGAGGAAATGCTTTCCCGCGTCGCGTCCGTCATCGAGCCGACGCTGCTCATGACGCCGCCCAACATCCTTCGACCCGGCATCGGCGGCATGTGGAAAATGCTGCAACTGGCGCGCTCCTTCCAGGGCCTCGGGTCGCATCTGGGCGAGGCGATCGAAGTTCTCACCGGCGCGGCCAGGCCCATTCTGGACCGCTGGTTCGAGTCCGAGCAACTCAAGGCTACCCTTGCCACCGATGCCGTCATCGGCGCCTTCGCCTCGCCCTCGACTCCTGGAACGGCCTATGTCCTCTTCCATCACGTCATGGGAGAGACCAACGGCAAAAAGGGCGTCTGGAGCTATGTCAAGGGCGGCATGGGCGGCCTGACGCAGGCGCTCGCCAAGGCGGCCAAGGATCTGGGCGTCGAGATTCGCACCGAGGCCGAGGTGAGCAAGATCCTCATCCGCGACGGGCAAGCGGCCGGCGTGGTTCTCAAGAACGGCGACGAATTCCACGCCAAGAAGGTCGCCACCAATCTTGACCCGCATCTCACGTTCGAAAAGCTGATCGAGCCCAAGGAACTGCCGGCCGATTTCTTGGCCAACATCAAGCGGATCAATTACGACAGCGCGTCGCTGAAGATCAATGTCGCCCTTTCCGAGTTGCCCAATTTCACGGTATGTCCGGGGACGGATGTCGGGCCGCAACATCGGGGCACGATCCATATTTGCCCAGATCAGGATTACATCGAGCGGGCGTTCGACGACGCCAAATACGGCCGGCCCTCGGCCAATCCGATCCTCGAATGCACGATCCCGTCGAGCGTCGATTCCAGCATCGTGCCTCCGGGCAAGCATTTGATGTCGATGTTCATTCAATACGCGCCGTACAAGCTGAAGGAAGGCACTTGGGACGATCACCGCGAAAAGTTCGCCGACCGCTGCTTCGACATTTTGAACGAGTACGCGCCGAACTTCAAGAAATCCGTCATCGCCCGCCAGATCGTCACGCCGGCCGACCTGGAGAAGACGTTCAACCTCACCGGCGGCAACATCTTTCATGGCTCGATGTTGCTCAACCAGCTATTTCTGTTTCGCCCCGTGCCCGGCTACGCCGACTATCGCACGCCGATCAAGAACCTGTATATCTGCGGATCGGCGGCGCATCCGGGCGGGGGCGTCATGGGCACGCCGGGGCTCAACGCGGCGAGGGAAATGATGAAACGTTGGTAGTGCGGCACTAAGGAACGCACGCCGCTCGCGCGGCTTGGCTGGTTGGGTTGTGCACCAAAAGGGCCCCGCGATTTAGTCGCGGGGCCTTTTGCGTTTTATGAGCACGGCGCCTATTCGTCGGCGCGGCTTTGGCTTTTGAGCACGCGGAATAGATTGGAGTGATCCAGCGTCCACACGAAATCACCGGTGGCGCGAGGATCGTCCCAATAAGGCGACGAGGTGAAAACCCCGGTGGGATTGTTGCGGCGCAGCTTTTCGTTCCGATCTTGCAGCGCTTGACGATAGCTTACCAGGCGCGACGACTTTCCGGACTTCACACGAACGGTCGGCTCGGTGAAGTACTTCGCCTGATACTCGCTCTTGCGCATCACCATCACCCATTCGGAAGTGTAGTGCTCCGTCCGCTCCTCATCGGACTTGAAGGGGCTGATGTCGTGGCCTCTGCGAGCGATGAACTCTTCGCCGATTTCCTCGCCAAAAGCGTGCGCCACGTCAACGACGACTTTGGGGAGGTCGACATAGCGGTTCGAGGTATGGACGCAGAGAACGCCGTCCTTCGTCAACTTATCGAAATAGACCTTGAAGGCCTCGACAGTGAGGAGGTGGACGGGGATGGCGTCGGAACTGAAGGCGTCGACCACCATCATCTTGTAGTAATTGTCCGGCCCCCCGGGCGGAGTGGTCACATCGGGGGGCGGTTCCGTCGCGTAGAAGTTGTAATATTTCATCTTCATGCGTTGGTAGGCATCGCCCAAATAGACGCGCACGTCAGCGCCGCGTTCTCGGGCGTCGAGCAAATAGGTGAAGAAAACCTTACCCTTCGGGCTTTCCGGCAGCGACAGTTTCTTAATGTGATTATCGATCTCATAAAAATGGATCGACTGATAAGGTCGCGCGTAGCTGGCCATGGTGCCGGTGCCCAATCCGACGGTTGCCAGCGGCGGTTCGGACCAAGTATGCACCAAAGGATTGGCGCCGGGCAGCAGCGCGCCCATTTGGCCGTCGGCGAGAGCCAAACCGACCAGGCTCGCAGGCATGCGGGCGTCAGCATGCCACACGTTTTGGTCCCAATGCCAATAATTTTCGGACCAGTTCCAGCGTTCCATGATCACGCCGACCGGGCCGTAACGATGATAATAGGTGGAGGAAAGACGGCTGAAGTCGAGATCCTGCTTCCCCCAGTTTTCCTTATTCAAATCGCCGCCCTCAAACTGCGCCAACGTGGGCGCCGTCTCAAGGCCGGGTTTGCGGAAGTTCATGCCATGGTCGATGTTGCCGTGCATGAGCGAATGATAAACGGAACCTGGTCTGCCGACGCCGTCGCCCGGCAAGGCGCGAACACGAATGATGCCGAAGTAACTGCGGTCGCCGTGCATGTAGCTGTCGCCGACGAGCATGCCATGAAAGAGGATGATCGCAGTGATCGATAACGCAAAGCGGAGCGGCCGAGCATAGAAGAAGCAAGCGATTATGAGAGGCACTCCCAGCAGCAAGAATGCGTACAATTCGCGAGTAACTTGATTTCTCTCGTATTCGCCGGAGCGATTGGAGAACACCGGTTTCGCGAACAGGATGCTCAAGCCCAACATGAGGGCACAAAGCGCCAAGGGCAACAGCAGATCCAGTGTGAGCGCGAGTTTGGCGGTGGGTTCGTGCTTCGCCAGGGCGACGGACGCCGCCTTGGGTTGGGCCTTGCCCGGCTTCGTCGGGGCGGGGGCCGCGGCCGCCTTTTGGTCAATCATGCCCGACACCAACTCGTCCACCCAGCCGAATTCCTTCATGACGGGACGGAAAAGGCAAGCGCAGATGACGGCAAGCGAGAATTCCCACACATACGGAATAGGAATGATCGGCGCGATAAGTCCGTTGAAGACGCCGCCGAGCATGCCGCCCACTGACATCATCAAGTAAAACTCGGTGAGATGTTTTACGCTGGGCCGATCCTTGGCGAGTTCGCCGTGACAGACCAGTGCGGTGGCGAAGAACGCGGAGCATTGCACGAATGTGATCGTCCAGATGCCGCCGTAGTGGCGCCACTCCATGAAAAACATGAGCGCGATGGCCGCGGGTTGAACGAGGAGCATGAGATGATGGGGCTTATCGACCCAGACCACCGGCCATTTCGCGAAGACAAAAATGAAGGACAGCAGGTAAAGGCCCAGGGTGATGAGCCAAAACAGGGGGATGGGCGAGAGGTCGGTCGTGATGTGCGTGGTGACGCCCAGCATAAGGCTGCTGGGCACTGCCGCCAAGGCGATCCAGCGGAAACGGCGCCAGGACGAAATAGTATCCAGGTCGGCATCGCGACTCAAATCCATTCCCTTGGGGACAGCCGGCCTTGGCGCGGGGCCCTTCTTGATGCCCATGTCCTTAGGCTGTGTCTTGGGGGCGTCAGCCGTGACGCCGGTCGAAGCTTCGGACGCCGCGTGTTGGGTTAATCCAGGCGAGCCGCCTTCCGGTTTCGCGACCGGGGCCAGCACGATGCGCTTGGTGGGTTCCCAGACGGTGAGTGCCGAATAAAGTACGAATACAATAAACAGAACGTACATCCCCGCCCAGAGCCAGGCCTGCTCCGCGCGACTGAGATAGTGTTCGATGAAGACTGGGTAAAGAAACAGGGCCAGAAGGCTGCCCAAGTTGCTGGCGCCATAGAGAAAATAGGGATCCTTGCCGGCCGGATGACCTGTGTAGACGAACCAGCGTTGCAGCAAGGGAGCGGAGGTCGACACGACGAAGAACGGCAGTCCCACGATTATGACCAGCACGAACAGGGTCGAGGGAATCGGATTCACGCCGGGTGGGGCGTTCCACCAATCGACGTTGAACGGACGTCCAAACATGAACAGAACGATCAAGGGAATAAAGAGCAGCCCCGCGTGAATCAAGAGTTGGCGTCGCGCCGGCAGACGTGTGCTGGAAGTGTGCGTGTAGGCGTAACCCGCCAGCAGCACCATCTGAAAAAACACCATGCAGGTGTTCCAGACCTGCGGCGTGCCGCCCAATTTCGGCAGGATCATTTTGCCGATGATGGGCTGAACCAGGAACAAGATGAAGGCACTGAGAAAAAGCGTGCCCGCGTAGATGTACAGGACCAAGGGAGTACCTCACGAAAGTGCGTTAATCAGGCAGAGGGCGGTTTTTCGGGTTGGCCCCTAATGGTAATGCCGCGCCGCCGAAGCGGCGCGGCCGATCCGCGACACAAGCTAATCTTCCGAACCGTGATCCCACGGCCAGCGGATGATGCTAACCATGTTCGTATAGTCGTCCGTCCACACACGCATGCCGTAGCCCGCGGGATGATACCAGCGGACCATAGAACCACGAATTGGTCCGTTGACCTTGCCGCTGCGCGTGGTGCGGGCACTTTCGCCGGGAATCTTATAAAGATCACCGAGCACGCTATAAGTGACTTCCTTTTCCTGACCTTTGTCATCGACTTCCATGCGTTTGACGCTCTTGCGGGCGAGCATGACGTATTCGGAACTGGTGTGTCCGATATAGTTCGCGTTGAAATCCTTGCCCACGAGATAGTCCAGGCCAAGCTCGTTGGCGATATCCACGACGGGCTTGATCAGGTTTACATGGCGGTTGGAAGTGTGAACGCAGATGACGCCGTCATCGGTCAGGTGTTCTAGATAGGTCTTGATGCCTTCCTTGGTGATCAAATGCACCGGGATAGCGTCGGAACTGAAGGCGTCGATGACCATTACCTTGTAATAGTTCTCACGCAGGGGATAACGCACCGTGAGGTCGGCGCGTTCCTTCTCGCGTTCCAGCGACAAACGGGCGTCTCCCATGATCACTTCGGTCTGCGCCCCGCGCAAACGCGAATCGCGTAGATAGGTGAACCAGGGTTTGCGCAGTTTCTCATCGGAAGCGGTCATGTCGGTATCCGCTTTGTTTATGGTGTCTTCGACCTGGAACGGTTCGGAGAAATTGCGGATCTGATCGTCAATCTCATAAAAGACCATGTGCTGGTAAGGACGCCCGTAGGAGGACATGGTGCCGGTTCCCAGGCCGATCGTCGCGATCGGCGGTTCGGACCACGAATTGGCGAGCGTTGCCCCGGGCAAGACGCCAAACAGATCCGCCGCTCCCAGGCCCACCATCGCCGCCGGGAGGCGGGCATCGCCGGTCCAAACCAGTTGTCCGGTGGTATCGGTGCGAGCGTTGAATTTCTTGGGATCCCAGTTGTCGCTCTTATATTTCTCGAACCAATTGTAACGCTCCATCACGGCGCCAATCGGGCCGAGACGATGGTAGTAGGTGGTGGCGAGCCGGCGCAGTTGGGGCGGCCAGTGGAAGTTCTGCCCGTGTTGCGTGGTGCCATGCAAGAGACCGGTCGTGACCCCGTAGGTCAACTCATCCTTGGACCCGTTCTCGCGGATCTTTTGCAGGATTTCCCGAGGCAGGGCAATCTGTAGATCCGGATCGGTCACATTCAGAAGATAAGACGCGCGGCCGGTCTTTTCGTTGATGGTTTCCTTATTTAGCGGGTCGTTCTTGACGTAGACGCGGAGTACGCCGAAGTACGTGCGTTTCGCACCCCCGGGCACGAGTTCACGTCGGTCGGTATCGTACATGAGGAAGTGAATGCCTAAGAGCGCGAGCAATCCCAGGCCGAAGCGGTACGGTCGCGCCGCAAAGAAAAACAACACGATCATCGGCACGACGAACACAAAGAACCGATGCGCCGTGGAGATATTTTTTTGTGCCCCGTCCTCTTCAAAACCCACAATGCGAAGGATATTGAAGAGAATGCGGCCGGTGTCGAAGAAATAGTGTAACACAATGAAAAGCCCGCCCATGACGAAGAGGCCAAGGACAACATCCATCACGTAGCCGAAAACAAATGGCCGTCCTGTGCGGGGTTGTCCGTGCTTTTCGGAGTATTCGTTGCTTTTTTGAATGGCCCACTGTTCGAGATTGGGCGAACTCTTGAGCACGAATTCATCGGTCCAGCCAAGTTCGCGCTGCTTGGGACGCAGGAAGCCCGCGATGATGATCGCGAGGGGAAACTCCAAAACTCCGACGAAGAGAATGGGCGCGATAATGCCGTTAAGAACTCCGCCGAGCATGCCGCCCAGGGACATGAGGAGAAAATACTCGGTGAGGTGTTCGGGCGTGGGCCGGTCGACCGCCAACTCGCCGTGACACATTAATGCGGTTAAGAAGAATGCCACGAAACAGGTCAACATGGGAAGCAATAATGCGATGGTCGGATTCATCACGAGCATTGCCAGCGCCAACAAAGCCAATGGTTGGATGAAGAGGACGACCTGATGCGGCGCCCCCAGCCAAGTGGTCGGCCATTTCGAGTAGACGAGGATGAAGGAAAGCAGGTAAAGGGCGAGTGGAATGGTCCAAACCAGCGGGAACGGCGAGAGATCGACGGAGATGTATGTCGTCACGCCGAGCATCAAGCTGGTGGGGATGGCGGCGAGCAAAATCCAGCGGAGTCGGCGCCAACCCGTTACATGGTCGCTGCGCGGTTGCGAATAATCGAAGGCGGGGGCGGAGACGGGCGCCGGTTTCTGCCCTGGTTTGAACGGTTTTTTCTTCGTGAATCCCGTGCTTGCGGGGGTCTGAGGAGTTCCGATCTTGATCGCGGTTTGCGGAGAGGCGGAGTCCGGGGCGGGCACATGGCCATCGGCGGTCGTCAATTCCGGACCGGCGAGAACGGGTTTCAACAGGGTATCGGGCAATTGGTAAAGCATTGCGACGCACACGAATACGGCGCCGACGAAAATCACATAGAACCAGGTCCACGTCCACGTTTGGGCGCTTAAGCCGATCAACGGTTCGATCAGGAACGGGTAAGCGACAAGCGCCAAGAGACTGCCGACATTGCTGGCACTGTAAAGGAAATACGGGTCGTGCGCGGAAGGATGATCCGTACGAGTGAACCATTTTTGTAATAATGGTGCCGATGTCGAAACGGCGAAGAAGGGCAAGCCGACGACGAAGGCGAGCAAGGCAAGCGTGCTAAAAATAGGATTGGCACCTGCGGGAGGAACCCAGCTGGTCACGTTGAAAGGACCGCCGAAGGGAAGCAAAACCAAGAACGGCAGCAAGATCACAAGAGCGTGAACGACAAGCTGGCGTTTGAACGGCAGGCGGGTCGTCACATAGTGCGAATAGGCGTATCCCGCGAGCAGAACGCTCTGAAAGAACACCATACAAGTGTTCCAAACCTGGGGAGCCCCTCCCAGTTTCGGCAGGATCAACCGACCGATGATCGGCTGCACCAAAAACAGGATGAAGGCACTAACGAATAACGTGACGGCAAACAACGGGAGAGCCAAGGCCCACCTCCAACGTGCAATCCAGGTCCAAGCGGAATCAGGCTATCCGACTTTTGTACGGAAAACCTGATTCGCGGGCAGATTTCTTTACGCTTGCGAACCGAAAAAGTTTCACGGAAAACGAAAAGGAACACTCGGCGCGCCGCAAAGCCCGCACGGAGTGTTCATGTTGGGGGCATGGTATTCCAACAGTTTGCGTTTGGCCAGTGGGTTTACTAGCCCTACGGTTGTCAGTTGTCAGTGGTCAGTGGTCAGTCGATTGCAACTGACAACTGACGAATTCCAAGTCGAGCTCAAAAACAACCGCGAAGAACCTACCAAGCGATAACTCGAAGCAAATTCGAGTAGGCGTCGGTCCAGAGTGGGAATCCTGGAGGTTCAAGAATCTGCCAGGCATTCTCGCCGTCGATTGGCAGGCGGTCTTTGAGGGGCAGGCTGCCGTTGTAGGGGATGGGCCGTTTGGATGCCGGGCCGACGCCGATTTCCCGTTTTTGCAACACCACCCAATCGGAGGCGTACATGGTCGGCGTGCCGTCGCTGCCGTTGCCCCGATAATAGCACACCATGTCGCGTGAAGCCGCCAGATCCGCCAAAACGGGACGGATGTCCACGTAACGATTCGTCGCGTTGAATACCAGCACGCCTCCCGGCGCCAGTTTCTTGCGGTAGAGATCGATTGCTTCCGCCGTTAGGAGATGCACGGGAATCGCGTCGGAGCTGAACGCGTCGAGCACGATGATGTGGTAATACGCTTCCGGCGCCTCCTTTTCCATCACCAGTCGGCCATCCCCCATCAGGATTTGAAGCTGGGCATTGCGTCGCAATGCGTCGTCCACGTAGTAGAACAAGGGCTCTTCGTCGTCGCGCTCGGGGACCGACAGCCGGCGAATCAGCGGATCAATTTCGTAGATATCGACCGGCTGCAAGGGGCGGGCATGCGTTGCGAGCGTGCCGATTCCCAAGCCTACCACCGCGAAAGGCGGTTCCGATTTCAGATTGACGAGGTTGGACAGCGGACAGGGACCCAGCGCGACCAGCGACGCCGGCAGCCGGGCATCGGGCCATTTGAACTGCGTAAAGATCTGGCCGACGCCGCTCGTGGGGTGGAAGTAGGTGATGGCGTCGCGGCGCCGGGCCGGGTCCATATTCTGCATGCCGTGGTTGATGCCGCCGTGGACCAGCGTGTGATACGTCTCATGCACCTCGCCCGTCTCCGTCACGAACGACTGATCTTTCCGCACTTTGATGAAGCCGAAGAAACCCCGATCCTGGAAGATGAACGGGCTTTCGTTTCGTTCATGAATGCCCACCACAAGGAACATCGCGGTCAAGCCAAGCCCAAACCGCAACGGGCGACATAAGAGCGCGAGTGTCGCGACGATGCAGCCGGCCAAAAAAATGTTTCGTTGCGCCGCCGTCATTTCAATCTTAAGGACCGCGAACGTGACGATGCCGATTCCCAAGGGCACCAGAAAATCGAGCGCTCGTCCCAGGCGCGTCGGTGCGTAGGCGACGGAATCGCCCGGAATGAGCGTATCTTTCCCCACCAGCGAGGGTCGGAGCAGGCAAGCGAGAATCATCGCGACCGGATATTCCAAGTTCCCCATGCGGAATACCAAAGGAGCGAATAAGGCGTTGAAAAGCCCGCCGAGCACGCCGCCCACGGACAGCCAAAGATAGAACTCCGTCAGGTGACTGGCGTGGGGCCGATCGCGCGCCAACTCGCCGTGGCAAAGCAGTGCGGTGAAAAAGAAGGCGGCACTGTGAATCGCGAACGACGCCAAGATACTTACGTTCAAAACGCCCAACAGCAGCATCACCAGCGCCATCAAAAAACAAGGCTGCAAGTAGATGACGGCGTCGTGCGGGGACTCGGTCCAAACTAGAGGCCAGCGCGCGAAAACGAGGATGAACGTCAGCAAATACAGCGCAAGGGGCAGCACCCAAAAGAACGGGATCGCGGCGATGTCGGTTGTAAGATAGGTCGTCATGCCCAGCATCATGCTCGAAGGCACCGCGGCCAGGCCGATCCAGCGCAAGCGTCTGCTCAACGTAATCGGCGCGCCGCTCATGTCCGCCGACGCGGCGGTCGGCATCGGCGCCGCATCCTTTGCCTGCGCGAAAACGGGTTCTTTGCGCGGCCGAGGCTTGACACTGACGGCCTCGTTGGGCGGCGCGGTCGGTTGGGTCGCCGCCGGCGCTTCCGGCATCGGCGTCAGGATCTTACGCACTGGATTCCAAACGACGTACGCACAAGCCGCGACCAACACGATGAATGCCGCGTAGCCGATCGTCCACAGCCAGGCCTGCGATTCGACGGAAAAGGCCGGCTCCACCGCAAGCGGATACAGCAATAGGGTGAGCATGCTCCCCATGTTGCTGGCGCCATAAAGGAAATAGGGATCTTTGGCGGCGGGATGATCGGTGCTCGAAAACCAACGCTGCAATAACGGCGCGCTGGTGGACACCACGAAAAACGGCAGTCCCACCAGCCCAAGCAAGAGCCAAAGGACCGATAAGACCGGATTGGCTTCGGCCGGCGGCGCCCAGTCCCCCAGCGCGAACGGCAAGACCAAGAAGGGCAAAGCCAGCACCGCCATCTGCACGATCACCTGCCGGCGCCGATCATACCAAGTGCTCAAAGTATGGGTGTAGGCGTAGCCGATCAAAAGTACGCCCTGAAAAAACACCATGCAGGTGTTCCAGACGGCGGGCGTGCCTCCCAAGCGGGGCAGGATCATCTTGCCCACCATCGGCTGCACGAGAAACAAGAGCGACGCGCTCACGAAAAGCGTTAGGGCGAACAAAGGCAACACGGTTCACCTGGAGTCAGGAATCGCGGGGTTCAATGATGGTACAGCATATTGGAAACGACGCAATAAAAAGGAGAACCTCATGAGTCGCGGTGAGAGGATGCGGCCTTTTTAGACGGGGCTCTCCAGTACCGCACGGACCACGTTCAGCAATTCCTCGAATCGATAAGGCTTCTGGATGAACGCGGCGGGAGGTTGGTCGCCGAACTGTGATTGGACCTGTTCGCTGTATCCGCTCGAGAGGATCGCCTTGACATCGGGACGAATGCGCCGCATCGCGCGCAGCGACTCGTGGCCGTCCAGCTTGGGCATCGTCAGGTCGAGCAAGACCAGCGTGACGCGTTCGCTTTCCCGGCGATACGTTTCCACTCCGTCCAGTCCGTCCACGGCCGTTATTACGCTGAAACCAAGGGATTCCATCATGCGGCTCGCCATGCCGCGAACGCTGCTCTCGTCGTCGATAATCAGGACGACGCCCTGGCTGCGCCATTCTCCGTCGTCCGCGTGTTTTGGGTCGTCGACCGGCAGCGAATTCTGGGAGGCGGGAAAAAAGACGCGAAACGTGGTTCCCGCGCCTTCGACGCTTTCAATTTGGATGGCGCCGCGATGCCCCCGGACGATTCCCAACGTGGCGGAAAGGCCGAGTCCCCGCCCCGTGAATTTGGTGGTGTAAAATGGATCGAAAATTCGCGCCTTCGTTTCTTCGGACATGCCGCAACCGGTATCGGAGACTTCCAAAACCACGTACAAGCCTTCGGGCAGATTTTCGTCCAGGTAGGAGCCCGCCAGGAACGCCCGATCGCAATGCTTGATTCCGGTGTACACGGCAATGTTGCCGCCGCGGTCGCCGATGGCTTCCGACGCGTTGATGATTAGATTCATGATGATCTGGCGCACCTGCGACGGATCGCCTTCGATGTCCGGAAGGTTCGACGCCAGGCGATAGGTAAGCGCGCATTTTTTGGAGATTGAAACCTGCAGGAGGCGGCACATGTCTTCCATCATCTTGGATAGATTGAATGCCTCCGTCACGAAGCGCCCCTTGCCGGAATAGGCGAGCATCTGCTTGGTAAGTTCCGCCGCCTGGCGCGCGCCTTGAACGGCCTCGCCGATCAGTTGTCGCGCCGACGAGGTTGCGGGCAGTTCCCGCATGGCCAGGTCGGCATAGCCCAGGATGCCGGTCAGCAGATTGTTGAAGTCATGGGCGATGCCGCCGGCGAGCACGCCGAGACTTTCCAGTTTTTGGGTATGGCGCATGTGGGCTTCAAAGCGGCGGCGCTCGTCTTCGGCTTGCTTGCGTTCGGTGATGTCCATCAACGTGCCGATCATACGCAGGGGCTTTTCGGCGGAGTCACGCACGATTTCTCCCCTTCCGAACACCGTGCGGACCTCGCCTGTCGGGCGGAGGATTCGGAATTCCACGGAAACGGGAGGCACGCCTTCGATCAAAATGCGCTGAACGAAACGCTCGATCGTCGGCCGATCTTCCGGGTGGATCACTTGGACCGATGCATCCAAAGTGTCCGGGAAGGAATCGGGGTCAAGGCCATGGATGCGGAACATTTCCGCCGACCATTTGACGCGCTGGGTGGCCATATCCCATTCCCAGCTGCCGACATGTCCGGTCTGCTGCGACATCTGTAAGAATGTTTCCCGTTGCCTGAGCGTTTCCTCCGCCCGCTTTCGCTCGGTGATGTTTTGCCAAGTTCCCAATATCCCAATGACATTGCCCACTTCGTCCTGCATGGGAATCTTCGAAGTCTCCATCCAAATAAGAGTTCCGTCGGCAAGGGTGGCCGGCTCGATGATCCCGAACTGCGGCGTGTTCGATTCCATGACGTGACGATCTTTCCGCACGAAGTAGTCCGCCTGTTCGGGCGAAAGACCGTTCAACTGTCGATCGTCTCGGCCGATGATTTCGTCTGGATCCTTGAGTCCGAAGGCGTCGCAAACGACACGATTGCATCCCAGGTAGCGGGAATCGCGATCCTTCCAAAAAACGCCCTGTGGGATGTTGTCCATGACCAATCGCAGCATGCGTTGCGAGGCCGCCATCGCCTCTTCGGCATGCGCGCGTTCGATCCCGATGCTTGCCAAGTGGGCGGCGAAAAAGATGCTCTCCAACTCTGCCGTTGTCGGACTTTGCGGATTCCCATGGTACATCGCGAAGGTGCCCAAGACCGTTTTCGTCGAAGAAATGATCGGCTCCGACCAACACGACCTTAGCCCTGCCTTGCTTGCGAGATCCCGATACTTCTCCCAATACGGGTGCGTTTGAATATCTTCCACGATGACGCGCTTGCCCGTGAACGCGGCCGTTCCACAGGATCCCACCTCGGGCCCGATTTCGAGTCCGTGAACAG
>Ga0163144_10002954_pt1 | contig 38807 bp, 22 predicted proteins | sample OliLak19BULKMAT1_FD_123175 | JGI IMG/M metagenome (GOLD analysis project Ga0163144, IMG submission 123175) | Freshwater microbial mat bacterial communities from Lake Vanda, McMurdo Dry Valleys, Antarctica - Oligotrophic Lake LV.19.BULKMAT1 | ecosystem: Environmental > Aquatic > Freshwater >...
ACAATAAAATAAGCGGTGGAAAGGTGTTGAGCCACAAAATCCCTAAGAGCAGTAACCGCCTGAAATTGCCTTATGCAATGCCGCAAATGCCATCGGTAATTTGAAAGACACCGCTCTCTCCAAATGCGTTGGTTTCAAAAAAACTTGTGAATAGTAATGAACAGATGTACCTTGGTTGAGCAACAAGCACAGCACTTTACAGCCATGCGACACAACTACTTAAATATGACAACATTCGGTGTACCGCCGCTGCAAACTGCGCTCCGTTAGAAGTGATATTGAAATTAATTTTACTCTATGATAATGAGCAAATTATTCATGTTTATCATTGCCCAGTTTGCTATTGTATATCTGAATCCGTATGGACTATTTTCACAAGACAGGTTCATCAATTATTTTGCATACCAACAACATCTCACTTTCTTATTTTCGCTATTACTTTTTCCATAGCTCTTTCCGCAAAAGCCAATATAGTATTTACCGGGTTCGGCCCCAGCGAAACGGGTAATATGGAACCATCGAGCACAAAAAAGTTTTCATAACCAAACACGCTGCCGTAGTTATCCACCACACCGTCACTGGCATCGTTACCCATAGGAACGCCGCCAATATTGTGCGGCACTTCCAGAATTTTTAAAAGGATGGCAATACCATTTGGGATAAAATAACTGTCGGCCTTCCTGGCGAACAGTTTACCCAGCTTATTCAAATACGCTACATACTGCTTATTATCACTATAGGGAAAATCAATATTTATTTCTTCGTTTTCTTCAAAATAAAACTGACCAATGGCATCATCTCGTCCCATCATCAGCATAGGTATAGGCCAACTCCGCTCGAGCAATTCAAATACCGGCAAATACTTACCCATAGCATTTATGATGTGGCTGATGGACTTATACGATTGCGGATTAAAATTGCCATTAAGGCTCATTAAAATAGCCGCCAATGCTTTGATGGGTGTAGGATAACGCCCGCCTTCAATGTATACGCCTTGTGCACTGCCGTCCCGGTGTTTAAAACGTATGTAGTCACTATTGGTTGTGCCTTTATCAGGCTGAGCTTTTTTGCCGCTGCGCAGCCATCCGAGCAGGTATAATACAGCACCAACTAAGGGTAACCATTTTAGTGATATGACCAGTCCCGTGAGTGAAAGTAAAATGCCCACCCAAGACAGCAGAAGGCCTTTTTTGGGAAGTATAAAAGTAACATAATCGCCATTAGTGTGGTATTGCCGGCCCAGGTGTGCAGAGAGCTTTGGCAGTGTTTTATGTAGAATTTTGTTTTGCAATAATAAGGTTGTACTGCCAATGCTGCCGGCACTGCATACCAGTATCCTGGTGCTGATGCTGCCGGTTTCTGTACTATCTTTTCGGGGATTTTTCCAATACACGCGGTAGCCGCCATCACCCAATGGTTCTATTTTTACGGCTTCTTTAAATGCCAATATTTTAGCGCCTTTTTTTTGTGCTTCAAACAGGTAATTCTTATCCAGTGTATTTTTTACATCAATATCTCCTCCTAATAATTTCTGTTCACCTGGGTCGGAATAGCGCTGCGCTGCACCATAAATATTGATAAAGCCGGTACCGGGTTTTACTCCTTCCGGTGCATAAGAAATCGCCAATAAAATATCCCCCTGGCTTTCTACCAGCCCTGGATACTGCTTCTTTAATCTTTTTTCAGCCTCACGGAATATAATATATGAGGGTAAATTATTGTAGGGTGGATAATCAGGATATTTCATCGCGTGCATCATTTTTTCTGCACGCTCGTAATAAGGAGCCATTTCGCCGGCAGTTATGTTACCAGGAAAATCATCAAAGAAATCCCGGCGTTTCATTGTGCCCGCATACACATGAGAGCCCCCGCCCACACCGGCTCCCAGCCATGGAATAATGTGGCGCCCTCGTTTTTGAAGATCATTCATACCGTACCTTCCTTTTTGTGGTTGCCAGAACATATCATCGTCCGCCTCAAAATTTCCCCTGTTTATCCAGCCTCCCCGCTCCAGCACTGTTACGGCATAACCAGCTTCTGAAAACCGCAGCGCAGCTACAGCACCCCCAAATCCCGAGCCAATTATCAGGACATCTGTATCATTATTCTCCATTTGATTTACGACGGTGTTTTATTTCATCACTGAGTAATGATTTAAATTTTTCCCATACAGGTAACAGTGTGTTATTCTCACCATACAGGCATTGCATAATTCTTCTTGTAAATGGCGTTTCTGAAGTACCGTCAGGTAGCAAAATTTTAAATTGCATAGTACCGCCATCTTCACCATCATTGAATATGCGCAGAGAAACGGCTTCGTTTTGCTGGTTGATTAAAATGACGGAACCGCCAATAAGGCTCATCTGTGTTGAAGGTATTACCCAGCCACCGGAATTTAATACTTTGATAGAACCCAAAGAACTGGTTTTTGTAATTTTTTCAAATGGTTTATGGGTATGCCCCCAAATGAAAACGGTTTCGTGCCCGGCGGCTTTGTTCGAGCTAATTAGATCACTACAATAAGCATCCAGGTAATGCATAAGCCCCTTAAGCGTCTCATCCGAACAGGCCACCTGACCTCTATATCGCTCAAAACGCACCTGTGTTGATATTTTCCTCAGTAAAGTTGATGCAAGTACCTTCTCCATCCAGTGAAAAGGCAGGTAGGGGAAGTCTATGGCATGGGCTAAATTTTCGGATAGTTCCTGCACATGCTCTTCCAGTTTTTCTTGGCTACCCATTGTAGCCATCAACTTTTCAAAATAGTTGCCTGCTTTCCCGCTCCTGCCTAATCCGCTGAAAATATAATCAATGTAGTCGCCATTTTCGGATTCCAGTTCTTCCAGGTTTCCCGGGTCATGGAGCGAGGGATAAAATGCCTGCATGGCCTTGCTGATGAAATAATAGGCTTTCTCTGCAAAATGTCCATGGTGAAACAGTATAGCCGGTTCACCCGCTTTGTTAGGCGGAAGAAGGAAATTAGGGTAAAATATTTTAAATTCTGTTGGTGAAGTCGCACCGGACTGCATAAACGCCTGGAAAAAGTCGCTATTAAATCCCTGGTCATAAGTCGCCGGTGTAATATGTTGCAGGTCGGGTACTTCCCGCGATTTGGATTGTTTCAGGGCGGCAAGGAAATGTTCTTCTTTTGCTAAGTTCCAGATGTGGTGATCATGGTTGCCGGAGATGAAAATTACTTTATCGCAAATTTTATTTTGATTGGTAAATGCATCTACAAATGCGGCAAACCCGTTTAGACTCTCTTTGTAACTGCTGAATGAAAGCCCGAGAATATCACCATTCAATAATAATGCGGGTAGGTTTTCCTGGGTAAATTGTCGAACCAAATCCATGAGTGCATCACTAAACGCACGGATAACTGCATAGTCTTCATTTTGCCGGGGAGTAAACAGGCTGTCCTTTTCTCCCAGGTGTAAATCGGATAAAACGATATGTGTAAGTTGCTGGCTGATGACTTAAAAATAATGTTTTAGTTACTTGTAGCACACTTATTTATTAGCAAATAGATAAATGCCTGGGTACCAGGTGTTGTATCTCAAATTGATTATGACAGATGGCCATTAGCCGGCTACCTTTCCTCACACACAGCCGTACGTGCCGTTTCGGTAAACTTCAGTTCCTTACTAAAAAATTGCAAATTCGGCCACCAAAACTTTGGTAACCTAAATGAATAAAACTAACGAAGGAAGAATAAAATTACAGGGAAAATATCTGACTGTATGGAAACAGGTAAACGATAAATGGAAAATTTATCGGGATGAATTAGTATAAAACTGTCTATGAAATGAAACGAAAGCACTACAATGGCTGTAAGTAATTGCCTGTTATCGCTACTTCTGAAAATTCCTATGGAGGTTTCAACTTGGTACTGGTAAAGTTAAGTACAAACCCACGCAACTATCCATAACCGAGACCGCTTTCCTCTATTAAGGATTTTCCCTTCTTTCCTTGATTGCCATTCAGAGAAACTCAGGCAAATCGTAGAAATCTCTTATCCAGGATCTCCCGTATTAAGCTTGTTACCAGTTTATCATTTAATTGATACTTTCCCAAATAATATTCCGCAAATACTACCCGATTTAAATTTGAGAATTCGTTGGCTCGAAGTTGGCGCATTATTACATGACGACAAATCCAGGCAAGTACTTTAAGAAATAAAAAGATGGACTTCAACCGGACATAAATGACCATCGCACTAAAAGTCTGAGATTAATGGAATATCAAGCTTGTTAGCCCCTTTCCATAATCTTTTGTTTTATTGAGAGCTAAGTCTTAGATCAGTTCAGTAATTACAAGGGCACTGGTTCCTATTTAACAAAATCAATACTTTAAATAACACAGGCTTGGATATATGCCCTGCGGCGCATCGTGCCAAGAGATCCTGTGGACCTCCCGGCACGATAGCTTAGCCTGAGACCGTTAGATGTACTTCGGGTTTTTGGGATTGTACTTTTAGGTTGTTTTTACTAATTCGACGCAATACTTCTCTGGCCAACTTACATTTTCCACTGCAAATCGCCCTTATTTTGTGACTTATTTTCTTGGTTGCTTAAAGGTGTCGAACAGCAATCTGGAATCGCTCCTTACTTCGCGAGTCTATGGTCGAACAGTTCCTTTCTTCAATATCAGACCTATTTACATCAGACTGACCTCGCTTAATTGAGCTCCGCTCCTATCAACCATAAAATAGATAAACAATCGGTAATAAATCTTTTAATTAAGGAAAATGCAATGCTTCACCTGCATACAGCTAGGTGTGATGGTTGTAGAGCATATCAAAATCAGAGTAAATTATTGGATGACATCTTGCTCAACCCTATACAGCGTTGTGAAAACACTGTGCATCAAGTCAATAACAACGAATTAAAGCAACAAATCATATGCAAATTATAGTTGCCAATAAAATCAATATTGTAAATCCCCTATTTCTCCGAAGCTTGGGATTTTTTTTGAATCAATCCCAATTTCTGCCAAACAAGAATTTTTTTCCATTTCCTTGTCAGGTTTCGTAACTTGCAGCGACCGTTTGCTTGTAGTTCCGTCAGGCATGAAGGAGCATATTGGCACAGAGGCATGTAAAAACGGTCAACACATGTATGCTCCTGGTGAAAATGGGCATACTTGCGTAGATGCGTGTAAAAAGAAAATGTAACCATTTAAAACAAATATAATGACAACTAAACTCAAACAAGCTCTTATAGGCGGCATTATCGGCACAGCCGTAATGACTATTGTAATGATGATTGCCCCAATGATGGGAATGCCTAAAATGTCACCGCCAGAATTGTTATCAATGATGATTGGGTTTCCAGTATTGGTAGGTTGGATAATGCACTTCATGATAGGGATAATTTTCGCAATTGCTTACGCCTTGTTCTTTATCAATTTGGTGAAAAAGGTAAGCAACAACATTTTGAAAGGTGCACTATTTGGAATGGCAGTATTCATCTTTGCTCAAATCATGATGGCAATTATGGGAATGATGTTTCCAATGCCTCCAGTGGAAGGCAGTATGATGTTGATGATGGTAGGCAGCCTTTTGGGGCATGTCATTTTCGGTATCACGGTAGCACAATTTGTAAAAGAGCAAGCCTAAAAAATTACAGACAATATTTTAAAGGGTTTATGACTGACAACGTCGTGAACCCTTTCTTTGTTTGACAACCTTCTCGACCCAACTGAAAAGAACCACTACCGGTAACATGTACTACACAACCCCGACAAACATCGGGACGGGATGCTGTGTTTCGTTGGACAGTTTTTCGTATAATTGTAGTGTGGTGCTTCGTATAAACTTTAGTGCTATATATAAAAAGCCCGCACTGCGTGTAGCCGCAAAACGTTATAGCCAATGGTAGAGAGGAGCAAAAACAAAGAAAGTGACCAACAGTATTCAAATTGACTAAAATTGAAATGAAATTTGTTTTAAAAACAGATAGCGATTATACAGTCATTGAAGAGAATATTCAATTTAAATCGCCTTTGCCACTTATATCCATTATGCAACGTGTTCTCAGAAAACAACATAACCAACTTTTTAAAAATATTGAAATGCAATGAAACAAGTACACATTAAACCAGGTACAGGATAAGCTTATCGGCAAAGTTGGCATAACAGACCGTGACAAATTCGAGTATGAATTACAAATGATTTAATCGGCAAAGTTATCAAGCAGACAAGAAGACATATGACATCGAAAGAATTAGGCAAGCTTATAGGTGTACAAAAAGCTCAAATTTCAAGACTTGACATTGGGGCCAGGATTTTGTTAAAAAAATAATATGGGAGGCTTTTTTAAACCTATCGGTTCTATGGAGGAACTAATAAACTATGTTCGCCCGCATTAACTATTTATAAAGACCTTCCCCACAATGAAATAGTTTCTTCCGTAATTTTTCCATCTATATCGGGCAAGGATTTTCGAAATGCCCATGTTTTAGCCTAAAAACTTATCTTTGCACTCCATGCGCATTTTTTCCCTTCTGATGTCCGCCTATTTGATGGTTTTGTGCGCCATTCCATGCGGAGACTCCCGGGAGTGCGGAGAAAATGAACAGGAACAGTTATATAGTGCGCAGGAACATGAACAGCACGATCATCCCATGGAGATCTGTACCCCATTTTGTTATTGTGCCTGCTGCGCTGCATCCGTGATCTTCCAGCAAATCGTCAATACATTTCCGCCCATACCCTTTTTTAGACAACCACCTATAGCTTATAAGATCCGGTTGTACAGTGGCGATTCTCCGGCGTTCTGGCAGCCACCCAGGTTGAGTTAATACCTTTCCCGTACTCTTTTTTTTAATACCTGGTATCAGGCACCCTGTTCGTAGTGGAGATGGCCTAATACTTAATTACCAATTTTTAAATTATGTTGAACCGCATTATTCATTTTAGTATAAAACATAAACTGATGGTCGGGCTGATGACGGTCGCCCTGATTATCTGGGGAGTCTGGAGTGCGACCAAATTGCCCCTGGATGCCGTGCCGGATATCACCAACAACCAGGTACAGATCATTACACTGACCCCTACCCTGGCGGCCCAGGAAACCGAGCAACTGGTAACCTATCCCATCGAGCAAAGCCTGGCCAATCTGCCGGATTTAGAAGAGATGAGATCCATCTCCCGGTTTGGGTTATCAGTAGTCACCGTGGTTTTTGCAGAACATGTCGATATTTATTTTGCCCGTCAACTCATCAATGAGCGGTTAAAAGATGCCGAGGCGAAAATTCCGCCAGGCATAGGCAACCCTGAACTCGCCCCGGTGAGTTCAGGCCTGGGTGAAATTTATCAGTATATTATTCATCCCAAAAAAGGAGCTGAAAATAAATATACAGCAATGGACTTGCGTGAAATGCAAGACTGGATCGTCGCCAGACAATTGTATGGCACTCCCGGGGTAGCTGAAGTGATCAGCTTTGGAGGATTGGTCAAACAATATGAAATAGCTGTCAATCCTTACCGTCTCAGATCATTGGATATAACGATTGCTGAATTGTATACCGCGCTGGAAAAAAACAATGAAAATACCGGAGGTGCCTACATCGATAAAAAACCCAACGCTTATTTTATCCGGGGTATCGGGTTGGTCCATTCCATGGAGGACATTAAAAATATTGTAATTAAAAAAGTCAATGGAATCCCGATACTGGTAAGAGATGTGGCCGAAGTGAAATTCGGAAATGCCGCCCGCTACGGTTCGGTGACCTATAATGGGGAAAAAGAAGTAGTAGGTGGGATTGTGATGATGCTCAAAGGTTCAAATAGTGCTGCGGTGGTTGAACGGGTAAAATCTAAAATGGGCAACATCAAAGGCGCCTTACCTGACGACGTTGATGTGGAAGTTTATTTAGACCGTACTGATCTTGTAAATCGTGCCGTAAAAACTGTAGAGACCAACCTGATTGAAGGAGCCCTGATCGTTTTATTTGTGTTGGTTGTTTTTATGGGCAATCTCAGAGCTGGATTAATAGTGGCATCCGCTATTCCCTTATCCATGTTGTTTGCCTTGGGCATGATGAAAGTTTTTGGTGTGAGTGCAAACCTGATGAGCCTTGGGGCCATTGACTTTGGATTGATCGTAGACGGGGCGGTCATCATTGTGGAAGCCACCCTTCATCATTTGTCTATCCGCACGCCGGGGATCCGATTAACCCAGGAGCAGATGGACAAGGAGGTTTTTATATCAACATCAAAAATCAGGAACAGCGCTGCTTTTGGTGAAATCATTATTCTAATCGTATACATCCCGATCCTCACCCTGGTGGGGATCGAAGGCAAAATGTTCCGGCCTATGGCTCAAACGGTTGGGTTCGCCATTTTTGGAGCGCTTCTGCTTTCCCTCACGTATATCCCGATGATGAGCGCCTTGTTTTTACCCAAACAGATAAAAACCCAATCCTATTCCGACCGTATGATGGACTTCCTTCATCGCATTTATCAACCGCTGCTTAAAGGGGCGATACGATTAAAATTAATTATCGTCGCGGCAACCGTGGCGGTTTTTGTCTTTACTATCATTGTTTTTTCAAAAATGGGAGGAGAATTTATACCCCAACTGGAAGAAGGGGATTATGCCTTTCATTGCATTTTACCCCAGGGTACTTCGCTCAGCCAAAGTGTGGAAACTTCCATGCAAGCCATCCGGATCATCAAATCGTTTCCGGATGTCAGGTTGGTCGTCGGGAAAACAGGAAGTGCGGATATACCGACAGATCCTATGCCACCGGAAGCAACCGATATGATTATCGTCTTAAAACCCAAAAAGGAATGGACTACTACCAAAGATTACAATGAAATGGCCAATATGATCATGGAAAAACTGGAGGTGATCCCCGGGGTGTTCTTTGAAATTTCCCAACCGATTCAAATGCGGTTTAATGAATTGATGACCGGTGTGCGGCAGGATGTCGCTATTAAAATTTTCGGCGAAAATATTGATACCCTGGCGGCGCTGGGTACCCGGGTAGCCGACCTGATCCGCGGTATTGATGGCATCTCTACACCCCAGGTAGAACGCACAACCGGACTGCCACAAATCACCATACAATACGACCGGGCGAGGATCGCAGGTTATGGGTTAAATATTGAGGATATCAACCATACAATTAGTACTGCATTTGCCGGGGAAGCCGCAGGTGTAGTGTTTGAAAATGAACGGAAATTTGATCTGGTGGTTCGCCTGGACAGTGCTTACCGGACATCCATTGAAGATGTAGGCAATCTTTTTATTGCAGCGTCCGGCGGTATACATATCCCGCTTTCACAAGTTGCTGAAATATCCTTTAAAGAAGGGCCCGCACAAATCAGCCGGGAAGATGGTAAACGAATAATCGTGGTTGGGTTCAATATTACACACCGCGATGTAGCTACTATAGTTGAAGAAGTGAAGGAAAAACTTACTCAGGCGGCTATTTTACCGGTAGCTTATTATTATACTTTCGGCGGCACCTTTGAAAACCTGCAGGAAGCTACAGCCAGACTCAAAATAGCTGTTCCCGGAGCACTGGCTCTGATTTTTATCCTGCTCTACTTTACCTTCGGATCGATCAAGGAATCTTTATTAATATTCACGGCCATTCCTATGAGTGCAATAGGTGGGGTGTTTGCTTTATTATACCGCGATATGCCTTTCAGTATATCGGCCGGTGTAGGGTTTATCGCTTTATTCGGAGTTGCCGTACTTAATGGAATAGTCCTGATCAGCACATTTAATCAATTGGAAAAAGAAGGGATGGAAAATATACTGGAAAGGGTGTTGGCCGGTACAAAAATACGGTTGCGTCCGGTATTGATGACCGCAACGGTCGCTTCACTTGGATTTATTCCAATGGCCTTGTCTACCGGAGCAGGTGCGGAAGTACAAAAACCCCTGGCCACCGTGGTGATTGGTGGATTGATCACCGCTACTTTTTTAACCCTCTTTGTATTACCTCTATTGTACCTATTATTCACCCACAAAAGAAAACTAAAACCAATGGCCATTCTGCTGAGTATAATAGTTTGTTTATTCATTTCCATTGATCTGCCTGCCCAAGAGGTGACTATAAGGCGGGCTGGTGTTGAAGAAGTCCTGCAAGGGACTAAAAACAACCTTCAATATGAAATAAACAACCAATGGATTCAAAAAACAAATGCCCGGATCAACACCACGATGGCATTTCCCAAAACCGGTGTGTTTGTCGAAAATGAAGATTTGCGGCCCAGTGATACCAGAGGTATATTAAAAATCGGTCTGTCACAAACCTTAGCCTGGCCGGGATGGTATACCGCACAAAAAAATATGGTGCGAGAACAATTGAAATATTATCAAACCAACACCAACGCTATTGAAGCAGGTATCAAAAGGGATGTGCGGGAGTCTTATTTTAATTTGTGGTATTTGCAAGACCTGCAGCATTTATTGAGCCGATTGGATACGATATATGTCAATTTGCAGGAAACTACCCGGTTAAAAGTAAAGTCTGGAGAAAGCCCGGGCCTGGATAGCATAGCCGCACAAGCTCGTTTGCTGGAGTTAGTGTCTTCCCGACAACAAATCGTTCATTCTATCCGTATCGAGCAGGAGCGACTGAAGTTGTTGTCTAATTCCAATCAATTGGTATTGCCCCCCGACACTCCTCTGGAAAAGCTCGTTGTAGCCTCAAACCCCGGAGATGGAAACCCGGCACATCCCCTTCTGCAATTGCAACAACAAAATATACAGATAGCCAAATCCAGTATTGCAGTAGCGAAACAGGAAAATAAACCGGATTTTTCCGGCCGTTTTTACAGTCAGTTGCTCTGGGCTGCCGATAACCCCTTTTCCGGTTTTTCCGTTTCTGCTGCTTTCCCTATTCTGGGTTTGAACGCCCATCGCAATAAAGTAAAACTGGCTGAAGCAGAAGTCGATTTTCAACAAGCTCAATCCAATTTTACTAACCAGGGAATAATCAGTGAACGGGAACAGGCATTTCAGGAACTGGACAAAAACAAAAAGGGACTGGCATATTATGAATTGACCGGTTTGAATCAAGCTGAGGAAATCATCAAAGCTGCTACCTTATCCTACCAGGCAGGAGAAATTGGTTTTTCTGACTTGTCCCAATATTTAACTCAGGCTATTGAGATCCGGCGCAATTATCTGGATACTCTCAACAATTACAATCAATCTGTCATTCAGTATTATTATTATATCAATCAATAAAAAATGAAAACGATTAAATTATATACTTTGGTTTATAGTTGTTTCCTGCTGTCGTGTACCGGCCAGAAAAGCACAGCACCCATTGCGGAAGAAGACCATCACATGAATGAACATACCACCAGCAATACGACCTGGCTGAGTGATGAACAAATCAAAAGTATTGGAATAGAATTAGGTCGTATTGAAGATAAACAACTCAACGAAACCCTTAAAGCCAGTGGCAAACTCAAGGTGCCCAATCAGTATAAAGCAAATGTCAATTCCATGTACCGGGGCATTATTAAATCACTGCAAATCCAGCCAGGACTCCGGGTCTCCCCCGGACAGGTGATCGCCACGATACAAAACCCGGAATTTATTCAGATACAAGAGGAGTATCTAACCTTAAGTTCAAAAATAGAACTCGCCCAACTGGAATTGTTACGACAGGAACAGCTTAACAAAGGCAACGCAGGGGCTTTAAAAAATCTTCAGGCTGTCCAATCTGAGCTCAAAGCACTGCATACCAGAAAGTCGTCTTTATACCAGCAACTCCAATTGATGTATATCCAACCGGATTCGCTGCAGCCCGGAAATTTAATTTCGACTTTAAAGGTCCGGGCTCCAATAGGGGGTACCATCAGTGAAGTACTCGTCGATATCGGGTCCTATGTTGATTTGAGTACTACAATGATTAAAATTATTGATAACCATCAGCTCCACCTGGATTTATTCGTCTTTGAAAAGGATCTTCCCAAAATTCAAAACCATCAGGTTATCCATTTTACATTGACGAATAATCCCGGAAAAGAGTATGATGCCAAAATATTTTCACTGGGTTCCACTTTTGAAGGGGAAAGCAAGGTGGTCTCCGTACATGCCCATGTGGAGGGTAACAAAACCGGGTTGATTGACGGCATGAATGTTACCGCTATTATCAGCCTCAGCCATATTACGTTTCCAGCCATACCTTCTGGAGCTATCGTTTCACACCTGGGGCAGGATTATATTTTTATTGTTTCCGAAACATCACCACCCCATGAGCATCATGACCACCCTGGCGATGCAGCTGCATCTGACGACCATACCGTATCCACAACTCCAGAAAAAAAGGGAATGACCTTTGAAAAAATTCCTATTGCCCGGGGTATTTCTGATGTAGGGTATACTCAGGTGACCCTGTTAAAAGAACTGCCTAAGGAAACAAAAATTATCGTAAAAGGCGCTTTTTTTGTTCTGGCCAAATTGACCAACACGGGGGAACATGAACATTAAATGTATGCTACTTATGAAATTTTTTCTTACCATGCCCACACACTTAAGGCCATATTATGAAGAAGAAATTCAACAGGCAACGGCTGCCTTGGCCGATAAAAAACATCAGGTGTGTTGGAACCACCTGGAAAGAGCCCATATACTCGGACAACCCTATCCAATTGAACCTACGGCCGTGCATTGGAGGATGCTGATCTTTGGAATCCGGATAAAAGATATGCGCGAAATCCTGGGGCAGATTCCCCGTTTATTGATTGGAGGTGTAAAATCTTTTATTGGAAAAATAACTTCTGGCAATACCGGAAGGTCAAATGTACCACCCCTTAAGCCCATGATCATACCAGATGACCTGCAGGAAATGATCAATACACATAATCAGCCCGGGTCATGAAACAGCCAGCGCCGAATCATGTCCATACCTTCGATGCAGACGGGCGAATGAACTGTTGCTCACTGGAAGAAAAAATATATTCACGGGCCGGGGCAGAGGGGTTGATCAAAATAAAAAGCGATTTCGATGCCGATCATGATCATTCAGGTCATCCTTTGAATGATATGTATAGTAAAAAGAAAGCCTGGAAAAACTATTTACCCATCGGCATCAGCTTGGCGTTACTCCTCACCGGTATACTTATTGATTATTTAAACCCTGACTTTTTTACAGGTTATCTACGCTTAGCCGCGTATGTCATCGCGTATCTGCCAGTTGGTTTACCAGTAATAAAAGAAAGTTGGATGGCCATTTTAAAAAAGGAGTTTTTTACTGAGTTTACGCTGATGTCTGTAGCCACCGTTGGCGCATTTGCCATCGGCGAATATCCGGAAGGAGTAGCCGTCATGTTGTTTTATGCCATGGGGGAACTTGTTCAAAGTGCAGCAGTAAATAAAGCCAAATCCAATATCAAAGCATTATTGGATGTCAGGCCATCAGAGGCAAATGTTTTGCGAAACAACAGTTATCAAACCGTAAAACCAGAAGAGGTATTCACTGGCGAAACGATCCAAATCCAAGCCGGTGAAAAAGTACCCCTGGATGGTAAACTGTTAAATGATGCCAGCAGCTTTAATACTTCAGCTTTAACGGGTGAAAGTCAGCCAAAAAAAGTTTTAAAAGGTGAACAGGTATTGGCCGGTATGCTCAATCTGGATAAGGTGATAGAGTTGAAAGTCACTAAAATATTCTCTGACAGTTCGCTGGCCAAAATCCTGGATTTGGTACAACATGCATCCTCCCGAAAAGCAAAGACTGAATTACTTATCCGCAAGCTGGCAAAAATTTATACACCGATTGTTTTTATTCTAGCCATAGCCCTCGTGACCATTCCCTATTTTATAATAAACGATTATGTATTTAAGGATTGGCTCTACCGGGCTTTAATTTTCCTGGTAATCAGTTGCCCTTGTGCCCTTGTAATTTCGATTCCCCTGGGCTATTTTGGCGGCATTGGAGCGGCTAGTCGAAACGGTATTTTATTTAAAGGCTCTAATTTTTTAGAGTTAATGACGAAGGTAAATACTTTGGTGCTGGATAAAACAGGCACACTGACCTCAGGGGTATTTAAAGTACAGGATATCGTAACTCGCGATATGGACCAATCGGAATTTATGGGATTATTGGCAGCCGTGGAAAAAAAATCCACCCACCCCATCGCTAAAGCTATTTCTGATTATGTAAAAAAAGAAACGCAGCAATATCAGGCCACTGATATGGAGGAGATTTCAGGGCACGGACTCAAAGGTATTGTAAATGGCAAAATAGTGCTGGCAGGCAACACCAAGTTGTTGACTAAATTTAATATAGCGTATGATGAAGCTATTGATAATATGGAAGAAACCATAGTCGCTGTTGCTGTCGACAATAGATATGCAGGATATGTACTGATAGCTGATGAACTAAAAGTTGATGCCATAGAGTCCGTGCAACAAATGCACCATAATGGTATACGGCAAATTGTCCTGCTCAGTGGAGATAAAAATTCCATTACTCAAAAAATAGCAAAAACGCTTGCCATAGAAACCGCATTCGGTGACTTACTGCCTGAAAATAAGGTGCAGATAGTAGAAGAATTAATGCAGGATAAAAATAAAATCATTGCTTTTGTAGGTGATGGCATCAATGATGCTCCGGCGCTTGCCTTGAGTGATGTTGGAATTGCTATGGGGGCTATGGGCAGCGATGCAGCAATTGAAACCGCTGATGTGGTGATACAAACGGACCAACCCTCCAAAATCATCACAGCCATCCGGATTAGCTGGGCTACTAAACGTATTATCATTCAGAATATCGTTTTTGCGCTTTTTGTAAAATTGATCGTATTGGTTCTGGGGGCCAGTGGATTGGCCTCCATGTGGGAAGCAGTATTTGCAGATGTCGGAGTAGCTTTACTGGTTATTCTGAATGCCATACGTATTCAACGAATGAAATTTTAAATGGAGAATAATCATATACTGGAATCTGTTGTACATTTAAAAGACAGAACAGTGGGTTTAAACTTCATTTTTCATCAAGAGAAAGAACTATTGCTCCTGTTGAAAAATTCATCATTGGTTTTTGACTGAGTATGCCTTCGTGGCAGTTCATTTGCCGATGAAATCAAATAATGTCTAAACCCAGTTCAACAATGATATTAAATGTTCCATTCTTCAATATTTTGTCTTTAAGCTTTGTATTAAGTCGTAAATTTGGTCTAATGCCGATATTGGAGGACTGATTAATAATTCAGACCTAGCCACAGTGGTATAGGGCTTGAACCTGTCTTAAGCCGAATATCAAAAACAGCAGTGGCTTTTGATAAATGAATTTGCATCAATTATTGAAATCGAAGTGAATTATGTCTAAGAAGAATCGCGATTCCGCCGCTATCGCCGAGGCCGCTGGCGCGGTGGATGTCATTACCGAGGGTCGTCGACAAGAAGCTCTGATTGCAGCCGGGGCTTTGCAGAGCGCTATTTTCAATAGCGCCAACTTCTCGATTATTGCCACCGACGCGAAGGGTGTCATTCAACTATTCAACGTCGGCGCTGAGCGCATGCTGGGCTACACAGCCGCTGAAGTGCTGAACAAGATTACCCCAGCCGAGATTTCCGATCCTCAGGAAGTGATTGCGCGTGCCAAGACATTGAGTCTAGAGCTTGCCACCCCTATTGCGCCGGGTTTCGAAGCTTTGGTCTTCAAGGCATCGCGCGGCATCGAGGACATCTACGAATTGACCTACATTCGCAAGGACAGCAGCCGCTTCCCAGCGGTCGTATCGGTCACGGCCCTGCGCGACGCGCAAAGCGCTATCATCGGCTACCTGTTGATTGGCACTGATAACACCGCACGCAAGGAGGCGGAGAAGGCACTGCTTAGAGCAGGGGCCTTGCAGAACGCGATTTTCAACAGCGCTAACTTTTCGAGCATAGCCACTGACGCGAAGGGTGTCATCCAAATATTCAACGTTGGCGCCGAGCGTATGTTGGGTTATACGGCCGCTGAAGTGCTTGACAAGATCACCCCGGCCGACATTTCCGATCCGCAGGAAGTGATTGCACGGGCCAAGACATTGAGCTTTGAGCTCGCAACCACCATTACACCAGGCTTTGAGGCCCTGGTCTTCAAGGCCTCGCGCGGGATCGAAGACATCTACGAATTGACCTACATCCGCCAGGATGGCAGCCGCTTTCCGGCAGTAGTGTCGGTGACGGCACTGCGCGATGATCAAGATGCAATCATCGGATATCTTCTGATTGGTACGGATAATACCGCACGTAAGCAAGTCGAAGCAGAGCAGAAAAAGCTCGATCAACGCCTACGCGACCAGCAGTTCTACACGCGCTCTCTCATCGAATCCAATATTGACGCACTGATGACCACTGACCCGTCCGGCATCATCACTGACGTCAACAAACAGATGGAGGCACTCACTGGCTGCACCCGTGACGAGCTCATCGGCGCCCCCTTCAAGAACTACTTCACTGATCCGGAGCGGGCCGAGGCGGGCATCAAACTAGTGCTCAGCGAGAAAAAGGTCACCAACTATGAGCTCACCGCGCGCGCGAGGGACGGTAAGGAAACCGTGGTGTCCTACAATGCGACTACCTTCTATGACCGGGATAGGAAGCTTCAAGGCGTTTTCGCGGCAGCGCGGGACGTTACCGAGCTTAAACGCTTTGAAAGGACGCTGCAGGATAAAAACGTCGAGCTGGAGATCGCTAAGTCTGCAGCGGAACAAGCCAACCTCGCGAAATCAGATTTCCTTTCCAGCATGAGCCATGAGCTTCGCACTCCGCTCAGTGCGATCCTCGGTTTCGCACAACTCATGGAGACCAGCACCCCACCACCACCGCCCTCCCAGATGGAAAATATTAACCAGATTCTCCTGGCGGGATGGCACCTGTTAATGCTGATCAACGAAATCCTCGATCTCGCGGTGATCGAGTCCGGAAAGGTGTCACTTTCACCAGAACCGGTCTTGCTGTCTGAAGTCATGATCGAATGCCAGGCCATGATCGAACCGCAGGCGCAACAACGTGAGGTTCGCGTCACCTTCCCACAGTATGAAATCCCTTGCTTTGTCAATGCTGACCGGACCCGGTTGAAGCAGGTTCTCATCAACCTTCTTTCCAATGCAATAAAATACAACAAAGCGGGAGGCACAGTGGCTGTGACCTCCACGTCGAGGACCTCTGGAAGGATACACATCAACGTCGAGGACACTGGCGAAGGATTATCTCTGGAAAAGTTGGCGCAACTTTTCCAGCCATTCAATCGTCTCGGCCAAGAAGGCGGAATCGAACAGGGAACAGGCATCGGCCTCGTGGTAACCAAGCGACTAGTCGAACTGATGGGGGGCACGATCGGCGTGGAAAGCGTCGTCGGCACGGGAAGCACGTTCTGGATCGAGCTGAACTCGGCGGAGGCGCCGCAACCTGCCATTGACCAAGCCGAACCCACTGCGGTTGCCCAAGCCGAAATACAAGACGATGCTCCGCTCCGTACCGTGCTCTATATCGAGGATAACCCGGCTAACTTGAAGCTGGTGGAGCAACTCATCGCTCGCCGCCCTGATATGTGTCTGCTAAGTGCAGTGAATGGGAAGCTGGGAATAGAGCTTGCGAGTGCCAGCCAACCAGACGTGATCCTAATGGACATCAATTTGCCTGGCATGAGCGGCATCGAAGCCCTGAAAATCCTGCGCGAAAACCCGGCAACGGCACACATCCCCGTCATTGCACTCACTGCAAATGCAATGGAGCGAGACATCGAGAAGGGCTTGCAGGCAGGTTTCTATTTGTATCTCACCAAACCGATCAGGGTCAATGCATTCATGGAAGCGTTGGACTTGGCGCTGAATATTTCATGAAAGGACCTTCGCCGGAACAAATAAAGCAAGCCGTATATTTATGAGCAATTCATCCGATTTGATTATTCCTTAACCGCCCCACAAATTTAGTTATGAAAAAAGTTATCCTGGTCGACGATAATCCTGCGATATTGACCATCATGTCGAAACGGCTGCAAGCGGAAGCTGTCGAGACACTGACCGCTGACAATGGAGCCGATGCATTGCGGATGACAAGAGAAAACCGGCCCGATGTAGTGGTTCTAGACTTGATGATGCCCAAAATGCACGGCTACACCCTCATTCAAGAGATCCGCAACGACCCAGACCTGAGCCATGTCAAGATTATGGTTATCTCCGCCAAAACTTATGCGGCAGATGTGGACAGAAGCCTGCGACTGGGGGCAGATCGTTATTTGAGTAAGCCCTTCGACTTGCAGGTGTTCTGGAAAACTATCGCTGAACTTCTAGGGGGAACCCCACCGCCTTTTACCCTTCGGTTCTGGGGTGCACGCGGTTCGATTGCAACTCCCGGGCCAGACACAGTGAAATATGGCGGCAACACTGCATGCACTGAGGTGCGGTGCGGCGATCAGTTATTGATTCTAGATGCCGGCACAGGGATTCGGGAGCTTGGACTATCCCTGCTCCGTGAGTTCCAGCAAAGACCGATCAAGGGGCATATCTTCGTGGGCCACACTCATTGGGATCATATTCAGGGATTCCCTTTTTTTGCACCGGCTTTTATTCCCGGAAATGAGTTTACAATCTACAGTCTGCGCGGAGCTGAAAAGCCGCTCGAAAAAGTCTTCCGGGGACAAATGGACAACGACTACTTTCCGGTCCTTTTGAGCGAAATGAAGGCAAGCCTGGAGTTTCGCGAGTTAGAATCAGAAGTGAATCTGGGAGAGATCCAAGTATCCTACATTTTTTTGAACCATCCGGGTCTTGCAGTAGGCTTCCGCATATCTTTTGCGGGCCGATCTTTGGTCTATATTAGCGACCACGAGAATTACGGGCGTTTGTCGCCTGGCGGGCCCAGTCCGAACCCACTCGACTTGGAAATAGCACGCTTTGCCGAAAATGCGGAATTATTGATATCCGAAGCGCAGTACACGGAAGAGGAGTATGCACAGAAAAAAGGATGGGGACACAGCACCTTCCTGGATGCTTTGGATCTGGCTAATCAGGCAAAGGTAAAGCGTTTGGCTATCTTCCATCATGATCCTTCTCATGATGACACTTTCCTGGATCAGATTTCGGAGTTCTGTCAGAAGACGATTGAGGAGCGGAGGTATACGTTCTCCTGCTTCCTGGCCCAAGAGGGAACTTTGATTGAGCTCTGAACGGAGGACTATTAGGGCCTAATGTTATTAATTAACGAGTATACAATTAGAATACATCCGATTAAATTTTAAATGGAGACCAATCACCTCTATATTAAAAAACATGGTTTGTAACCGGTGTATACTGGTTGTCCAACAGGAATTAGAAAAATTAAACCTGGCACCGTCGAAGGTTATTTTGGGCGAAGCCAAATTGAAAAAGACTCCATCCGCACGGCAAATGGAAGCGTTGACGCAGAGACTGAGTACATTGGGTTTTGAATTGATCGATAATCAGAAACATCTTCAGATAGAAAAAATAAAAAAGCTGATCATAGAGAAAGTCCAATCTCAGCACATAGAAGAACATTTTAGTTTGAGTGAGTACCTTGGAAAATCGCTGAATAAGGATTACAGTAATTTGTCCCGTTTGTTTTCCTCAGTCGAAGGCACTACCGTTGAACAATACTTTATTTTACAAAAACTGGAAAAAGTCAAAGAATGGTTGATTTACGTTGAATTAACGCTCACCGAAATAGCCTGGCAGTTGGGTTATAGCAGCGTAGCCCATCTTTCTTCCCAGTTTAAAAAAATGACTGGTCTGCCTCCCAGGCGATTTAAAGAAATCGGCGGGCATCGCACTTCTCTGGATAAGGTATGACCCCACCAGGTCTTTGTGGCGGCGGGCTTCAGCCGCCGTGAAAAAGACTTGACTAATAGGATATATTTTGACCACGAGAATGGTATAAAGATTAACCATCTTTTCTAAAGACATTGTTGTCAGGAGATCAGTGAATAATGAAACATATAGTTGTAATTGTATAATAACAATCATAATTCTAGTGGTAAGTTTGCAATTGGTAAACGTTCGATATTTAGTCTGTTTAGCTTCCTTTTATTAAACGGAAAAGCCGATTAGAGCTCGGTTGTATGTCTGTCGTAGTTAAAGTTTTAACTAATCAAAAATTAAAGTCGTATACTTTTAAAATTCTAAAAAATGATAAAGTCCTATTTCAATTTTCTATTCCTTTTAGCCGGTAGCTTTTTAATATTAACCCAAAGTTGTTCAAGTACACAAGAAGCAACCATCACCTCTAAAACAGCATCAACATCCAAGGGCTACACGGTTATGAATCCGGGAGAGTCCATCATAATATACAAATATGAGCACCTGGCCCATTCAGCTAAAGAAGCCGATAAATATGGTCCTAAATATTTCTTTACAACTGCATCATCAGATGTTTTAACTCCTCTGACTAAAATGAACCTGAAAAAAGTGTTTTCAACTAATCATTCTTTTCACGACGCCCTAGATGCTAATTTTACCAAAGACGAGGAACTCATCAATTATGATGATTTCCATAAGATGTATAAGATCAATAGGCTTCTAATAAACGATAGCCATTCCGGTATGAAAATGGACAATGGCATGATGGCGTCAATGAACAATGCAATGGGTAAGATGCACGATATGAAGATGTCAGAGGATTTTGATCATGACTTTGCGCATATGATGATTAAGCATCACCAGGCGGCCATAGATATGAGCAAAATAGAAATGGCGAAAGGCATGGATCCACAAATCAAAAAGATAGCGCAGAATATTATAACCGAACAAAAGGTGGAGATTGGTCAAATGGAATTATTTATAAAAAACCACAAGGTTACCAAAGGTGAAATGCATCATCAATTAGGCGAATCAATGAATTCCATGATGAACAAAATGAATAATATGAAAATGACAGGGAATGCAGATAGAGATTATGTAATGATGATGATTCCTCATCATGAATGTGCCGTGAGTATGGCTGAAGCCCAATTAGCGCATGGCAAAGAAATGGAATTAAAAAATATGGCACAAAGTATGATTTTAAACCAAAAAAAGGAAATTGCTGAATTGAATGCATGGCTGTCTGCCAAAAAGTAGTTTTGCAGTTTTTTTTACGCAAGAGAGAGATCTTATTTGGTTTGTAAAAAAAAAATAAAATGATAGAATCAATCCATAACTAAAGTTGCCCAATGCACCCTGAGATAAAATCAAATGAGCCTGGTAAATTCCCAAAGTATGGAATGGATTTAATAGTTAAAACACAAAGAATATTTTATTAAAAATAGGAATCCTAAGAATATATCCTCGATCTTGATAACCGCCAGTCGGTTTATCAGGTCAACGTTGTCGTGACTTTCATTTTTCTGGCGTTCATTCTTCTTGATGTAGGTCTACACGCAATAGTGACAAATTGACTATAATTTCTCTCCCTTAAGAGCTTAGAGTTTGTTGCCAGAGTAAACGTGGTTCAGCCCCCTATTCTTCAGACAATAATTATCTAAGTTAAGAAATCAATTGTATTCGTCAATACCTTTGTATCGGCGAGGGTCGACTGACGGTCATGCTTTATACCGACGTCGATTCAAGTGTATTGTGTAGGCCTACCAATGCATTTTTATTTTTCGGCTCATCGAGAGCCTCAAAATAAGGCGAGGGTCTCCTTCTGGTTTGCATTGCCCGATAGTCGTATTGATATATTCCAGGTAATGTAATGAGGTCCTGGAATGGGACTTTAATGGTGATTTTAGCTCTTCGACTCTCCAGATATGTGACCTCCACCAGATCCATTTCGAATAGTGCCCAGAATTTAGCAGGAGGAATCCCTTTTGTTCCGCTGTGGCTTCAGTCATTATTGTAGGCCGTATAAAACCGGCCCAGTCTATCTTCAAGTTGAGGAAGACTTGTAAACCGATCGTTCTTTAAAGCGTCAGAAAGGATGGCATGAAAACTTTCGACATGACCGTTTTCCTCAGGCGTATAGGGATGGTTAAACACATGTTGAATGTTATTGTCCAGAAAGAATGTAGCGACCTCTTTGGCAGCCAGTTGTTTTTCATTATCACTCCTCACCTCCACTTCAATTTCTGACGTATTGACACGATGAGGTTGTAAATACTCAGCCACGACATATTCCCAAACGTCCTTTACCTGACTGGCTTTCATAGTAAATCCTGCCTTCCAGTGCAACGCATATCGTGTAAACGTATCCAGAACAGTGAGTATAAAGGCATATTTTCTCTGCTCATAAATCCAGACGTACTTGATATCCATTTCCAGAATCACGACGAAAAGTGACAAACTCCCGCCCTTTGCGCTTTCTGGAATCTTCTAGCAATAGATGCTCCTTCCTCATTCGGAATAGTTTCTTGTGATTGATATAATATCCAAGAAGCTGCAATGTAGCCGTGATTAGCCGATACCATTTTGGCTGATCCGGATTCAGTTTAATATCCACAACTTTTTTGACCACCTCCTCGTTCGGTACCAGGTACTCATTTAATGTTCGAGGATCCCGCCATCGAGTCGTGGAAGATGGTCTTTTGCCTGGCTTTACTCCCTTTTCCTGATAGTAAAACTCGTTCCGGGTCATGCCTGTGATCCCCAGACATCGATCGCGCCTTAATCCGAATACCATAAAGTCTCTCACAAGGGTTTCCTTCTCAGTTCGGGATATTTTTTTTTAAAAACTCATCCTTCAGCTTGCTTTCCAGATCCCTTTCTGCAAGCAGGATTTTGAGTTGCTCGTTTTCCTTTTCCAACAACCGCATTCTCATCTCTTGGTCTTTAAGACGGGCATGTTGAAGCCCCTCTTCGAAATTGCCCGAATGCTGCAGGTATGAAAGGGTGAATAAAACGGAAATGAAAGGTGGTGCGGCAATGCACCACTCCATGGAAATGATGCCTCACCAACCTGCAAAGTGTATGGGTTCAAAGATCGAAACCGGAACTTTACCTCAGGCGAATGAACTGAAGCCGGTGTTTGACCACTATTTTGATCTCAAAGATGCCCTGGTCAATACCGATGCCACCGCAGCCGCTTTACAAGCTGGCTATTTATTGGCTGCTATTGACGCCGTCAAAATGGAGTCCTTGTCTGCTGCCGTCCATACACTTTGGATGAAACAGCTCCCTTCTCTTAAATCCGATGCCAGTCAACTATTTAAGTCTATGGAGATATCCAACCAAAGGAATTTTTTTATGACCCTGTCGACCAGGATGTACGAACTGATTAAAGCTTCGAAAACGGATGAACCCGTTTATTATCAGTTGTGCCCGATGGCCAACGATGGCAAGGGCGCTAATTGGTTGAGTCGCGAAAATGGCATTAAAAACCCTTATTACGGGGTACAAATGATGACTTGCGGACGCACCGTAGAAACCATCAAATCGTAATGAATTTTATTTAAACCGGTTATTGATTCAGGCATAGTCAGTTCATCCTGACTATGCCTTTTTATAAAGCAAGAATTTGTTATGAAGGATCTTTATTTCATAACACTAATCATAGGATCATATTTGTTGCAGTCTCGGATCGGCGAATAAAATTACGCCGCTACATTCCTTCTACCCGCCACCTCCCGAGTCTAGTCTTCGGGACAACTATCACATATCTTCGATTGTGCAAAATACCTGTAAATGATATAACAGATTGACTTTTTTGTGTAAAAGATAACGGTGATGATGTCTTATTTTTCCGAAATATGTATTTAGTTAGATCTTTCGTTAGCCTTCATGCGTCGCAGACTTAATAATGTATGGCAAATAATAACGGATGCCGCTGAAGGTTTTTCTCGGCATAAGGTGCAACAATTGAGTGCTTCACTTGCGTTTTATACTGTATTTTCTCTGGGCCCGATCATTCTGGTGGTTATCTTTTTTTCCAATCTTTTCTGGGGCCGTGCGGCGATTGAAGGCACTATTTATCACCAGATCCGGGGATTAGTTGGAAATGAAACCGCGATTCAAATCCAGGAGATTATAAAAAATACGGCCATCGAAGGCAATAATATGGCAGCGGTCATAGGATTTGTTACACTGATTATTGCAGCGACCACGGTATTTATTGAGATGCAGGATTCCATCAATACGATCTGGGATCTGAGATTAAAAAAATTAAAGTCGGCAGGCAGCTGGAAAAAAATGCTTCAAAACAGGTTATTGTCTTTTTCTTTTGTCACCGGATTGGGGTTTCTCCTCCTGGTTTCCCTGATCATTGATGGATTGCTGGAAAGTTTTATGAACCGGCTGCAACGTATGTTTCCGGGTGTGGCGATTGAAATGATTTATATTTTCAACACCTTGCTCACCCTGATCGTGGTTACCCTGTTGTTTGCCTTCATCTATAAATACCTCCCCGATGCGATCATCCAATGGAAGGAAGTTATGGTAGGAGCATTATTTACTGCCGTGTTGTTTATGGTCGGTAAATACGGTATTACCTTTTACCTTGGACACAGCAAAATAAGTAGTCCCTACGGCTCCGCAGGTTCTCTGGTAATCCTGTTGCTGTGGGTGTATTATTCTTCCATCATTTTATATTTTGGCGCCGAAATCACCAAAGCATTTGCATTGCGGCATGGTATGGACATCAAACCAACCAAATACGCTGTTTCCATATCACCCCACCAGGAAAACATAACCTAAGAGGCACGCTCCATTCTTATTTTTAATTTTAAAATATAATCTTCGCAGTTCAACAATAAAAATTATTTACACCAGGGAGCTTTTACCTGGGCAAATGAAACAGGAGGGCATTGTGCTCTCTTGATAAAATTGGGTTAAACCTGTTATCTTACACCTTATCGTATTGCCAACAACAAATGATTAATTATTAATCCATACTTTGAATTTGAAAAGAATACCGAAACATATTGGAATCATTCCCGATGGGAACAGAAGATGGGCAGAAGCAAATAACAAAACAAAAGATCAGGGTTATGAAAATGGTTTAGACCCTGGCCTCCAACTATTCAGATTATGCAAAGAGGCCGGCATTGAAGAATTGACTTCTTATGGATTCACCACTGACAACAACAAACGGCCCGTAAAACAAAGAGATGCTTTCACCAAGGCATGTATCCATGCCGTAACTATTTTGTCCCGGGAAGATGCTGAGTTGCTGGTCGTAGGCGACCATGAATCAACCCTATTTCCAAAAGAATTGCACCCTTTTATTTTCAGACAGACCTTTGGAAAAGGAGGCATCAAAGTAAATTTTCTGGTTAATTATGGTTGGGAATGGGATTTAAACCAATTAAAATCGGCAGACCCTGACCAGAAAAATATTTCAAACCATATCAGATCAAAGGATATTTCACGAATCGATTTGATTATCCGTTGGGGTGGCAGAAGACGATTGAGTGGTTTCCTTCCAGTGCAATCCATTTATTCTGATTTTTATATCCTCGATGACTTCTGGCCGAATTTTAAACCGGACCATTTTTACGAAGCGCTGAATTGGTATGATAAACAGGATGTTACCTTGGGTGGATAGTACGTCTGAAAATTTGGAAGTCCGAAAGTTTCGCGGATACCTGGTCCGTCCGGGTATCCTATCTGGTCATATACAGAATCACGTAGCAATTGAAGCTCTTCTTCCCCGAGCCCGTCGGCCCGATTAAAAAATAAGGAATCCATACTGTCCATCCAATTCCCCACGAAGTGTTTTGTATCCTCCAGATTGCTGAGGAGGACAATGGCCTCCCGGAGTTAAGACTATCCGGATCCTGTTGAAAATGGGCAATCACTTTTTCCAGTTCCTTACGATTATCGCCGGATAATATAAGGCTTCTCTCGAGGGGGTCGATGATGCCATCAATCTTACTTTTACAATTGAAACCTGCCATGAAGAAAATAAAAATGATAAGCAGGCAGATGATCCTTACGAGAGTATTCAGGTGGCTTTGCTAGATTATAGCATATTCTGCGGGCATGATTATTTTTCCAAAGGTAATATGGTTTTTAAATCAGGGCGATACATCCTTTAACCCTTTAACCTTTAACCCTTTAACCCTTTAACCCTTAACCCTTTAACCCTTTAACCTTTAACCTTTTAACCCTTAACCTTTTAACCCTTTAACCTTCTTAACGCATTGACATCGGGAACGCGCTGCTGTGGACCTTCTGTTTACGTTTTCGCCCCATGCTCAACCCGCGGCCCTGGCATGGACAAAGTTTTTTTAATGAATTCGCGATAATATTCATTTCATGCTGACAGGATATATCGGGGTCCAGGATATATCGGCGATTGAGATAGCGCGGACAAAACAAAGCCTGAATACCCGATTACAATTTGTTCCCTGATCGTATCCAGTTGTTGTTCAGGCTTTTTTACTTATTTTTGTCTATTCTGATATAAAAGAGCAGGCACAACGCCAACAGCCCTCTATACGATGGAAATCAAATGCCCAGGAATGTTGTGAGCCATGCTATCTATGTTACAGAACGCTATCTTTATTAAATTTCAAAGGGCGTTTTAAGGAACGATTTTTTTAGACTATATCGCAAGATCTGAAAAAGAAGAAAGAAAATGTATATTGAAGATGAAGCTGTAATTTCTTATTCGTAAATTGAAATTGGATGCCTCTTACGCAGAAAGTATACGCCCTTTGTTAAGTGATAAATCAGAAATCCAAATTTTAAAAGACAATTAACGTTTTGCGAAGAAAAAATGCATTTTTAGGGATATTACCACAAGCCCTTGCCCAGCTAAAAATAAATATTATTGATCCTTTCTTCGGAGAAAACGATCTTGACAAGCACACAGGAGAAGGGCGTCCGCTCCGGTCCGAAATATTTACCAAAGATAAATTTGAACAATATGCTGTCACCCTGGCTAAGAGGCATATCCTGGTCTCTGAACAAAAAAAGGAACTGCTGTTAAAACGCCTGGCAGAAAATGAAAACATACTTCTTGAGGTGTACACCTTGTTGTCGGATACGATAAAACAAAACAAACAAATAACCCCGGCTGCAGAATGGCTGGTGGATAATTTCTACCTGATTGAAGAACAAATTTATACAGGCAAAAAACATTTGCCAAAGGGATATAGCAAAACCCTGCCCCGTTTACTCAAAGGGGCTTCGGCGGGTTTACCCCGGGTGTATGATATAGCTGTTGAGATGATTTCGCACAGTGACGGTCATGTCGACCTCACCAATTTAACGGACTTTGTAAATGCCTATCAAAATATCACTGTCCTGAAATTGGGAGAACTATGGGCCATTCCCATCATGCTTCGACTTGGTCTGATTGAAAATTTAAGGAGAATTTCCATTTTAATAGCCGAAGAAATAAACAACAAAGCGCTGGCCAACCGGTGGGCCGATCAAATGATTGAGGTTCTTGAAAAGGACCCCAGAAACTTGGTATTGGTGATAGCTGATATGGCCAGATCTGAACCGCCGATGGAAAGCACCTTCGTGGCCGAATTAAACCGAAGATTACTGGAAAAGGGAAATTCCCTTTCTCTTCCCATCAACTGGATAGAACAAAGGCTTTCGGACCTGGGAGTGACCACTAACGATTTGATTCAACTGGACAACCAAAACCAGGCTGCAAATCAGGTATCGGTAAGCAACTGCATCAACAGCCTTCGTTTCTTAAGCATCACCAATTGGAAAGATTTTATAGAAAACACCAGCAAGGTTGAAGCTACGCTTCGCCAGGATATTGAAGGAGTCTACGGCAGGATGGATTTTTATACCCGGGATCAGTACCGGCACGCCATTGAAAAAATTGCTCAATCCTGTAATTTCTCGGAACAGGAGGTGGCTGAAAGTGTGATTCGACGCGCCAGGGAAAACGCTGGCCTCAATTTAGATCCAAGGTTATCGCATATAGGTTATTACCTGACCGGAAAGGGTTATGCAGCCACTGTAAAAGCCACCAAAGCCCGGACTGGAATAATTGAAAGGCTCAGGAGAAATTCAAATCCTTTGATATGGTATCTCGGGGCTATTGCTTTGATTACTTTTCTTATTTCATGGTTACTTATAGAACAAGCTGCTAAGGAAAATCTGTCAAAAATCCTCCTCATAGTGGTTTTCGGGGTATCTCTGTTAACCAGCACCCGCCTGGCCGTATCCATCGTAAATTGGTTAAGCTCTATCCTGATCAGCCCTCGTCTCCTACCACGAATGGATTACTCCAAAGGCATACCGGACGACTCTGGCACCATAGTAGTAATTCCAACCCTGATCACGGATATCAGCTCCATTGAGGATTTGACGGAGGGACTGGAGGTTCGTTTTCTGGCCAACCGGGGTGTAAATATTTATTTTGCCCTTCTGACTGATTTTAAAGATGCTGAAACAGAGCAATTGCCTGAAGACGAATCCCTGCTGCTTGAAGTTAAAAACAGGATTATTGAACTGAATAAAAAATACAACAATACATACCACGATCCGTTTTTCCTGTTTCATCGCCCCCGCCGATGGAATGCATACGATAAAATTTGGATGGGCTATGAAAGAAAGCGGGGAAAGCTGGGTGAATTAAATGCGTTGCTACGTGGCACGGGCAGCCATTTTTTCACGGAGGTGGTAGGGGATATTTCCTGCTTCAGTAGTATAAAATATGTTATTACGCTGGATACCGATACCCAGCTTCCCCGCGATACAGCCTGGAAGATGATCGGCACGATGGCGCACCCTTTGAATCATCCTTTCTTTGACGAAAAAAAACAAAGGATAACCAAAGGTTACGGCATCCTTCAACCCAGGGTGGGCAATAGTTTACCGGCAGAAGACAGCTCCTTATACGCGCGTTTGTTTGGGAATGAGCTGGGGATTGATCCGTATACCCGCGCCATATCAGACGTTTACCAGGATCTCTTTGGAGAAGGCTCCTTTATTGGAAAGGGAATTTACCATCTGGATACCTTTGAAATGGTACTCAATAACCGGTTTCCTGAAAACCGAATATTGAGTCACGATCTTTTGGAAGGTTGCCATATCCATTCAGGGCTGATTTCAGATGTCCAGTTATATGAAGAATACCCTTTGCGGTATGAGACCGATATGCAACGCCGGCATCGCTGGATACGGGGCGACTGGCAAATTGCAAGGTGGATGATGCCCACCGTACCTGGCATTGATGGAAAATCGACCAAAAACAATCTCTCTCTCTTATCCAAATGGAAAATCTTTGATAATATACGCCGTAGCCTGATTCCGGTCAGCACCTTGTCTTTATTAGTGTTCGGCTGGACCCTGTCCACTGTTCCTTGGTTCTGGACGGTGGCTACGACGCTCATCGTGCTTCTTCCTACAGTGGTCCATTTTTTCAGGGAGCTTTACCGCAAACCGAAGGATATTGTTTTTATCCAGCACCTGGCATATACAGGTCGTTCAGCTGTTGAAAATTTTATTCAGCATTTGCTGGACTTGACTTTTTTGCCTTATGAGGCGTTTTCAAATCTCGATGCCATACTGCGAACACTATGGCGTTTGTTTGTTTCTAAGAAAAAATTATTGCAGTGGAACCCGTACAAACGGAAATCAAATAAACAAAACCTGATTTTAAACGTATACGCTACCCAGTGGATAGAGCCGTTAGTCGCAAGTTTGCTTTTTGTTTTTCTATCGATTTACCGTCCAAATGTGGTTTTTATCACCCTTCCTTATCTCGCGTTATGGATGGCAGGCCCTTGGATCGCCTATGTCATCAGCAAACCCTGGTCCCCTGCCAAAACGACCATTTCTGAAAAACAAACTATTTATCTGAGGTTGCTGGCGAGAAAAATATGGAGCTTCTTTGAAAAATTTGTTACAGAAAATGATCATTGGTTGCCCCCCGATAATTACCAGGAACAACCGGTAGAACGGATTGCCCACCGGACATCACCCACCAATATCGGATTATCCTTATTATCCAATCTTTCCGCCTGGGACTTTGGATATATAACCACCCTGCAATTTATTGAGCGAACGAGCAACACCATTAATACCCTTCAGCGGATGGAGCGATTCAGAGGTCATTTTTACAATTGGTATGATACCCTTTCTCTCGCACCCTTATATCCAAAATACATTTCTTCTGTGGACAGTGGAAACCTGGCGGGGCATTTGATTGTCTTAAAACAAGGATTGATTTCCATCCCAGAAAATAAAATAATACACCCGGGGTTTTTCCAGGGATTATCCGATACGCTCCGGGTTCTGCTTGAATATACCCATGAAAAAGAAGCACTTCAACAATTTCTGCAGGAACTTGAAGAAAAGGAAACAGATAAAATCAATTCCCTGGGAGAAATAATAACTTACCTGGACCAGATTGAAGTCTCCTTCGCCCGATTACAAATTGGACTTAATCCTGATGTCCATAATCTGGAAAATCTATGGGCTCAAAAAGTTTTGCAGCAATTAAGCGAACAAAAAAATACGATCCATGCGCTCGTTTCCTGGACTCTGATTTCTGGTGTCCCTCAAAGGTTTGAGCCTCTCCTTTCCGATTTATCTCCGATACCTTCTTTAAAACAAATCGCTTCGTTCGAGCAGCTCTATTTAGAAAAATTAAGCGGTCTCAACGGGGAGCATCTCAATGAGTCCGAAAAAGAGTGGCTTGCCAAATTCAGTGCAAGCCTCACAGAGTCTTCGAGGCGCGCCAGGGAACTGATCCTCACAACCGAACTACTTGCAGAAAACTGCATGCAACTGGCCAACATTGAATTTGATTTCCTGTTCAATAAATCACAAAATTTATTATCCATTGGTTATTACCCGGAAGAGCATAGAAAGGATCAAGGATATTATGACCTGCTCGCTTCAGAAGCCAGGCTTACCACCCTGGTAGGAATTGCACTGGGGAAACTTCCTCAGGAAAGCTGGTTTGCTTTAGGCAGACAGCTTACCAGCCAGGGGCTTGCCCCCGTCTTGCTTTCGTGGAGTGGCTCTATGTTCGAATACCTGATGCCCTTTTTGGTGACGCCTGCCTATCCAAATACACTCCTTCATCAAACCAGTAAGGCCGTGATTCGCAGGCAGATCGAACATGGCCATAATCATGGTGTGCCCTGGGGGATATCCGAATCGGCTTATAATATGGTGGATGCCCACCTCAATTATCAATACAAAGCATTTGGAGTTCCGGGTATTGGTTTTAAGCGGGGCCTGGGTGAAGACCTGGTTATTTCTCCTTACTCCACGCTCCTTGCTTTGATGGTAGCGCCCCGGGAAGCTTATAAAAACCTGCGGGATTTAAAAGAGGAAGGCATTGAAGGTGCTTATGGCTTTTATGAAGCCATTGACTATACTACCACCCGGTTGCTCCGGAAAGAAAAAAAAGTGGTAGTATATTCCTTTATGGCACACCATCAGGGCATGTCCCTGCTTTCATTGGCATACCTTATTCTCAACAAACCCATGCAAAAAAGATTTGAATCTGAATTGCATTTCAAAACCACCCTGCTATTATTACAGGAGCGGATTCCCAGGGTTTCCACTTTTTATTCCCCAACGGTCCATGCAGGAGATATCAGCATTGCCAGAGGCAGTGATCTATCTATTCGCATGGTCAACACGCCTAATACCGTCATTCCGGAGGTGCAGTTATTGTCAAACGGCAGATATCATGTCATGGTTACCAATGCCGGTGGCGGATACAGCCGATGGAAAAATATCGCAGTCACCCGCTGGCGTGAAGACACCACCCTGGACAACTGGGGTAGTTTTTCTTATATCCGCGACCTGGAGACAAATCTTTTCTGGTCCTCCGCATACCAGCCTACCCTGAAACAGGGAGAACAGTACGAAGCGGTCTTCTCCGAAGGAAGGGCCGAATTCCGCCGTATCGATTATTTACTTGAAACCCATACGGAAATTGTGGTTTCACCGGAAGACGATATTGAATTGCGCAGGATACATCTTACGAATCGTTCCCGAAAAAGAAGAACGTTGGAAATCACCAGCTATGGGGAAGTGGTATTGACCGCCCAGGCTTCAGATGAGGCCCATCCGGCTTTCAGTAATTTATTTGTGCAAACAGAAATTAATAAAGAACGCCAGGCCATAATATGTACCCGAAGACCGCGGTCCGTCGAAGAAAAAACACCGTGTATGTTCCATCTCATGAAGGTCCATGGTGCGGAAATTGTAAACATATCCTATGAGACAGACCGCAATCAGTTTATCGGAAGAGGCAATACAGTAAGCCAGCCGCAGACCATGAAGCGCACCGAACCATTAAGCGGAAACAGCGGGTCCGTGCTGGATCCCATTGTTTCCATACAATACCGGATTATTCTGGAAGGAAACGAATCCGCAATGGTAAATATAATCACCGGGATGGCAGATACCCGGGAGATCTGCAACAGCCTGATCGATAAATACCAGGAACAACATTTATTCAACAGGGTCCTGGAACTGGCCTGGACGCACAGCCAGGTATTGTTGAGGCAAATCAATGCCCTGGAATCCGATACGCAGTTGTATTCCCAGCTGGCTGGTTCCATTCTGTTTTCCAATCCCTTATTCAGGGCAGAATCCGGCCTTATTGTGAAAAACAAAAGAGGACAATCCGCTTTATGGAGTTATTCCATATCGGGAGATTTTCCCATCGTTTTGGTACAGATTGAAGATCCGGAAAATATAAGCCTGGTAAAACAAATGATCCAAGCCCATTTATACTGGCGCCTGAAAGGATTGGTAGTAGACCTGGTTATATGGAACGATGACCATGGAGGCTACCGCCAGGACCTCCAAAATCAGATTTTAAGCCTGATCGTACCAGAAATGGGGAATGACCTTAAAGACAAACCAGGAGGTATATTTATCAGGTCAGCGGAGCAAATTTCCAATGAAGACCGGATCTTATTTGAATCCGTGGCTCATGTGATTATCACGGATCGCCAGGGTTCACTGGAAGAACAAATGAACCGGCGCATTAAAATTAAAACCGCAATACCTTATTTCAGTGCTACAAAAATCCATCCCTTTATGTATACGTCAGTTAAGCCCAGAATGGACTTACTGTTTTTTAATGGACTGGGAGGATTCACGGGGGATGGAAAAGAATATGTCATTACCACCAGTCCAGCACATAAAACTCCGGCTCCCTGGATCAATGTATTGGCCAATCCAGGTTTTGGAAGCATTATCTCCGAGAGCGGCCAATCGTATACCTGGGTGGAAAATGCACATGAAATGCGACTTACACCCTGGAACAATGATCCTGTCACCGATCTCAAGGGAGAAGCCTTTTATCTGAAAGATGAAGAAAGCGGTAAATTCTGGTCACCGACACCCCTCCCCTGCAGAGGCTCTTCGCCTTATATCTGCCGCCATGGTTTTGGTTATAGTGTGTTTGAGCACAGTGAAAACGGGGTATTTACCGAGATGACCGTTTTTACCGACCTTGATGCACCCATCAAATATTTTGTAATAAAATTTCACAATCACTCCGGCAGGCCACGTCGACTTTCTGCTACCGGTTATATAGAATGGGTATTGGGAGATTCGCGTACAAAATATTTAAAGCATACGATCACCGAGCTTGAAAAAAGCAGTGGTGCTATCCTGGCAACAAACGCTTATAACGCATCGTTTGCGAATCGGGTTGCCTTTTTTGATGCGGACGGCCCTAGTAAAACAATTACCACCGACCGCACTGAATTCCTTGGGCGCAATGGAACCTTGGCCAATCCGGATGGTTTAAACCGGGCCAGGCTTTCTGGCAAAACCGGCGCCGCATTTGACCCCTGCGCCGTCATTCAGATCGCTTTTGATCTTGCTGAAGACGAGGGGCATGAAATTATTTTCCGGCTTGGTGCCGGGAAGAATAGCACACATGCCCTCGAAGTAATACAAACAAGTCAGGGTCCTGAAGCTGCCCGCCAAGCCCTCGATAAGATTCATCAATACTGGAAAAAAGCTTTAGGAGTCATTCAAATAAAAACACAAGATCCTGCATTGGATATACTTACCAATGGCTGGTTGATTTATCAAACCCTGGCTTGCCGGCTATGGGCAAGAAGCGGATTTTATCAGTCCGGCGGGGCTTTTGGTTTCAGGGACCAGTTGCAGGATGTGTTGTCCTTGTTGCATGCACAGCCCCAGTTAACCCGGGCTCAAATCCTCTTGTGTGCTTCCCGGCAATTCATGGAAGGGGATGTTCAGCATTGGTGGCATCCACCGGGCGGCAGAGGGGTGCGGACCACCTGTTCAGATGACCGCTTATGGTTACCTTTTGTGACCTTAGCTTATATAGAAGCTACCGCGGATATTGCCTTGTTAGATGAACCAATAAATTTCCTAGAGGGAAGGCAGTTGGCATCGGGCGAAGATTCCTATTATGACCTTTTTGTTCAATCAGATGTTTACGAAAGTTTGTATGAACATTGTGTAAAGTCCATTGAACTTTCTCTGAAGTTTGGGACGCATGGATTGCCCCTTATCGGCTCAGGAGACTGGAACGATGGCATGGATAAAGTAGGCCATCATGGCCAAGGGGAAAGTGTTTGGTTGGCATTTTTCCTCTATGATATTCTTATGCGATTCTCTGAATTAGCTCTTTTTAAAAAGGATGAACCATTTTCAACACGATGTAAAACGGCAGCGGAAAAATTACGAATCCAGATCCGGGAACAAGCCTGGGATGGCGAGTGGTACCGGCGTGCCTATTTTGATGACGGCACTCCGCTCGGTTCGAGGTTGAATGAAGAGTGTAGAATTGATTCCATTGCACAAAGCTGGTCGGTTTTATCCAAAGCAGGGGATGCCGACCGGATCCTGACAGCCATGCAATCTGCAGATAAGTTCCTGGTAAAAAAAGAAGCCGGGCTCATCCAGTTATTCAGCCCGCCTTTTGATAAATCCGATTTGAACCCTGGTTATATCAAGGGATACGTACCAGGAGTGCGGGAAAATGGGGGACAATATACCCATGCTGCCATTTGGTTGGCGATGGCCTTCGCCGCTATCGGTGACCGGAATAAAACCTGGGAATTGATGCAAATCTTAAATCCGATAAACAAAGGGAATTCGGAAGTGAAAATTGCCGAATACAAAAAAGAACCTTATGTCATAGCGGCCGATGTTTATGCGGAACCAAAGCATCAGGGGCTTGGCGGGTGGACCTGGTACACGGGTTCAGCAGGCTGGATGTATCAATTCATCATAGGATCATTTCTTGGTATAAAAAAACAAGGTGATTCCCTCCGGTTTAGCCCTTGCCTTCCCAATGAATGGACCACCTGCGAGATAAATTACCAGTTCCTGAATAGTACTTACCACATTCAATACACCCGGTCTGTATCCAAAGATGAAAAAACAATGAAGGTGATTTTAAATGGTGTCCTTTTGGAAAATGGTGTTATTCCTCTGGTAAATGACGGGGAAATCCATGAAGTGAAAATTGAAATGGAAGCTTAACCTTTTTCCATTAACCTTTAACCTTTTTCCTCTCATTATTTATGAGTACGGCAAATAAATTGCGCCGCTACACACCTTTAACCTTTAACCTTTTTAATTGATCCTATGTCTTCGCCCCATATTTCGCCGGTTGTCCCGGCTTGGGCATTGACTTTTTAATAAACTCACGGATATGTTCATTGCTGGTAGCCAGGTCTTCTTTGCGCAGATACATCATATGGCCGCTGCGATATCCTTTCCAGCTGATCCGGTCTTTAAATTTACCTGCAGGATCGATCTGCCACATATTGAATTGTGCATTAAAATAATCGCAGGCACCATCGTAATAACCCGATTGTACCATGACGTGGAGATAAGGATTGGATGACATAGCTTTTCCCAGGCTCGCTCCGGTCTGATCATTGCTGTTGTCCCAGGGCCTTACCGGGCCGAACATATTGTATTTGAGATCTGTTTTATACTTCAAATTTTCACGGAGATACATATTGATAGGAGGGGTAAAGGAATGGAGCCAGGAGGTGAGTTCTGAGTTGTAATCAGGCCGTTCACCGGCGTCTTTGATGTCAATGCCTTTGTACCTGGAATCCAGTCGACCTACTGTGTATCCCTGGTCTCTCAACAATTCTTTCCAAAAAAGTGAAGTAGATACATCAAGGTTGTTTTGCAAGATGACCTCTTCTTTTAAACCGGTATAACGCGCCATCTTTTGAGCTATACTTTTTTTCTGTTCTTCGGTCAGCATACTGCCTTTATGAATAGCAGCTAATAATTCATTCATCGTAAAATTTTCCACTTCAGGTAAAAATGCAGTCAGGTCTTTGGCCTGCAGATCAACAGGTAACATTTTGTGATACCAGGCGGTGGCTGCAAAATAAGGGATACGCAAAGCTGCACTTTGCGGTGCACTGCGCTCGATGCCTAAAGTGGTCGGTGAAACCAGGATGACCCCATTAAAATATATCCATTGACTTTCCTGCAATTCGAGGGCTAATCCTGAAACCCGGGTGGTTCCATAACTTTCACCCACCAGGTATTTGGGCGAAGACCAGCGGTTATTACGAGTCAGAAAAGTATTTATCCACTCCGCCAGGTATTTGATATCCGCATTGACTCCAAAAAACTTACTGCGCGGGATATCCTTATGCATCATCCTTGAAAATCCCGTATTGACCGGATCGATATAAACGATGTCCGCCACATCGAGGATGGCATTTGTATTTTCTTTAAATCCATACGGCTGCACCGGGTACCCTTCATCATCGATATTTAAAACCACGGGGCCGGTATAGGCTATATGCATCCAGACCGAAGCACTACCGGGACCTCCATTGAACGAAAAAATCAGGGGGCGGGTACTCTGGTCCTTGATGTCGGTCCGCTCGTAATACGTATAGAACAAACCTGCAATTGTCTTGCCCTCTTCATCCCAGACCGGCATGGTACCTGCTGTTGCTTTGTAAGGAATACGTTGCCCTTTGATGGTGATTTCGTGCATGCTGGTGACGAAGGCATCGGGATTAAAACTGATATCAGACGATTGTTTTTTTTCTTCTTTGGGAACGCTGGTTCCGGGATTGGAAGGTGATGGTGAAGCAGCTTGACCGGCAGGTCGTTGCCCATAAAGTATTAAACCCGTAATTATAAAGAGTATGTTCAATCCAAGCCTTTTCATGATATAGATTTTTGTAGTCCAAACTTAATAAAAATCCAGGGGCCGGGGTAATATAGGACAGAACAATAAAGTGGTTGTATGAGATGTGTCATTCCAATTAACAGATTGGAGAGTTGAAAATAGTCTGAAAAAATGGTTAAAACCATTCTATGCACGAAATATCCACCGCAAAATCAACTATTTCAATAGTTTTCTTTCATAAAAAATATCCAATGTATGATTGAAATTTATCCTTTCACAATTCACGCGAGCGCGAATTAATTGGTTAGACTTGTATTAAAATGACTTACGTTTCTGATCTCATTTTCATTATGAAGATTTCAACCCTGGATGAATTAATTAAATAGTTTTTAACCTAAACTCTTAACTTGAGTTGTGTTAACCTATAAAATTTTTAATCCAGGATATTTATGAAAGAACCATTAAAAACTAATTCGAGAAGTGTGTCCAGGAGATCCGCTCTACAATCTTTTTTGGCCTTAGCTGGCGCTGCCAGTGCTACTGCCCTTCCTTTGGCAGTTCAGGGAAGGGGTAACCCAGACGGGATTAATATTTCAAAACTGGAAGCCCGCGAAAAAACCAAGATCAAGATCACCAAACTGGAAACCTTTCTAATCAAACCCAGATGGATTTTTTTGAAAATCCATACCGATGCCGGGGTCATAGGTTTAGGTGAGCCTTTATTGGAAGGCAGAGCGCTTACGATACAAACCGCGATCAAAGAAATCGAACCCTATCTGATTGGCAAAGATCCCCGCCAGGTGACCCACCATTGGCAGGCCATTTACAGGCATGCTTTTTATAGAGGGGGACCTATATTGACCAGCGCCCTGAGTGGCATTGACCAGGCACTCTGGGACATCAAAGGAAAATTGTTGAATATGCCGGTATATGAATTGCTTGGCGGACCGACCCGGGACAGGGTACGTATCTATGGCCGGGCCAGCAATGCAGAGGAAATGAAAGCCAGGGTGAAAGAAGGATACACTGTAATAAAAACAGGAGTAGCTAAACAAAACCCAGCGCGGGCAGTAGAGAATCCTAAATTTATCAAACATGCTGTGGAGAATTTTGCTTCACTCAGAGAAGCCGGTGGCGATACCATGGATATAGGGATTGATTTTCATGGGGCGATCCCTCCGCAGACCGCAAAAATATTAATCCGGCAACTGGAGCCCTATCAACCTATGTTTATCGAAGAGCCCTGCCAGGCTCAGAATGTCGATGTCTTGGTCGATATCGCCAAGGGTACATTTTTGCCCATAGCTACTGGCGAACGGATTTTTACCAAATGGGGTTTTCGTGAAATCCTGGAAAAAGGCGCTGCCACTATTCTTCAACCAGACTTGTGTCATGCAGGAGGAATTACGGAATGTAAAATAATTGCAGGAATGGCGGAGGCCTATTATGCTGTCATCGCTCCGCATAATCCCATGGGCCCAATTTCTTTGGCGTCAGGATTGCAATTGGCAGCCAGTATTCCTAATTTTCTGGTCCAGGAACAAGTTTCATTGGGCGAAGGTTATCTAAAACAACCCTTTAAACTCGAAAAGGATGGTACGGTGCTGATACCTTCCGGACCAGGACTGGGAGTGGAATTGGACGAGAATAAACTAGCAGATAAAATAGGACATGACTGGAAAAATCCGGAAACCTACGATGCTATTGATGGTTCTGTGGTTGTTTTGTAAACCTGGTTGTTTAGTCGTCACCCCCCTGTTGCTTAGGCGTCACCCCCCGGTTGTTTAGGCGTCACCCCCCGGTTGCTTAGGCGTCACCCCCCGGTTGCTTAGGCGTCACCCCTCGTTGCTTAGGCGTCACCCC
>Ga0163144_10002955_pt1 | contig 38797 bp, 43 predicted proteins | sample OliLak19BULKMAT1_FD_123175 | JGI IMG/M metagenome (GOLD analysis project Ga0163144, IMG submission 123175) | Freshwater microbial mat bacterial communities from Lake Vanda, McMurdo Dry Valleys, Antarctica - Oligotrophic Lake LV.19.BULKMAT1 | ecosystem: Environmental > Aquatic > Freshwater >...
ATACTTTTGGCTCTCAATATTGCGATCTCATCCCGCTCTCTTTCTGTGATCTTTCCGTTTCCTTTTGTCATCCGTCTTTTTTACCCACCCCCTCGGGTGTTCGGATTCCATTGCGAACTTACGAGAACAAATATTCAATATCTTTTATGGTATGCTGAAAGCATGTTCAAAAAAACTTCAAAAGACAAAAACAAAAACGGTGTTGATGATATCTTGTATCAAATATCTGCGCTGTGGTACTAGCGTCTAAGACGATTCGCCAGCTCTATATCATCTACGACAAAAGACAAGTCGAGGGAGTTCCTGCAAACAGTTGGTTTTTATATGCGGTATTGACCTTGCCACTGCTGGTGTACTCGATTAAGCGCAAAGATTTTCCAATGATTATGATGAATGGACTGTTTGTGTGTATAGATTTGAGCGTCTTTGCGGGGGTTTTACTGTACAGGTAGTATAATACTATTTTATGTCAAAAGACTTTAAAGTTCTGCTCTACTATAAGTATATCTTCCTTGATGATCCAGTTGAAATTGTGAATACTCAAAAAGAACTGTGTAAAAAGCTGGATATAAAGGGTAGAATTATCATCAGTGATGAAGGGATGAATGGAACAGTAGCGGGTGAAGTCGCAAAGATTGATCAGTACATCGCAGACACTCAAAAAAAGCCCGAATTTGCGAATATGGAATGGAAAGTGTCTTTCGCTCACGAGCAAGTGTTTCCCAAGCTACGAGTGACCCTGCGCGATGAGATCGTGACCCTTGGTGTCAAGAAAAGTGGTCAAGATGTCCACATAGAAAATAAAGCCCATTACATCGAACCTGAAGAATTATTGAAACTATATGAAGAGGATGAAGATTTTGTGATACTAGATGCTCGTAATCTGTATGAAGCGAAAGTTGGTCAGTTCAAAGGTGCCATCATCCCCCCAATCGATAACTTTCGAGAGTTTCCAGAGTTTGTCAAAACAATCGAAAAATATAAAGATAAAAATGTCGTCACGTACTGCACCGGTGGCATTCGCTGCGAAAAAGCCTCAGCGTACTTGCGAGAGCAGGGCTTCAAAAAAGTCAGACAGCTTCACGGAGGTGTCCACGAGTACGGCGAAAAAGTCGGCGGAAAGAATTTCGAAGGTGAGCTATTTGTCTTTGATAAGCGACTCCATGTGCGAGTGAATACCGTCAATCCGGTCGATATCGCTGAGTGTATATATTGTCATAAAGAGATGACTCGGTATATCGATTGTGCACTCAACAGTTGCCCAGAACTCTTCAGCTGCTGTGAAGAATGTGAGTCAATACATCACAGCACGTGCTCACAAAAATGCGAGACAGAACTCTCAAATTGGCTACAATAATATATTGTATATTCCCCTCTTCCTCTTTTTTGAAAATTGTACATATAATGTACTCTATATTATTTTTTTTCTAAGTATATGTGTTACAGCAAAGAAGTTTCTCTCATCTCTGGATCAGGTATGGCGCTCGCCTCTAGTTTTTTTTGGTGGAAATTTGTCTACCAGATGGGGATAGAACGCGCAAAAAAAGTAGTCATTAAAGCTAAAGAACTGCGAGGTTTTTTTGTCAGTTTGATCTTGGCGTATGCATGTATTGCTGGCCATCAGTTTGGAGAGTTCTTTGCTATTTTGCTCGCCGACATAACCACGTATAAAATTGGACTTATTTTCTCCATCTCTGCGACATACTTTTTAGTTCGAGCGGTCGAGCAACTCACGAAGCTAAATTTTTACAGTGGCGTGGTAGCGGCGTTGATTGGACTAGTTGGAGTACACATTTTGATCACGCCGATGGTCTATGAAAACTACCATTGGTGGGTCCGAGGCTATAGTCACGGAGTCTGGGCCGCTGTCTGGCTTACCTTGTTTATGTATTTCTGGATGGTGATGTTTTACGTCATCTCGATCACCAAATCAAAGGTCAATCGCAAGCTTCTTTGGTTCATGTTCGCTGGGGTCAACGTCTCGTTTCTTGTATCTGTAACATATGCGTTTGTACTCTCATATCTCATCAAACACAATATATCTGAATTTTGTAGTCTAGACGTCATCAGCGGCTTTACTTTTGCCAGGGACTTCCCTTCTATCTGGTGTACTGCTTCAGTAGTTCAGGCACCGTTCTACTTTCTGATGCTACGAGCCTGGGCAAATCAGTATGAACCTAGCAAACCGTTCGCAATCAAGAAAGTGCCGGGAGAAGACTACTTAAAACTGGTCGGGGCTACCGGCTTGATCATGATAGCTTTGTACTCCCTCGCTCCGTTCTTGTTTGTCGTCAGCTGGAAAATCATAGCCCAGTGAGATATAGTAAAGAGATGTCAATCTCGCTCCCATTCCTGGTTACTATGATTGTAGTATGTTTCGTCGTCACTTTTGCGACATATTACTTTCTTCAAAAAAAGCCCAAACACTCTACGGTTGAGATCACACAAGCAGTACCTCCCGATTCCATACGCTATATCGCTCTGGGTGATTCATATACGATCGGTCAAGGACTACCAGAAAAAGACTCTTGGCCAGCTCAGTTAGTAGACTTATTAAACGCTGAAGGCCTGAAGATTACCCTGGTTGCCAATCCTTCCCGCACTGGATACTCCACTCAAGATTTAATCGATCAGGAGCTCCCGATCTTTGATGAAAGTAATGCCCAGTTCGTCACCGTCCAGATCGGGGTGAATGACTATGTCAGAGGAGTGCCTCGGGAAACTTTCCAGAAAAATTTCTCATTTATTCTTGATCATCTTCTTAAAACCGTTTCAAAAGATCATATCTTGGTGGTGACTATTCCCGATTACTCGGTCACACCTTATGGTAAAAAATCGAGTAACCCGGCAGCTATTTCTCAAGGTGTTCAACTATTTAATACAATTATTACGCAGGAAACTACAGTCAGAAATATTCAGGTCGTCGACGTGTTTACTTTGTCTCAGGAAATGGAAAGTGATGCCACACTGATCCACACAGATGGGTTACACCCGTCAAAAATAGAGTATGAGAGATGGGTTAAGGTGATCAAACCGAAAGTCAAAGAAATGCTGAGTAAACAAGAGCGGGGTGTGCAATAAAACGAGTCGCATATTACTCACATTCCTTCCAAAACCCTTTTCCTTCCTCTCTGGCTAATTTCTCGGCCGATCTTAACGTATCTTGATATTTCACATCAGGCGGATAACTACTTGCATGCGCGTATCCTTCTCTGACCAACTGCTCATTGATCATCTGTCCATCGATATATACGTACCGCAGCAATCTTACATATCGATCAGTTTCTGAGACATCTTTTTCTAATCTGACTTCTTTTCCCTCGACCAGCTGTCTGTTTCGCTCCATTGCTTCCCGCCCAAAACACTCAAGACCTTTGGATGGGTGTTTGGTTTCTGGTGTATCAATACCGATATATCGAAGCTTTTGACCACCTTCTATTTGAATGGTATCACCATCTATAATCTTAACAACTCGAATCAAACCTGACTGAGTGGCAACTCCTGATACAGTTCTTTCAGTAGGAGTAATACTCGGAATTGTCGGGCGAGTGGGAAGTACTACTTGACCGGCAAATCCCATCTCAGTCATTAGATTTTCAAAGCTGATATACTCTCCTCTAACTCTCAATGCATTCACTGCCACGCCCAGTGCCAGGATCAGGACAACTAGGTATTTAATCTGTTTTTTTTTCATAGCTTTTTCTCAATCAATACACCCAAATCCTACACTGACCAGTGTCAACCGACAACCAACAGTCTACCTGCTCTTTTCACTTACAATATTCTTACACTAGACACTTGCAAATTGAAAGACTTTCCACTACACTTACTTAAGTTACTTAACTATATAGGAGACCTATGAAGAAATATCTTCTCATCCTTCCTGCTGCAGCGTTGGTGTTTGCGGGATGTTCTGCACAAAAGACATCTGACACAGCTATGCCAGCTGGAGAGGATTCTGCAATGATGGAAAAGACGGACGATACAGCAATGATGGAAAAGACGGAAGATACAGCAATGATGCAGAAAGAAGAAGGCGTGTTGGTCGGTGGAGCTATGATGGTTCCAAGTAAAGACATCGTCGACAATGCAGTCGGTTCAAAAGACCACACAACTTTGGTCACCGCTGTCACAGCCGCCGGATTGGCAGAAACACTCAAGGGCACAGGTCCGTTCACAGTGTTCGCTCCAACCAACGCAGCGTTCGGCAAGTTGCCAGCTGGTACAGTTGAAGGTTTAGTAAAGCCAGAGAAAAAGGCTGACTTAACTAAAATCTTGACCTACCACGTCGTAGCCGGTCGATACACATCGAAAGACTTGAAAGATGGTATGTCTCTCACGACTGTCGAAGGAAGTAAACTCACAGTCAAGATGAGTGGTGGAAAAGTCATGCTCATGGACGAAATGGGTGGAAGTTCCACAGTGACGATCGCAGACGTGATCTCAAGTAATGGAGTCACACACGTAGTTGATTCAGTACTCATGCCTAAATAATGTTTTTGACATGATTCTATAATCAAAAAAAGCCGTTCTTTGTGAACGGCTTTTTTGTACTTGATAAGGTTGGTTCTGATTCAACTAACTCGCATGCTTTACTATTTCCTCCAGTACTCTCAGATGAGCTGAAATATCATCCAAACTCACCGACTTAAAGTAGACATTCAATTTCTTTGTCATATCTTTTTCAATCGTTTTTTCAAACTCATCACCGGACTGCGTCAGAAAAAGAAACTTCATTCTTCGATCTTGAAGATCACTATGGATCTCGACATACTGCTTTTGGATTAAACTTGGTAGTAACTGCGTGATCATCGAGGGATCAACTCCTAATACATGAGCAATCTGTGAAAAAGACTCTCCTGTTTTAGCATTGACGATAGAAAGGACACTCCATTCTAAGATACTAATATCAAAAGGTTTGAGCATGTCCATGAAATCTTGCCGAAGTATTCGGTAAGCGTTCATATAGAGCAATGAGGCACGATACACGTCTTTCATTACTGATATTATACGCGGTTTTCAGGCGAAGTACTAGAATTGTGTTCTAGTTAATTTAAGAATTTTTTAAGAAAGCTCAGCCGTAAACTTGGCGTTTGAGACATCATCTGTTACCTCGACTTTATACGCACTATTTGCTCTACCTTCCAATTTCTTAGATCTTCTTGAGTTAATGTGATTTCCTGTAATGGTTCCAGAGGAGTTGAATCTAACTTCTTCACGATACCCAGATTGCACATGCGATGAGTCGTGGAGTATTTCAAATTCGTAATACTTTTTTCTGACCACTTCTCGACGACAGTCTAAACCACTTCCGCCTGAACCTTTCACTTTTGTAACGCTAAATGAAAAACCAGCAGGGACATTGTCATTAAATCCACCCGAGGATGTCGAGGAGACTTGTATGTGGTACTCTAAACCAGACCTGTTATCTCTTTTAAGCACTTTGTCAGTTTTCTTGTCATACACAGCCAAATTTTCAATATTTACTCTGACAGTAAACTTGGTTTTCTTAAAGTTTCGGTATAGGTAGAGATTATTGACCACTGCGATCAAGGCGATAGAATGAGCTAACATGACATTATTATACCAGCAGTTTGCTGTTTTTGCAGTATACTAGATACACTTGAAAAAGTTTCTGCCCAATCGGTTTAGTCCACCACTCGAACAGCTCGTCACGCATATCTCTCCATCAAAAGGTGAACTGGCACGTATCCAGTCTGCCTTCAGTTTTTTTGAGGCACAGGTTCAGACACTGCATGCAAGTCATATACTCCCCACAGCGATCGATAAAAATCTGATAGAAGTCGGTTCTTTACTTCGTCAGACAGCCATCACACCGATCAAGCATTTCGACGTTTTCTTTATTATGGAAGGCTCACAACTCATCTTTAGTAAGCAAAATCGAACACTCCAATCCATTACCACCATCCAGTCTTACTCCCCTTTTACAGACGTATCGGGACATATCTCGCCTGAAAAATGTCTACAGTATTTTGTAGATCTTTTCGCTCTTTACTACCCGACTTCTTTGACCAACAGCGGTCAAGCGGTAAACATCGCGCTGGAAGCTTTTAGGTTTGACATCCACTTTGTCCCCACTTTCTTGTATGAAAGTGTTTTTTTAATTCCAGAAGGAAATTCAGAACTTCACTGGGTCGAGGCAGATCCATTTAAAGAACTTGGCATCTTGAAGTCGCTTGATAAGCAGCACAAGGACTACGTGACACCAACGATCAAAATAGCGAAGTATTGGAATAGACAAAAAAACAATAGCGCTTTTCGCGACTTTCACATCGAGACCATCGCGTACTTACTCTTTGGAGAGGTACCAACTGCCATGCATTCACTGCATGATGCGTTGACACTTTTTTTTACAAAAATGCCAAGTCGGCTATATAACAGTCCTGATGTGATGGATAATGTAGACCCACTGCATCTGTACTTACCTGACAAACTAGACCCTTGGTATCTCTATATGAATAGAATTTCTGAAGCAAAAGAAGCGCTTAAAAAGGGCGATAAAGAGTTTATTGAGTATCTGATTTCTGATGAAGTGGAGTGAAATTATCTGCTAGATGAAAGTAATTTTACTGCGGCTTCAAAACTTATCGTATCGTTCGAAGGATTACGAATTTCGATGCAACTTAATTCGAAACCCGCCTTGTAGGCGCTAGATTGTCTGCAATTTAAATAATTCTGTCCATCTCTCTGCATACCACCTAAAATAACTTCTCGATGTTGTAAAAGTTGAGACAACGAAGTGATAGTGAGGTGAGAATTTGGAAATTTTGGTCTCAAAAGAACGACATGGTCTTTATGCACATATTCGTACTGTCTTGATCGAGCTAATTTAGGTTTGGTTTCTGACATCATACTAACATTTTTAGAAAGGAGTATTATATCCTATAATTTTTGATTGGTCAAATGTTGGAAAAGTTATTTTGAAGGAATGAGTCGAGCAATCTTGGATTTCGTCCTCAAAAAGCTCCATCGAGCCGATTCGGCAAGACGATAGAGCGTATACATCGGTGCATTGATCACGTAATCGTACGTTCCGATAAACTCACTGAGTTGTCCACTATAGCCCTGTTTAAAACGGTGAAACCCATACCATGGGTCTTTTGTGTCAGGATCAGGACCCAATGACCCCCACATATCAAACGATCTCAGGCCTAGCGACTTGCCAAAGACAATCATGTCCCACATCATCAGATTATTGGCCATCAACTCACGGTATATATTTCGAGAAGATCCATACGGATAATATAAAGTACCCTGGAACACGAACATGATCCAAGATGTGAGCACCTGTCCATCGTAGACAGCTTCAAAGATCTTGAGCATTCCTGTATCACCCAGCTCCTCCCACATTTCCTTAAAATACTTTGGTGTGTGCGCATAAAATCCTTGGCGTTGTGTCGTCTCTTTTAAAATCTCGATGTATGTATCCATCCCCTCTTTTGAAGTGTTTTCACGGATTACGACACCTTTTTTCTCAGCCAATCGTATGTTGTAGCGCGTTTTATTTTTGAAAGACTCAAATAGTTTTTCTTCTGTGGGTTCTAAAGAAAGAATGAACGTATACTTTGTAAAGAGCGCTCGGCCTTCTTTACAGTCATTTTCCAAGAGAAACTGCTTAATCTGATCAAATCCTGACGGTGAGCCAATCGGCAATGCGACATTTGGCTCCAACTTTACTGCGACTGCCTTATACTTCAGACCCAACTGCTTGAGGGCAGATAATTGATCTTCGTCAGGCATGTAGCCCTTTGGAAGATATCCGATGGTAGAACTAGAAGTTGGGATCTTATGAAAAAAAACTTGCAGAACTTTCTGTAACTTTCCCTCTTCAAAAAAGCCGAGTCGAACCACGGTAGCACCTTCTTTTTTCTTGAACTCACCCCACTCCCACGACTGAAGCGGGTGACCCGCAACTTCATTAAACGCTTTACGCTCGTCGGCTTGTATTTCACGAAGAATCATAGATAGTATATTAACATGATTAGAAGTAGTCGGGTAGTCGGGTAATCAGGTAGTCAAAGTGACAAATTCATCGAATTACTGACAGAACACCTTTTACTTGGTAAAATATGAATCTTGCATTGCCGGATCGTCTAAAGGCAGTCGCCTCGTCGGCGACCCGTCGAAGAGACGGGGACCACGGACTCTGATAGGTGGGAATGATTCTATGTGGTATACGTATGTTTTGTTTAGCTTAAAAAGCAAAAGAAAGTATATTGGTTTTACTGGTAATTTAAAAAGACGCTTGAATGAACATAATGAAGGGAAAGGCGGACAATACACACATGTTAATGCTCCATTTTCATTGCTTTTTTATGAGGCATTTTTATCAGAAAAGGATGCTAGAAAACAAGAAAAGTTCTATAAGAAAGGATATGGAAGAGAAGTTTTAAATGAAAAACTTGAAGATAGTCTGAAAACTCTTAACTTGTTATGAACAATCGATTTTGCCGGATCGTCTAAAGGCAGGACAACGGACTCTGAATCCGTTTATCTTGGTTCGACTCCAAGTCCGGCAGCAGTGAGAGCGTTTTCGATATACTAAAGGCAGTCGCCTCGTCGGCGACCCGTCGAAGAGACGGGGACAACGGACTCTCAATCCGTTTATCTTGGTTCGACTCCAAGTCCGGCAGCATAATAGCTTAATCCTTGAGAAAAATTAGTTTATTGTGATGGAGGATTACAGAAGTTTTTTACTTTTTACATCGCCGGGGTTGCTTCTACCCCTTCTAGAATAACCGTTTTAAGGACATCTAGATTCAGGTCTTCAATTTTCTTGAAGCGCACACAGCTTCTGCCGACACTTACTTTCCCTAACTCTTTTTTTCGTTTCTCAGCGACGTACTCACCATTCACAGCAGCACAGATATAGACCGAGATGTAGTTCTTTTGGCTAGCCAAGCCCACCACAAACCAGTCACCTTCTCGACCACTTTCGTACTTAAAATGATACGGCTTGAATGCGATCATGCCAGTTTGGATATAGGGTTCTTCGTTGGGTAAAACTGCTTTTATGAAATCAAAGATTTTTTGAATCTCAGCCATTCGTGGTTCATCGATCTTTGAAATATATTCTTCAGGAGTCTTCGCGACAGTTGGCTTAAACATGTTCATATTGACACATTCTACATTCTTTACCCGAAATCACCTAGCCCATGTTGATCGATAGGGGGAAAAGTCTCTATAAATCAGGCTGTTTTATCTATTGAGGAGCATACATTTTAAAGTTGCCACTGAGATGTTGAATTGCCATCATGTAGAGCATACCATCGTAGTAGCGATACTGGCCTTTTGGAATAGGCAAATTCCAGACATCTTGGACAAAACCGGTAGAGTATTGATTGTTTCCTGCTAGACTCGCTACTCCATTCATAGAGATTTGACCTGCAGAATTCTGCTGACCACTAGCTGAAGTACCATCTAAGTTCCATTGATTATCATAACTCGGACGCTTTGGTCCGAAGAAGTTTTGGAAATTATTTACCTGAGTCACTTCCCAAGAATCTTGAGCCCACCACGCATAGTCGACCGCTACATTTGCGATACTTCTCCAGGAATCATAAGCGTACTTCGCTCCACCTGCACATCCATTTGTGGGCACACCATCAAGATTCGTACAGTCTGGCATGAGACCGTTGGTACGGCCGGTATTGAAGCCTGACGCAGTCCTCCAGTAGACTCGTGATTTCTGTGCGACTTGCTGCCAGATGGTTCTGTTTTCAGATCTTTGATCATATCTTGCCCACACTTCATAAAACGCTGGGAGATGATATGACGGATCGCTGTATAAAGCAGACTGTCCCATTGGGGAAAATACGATGACTTTCTTTTCAGGATCAAACATCGCATTCACGCCTTGATCACGTGTATCATCTAGCATCGCATCGAGTAAGTTCTGAGCGTCAGCGCGGTAATTGAATGTGCCGTTATTTCCCCATCTACCAGATGCAAACAGTAAAGCGGTCGCATAAAACTCTTCACCGTCAGGAGCAGGGTTCTGATCGATGGCAGCATAGGGAGCAGTATTTCTCATTTGCCAAGAAAAGTAGCCATCTAGACCTGTCCCAGCCTGACATTGACTCGCACGCGGGCACTTCATGTATGTCTTGGCAAACTTCCACAATCGATCAAACTCTTGCTTTTTATTCATCTGAACTGCAATCATCATTCCATATGACATACCTTCTGTCCGGATATCACCATTTGAAATATCTTCAATGAACGCCATGTCACTTCCAACCGTTTTATACACTGATTTATTTTCAGAGTTTCCGACATTTCCATCGTTTGGTCCGTAGAACAAGCTATCCCAAGCCCCATTGAGCTTAGATTGGATCTCACTGTCAGACTTACCGATCTCCCTAAACATATTACGATACTGCCCCGTCCCGACTGCACCTTGTGTCGGCAAACTCGGAGTCGGCAGTGGCGTAGGCGCAGGTCCTTGGTAGGATACTTCTATATAATCCAGTAGCGTATCACTTGAGCCATTATCATTTTCTAAAATGAGCTTGATCACGGAAGGATTGGGAACAGTAGTAAGTGAAAAGCTGACTGTTTGGGTGGTAGGTGTAGCAGAAGTAAAGCTAGCCGTACCGACTCTCTGACTGCCGACATAGATCGAGACACCAGCCGCATTACTGCCGTTTGAGGCACCTCTGATATTTATCGCATATGCACCAGGTACGGAAGAAAAAGTGGAATTTGTCTGGACGAAGTCCCCATTCCCGTACAACGTCACTCCTTGAAATGGGCTTGTACTGACACCTGCATATGGCCCACCCTTTGTCATATTTTCAGTTTCAAACCTACTCGTGCTCCCAGTTGGGCCGGCTGTCGGATTGGTGGGAGTGCAGTTTTGAAAAAAATACGAGACTAAGATTGAATAATCCTGAATATCGACGAAACCACTCTGATTGATGTCTGCCCGAGGATTGTCAGGGTTTGAAAGAAAAAAGTTTCTGGTTAAGATCGTATAATCATTGATGTCGACAAATCCTGATTGATTGATATCAGCGCTGCAAGCATCGAACTGTACCACCGCCCGTACTTGCATGACTGCCAATGTACTCAATGCGAAAAGTGTGCCGAAAGTGGTGAAAAATAGGTGTTTTTTTAAAATATGTTTAAGCATAGAGTGTTTTTTTTTCGCCGTACAGTCTCATTTTTATAGAGTACAATATTTGAATGAAAATCATATCCTGCAATATAGAAGGCGATAATCACTTGGAACGCATAATCCCTTTTTTCCATAGAGAACACCCTGATGTCATTTGTGTTCAGGAAATGTTTCAAAATGATGTGGGGTATTTTGAACACGCGCTTAATATGAGTGCAGTGTTTCATCCATTGGCGATCGTCACTCAAGAAAACGGAGTTAGAATGGCACAAAAAGGAGCGTGGGGCATCGCCATCTTGAGCCGTACCCCAAACCTTCACTCTGCTATATACCCTTACTTTCAGCCTGAATCCCAGCCGCCAGAGCTGAACGAAGACGAGCTAAATTCGGTGCACCGCGCTATTTTAAGTGTTGATGTCGAGGTCCAAGATCAGATATGGAGAGTGGCAACCACTCATTTTACATGGTCACCCGCAGGCAATATCGTCGATGAGCAGCTGAGAGACTTTAAAGAACTGTCGAGTATTTTAGATAGTCTGCAGCCCGATGCATTGTGCGGAGATTTTAATACGCCTCGTGGTAAAGAGATTTTTGACACGTTAGCGTCGCGATTTCAAGATACCGTCCCGGCTCAGGTGAAAACAACAGTCGATCAGAATTTACATCGTATACCGGGGATTCAGTTGGTGATTGACTCGATTTTCATACAAAAAAATATTCGATTACTCTCCTCAAAAGTGGTTGACAGCGTGAGTGATCATCAAGCGATCGTGGCCGAAATCCAGAAAGTCTAACGTGCTTCAACTGAGCAATCCGTAAACATGCAACTTGATATTCTTGCCTTTTACAACTACTTCTCCTAGGTCATTGAAATGAAATTGGACTTTCTCATTGTGCAGTTTATCTATGACGCTTTCTGACACCACAATCCCTTCACCTAGACTTTTGGTAAGACCTTCAATCCTAGACGCTGTGTTTACTGTATCGCCAATCGCTGTGTAGTCGTAGCGTTTGCTTGATCCGATGTTCCCAACGATGGCATTCCCGTAATTCAGTCCAACGCCGATCTTGAAGTCAGTTTCACTTTCTATGATCTGTTTGATTTCCAGTGCCGCTTTGCAAGCTTTACTTGCTTGCTTTTTATCAGCGGATGGCGCTCCCCAGATGGCCATAACCGCATCACCGATATACTTGTCCACCATCCCACCATTTTTTATAATAATATGCGTCACGATCTCTAAGAGTTCGTTCAATCGGTGCACGACGATCGCTGGCGATTTGTGCTCGCTGTACGAAGTGAATCCCCTGATATCCAAGAACATGACAGTAATATCATGCTCATTCCCAGTTAATCGTAACTTATTGGGATCTCGAAGGAGCTCTTTGAGTTTCTCCTCGGACACAAACTGTGAAAAGGCAGCTCTGAGAAAATCTTTTTCGGTGGAGGAATAAATCATTTTGAGATACACTCCAGTCAGCAAACCGGCACCAATGCCGATGAGGATATAGACAAATGGGAGCAACACAGCATATTGCTGCGCAACTATGTAACTCGCGCCAATAGCCAACAAAAGAAGCATCGCCAGGATAGGAAGTGCCACCTTATTTTTAAATAAGATCAAGACAGCAGCAGGAATAACTGAAGATACCAAAGTCAATGCGATAATGATCGAAACCTCAAGGGTTCTGAGTTCTCCACTTGAAAACCCCGCCCATTGGTCAAACCAGTAGTTCACCGCCTCAGACTGCGCCTTCAAGACATCAAAATAGACCAGCGGAACGAGTGCTAAAAAGACAAAGATATAGTAGGCAATAAAAAGATTGATGCGATGAGAAAGTTTCATACTCTTTGGTTGATTAGTTGGTTTATTTGTTTAAAAAAACTGGTACACTCTTTTTATGTCAATCATCCTCACAGAACCCGCACCTCATTTTACATTACCCGATCAGGATGGGAAGGTTCATACGCTTAGTGATTACAAAATTTATCCAAAAGTAAATCCTATTAAACATGTTAAGATTATTTTGAAAGATCTAGAAAAATCGGCAACTCTATGAAGGTAGATTTTATGGTATTCGAAACAATTTCTCCACAAACAACCAAACAACAAGTCATACAGCTGATTGAGCAATTACTGGCAGAACATAACTTCAAAGTGGTGGAGAAAAACAGTGACAAGCCATGGGGAGCGTACTTTTTGATCGATAGCGTACATATCGAAAAGTTCGTCGAGCTGTACTTTCCTCAGCATCTGTCTTTACTCACTGATACGTCCCAAAAACTTAGCCCTAAAATCTTACTCGTCGCTCCCAAACAAAGACTTTCCTGGCAATATCACTTTCGCAGAGCCGAAATCTGGAAAGTTGTACTCGGACCGGTCTCCGCTATCCAAAGTGTCAACGACCAAGAAACTCATCAAAAATCTTATGCCACCGGTGAACTTATCCAACACGATAAAGAAGTTCGCCATCGCCTAATCGGCGAAGAGAACTGGGGCATCGTCGCTGAAATCTGGCAACACACCGATGCTAATCATCCATCGAATGAAGATGATATCGTGAGATTGCAAGATGATTATAGAAGATGAATTACAAGGAGTGATATGGTCACAACAACTGAAATGGAAATCAAAGTAAATCACTACGGGGCTACTTTTGAGTTTATAATCCCCCAAGCGACGCGTTATGTAAGAATCAGTAAGACATATTATAGAGTAGAAAACGATAATTTTGGCAAAACATCTGTAGAAAAAATTGACCACAAAGTAGCTAGATATATCTTAAGTACCGAATTGCCTGAAGTTTTCGAATACTCAATTAGACTTAATCACTAAATCACTTGTCTTCAAAAGCCAGACAAGCTGAGTTTATACAGTACCGCTGTCCGGTCGGTCCTGGTCCGTCATCAAACACGTGACCTAAATGCGATCCACAGTTTGCACAAGTCACTTCGACTCTTTTCATCCCATGCGTGCTATCATCATGCAGTTGGACTTTGTCATTTGAAACCGCATCATAAAAGCTTGGCCAGCCAGAGCCTGAATGAAACTTGGTCTCAGAAGAAAAAAGCTCCTGTCCGCAAGCGGCGCAGGTATACATTCCTTTATCATCCTTCGCATCGAACTCACCAGTAAACGGAGCCTCAGTCCCTTTCTCACGCAGTATATGATACTGCTGAGGAGTCAGTTTTTTCTTCCAATATTCTTCCGGTTGGTCTTTCATGTCTGACATATAAATAGTATATAGTATGTAAGTATATGGTATCTAGTATGAAACTCATCAGTTTAAAAGCTATATACGTACATACCTAAATACCTTCCCTATCCCGCTCCACCGCCGCCGCCGCCGCCTCCACCGCCTCCACCACCAGAAGAACCTCCAGAGGATCCAGCTCCCGATGCGCCGTACCCCGAAGTAGCAGCTGAAGAAAGTGATGAGATCGCTGAAGATACGGATGAGAAACTGTTGGCAAACGACTCAGTAGAACTCCCTGACCCAGATACTCCCCCCCAGTATGCACCCATCACAGCTTGATCGGCTGCTGGAAACTTGACTGGGAATTGCGAGAGGGCTTTTGCGGAGATTCCAAATAACGTCCCGTACACCAAGTATTTTTCCCAGATGATAATCGAATCGATTGGATAAGGTTTGGTTTTTTCATACTCTTTCATATGCTTTTGAAACGCTTTCCAACTTGCGATTTTGTTTGAGCCTTTATGAGTGGGCTTTAAATATTGACTCAACATGATTGATTCCAACACCATGAAAATTGCATTTAGAGCGGTTGCCACGATCAGTACGATCGATATCGTGGGTGAAGTACGCATCTGGGTAGCATTCAAAAATAGCCCGCCAAACAGATAAATGAAGCCAAGAAAAATTACGAATGGCCAAGGATTCTGGGACATTTTATGAGAAGTTTCGTCGATGAAACCATCTTCTAAGTTTTGAACCAAAGCGATTTTTTTGAGCCCTTGAAAAAAAGCATGGCAGGCTACTTTGTTTGTTTTACAGTACTTCACGATGTCTTTCATCACGATAGCATCTGCCTCTACATCGATACTTTTAAATGCACGACTTGGGACACTTTCTAAAAACTCCAGGACTTCTTGCTCGACGGAGTTGAGAGCAACATTTTTTTTGACTTTTACGAGTGCATACTCATAGTCTTTAAAAATAAACCCTTGTTTCTCGTCACTTCTGACGATTTTAAAGACTCTTTTTTGAACGAGCGATAACACTGTGGCCGTAAATGATCGGGCTGTGATCTGCTCTGTCCCAGCGATCAGCTGCTCAACTTGTACGGGATTCAAATCACTTGGAGGCTCCCAGAGAGTACCAGCAAGATTGACCTGAGGCAGCTTCGCATCTTTCCCAAACTTCCAGAAATGGACCACTCTCCTGAAAAAATAATAGACAGATGCCCCTAAAGCCAGGATGAGTACTACTAAAAAGAGATACTGTTTTCTTTGAGTTTGTGCAATAAAGGATTGCTCTTGAGCTTGGATGTTTTCTTTGTTTAAAGTTCCGACAGCCCCGCCTGTAAACGTCTGACGGGGAACAATCACACGTCCTTCAAAAAACTGGCCCGCAGGAACATAACCAGTAGTAAATGTGACTTTTTGCGCATCTTCTGAAATTGCGACTACTCCAGTCAGTGGCCCGTGCAACCACGCTTGGATTTGATCACCAGGAATGCCAGAAGGGAGGCGGACATGCACTGACACGTTTGACTGCCCTGACTCCCACTCATCACCCACCCACTGCCAGTATAACTCTGACACATCTTCGTGAAGTGTAACTGCATTTTTGACAGTGTATGCAAGTCTAAACGTTTTTCGTTCATCACTCACATCATAAAACCACTTGAGATAGTAGCGATCTTTTTCATCCAGAACATAGTATGTTCCGGCTCTCTCTTCGATCCCCAAATCATCGGCTTCTTCTCCAACTTTCTTGTAACACGTCACTTCATCACACAAACTAAAGTTCTCTAAGAGATGTGAATCTTTCCTGCCAGGATTGGTCGCTTGATCTGGATGTTTATTGATATACACATAGGCAAAAGAAAAATCTCCGTCGAAATTGTACACTCTCTGCTCTTCGACTTTCATTGAACCATCTGTATTTAGAGTTGCAGAGATCTTTACATCGTCGATAGAAAATGATTTCTCAGCAGAAGCTTCCGATGAAAATAATAAGAACCCTAAACAAAAGAGAGGAAAAATCAAAAACATTTTCAGTATATTTTTAATCATAAAAGTCTTAGTTAAACAACTTTACTACTTTGTTACTCTGCTACCTTGCAACTTGCTACAAACTACTTGCTACTATCAATGTATTCCAGTCACTCGCAAATTTTTCGAGTCCAATACTCGTCAGTTCGTGTCCAATATCGACATCTTGCCAGTTCTTTTCCAATGAATGGTCTTCAAATGAAATGGGATGTAACAACTGACTATTGGGATACTCTGAAATAAGGCGCGTGGGCCCGCCTGCATCAGACCACTCTTGTAAAATACTTAAAGGTGCAGTGATAATGTCAGCCCCTAACTCAATGCACGCTACAAAATGTTCTAGCGATCGCACACTCGCGGCCAGCACTTCCACATGTCCATCGCTTTTGCTGTACATCTCCATAAGATGTTTGATGAGATCCAGACCGAAGTGTCCTTTGTCATCAAGTCGACCGATAAATGGCGAAATGTAGACTTGCCCTCTTTTTGCGCCTTGAGTTGCGTTATACACCGCTGCGGCTTGCGCCTGTGAGAAGCAAAGTGTCATGTTCACACCAATCCCATTTGCAACTAACTGTGAGGCCGCTTGCAAACCTGCTTCATTGATCGGAAGTTTAATCTGAGCATGCGAAGTCCATTCAACCATTTGAGTACCCTGCAAGATCATCTCCTGCGCAGTCGTAGTATTATCAGCATACACTTCTACAGAGATCGAACCCTTCGGGATGATGCGAGCGATATCTTTAATGACATCTTTGTAAAACCCGAGCAACTCCTCTGCGTTAAATTTTTTACCTTGAGTCAATCTTTCTTGTGCTTCTGGGTTTTTACTTATCAAACTAGGATTGGTGGTTTGGCCATCTAAAAATCCAAGCAATTGAACAGCTTGGCGCGTGTCTTCAGGATCACCACTGTCGAGGAAGATTTTAGTCGCGAGATTTTTTGGTTTTGACACGCTTTTTACACTCCATTAACGTCATCCTTGAACTGACTGAAAGTCAAGATCGAGGATCTTCTATAATGACTACTTCCTTCACTTTCTTCACGATCGCTTCAGCATCGATCTCTTCATATGCGAGCAACTCATTTGGCTGGCCACTCCTTGGCATTTTAATGACAGCTAACGAATATACTTTACCACTTTCATTCGCTAAAGCGCTTCTGACCGCTTCACATATACCACCTTCAGAGTAATGATCTTCCACTACTATTAACGCGTTCGTCTCATTACTGGCTTTCAGGAGTGTTTCAGTATCGATTGGCTTAATACTGTACAGATCAATCACTCGAATCTTAATTCCTTGTTCTGCCAACAGCTCATAAGCCTCTAACGCTTCGTGCAGTGTAATGCCAGCTCCGATCACTGTCACGACATCATTGTCTGAACTTTTTAAGACTTTACTTCCTCCAATGTGAAACTCGTCTTCATTTGAGTAAAGCAACTCAGTAGCTTCTCGAGTCGTTCGTATGTACACATTCCCATAATGCTTGGCCGATTCTTCGACCAGTTTGGCCGTGGAAAACGCGTCTGATGGATACAGCACCACACAGTCTTGGACAGTCCTAAACATCGCGATGTCTTCTAGTCCCATTTGGGAAGATCCATCGACGCCGATGGATGCACCAGCATGAGACCCTACAAATTTGATGTTTGAGTCTGAGTACTGAGACATCCGAATTTGATCAAAAGCTCTAGTAAAAAAAGCGGCGAACGTTGAGATAAATGGTACTTTTCCTCTTCTTGATAATCCCAACGCTGTCCCTACCATATTCTGCTCAGCAATAAACATCTCAAAAAATTGATCTGGTGTCTCTTTCTTCACAGAGTCGGCAAATGTTGAGTTACTCACTTCCGCATCAAGAACTACAATATTTGTGTTTTGTTTTGTCAGCTGTGCAATACTATCCCCATAGGCTTTTCGAGTAGCCACCAACTCACCACTTTTATATAGTGAAGTGATGGTATTGCTGTGTTCCTCCACCTTTTTCTCAATCAGCTCGGGTGGAGAAACGACACCGATAATCTGCGTGTTTACTTCGCCTATCTCACTCAATGCTTTTTCACATTCCTCTTTTGACAATGCTTTTCCATGCCAGCCCTCTTGCCCTTCTAAGAAACTCACTCCCTTTCCTTTCTGCGTCTTAGCTATAATCATCATCGGCTTCTCTTTTACTAGTTGGGCTTTTTCAAACGCACTCGAAACATCTTCCAAATTATGTCCATCAATCACGATCGTCTCCCACCCAAACGCTCCGACTCTTTTTGCATACGCTTCGACATCATGACCATACATCGTCTCGCCTCTTTGACCTAGTCGATTGGTATCAATGATTCCAATCAAATTATCTAGCTTATAATGAGCCGCTACTTGGATGGCTTCCCAGTTCGAGCCTTCTGCCATCTCACTATCACCGAGTAACACAAATGTTTTGTACGGTAACTTATCTAAGTATTTAGCATTTAAAGCCATACCCAGTCCCACTGATAATCCTTGACCAAGCGATCCCGTCGCGGCTTCAGTGTATGGGAAACGCATGGTGGGATGACCTTCCAATGGGCTGTCATACTTCCGAAGTGTTTTGAGTTCTTCTTCAGTCAATTTGCCAGCTGCTCCGTATATTGCATAAAAAAGTGGAGAAGCATGTCCTTTTGAAAAAATGAGTCGATCGTTATTGTGATAATTTGGATCATCGAGCTTTGCTTTAAAAAATCCACCAAACATGAGCGTAGTCATCAGTTCAACTGCAGACAGAGAAGACGTCGGGTGACCTGATTTCGCTTCCGTCGTAGAGACGAGAATGTAATAACGAATGAGCGTTGGAAGTTTGTGCAGATTTTGAGTGTCAATCATATGTTGATTGTACACCAATCATTGTCAGGTGTGCATCCTTGGACTTTTTGCAATAGGTTTACGAAGCGATTTCATGAAACCTTTCATATCTTCACGAGGTAACAGGGAATCATCTGAATGATTTGAATGATTTGAATCTGAAGAATACTCTCTTCTTATCCGTCTTCTTTTCACTTTATTGCTCGGCACTCTTGGATTATCTGTCTGCTCGTAACTAACAGTATAAAGCACTACACTTTGTTGCTGAGTGTAGAATAATAAAAACTAAATAGGTTTATCTGTGTCAGGATGAATAGCATTGATATAGATGGCGTGCTTTTGAGTGATGTACTTCTTTTTTTCTTGACGGATTGATTTAGTGAGTTGAACTTTTGTTCCAGATCGAACTAAATCTTTTGCTTGTTTGATAGTCAGCCCAAGCTCGTTTAAACGAAGTATTGCATGTTTAGAAATACCAATGCTCCGATCTGCTAGCTCACTTATTCTGGGTAAACTATACTTTTCAGAACTCATATTTATATACTCATCAAGTAATATACTCCAGACTTTTGGAGTGGCAAGAGCTGATTGAGAGCGCTAAACGGCTGTAATCGCTGTGCTTGGGATTGTAAGAGCGACTCCCAGAACCCACCCTCGCTATACTCAATCACGCTTGGATCTTCGACTTTAGATAGCTCCTTTGCGATCTCGATCGCTGTCTCTACTGTGCCCAATTCGTCGATTAAACCATTCTGCTTGGCCTGTATCCCAGAATATATTCGACCATCTGCCAGTTGCCTGACATTTGCTTCATCCATATTTCGACCATTCACGATTGCCGAGATAAACTGGTCATAACTGTCAGTGATAATAGACTGCATGATCTGAGTTTCAGATTCTGTGACTGGACGATCTGTCGAGCCGATATCTTTAAACTCTCCTGATTTGAATGTCGTCATCTTTACACCAACTTTTTCGTACAGACCTGTCAGTTCTGGAAACTGAGCGATCACACCAATCGAGCCAGTGATCGTGGCTGGATTCGCCACGATTTTATTTCCTGCTGCTGCGATGTAGTATCCACCTGATGCAGCCACATCACCAAAACTAAACACAACTGGTTTTTTCTCTTTAACACTTAATATACTTCGATACAATTCGTCAGATGCTACTACTCCCCCGCCTGGACTGTTTAATCGTATCACTATTGCTTTCACTTTGTCATCTTCTTTAAGATCCTTGAGCACAGATTTCACTTGTCGCGAGGAGATGACATTTGATGAAAATGATAATGGATCACTGCTGGTCTCCTCATCGACGATCGGTCCTGACAGATCGATCACCGCGATGACGTCATCTCCGCCTTGAGTAAGAATGTTTTGTGATGGCTTGGATGAGGCTTCGGTAGACTGGCTCGATGCTGACATAGCCACAATCACAATCAATAACGTCAACATGAGTATGAACGACCCCACGACACTCGTCACGATTACCCAACCTTTAAAGAGAATTTTTAGTATAGCCATAGTCTTGGATAGTATCATAAAATAATGTATCTTTATAGATATGCTTGTATTATTGAAAGAATCTGCAATGCTATATTGATACAATTAATTAAGTAACTTAACAACTATTATGCTCCTACTCATCGCGTTCGCATTCATCGCCGGTATCGTCACCATTTTATCTCCCTGTATCCTCCCAATCCTTCCGATCATCCTTTCAGGATCGGTGACTGGTGGCAAGCAAAAACCACTTGGCATCGTCACTGGGTTCATCACTAGTTTTACTTTTTTCACATTATTTTTATCAACATTAGTGAGAGTGCTAGGTATTTCAGCTGATGCCCTGAGGGTCTTTTCAATAGTATTGATCTTCTTTTTTGGACTCAGTTTACTGATCCCACAAGTCCAAGCGTTTATCGAAAGAATTTTCTCTTCGATCAGTAGTAAACTCAGTCCAAAGCAAAGCAAAGAAGGCTTTTTTTCCGGCGTGGTAGTCGGTTTGAGTCTCGGTTTGCTCTGGACACCATGCGTTGGTCCGATCCTGGCATCTGTTATCTCACTTGCCCTGACAGGATCAGTGACCAGTACAGCTTTCTTCATCACACTGGCTTACTCACTGGGTACTGCACTTCCGATGTTACTCATCACTTACACTGGCAGGACTGTGTTTCAAAAAGTCCCTGGGCTTCTAGCAAACACTAAAAAGATCCAGCAAGTATTTGGTGTCATTATGATGGCCACTGCCATCGGTCTGTTTTTCGATATCGACCGAAAGTTTCAAATCTACTTTTTACAAACGTTTCCTCAATATGGTACAGGGTTAACGAAGTTCGAGGACAATAACGCAGTCAAAAATCAGCTTGATAAGCTACAAGGAATAGAACCAACCGACCCTAAAAATATGGGAATGCCTACATTTCAGATGCTCAATGAGCTTGGAAATGCTCCAGAAATCATCCCTACTGGTGAGTGGCACAACCTTCCAGACGGAAAATCACAATTGACCTTAGCTGAGCTGAAAGGAAAAGTGGTCCTTCTTGATTTTTGGACATACAGCTGTATAAACTGTATTCGCACCATGCCTTATCTTCGAGCTTGGCATGAAAAATATGCTGACGATGGACTGGTTATTTTAGGGGCTCACGCTCCCGAGTTCGAGTTTGAGAAAAGCTCAAAAAACGTACGTGAGGCGATCGAAGATTTTGAGATACACTATCCAGTGTTCCAGGATAACGACTTCAAAACTTGGAAGGCATATAAAAATCGCGCTTGGCCAGCAAAGTATTTGATCGACAAAAACGGAAAAATACGATACACCCACATCGGAGAAGGTGACTACGATGAGACTGAAAAAGCTATTCAACTGCTACTCAAAGAAACCGGTAAGACTGTCGAGTATGAAATCAATAACCCAACATACGATATCACTTCTCGCACACCAGAGCTGTACTTAGGTTACAGTCGTATGGAGTACTTGGCTTCTCCAGAGAGAGTCGATGCGAACAACAAAGCAACTTATACTAAACCTTCTTCACTTGATCGAAACTCCTTTAGTTACGACGGAATGTGGAATATTGGACCAGAACAATCAAGCCCAAGCAAAGGGGCAGTACTTGAACTGAACTTCGAAGCGACAGAGGTCTTCTTGGTCATGAGACCAAAGAACGAAGGTCAAAGTGGAAATGTGCGGGTCAGTTTAGATGAGCTAATGGTCAACGAGAACTTTGCAGGGAAAGACGTGATGGCTTCAGAAGTAAACATTGACAGTGACCGTTTGTATAAATTGATCAAGTTGGACAAAGCTGGGAATCATTTTCTCAAGCTTGAGTTCTTAGATGATAACGTAGAAATCTTTGCATTCACCTTTGGTTAAGTTTGCCTTGTACGTAGTGACTTAGTCTTGGGATAATGTGATCGGCCCACACTCTTCGCACCTCATCATCTTCCCTTCTGGGAATACTCCGTATGATCAAATCCATCCGTGTCGTGTCGTTGACTTCATATAATCTCATACTTAACTGAGCTGGTTTTTCCCAACGATCTACGAGCTGCCACTCTTGCTCGATATGATCTTTCTGCACACCATCTATAGAAGTGTTACGACCAATAATTCTTTGTCCATCGACATTCATTTTAAAATCATAGCCAACTCGCTCATCACTTTCCGCTTCGTGAGCTGTCCAAGACTCTATAGCATGTTCGTTCAGAAACGCTTCCCAAACTACCTCTCTTTCTGCCTGTGGTAAATAAAATATTTTTGTGTATGTAGCCATATGCCCTCCTATTGATACTTATTTCAATATGAAGGAACAAGATTAAGCTTGGATATGAGCGGCGTAAGAAAGCAGTATGAGGATGTTATTTTTTCTCTTTATTTCTAAAATAGGTTTGAAGTTTCCCAATAATTTTTTCTCGCCAAAGCTCTTCTACTTCATCCTTTCGCTCATCAGGGACATCTTCGTGCAAGACTTGAACATAGACTCCACTACTAAACTCTGAAAATCTCAGAGTAACCATCGACTTAAACTTCCAGTCTTCATCAATAAACTCCCACTGTTGACTCAGAAACTCTGGGCGCCTAGTCGTAATATTCTCACCCCACACTCGAACTCCATCAAACTCCATTCTCAGCTTGCGGCCAACTTCATCATCTATCTGAGCATTTTCCCCATTCCATGCTTCAAAGGCATCTTCATTCGTGAAGGCTTCCCAGATTTCTTCAAGTGTTGCATCATTCACCTGGTAGTCGCGTTTAAAAATATACATATATGAGAAAAAAAGAAATTCTGATCAACTTCTTTTTTGTGATTTATTTATATATCTACTAACTACGAAGATAAATACTATGGTTCCCAACAAGATCGGACTGTACACTGCCAGCCAGATAGCGGCATTTGCAAATCCCCTCAGACTGCTCACGAGTGATCTCACCGCTGTTTTAAACACGACTTGTGGTCTCCAGGCATCTGTAGGTGCGTATGGGAGAGCGAGTTCGTCCGTCGAGAGGTAGATCGTGATCAGACTTGTTTTGGAGGTGTTTTCTAGATACTGGAGCTGACCTTTGACTGCGTCTATCTGTTCTTGGACTTGAATAATTGATTGTTGGACACGCAAAATCTCATCAACGGTATTGGCCTCACTTAACATCGCCTCGAACTTTCCCTTCGTGTCATTGAGTGTTTTCAGACGTGCTTCACTATCCGTGTATTGATCAGTCACATCATACCCACTGATATTCTCAGAAACCACTTTCACCGACATTCCTCGAAGCTGATTCATCAAGTTTTCAAGCTGGTCACTCGGGACACGAACAGATAAGTTCGCACTTGCTCCCTCTTCTGGAGAATTGAGATTTGAGTTCACCAAAAATCCACCAGCACTCGAGACTTGCTGGGTGATTTGATTGATGGAAGCACGGACGTCTTTGACGAGTAGAGATACAGAAGCATTTTTAACAACTTTTCGACTTTCTTGGTTAGGATTCACACTATCACCAACAGGACTTGGCATAATTGGTGACCGATCGGTCATCACTCCCATCTTTCCCATAAATGGTTGAGAGCCTGCAGACTCCATCATCGCTGGAGCACCCATGTCATAGGACATGGAAGAGCTAGTAAAGCCCTGACTTGCCATATAACTCGGCTTAATCAGCAAGAAGAGAACTACAACTCCAAGTGCGACCACTAAAAGATTTTTCCTGACAAATAAGTAGATGCTTTGCATATATTTCCTTGCTAATAAACAGATAAACTTTATTAAATTGTTTACTTAAAAACTATCACTTATCGCTTACTGTTTTCTAAAAACGTCTTCATCGGACCAATATAAAAATCTTGCCATCCCTGCTCCAAACTCGTTTGCTCTGCTTCTGGAAAATCATGATGAGTCAGAACTATTGTAGTTGCTTTGTGGTCTCCAGCCAACTCAAAGGTCACAATCGAAGGCACTTCCCACTCGCCTGAATACCATTCTTGTACAAGCTTTTTATTCTCCACTACTTCAACATTCTTGCCCCAAATATCTCCACCCCACAGCTCAAACTCCGTCCCGACCGCATCGTCCATAGACGCAGGACCAGCTCCCCAATCATTCAACATATCAGGATCAGTGAGTGCTTGCCAAACATGGTTGGGAGAAGTGTTAATAATGTAAGTTTGGGTAAAGGAAGGCATGTACAGAGTATTTTAGACCAGGTCGAGAAGGTTTACAATAGATTTGATCTATCGCCCTTGACAAACAATTTCCCTGATATAATCTAGTATGATTGTAAAAATCGCCGCGGTACCAGAGTGGTTAATGGCTAGGTCTGCAAAACCTCAGTTCAGGGGTTCGAATCCCCTTCGCGGCTCAGATTATCAAGTGATTTGACTGACAAATTATAACCAAATTGATGTGTTAATTTCTCAATACTGCATGACTTTTCTATTTTTTGTTTCGAAAAGGCTACTAAGACCTCTTTAAAGAGATTCTTTGATTCTGCCAACAATATTAACCTTGTTGTAATAAAACTTTCTTTGGAAAGATGAATAAGCATTGCAAATACTTTTCCAGCATTTTTAGATTTTTCGAATAAACTCTTTATCATTCTTTCGTTCGAAGTATCTTTAACATAATCTGAAAGCGCCTCTTGCAATTGCTTACTTGCTTGATCAAATTCAGTCCAAAAGTCCGTATCACGATCTTCATACGAAACTGATTCAGATGTGTAGGCGATTATGAACTCTGTATGAAATGCTACTGCAATAAAGGAAAATAATGATTTACTCAACAGTTCAATAGCTTCTGTCGCACATTCTTCTCTAAAGCCCACATTCAATAGTTCAAAAATTTCTGTTTGTTTTGCAACACTTGCTCTGAGTGCTTCATTATTAAATAGTGCCAACAACATATATTTTTCTGCTACCGCTTTTTGATGAACAGCATCGCCGGAGCTTTGTGGTATGTACAACACTGCTTCTTCTTCGTACAAAAATGAATTAAATGAAAACTGAAATTCTCTAGATGGTTGAACTTGTCGAAATAAAATAAGTTTGTGAGGACGTTTGAGGTTACTTGCTTCTGCTAACGCAAAAAACTAAGTCTAGATTTCATTTCACTTGCATCTGAAACTTGAGCGGTTGCCATTTCTTTTGTTGTTAGTTTTTCAACATGTGGCATATGAGTGAAGTTGTCGTACTATTAGAATGGTAGATTATTTTGAAGGAGTGATCATACACCAACACTTGAGGTTTTTCAAGATTGAGATCAAGACACCCCACGGGTTGGAACAATCTGCTGAGTTGGCGCATTTTGATATTGATTAATTCTTTTATCCAATTTTTCTATTGTTTTAGATCTAACACCTTCACCTTCAAAGCTTGTCATTCCAGTGTATGGACTGTACCTAATATCTGATCCTACATTTTCAGCAACAATAAAATTAGCAATCTGAATCGACCAATTTAAGATAGCGACTAAAAATCTTGACGAATCACTATCGCCTAAATTTTCTACTGGAAAGATTTTCAAGTTAAGCAGTAAATGTGGATATTTTGGTGCTAGCTCAGCAATGATTGACTGAAAGAAAACTCCAGCCTCTTTTTGCCTTTTAGATATGACTATTTCATTTACCACCTCATCATCTGAATCATCGTACCTTTTTTTAATCCTTTGTTATATTTCGATAAATTCAGGTTCAATCATACTTACTCCTTTCGCTAATTTTTTATTCATACCTCATCTATCTTATATAAACAACTAGGAAATGGTAAAATACACCAGTGAGTACACCAAAAACCTACTTTATCCATACCTTTGGCTGCCAATCGAATAAAAGCGACTCTGAAAGAGTGGCTGGGGATTATGAAGCTCGAGGGTATATGGAGGCTTCAGATTGGCGAAAAGCCGATGAGATCATCGTCAACACTTGTGCGATCCGCCAGCGGGCTGAGCATCGAGCGAAGGGCTTTTTGATCAATGTAGTCAAGTATTTTGAAGAACACAACTTACCGAAGCCTAAATTAATCTTAACCGGCTGCATGACTCATCACGGTCATAGTAAGTTGTATGAACTCTTGCCAATGATCGACGAGATCCTGCCAATCAATGAAGTGGGTTTCAATCAAGCAGCTGTACGCAAAGATGCTCCCACTATCAACGGAGTCAAACATGCTTGGGTGCCGATCTCAGCTGGCTGCAACTCCTTTTGCACCTTTTGTATCGTCCCCTATTCTCGTGGACGCGAACAATCTCGGTCTTTTGAATCAATCATGGAAGAAGTGCATCGCTTGGCCAATGAAGGGTATGAAGAGATCACTTTGCTTGGTCAAAATGTAAACTCGTGGGGCTTGGAAAAAGTCGGCGTTGGTCTTCGCAAACTGATGCTCTCAACTGAAAAATTTTCATTGAAAGATATTCCTTCCAATGTGTCTCAATATGAGCGGCCCAATGGCACTCCTCCATTTGTCAGATTATTGCAAGCGGTCACTGCACTTGAGCAGATAAAAGTGGTCAGATTTATGTCAGCTAATCCTTGGGACTTTCACGATGAGTTGATCGAAGAAATTGGTCGCAACAAGAAAATTGATCGCTTCATCCACTTGCCAATTCAGTCTGGCAGTAACTCTATGCTAAAAAAAATGAACCGCGGATATACACGCGAAAATTACTTAGAAATAGTCAGAAAACTCAATGAAGCCGATCCAAACATCGTGCTAGGTACCGATATTATCGTAGGTTTTCCAGGTGAGACCGATGAAGAGTTCCAAGACACAGTTGATCTCGCTCGACAAGTAAACTGGAAAGTCGGGTTCGTCGCTCAATACTCACCTCGCCCAGGAACAGTCGCATGGAAACTCTACCCAGATGACGTGCTCCCTGCAGAGAAAAAAAGACGCTGGGAAGTGTTGGATCAAATAGTCAATAAGGATAATCTGAGTGTCAGACCAAGAATTGTTTAACCTTTTTAAACACAGAAATCATCAGCCAATTTTTATCGTCGGCCCTACAGCAACCGGTAAATCATCTCTTGCAACAGCAGTGAGTAATCTACTAAAATATGACGTATTGTCTGCTGATTCAAGGCAAGTGTACACTGGTCTAGAAATCACCTCCGGTGCAGACATCTCAGCCAGCTTCAGCAAATCAACAAATACTGTTGGAGGATTTCAATACTTTTCCAATCAGAGCAACTCGTACTATGGTCTCTCAATGCTCAATCCCGACCAAGAATGGTCAATCGCACATTTTCATGATTATGCAAAAAAAGTCATCGAGCATACACAAACTGAGCAACGAACACTTCTGATCGTCGGCGGATCTGGCTTATACTTACACTCCTTGTTTCTCGACTCAAAACAACTCCACATCGCGCCAAACAGAGCGATCAGATCTGTATTGGAAAACGAGAGTGTCGAGGAATTACAACAGCGTGTGGTTGCCATTGATTCCAATGTCAAGGAGAGAATGAATCACTCAGACTGGCACAACCCTCGTCGTTTGATCCGTCTTTATGAAAAAAATCTTACGGGAGTCTCACCACACTCCGATGAAACTCAGCAGGTTTTAAACTCCCCTGAGGCACATACATGGATAGGTGTACATCTAGAAAAAGAGATCATCAAAGAAAACATTCAAAAACGCGTGATAGAAAGAATCACACAGGGAGCCATTCAAGAAGTGGAAAAATTACTGAGCGATTACTCACAAAAATTCCCGGCGCTCTCCACGACTGGAGTCAAAGAAATCATCGGCTACCTCAATGACAACTATGACAAGGACACGCTCATCGAGCTCTGGTCACTGCGAGAGTTTCAATATGCCAAAAGACAACTCACTTGGTTTAAAAAAAGGTCGTATATCCAATGGACTGATATTTCATCCTAGCGTATACTGTTTGATATGAAAGACTCCACCATCAATATCTCCACCAAATCTATTCTCATTACCATTTTCACCCTCGTGGGTCTGTTCATGCTCTTTCTCATTAAGGATATATTGCTAGCATTGTTCATGGCGTTGATCGTGATGTCAGCACTCAACCCAACGGTGACATGGATGCAGGAAAAAAGAAAAATTCCAAGACCATTGGCTATTTTCATTCATTATCTACTGCTCTTTTTTATACTGTTCGTCTTTTTTAATCTCATTATCCCTCCACTAGTTGGTGAGTTTCCCAAACTCGTCAATACTTTTCAGTCCCTTAATTACATTACTTTACCAAAGGAGCTTACTAACTTCCAGTTTAACTTCAGCAACATTAGCTCGATCGTTCCACAGTTTGGAAGCTCTTTCACGTCTATTCTTGGCATTATCTCCTCGACTTTTTCTGGCATCTTTTTTGCATTGACCACCTTGGTCATGAGTTTTTATTTGCTACTTGAACGCAATGAACTGCACAAAAAACCATTTTACCTGCAACAGTCCCCACGACTAGAAAAACTATTTGAGGAATACCTTCTGATTGTTGAGAAACAGTTAGGCGGGTGGATCCGAGGTCAGCTCGTTTTGATGTTTTCGATTGGTTTCATCACATTTATCGTGCTCACGATCCTGAGAATCCCGTACGCCGTCCCACTCGCTGTGTTGGCTGGCTTCTTAGAAATACTACCAAATATAGGTCCGACATTGGCAGCGATCCCCGCGGTCATCATTGCTTTTATTATAAGTCCATCATTGGGATTGATCGTGCTGTGTATCTATATCATGATCCAGCAACTGGAAAATAATATTCTGGTCCCAAAAATCATGAAAGCAGCAGTCGATATCGATCCTTTGACGAGTATAGTATTGATTTTAGTGGGTATAAAACTTGGCGGAGTGATCGGTGCACTGCTCTCAATCCCAATATATATCGTGATCAGATCAGGCTTTCAGTTGTATCTGAGAGAAAGAAAATAGTTATTGTTGACCTGTTCGAGCTGACAACAATGATTAAAAAAAAATTTCATGTATAGGATTGACAACGTAAACATCAATTTTGTGAAAAATCAGCCCATTTTCCATCAGAATTTCTAAGTCTTTTTGTAATGTAGGATATGAAAACACAGCGAGTAACTGTTTATCGCTCAGAGAAGAATTTTTAGTATCCAAGAATTTTTGAAACAAGACTTTCTGTTCAATTGTCAGTGTATTCAGTTCTTTTCAGACATACTCAACCTTTTTTTAAAAAAAATAACTTTTACCTGACCATAAGCCGGATTCTGTTTATGTAGTCATTTCTCTAAGCCTGTAACTTTATCACCATGATAGGGAACACATCCATTGAGGTGAAATTCGACAGTTGCAGCAGGGAGGATTGCCCTTCGACTTGTTTCACGCGCTCAGGCCAAAGCCCTTGTTTGTGAAACTCGAATACCCAAAAGCTTGGTCGTTGCACTCGGCGCTACCCGATTCGTCACTGTTGCTCTTACTGGCTCCCGATATCACTCTTTCAAGAGTTACCGAAATCTTCCGCTTTCACGAAACACCTTGTGTTCTGCTGTCCGGACTTTCCTACCCACTTTTGACAGTGGATTAACTACTTGGTCAGGTAGCTGACATTATACAGGAATTTGCTCAATATATGAATTCCTGAACCAGTAAACCATTGAACTGTGCAGGTATCCGCGATACAATGAACAGAATTCTAGCAAAGGACTACTCATGGATCCAATTACATCCTCTTTCTCTCAGCAACTTTCTGCCATGTACTATACCACCTTGACGCAAATGTATGCCTTTCTCCCTAAGATTGTGGGAGCATTATTTGTATTGATACTAGGGACTTTTTTAGCTAAATGGGTAAAGAAAATCGTCGAGAAGGGTCTGGAATTACTCCAGTTCTCTAAACTCATTAAAAACACTCCTGTCGAAGCATTCTTTAAGAATGCCGAGTGGGGATCGAAAGTTGAAAGCATTGTTGGAAATATTGTCTATTGGTTGTTTATGTTGCTTGTCTTCCAAACGGCTGTGTCAGTACTGGGTCTCAGCTCACTAGCATACATATTAGACAGAGTAGTTGCCTATATTCCAACTATCTTTTCAGCGATCGTGATCCTTTTTCTGGGTGTTTTGACTGCTGGGTTTGTTGAGAGTCTTGTGAAAGGTTCGATCCGCACTATTGACGGCAAATATGCTCGTGGACTTGGAAAAGTAGCAAGCTATCTCACTCTGATTATCTTTGTACTTGCTGCAATTTCAGAGCTGGGTATCGCTCAACAGTTCATCACCATTCTTTTTATCGGATTAGTCACTACAATCACACTCTCCCTTGGACTTTCAATCGGACTAGGAAGCAAGGAAGTGGTGGGTCAAATGATCGAAGAATGGTACAAAAACCTACGCAAAGATTTGAAGAGTAAATAATCATGAACATTTTTCAATCGATTATTCTCGGAATAGTACAGGGTCTCACTGAGTTTCTACCCATCTCAAGTTCTGGACATTTAGTGTTATTTGAGCGTTTTATTGGAATCCCAAGCACCAACCTTACTTTTGAGATCATACTGCATCTAGCGACGTTGATTGCTGTGATCATTTATTTTCGAAAAGATCTACTGCATCTCACAGTGAAAGAATTCTTTTTGCTAGGCATCGGTACAGTGCCGGCTGTATTTGTTGGACTTTTTTTCAAAGACTACATTGAACAAGCATTCAATTCATTGACCCACATAGCCATCGAATTTGCAGTGACCGGTCTCATTTTACTATGGGCGCAGACACTTTTATCACCAAAAAAAGAAGCAAAGACAACGACAGAAATTACTAAAAAAAATGCTTTGATTATCGGTATTTGGCAAGCATTTGCCATCCTACCCGCTATTTCTCGGTCTGGTTCCACTGTGGCAGGATCACTTTTACTAGGTGTGGAAAGAGAAAGGGCTTTTCGCTTTTCATTTTTACTTTCGATTCCAGCAATCTTAGGCGCATCAATCTTAACTCTGAAAGATTTTTTTACCGGTGAAGAGATCTTCGACCAACAACTACTGATCCCCTACCTCATTGGTGCAATCTTCTCTTTTGTGTTTGGGTTGCTAAGTCTGGCTTGGTTTCATCAGATCATCAAAAAAGCACAACTCTGGTACTTCGGCGTCTACTGTCTGCTCTTGTCAGCAGGACTGTTTTTCTACTTACTATTTCTGCAAAAGTAATAAAAGCTCAAACTCAACCCACAACCAATATCAAATCCCCATTTCACTTTCTTGTCAGAATTGCGCGGTATGCTTAGAGTATGCTCAGTAAAATATTCTCAGTGACCACGATTGGCCTTCAAACCTTAACCATAGAAGTAGAAGTGAATGCTGCAAAAGGTGAACCTGGCATTCGTATCGTCGGACTGCCAAGTAAGGCCGTCCAAGAATCTCAAGAAAGAGTAACCACTGCTTTACAAAACTGCGGAGTACGGTTTCCAGCCAAGCGCATCGTGATTAACCTAGCCCCAGCTGATATACCAAAAGAAGGCCCCAATTTCGATTTGCCCATCGCTGTGGGCATTCTAAATTCTTTGGATATTATTCAGATCGATGAAGATCATACACCTCTTTTCATCGGTGAGCTTTCTCTCAATGGCGAGATTCGTAGGGTGAAAGGTGTGTTACCAGCCGTGTTGCACGCAAAGCGACACAAATATACTCAAATCGTTATCCCGCAAGAGAATCATAAAGAAGTTGAAATCATTGATGGTGTACACATCCACCCAGTCGGGCATATATCAGAGATTATAGAGCACTTCCGTAATAAAATTGCACTTCCATTGTTGACACCCAAGCCGTTCACTTTTCAAGTTGAAGAAAAATTTGAGGTAGATTTTGCAGATATTCATGGCCAAGAGTCAGCCAAAAGAGCTTTAGTCATTGCAGCCGCTGGCACACACAATATTCTTTTGAATGGTTCGCCGGGCAGCGGAAAATCGATGCTCGCCAAAGCCCTAGTCTCAATACTGCCACCTCTGACACAAGAAGAAGCTATCCAGGTGACAAATATTTACTCTATTACTGGTCTCGCTCAAGATGGAATTATTACCAAACGACCTTTTCGCTCCCCACATCACACAACTTCCCAGGTAGGATTGGTAGGTGGAGGGACGAAATTAAAACCAGGCGAAATTTCTTTAGCACATAGAGGTGTACTTTTTCTTGATGAATTCCCTGAGTTCTCATATACTTGTATCGAAAGTTTACGCCAACCGCTGGAGGATCATCAGGTTCATATTTCACGCGCTTCTGGATCGATATCTTACCCCGCACATTTTACATTAGTTGCGGCCGCAAACCCTTGTCCGTGTGGTCATTTTTTATCAAAAACCAAAAACTGCAATTGTTCCGATTTTCAAATTGACCGCTACCAAAAAAAGATCTCTGGTCCGATTCTTGATCGTATCGATCTTCATATCAGTATTCAAGAAGTCGAGACAAGTAAACTCATACGGCATATACCAGACGAGAACTATCGTTCAAATATACTAAGAAAACAAATCATTCAAGCCAGAAAAGTTCAAAAAAATCGCTACAGCGAGACACACTACCTTACCAATGGTGAGCTGAACTCGCAAGCGGTCAAAAAATTCTGTCATTTTTCACAAGATGCTCAACATACGCTTGAGAAAGCCATGATAAAACTCCAGCTATCCGCTCGAGGATACTTTAAAGTCATAAAGGTCGCCCAAACGATCAGTGATTTAGATGGTTCTCACCAGATAGAGCTGTCACATATTGCGGAGGCGTTACAGTATAGATAGGAATATGATATGATCAAAGCCTGTTTGATAGTAAACAGATTAGGAGCATTATGAAAGGTATCATCCTGGCAGGCGGAAGCGGTACACGTTTACGTCCACTGACGAAAGTGACAAGCAAGCAATTGCTCCCGATCTACAATAAACCAATGATATTTTATCCAGTAGAAACTTTGATTAAAGCCGGAATTTCAGACATTCTGATCATTGTAGCTCCAGAGCGGGCAGGTGATTTTTTGAACTTACTGGGTAGTGGTATAGAGTTTGGATGTCGATTTTCGTACGAAATTCAAGACAAGCCTGAAGGTCTTGCACAAGCATTCATCATTGGGCAAAACTTCATCGGCAAAGATCAGGTTGCTTTGATTTTAGGGGATAACTTGTTCGAAGACGATTTCAGCGAAGATGTTAAATCATTTAAGAGCGGAGCTAGGATTTTCGCCAAAGAAGTTCCTGATCCTGAAAGATACGGAGTTGTAGAGTTTGACAGTGAGCATAAAGTGCTTTCAATCATCGAGAAACCAAAAGAACCTCGTTCAAACTTCTGTGTCACTGGTTTTTATATCTATGATAATTCTGTCGTCCAGAAAGCGATTTCACTCGCCCCCTCCCCAAGAGGTGAACTCGAAATAACTGACTTAAATATGGTCTACTTAAAAGAGAATAGTTTAGATGTTTCATTTGTAAAAGGGCGATGGATGGATACTGGCACCTTTGAAGCGATGTATGAAGCCGTGACATTTGCTCGGGAAAAAGCATTGGCTGAGGTACAGTCACAGTAACTCCTGACATAAGCCCAAAGTACCTGTTACAATATTGTTATGGCAATACGTTTGGCAGTATTTCATTTTTTTCTGTTTCTCAGCACAATCTTTTTTATCCCTGTAGCTCGGGCACAAGAAAGTTCTGTGCCTGTCGTGATTCCACAAACAGTCGACCAAGAATTATTCAAAAATTTAGAAGCAAAGTATTTTTTCTTGTTGGAGCAGTACCGTAATCAAGAACAAACCTACTCGATCGCAAAAAATCAGTACCTACAACTCAATACGCTGGCATCACAAGAATTGGCAGTACAAGAGACACGCACATTGATCGATATGCGAGCAGATATTTTGCTCACATATATAGATATTCTCACCCAATTGTTAAGTAACACTCGAGGTGTGCCTATCGAGAACAAAAATGCTCAGATCATTTCATTGAGTTTACTTCGAGAACGAGTCCTCCTTCACAAAACTAAAAACCTCAACTCACTTGATCGTCTCACCCTAGATGCCGAATCGGCCTCATTCCAAACGACATATAAGCAGATTGAACAAAATGCGTACTACACCCTCAGTTTAATTCGGATTGGAGAAATGCAAGAAGCATACGACAAAATGGTCGTAGTACGAAATGCGGTCGAAAGTTCAATTCAAAATTCCGAACTTTCTTCAGCAAAAAAAGGTGAAAAAGAACGTGGCTTTCAAGAAATCGATAGGACTATACTTTCCACCCAACAAGATTTTAACGTTACAAAACAGAAAGTACTCACAAAGCCAGGTGACTCCAGTTTATCCTCATTCTCTGAGCTCTCCCGGTCACTGGCAGTCACATATTCACAAATAAGCCAGGTCGTAGAGTTCTTACAGGAGGTGAGAAAGTGACCATACAGGATGATCAAACCATTTTTCAAGAGGAAGAACCTTTTTTTCAATCAGAAGCAAACAAAAAAGGACCAATTGTTCTGACGAAGCAAAAAAAAATCTTGCTCGCGGTACTCGCCGGATTCATAGTTATGCTCTTGCTACTCTTTTTTATGATGTCACGATCAGTAGTGACTGATCCCACTCCAACCGTGACACCTACTCCTACCCCTACTCAACTTCAAACCTCATCCCAACTTGATATTCTTTTTGAAGAGTTAGCACAAGATATGAAGGAAGCTGATCCCTCTGAAAACCTCTACCCATTCCCACCAGTTGGAAATGAAATCTTGATCATAGAGTGAATAGAGACGCCTTCAATGATATAATGCTCCTTTATGCACATTCCAGACCTCATCAAGAAGTACCAAAAAATATCGTCGTTACTTGACGCTCGATGGCCAATCGTGAACAAAAATGAACGGGTGTTTGCGAGGACCATGAAAGTAGTCGAAGAATTAGGTGAGCTCACTGACGATATCCTCTCAAGCATGAATCTTCAGAGAAGTTCAAAAATCGAAAAGTTTTCAAAAGAAAATTTAGAAAACGAGTTTGCCGATGTCATTGGATCATTGCTCTTACTCTCAGTAGAACTTGATATCGATGTCGAAAAAGTCATGCAAAGAAAAGTGGAGTTTACTCTGAATCGTTTTGCAGAGAAAGAACAGACTCCTGAAGTTTAGTTCCCTTTACTAAGCTTAGTCTCTTTGTGTGAGACTACTGTACCCACATTCTCTCCTGATACTGCTTTTTCTAAGTTGTCAGATTCAAATAGCTTGAAGACCATGATCGGCATATCATTTTCACTACACATGGCAAGTGCAGCGGTATCCATGACTTGAATTTCATCCATTTCGATCGCATTCTTAAAGCTCAAGTTTTCGTATCGCTTGGCATCTTTATGCTTCATCGGATCTTTATCGTACACACCATTTACTTTCGTCGCTTTCATGACGACATCACAATGAAGCTCGAGAGCATGTAAAGCTGCTCCTGTGTCCGTCGTGACGTATGGATTTCCAGTCCCTGCACCGATAATCAGCACTCGGCCTTTTTCCATATGTCTGATCGCTTTTCGACGAACAAAAGGCTCAGCCACTGAAGGCATGGATAGAGCAGATTGCACACGAGTAGGTACTCCTAACTTTTCTAGCGCATCCTGCAGTGCTAATGCATTCATGACTGTAGCGAGCATTCCCATGTAGTCAGCAGTAGCTCTTTCTATACCGTTTTTTGAACCAGAAATACCACGAAAAATATTCCCTGCACCGATCACACAGGCCACTTGAATACCTTTTGCATAGACTGAACGTATCTGCTGCGCGACTTGCTCGGCAGCTTCTGGATCTATCCCATACTCCCGCTTACCTAATAAAGACTCACCACCAACCTTCAATAATATTCTTTTAAATCGATAGACGGACATAACTTCCTTTCGAGAAAAACCTAATCAAGATTATAGGTACTATTTAGATAATTGTCGAGTAATAGTCTCGAAGCAAACTAGACTTTTTCTGTCACTCTGTACTCTATGTACTTTCCAAGCATCAACCGGGTATGCGCGTCAAGTCCAGGCAATGCCGAAAAGAAAAATCCTAATACTGGTAACATCAAGAACTCAAGTGGTTGCAAAAGGTAAGAAAACCCTTTTGAAATGATATTCGTGTGCGGACGAGGTGGGCGATTGCGCGCATCGATAATAAAGATAACAATCATCGAAATGAGTGACACAGTTAAAAGTGCTGAGCTCGTTTGTGGCAGAGTTTTACCAAGTTGAGTTCGATTAAATTCTTCATTCAAAAATGGTGGTAAAAAGGCAGCAATGGTGATCGCAAACCAGTTGACCGGCCATAAAAAGTGATCTTCGATCGTTTTGATCACACGGATCGTTTTATCCCAGAAAGGAATCCCATCAGCTAAGATATATTGTTTGATAATGTAAGCATCATCACTCACTCCCCAAGCCCAACGCTTCAGCTGCTCGTATTGGTTGACCATCGTGGCAAAGTAGCCATGTGATTCTGCGGCATCAGCGTAAATCGGTAAGAAGATTGGTTCTACTTCTACTTTTCCTTTTTTGGCAAAGTAGGCCTTAAAAAATAACCTGTAGTCCTCTGGGACCACGTCAGTGTCCCAATAGCCGATTTCATGGATCAGTTTCATAGAGGTTGAGTACGTTGAAAAATTGATCAACCGGTCCTGACGCATCAAGATAAACATTTGATTTACTGAAAATACAGAAGCCATGACACGCACAGGTGCTGGCACTTTCCAAATATTGTTGTAGAAGGTGATGGAGGCTTGCCAAATACGCAAGTATGCTTCTGGGTGAGTTAAAAACTTATGAGTGAGCGCTGCAAAGTAACTTTTATGAAAAATCGCATCTGCGTCTTCACTGGTGATGGTCACATCTTCAATGGCAACGTTCTGCTTATCAACGAGTAATATCTTCGCTTCTTTGGCACCCCAACTGGTGTTCGACGACTTCCCTTTCACTTCCCCTTCGATATCGGGATGAAATGTCGTCCAAAGATCACCAAAAACATGTGCGTACTCTTTTTTGAGGTCTCTAGATTTTTCTTGGGCGAACTCACCTTCTCGTTCCTCAAATGACAACATAATATGAAGATTTTTAGGCGGATAGGTTTGCTCAGAAAGATGTTTTAATGTTCTACGAAGCGTATCCAGTGGCTCCTTGTACGTGGGAACAATGATAATATGATGGACTCGTCGCCAGTTCTTCAGTTTTTCAACATCTGCCATCCAATCATATCGAGTTCCGGCCTTGATTCGATACTCAGCCACTAATGCTAGTACCGCTAAAGTGATCGATCGGTAGAGCCAATACACGGAAAATAGGATCACGTAATATGCGACGAATTCTGGAATGATGAATGATCCCCAAAAAGGAAATAGAATCAAGGACCAGGAGACAAAGCCAGGAAGGATTTCTAAGAATCTTTGAGTTTTGACTGGATGACGACGGACGTAACGTTTGAACACGATTTAGTTATCAGTTACTGCATATTTGATATTAGTATTAAACTGTGATTATTGTACCAGGGAATTCAGTTTCAATCAGGGGAAATCACAATTTGAATAATTTTTTAGCGTTGGCTGAGAATGTTGCCGGATCTGTTTTTAGTTCTTTTTCAATATACTCTGCGGTTTTCGTGATCATCCATGGCTCACAAATTTGACCACGAAATTCTTGTGGTGGTAAAAATGGTGCGTCAGTTTCTAGCAGTCTGCGATCCTCTGGAACTATGTTGAATATCTCTCGAATACCTTCTGCTTTTGGATAACTAATATTGCCATCAAACCCCATGTATCCACCCATTTCCACTGCCGCTTTGACATATGAAAGTGGTCCCGAGACACAGTGAAGAGTGAAGCGTTTGATATCGTGTTCTTGGAGAATTGACAAGGCATCCCAATACGCATTCCCCTTAGTGGGCTCTTCGGGTGTTTGTTGATCTCGAATGTGAAGAATGAAAGGAAGATCCATTTTTTTGGCAAGTAACAAATGTGATATGAACGCTTTTTTCTGAAGCTCGACTGTCCATGCTCGTTCGTATCCATCCTTTGGCAAGCGGTAATAATCAAGACCAATTTCACCAATAGCCACGATTTTTTTGGAGTCTAATCTTCCAATTTGCTCGACATCTTTTTCAAGATCATCAAGCAACCCTGCAATACTGGCAA